>Ga0164243_10005095_pt1 | contig 20210 bp, 16 predicted proteins | sample OricompcompostOP_FD_108781 | JGI IMG/M metagenome (GOLD analysis project Ga0164243, IMG submission 108781) | Organic Plus compost microbial communities from Emeryville, California, USA - Original compost - Organic plus compost (OP) | ecosystem: Engineered > Solid waste > Mixed feedstock >... | reverse complement strand
TGCTCGAGGGAAACAACCGAGAGCGCTTCACCGACATCGACTACTGGACGGAGCTCGCGCAGCTGGTCGAGTCCGGCGGATTCGACGGGATCTTCCTGGCTGACGTGGTCGGTGCGTACGACGTGTTCCGGGGCGGCCCCGAGACCGCCATCAGGGAGGGGCTCCAGGTCCCGAACCTCGACCCTTTGAGCATCGTGCCGGCCATGGCAGCGGTGACGAAGCACATCGGGTTCGGCGTCACGTTCTCCACCAGTTACGAGCCTCCGTTCGCCTTCGCCCGGCGGATGAGCACGCTCGACCACCTGACGAAGGGCCGCATCGGCTGGAACGTCGTCACGTCGTACCTCCCCAACGCCGCCCGGAACTTCGGCCTGGCCGACGAGATCCCGCACGACCGTCGCTACGAGATCGCCGACGAGTACATGGACGTCCTCTACAAGCTTTGGGAGGGGTCCTGGGACGACGACGCCGTGGTGGCGGATCGGGAGAACCGCGTCTACAGCGATCCCGCGAGAGTCAGGTACATCCACCATGCCGGCGAGCACTTCCGAGTCGCCGGCCCGCATCTCGTCTCACCGTCCCCGCAGCGGACACCGGTGCTCTACCAAGCCACCGGGTCCCCCGCGGGGATCGAGTTCGCCGGACGGCACGCCGAGCTCGTCTTCACCGGCGGCCGCACCGCGGAGGACTTCCGGCGCAACGCGGAGGCGATGCGGGATGCCGCGCGCCGTCACGGGCGCGAGCGCGACGACATCCGCTTCATCGTGATGGCCGGCATCGTCACCGGTCGCACCCAAGCGGAGGTGGACAGGAAGCTCGATGCCTACCGCGAGCATTCGAGCGTCGAGGGGATCCTCGCACACGGCGGCTTCGCCATCGACCCCACGGCATATCCGCCCGGAACGCTCGTACACGACATCCTCGCACGCGAGGGAAAGTCCGACAGCCCGCTCGCTCGCTCGACCCCGCCCGGGCAGACGGCCGGCGACCTGATCGAGCAGGTGCGCGCCGGGCGGGAGGAGCGCTACTTCGTCGCGGGGACACCGGACGTCGTCGCGGATGAGATCGAGCGTTGGCTGGACGAAGACGGCGTCGACGGCATCAACCTGCGCCAGTACCACTCCTTCGGCACGGCACGGGACTTCGTCGAGCTCGTCGCCCCGGAGCTGCGCCGCCGCGGGCGGCTCCGCGACGGATACGAACCGGGCGAGACGTTGCGCGAGCGGCTCTTCGGCGCAGGTCGCGCCCGCCTCCCGGAGCGGCACATCGGCGCGCGCTACCGCGGAGGCGCGAACCTCGACACGCCGATAGAGCCACTGCGACTGCACGCCGGCTGACACGGCGCGGGATCACCGCCCGCGAGCGAGGAGCTCCGTCACCTCGTCGTCGCTCGTCTGATCGAAGCGGTCGTACCACTGCCCCACCGCGAAGTACGGCGACGGCGTCTCCACCGCCACGAGCTCGTCCGCCACACCGCGCAAACGGCCTTCCCAGTCGGGCGGCGCCACGGGCACGGCGACGATCACCCGTGAGGCACCCAGAGCTCTCACGACCTGGCACGCGGCCGTCGCCGTCGCCCCCGTCGCGATCCCGTCGTCGACGATCAACGCCACCGTGCCCCTCAGGTCGAGCCGCGGACGTTCGCCACGGAACCGCTCCACGCGGCGCGCGAGCTCCTCCCTCTCGCGCTTCTCCACACGCTCGGCCTCCTGGACGCTCACCCCCATCGCCGTCATGGCATCCTCGTCGACCACCCGAACACCCTCCCCGATCGCGCCAACCGCATACTCCGGATGCTGCGGCGCACCGAGCTTGCGGACGACGACCACGTCCAGCGGTGCCCCGAGCGATTCCGCGACGACCGCCGCGACGGGGACGCCGCCTCGGGGAAGCCCGAGAACGACGAGAGCGTCCTGGCCCCGCAGGTGCGCGAGCCGTTCGGCCAGCCGTGCTCCGGCATCCGCTCGATCCCTGAACAGGGCCATCGCATCCTCCTGACGCCCAGGTCGCCGGATGTCCGCATGGCATCCGACCCGTCTCGCGCTTCTGCGCGGGCGGCCGCCCGGCGCCTGCGGCCACTCTACGTCGCTGGTGTTCGCCCGAGAAGAGGCTGGCGCGCGTCCACCCGCAGGGCGCGCACAGCGTCCTCCACCGTTGAGCCGGCGCCCGCACGCGCATAGCGTGAGCCCAGAAGCAGGCGAAGGGAGCGACCATGCCCGCGAGGGAAGAGATGCCGAGCACCATCGCGCGCTCACCGAAGCACGCACAGGAGATCTGGTCAGAGGCGCACGACTCCGCCGTGAAGACCTATGGCGAGGGAGAGCGAGCGCACCGCACGGCGTTCGCGGCGCTCAAGCACTCCTATGAGAAGGTCGGCGACCACTGGGAGGAGAAGGAGGAACGCGGTCCATCGGATGAGAACGCCGCCACGGGGCGCGGCGGACCGACGGCGGGCGGTGTCGACGCCAACGCCTCCAAAACGCACCTTCGAGAAGTGGCGAAGAGGCTCCAGATCCGCGGCCGGTCCTCGATGTCGAAGGACGAGCTCGTGGATGCCATCGAGCGCGCCAACGAACGCGAGACCCGAAAGGCTCGCGAGACAGCATCCTGACGGCGCCGTCGGGCCCAGCGTTACGCATCGTGTCACCCGGGTCGAATCTTCGCGAGCCTCCGACGTAACGTCGGAGGCATGGCAGCACCCCAGAACCGCCACCAGACGATCGAGAACCTACTCGACGAGTCCCGTGTCTATCCGGCGCCCGCGTCATTCGCCGCGCAGGCGAACGTGGACGCCACATGGTGGCGGCGAGCGGACGCCGACCCTGTCGCGTTCTGGGAGGAACAGGCCCGGCGGCTCGAGTGGGCGGAGCCGTGGCACACCGCGCACACGTGGGAACCGGTGCTCGAGCTGCCCGACGGGACGCTCTCCGTGCCCCGTGCGGAGTGGTTCGCGGGCGGCCGGCTCAACGTCGCCGTGAACTGCGTCGACCGTCATGTGCGCGAGGGACGCGGCGACAAGGTCGCCCTCTACTTCGAGGGCGAGCCGGGAGACCGGCGTGCCATCACGTACCGGGAGCTCCAGCGCGAGGTCTCGAGGGCGGCCAATGCGCTCACCGAGCTCGGTGTCGGAAAGGGTGACCGTGTCGTCATCTACCTGCCCGTCATTCCCGAGACGGTGATCGCGACGCTCGCCATCGCACGGATCGGCGCTGTGCACTCGCTCGTGTTCGGGGGGTTCAGCGCTGAGGCGCTCAGGTTCCGGGTCGAAGACACCCGGGCGAAGCTCCTCATCACGAGCGACGGCCAGTTCCGGCGCGGGGCGGCCGTGCCGGTGAAAGCGAACGCCGACACCGCGGTCGCCCAGGCATCCGCCGTCGAGCACGTGCTCGTGGTGAGGCGGACAGGTGACGCGACCCCTGACATCCCGTGGACCCCCGGTCGCGACCTCTGGTGGCACGATGTGGTGGATGCAGCCTCGGATCGGCACGACGCCGAGGCGTTCGACGCCGAGACACCGCTGTTCATCATCTACACGAGCGGGACGACGGGCAAGCCCAAGGGCCTCGTCCACACGAGCGGCGGATACCTGACCCAGGCCAGCTTCACGCACTGGGCGATCTTCGACGCGAAGCCTGACGATGTGCACTGGTGCACGGCCGACCTCGCGTGGGTCACCGCGCACACCTACGAGATCTACGGCCCGCTCTCGAACGGGCTCACCCAAGTCATCTACGAGGGGACGCCGAGCACGCCTCACAAGGCCAGGCACTTCGAGATCATCGAACGGTACGGTGTGACGACGTACTACACCGCACCAACGCTCATCCGGACGCTCATGACCTGGTTCCCCGACGGCGTGCCGGCCGAGTACGACCTGTCGAGCATCCGCCTGCTGGGCACCGTCGGCGAGGCGATCAACCCGGAGGCATGGGTGTGGTTCCATGAGCGGATCGGCCGAGGCGAGACACCGATCGTCGACACGTGGTGGCAGTCCGAGACGGGAGCAGCCGTGATGGCGCCCCTGCCCGGCGTGTCGACCCTCAAGCCCGGCTCGGCGAACCGAGCGCTGCCCGGCGTCGGCACACGCATCGTCGACGACGCCGGCGAGACGGTGCCGTACGGGCGCGGCGGCTACCTCGTCGTGGACCGCCCGGGCCCGGGCCTCGCCCGCACGGTGTGGGGCGATCCGGAGCGGTACCGAGACTCGTATTGGACGAGGTATCGCGAGCACGGCTACTTCTTCTCCGGGGACGGCGCGAAGTGGGATGCCGACGGAGACATCTGGGTCCTGGGGCGCGTCGACGACGTCATCAACGTCTCCGGCCACCGTCTCTCGACGATCGAGATCGAGTCGTCGCTCGTGGCGCATCCGCTCGTCGCCGAGGCGGGCGTGGTCGGGGTGGCGGATGCCGTCACCGGGCAGGCGGTCGCCGCGTACGTGATCCCGGCCCGAGCGGACCGCTCGGGCGACGACCCGGCGCAATGGAAGCGCCTGAGCGCCGAGTACCTGGCGCCGCTGCGCGATCACGTGGCGAGCGAGATCGGGCCGATCGCCAAGCCCCGCGACGTGATCGTCGTGCCGGACCTGCCGAAGACGAGGTCGGGGAAGATCATGCGCCGCCTGCTTGGCGACATCTCCGAGTCGCGCCCCCTCGGCGACACCACGAGTCTCCAGGACGAGACCGTCCCGGCGCGCATCGCCGCGATCGTCGCCGCGCGCTGACGCCGCGACGCGGTCGACCGGACGAGGAGAATCCGCACCTCCGAGCCGAATAGCAGCACGGTGGCACGGATTATCCTCGCCTGGTCGGCTCAGCTCCGCGGGCCGGTGCGGCGACGGTGGTAGGCGACGGTCGCGCAGAGCAGGGCGACCCCCCACACGGGCCAGAGCAGCTCGGGCCCGATCGTCGCCCAGTTCTCGTCGATGGCCATCTGGTCCACGAGGACGAGCCGTACGAACATCAGCCCTCCGGTGAGGATCACGGCCGATGCAGCGGTCGCGGGCACGACGGCGAGCATCACCGGCACACGGCGACCGCCCAGCCCCGGAACCCATCGCGGAAGCACCTCGCCCCACCTCTGAACGAGACCAAGGGTGAGGACGGCCCCCAGAGCGGCGACCAGCGCAAGCCCGCCACCGATCCACCAAAGCCCGGAGTCCTGTCCCTCGCGGAGCATCTCCTCGCTGATCCCGGCCGGCACGCCGGCCAGCCACAGCACACGGGTGGTCGCGTAGAGGAGGGGCACGACGACCGCGAGCATGACGGCGATCCGAGCCGCGACGGTGACGCGCCCCGCGTCCCCGGCCCCCGGTCCGGACCGCCGACGACCCCGGTTCGGCGACCACGCGTAGGCCACGCCGACCCACAGCAGGGCACCGAGAACCATCAGCCCCTGGTGCGCGATGTCGGGTGTCGGCCACTGGAGACGCAGGCTGAGCGCATAGCCGACGAACGCCATGATGCGCGCGTCGCACACGGCGACGACCACGATGGCGCTCAGAGAGCCGGCGAAGACGGCGGTGAGGATGCCACGCACCGCCCGCCGTCTCGGCGAGCGTCCGGTGATGAGCAGCCAGCTCGCCAGACCGACGCCGCAGAGCGCGATGAGGACGATGAGCGGGCTGGCGTACGCCTGCGGCAGCAGTTCGATCAGAGAGAGCGGCTCCTGTCGTGCACGCGGTGCGAACGGGTACCCCGCCACGCCGAGCATCCACGCGATTCCGGCGGCTGCGTAGCCGAGCGACCAGACCAAGGCGAGTGAGGTGATGAGGGCGCGCACCACGTGTTCTCGGCGGGCATCCCTCAGGACGGACGCCCCTGCCTTCGTGGCGGAGGTCCGATGCAGCTGTGAGTCGTGTGTCGTATCGGTCATGAGACCGACTCTTCTCCTCGGGCGATGCGCGCACAGCGCTCGGCAGAGGGAATCCCGTCCCCCGCGCGAGGGAATCGACGTTCACTCCCCCGGTTCGATGAAGCCCGACTCGTACGCCTCGATGACCGCTTGGGTCCGGTCCCGCACCCCGAGCTTCGTCAGGATGCTCGCGACGTGTGACTTCACCGTCTCGACACTCACGTACAGCTCGTTCGAGATCTCTCGATTCGTGCTCCCTCGTGCCATCAACCGGAGCACGTCCTCCTCGCGCTGGCTGAGCCGGGCGTCCGCGAGCCGGTCTCTGCGCCGCACCGGCCGCATCGCCGCCAGACGTCTGATCGCAGACGGATACAGGAGCACATCACCGCTCGCAACCGTCACGATCGCGCGAACCAGTTCTTCGGGCTCCGCGCGTTTGAGCACGAAGCCCGCGGCCCCGCGCCTGAGCGCCTCGTAGACGTAGTCGTCGCTGTCGAACGTGGTGAGGACGAGGACCCGCGGAGCGCCGCCCCGGTCCGCGAGGCGTTCGGTCGCGTCCAACCCGTTCACGCGTGGCATGCGGACGTCCATCAGGACGACGTCGGGGCGGTTCTCGTCCACCGCCGCCTCCACCTCGTCGCCGTCGGACGCCTCGGCGACGACCCGGATGGCCGACTCGCCCTCCAGGATGGCACGGATCCCTGTCCGTACGAGCGGCTCGTCGTCCACGAGAAGCACCCTGATCGGCCGTCGTTCGGTCACAGGCCCTCCCGGTGGATCGTCACGCTGACCACCCAGTCGCCGTCCCGGCGGCCGATCCGACAGCGTCCTCCGAGGAGAGCGACCCGCTCTCGCATCCCGGACACTCCACGGCCGCCGGAGGACTCCTCCGGCGGCGCCGGGTTGACGACATCGAGCGTCACCCGGTCCCGTCCGATCGCGAGCGAGAGGTCGGCTGTCGGCGATGAGGCGTACCGCAGCGCATTGGTGAGCGCCTCCTGCGCGATGCGATAGAGCTGCGCGCTGATGCCCGCGGGAAGACTGCGTGCGTCGCCGTCGACGGAAGCCGAGACGTCGAGGCCCGCCGCCCTGGTCTCGGCGAGAAGCAGGCCGAGCTGTTCGAGCGTCCGCTGTGGTGCGGCCACCGCGATGGCCTGCGCTCGGTCGGCCACGAGCCGCGGGGCGGCGGGGGCCCGGAGGACGCCGAGCGCGCGATCGAGATCGTTCGCCGCGGCCCTGCCGGCTCGCTCGATCTGCGCAAGCGCCTCGCGCACGCCCTCGGGGTCGCGTTCGAGCATCCGTCTCGCTGCCGCCGCCTGGATGGTGGTGAGCGTCAGAGCGTGGCCGATGGTGTCGTGCAGCTCCCGCGCGATCTCGTTGCGGCGCCCGAGCTCTGCGGCCTCCGCCCGCGCAATGCTCAGCTGCTCGTCCGCACTCGGCCCGAGCAGCATGCGCGCGTACCAGGGCAACAGGGCTCCGGCGACCAGGACGAGCCCTGTGCCGGCAAGGAGTGCCGCGATCGTCAGAACCGCGCCCAGTCCCGGATCCAGCCAGGGCAGCACCGAGGCGATGACGCGGCTTCCGCTCACCGCGTCCACGGCGAATGCGACCGCCGTCGGCAGCACGAACGCCAGGAGGAGCACCACGAGCCCGCCGGAGACGAGGTGGCCGGCGAAGAAGACGGCGCCGCGCAACCGGTCGGCGGGGCGAGGCGGATGCCAGAGGTCGGGCACGTCGAGATCGAGGAGCTGGTTCGCGGCGGTGCGCTCGAGCGTCCGCGTGATGGTCAGGAAGGCCGGCACGACGAGGATCGCCGCGATGAGCACGAGGCCGGCCCTGGCGAGCGCCGCACCGCGCCCCTCGCCCGGCATGGGCGAGAACAGGAGGGTGAGCGCCCAGAGCAGGATTCCGGCATAGGGAATCGCGACGAGGCCGCCGATGAGCAGGAAGAGCCCGCGTCGCCAGGCGGCGGTCAGCCGGACGCGAACAGAACCCATGTCACTATGCTGCCCGCGCACCGCTCCCGGTGCATCCCCCGCCCGAGTGATCGTGTCCTCGTCGGGGCGAGGAGCGGCGGCTTGGCGGCACCACGCCGCTGCACGTCGCGGGAGGACCGTTCCTCCTCGTCCGCTGTGAACTGCACGGACGCCTGCCTCCCGGGCCTGGCGAGGATGCGGCCGGTGCGGCGTTCGCACGCGATATTCGTCCTCTTGGCCAGATCAGCGGTGAGTGGCAGTGCCGTGCCCCCGATCCGCCGATCCGCCGATCCGCCGATCCGCCGAGAGACGCCTACCACCCCACTTGAGTCGGATAGCTTCACTATCTAGTATTGGATACTGTTCCTATCTAATAGAGTCGATCTCAGGAGACTTCTGTGCAACCAAGCACTCTCATCGTCGCCGGCATTCTCTTACTGGCACTGATCACGGTCGAGTCCGGCGGAGCGTTCCTCGTGCGCGTGACCACAGGTGGTCAACCGACGAACGACCTCCAGAAGTCCTGGTTCCGCGCTGGGCACGCCCACGCCGCCGTGCTGTTGGTCCTTGGCATCGGCATCCTCGCCGTGACGGACAACGTGGACGTTCCCGCATGGCTCGCGTGGATCGCCCGGAGCGGTGTGCCGATCGCCGCCATCCTGATGCCCGCGGGTTTCTTCCTCTCCGTGATCGGCCGAGACCCACAGAAGCCTGGCCGCGCAGTCGCGCTTCTGTGGGTCGGCGCAGCGAGCCTCACCGCCGGATTGCTCGCAGCCGGAGTGAGCGCGCTCGCGACGGGCATCGGTTCGATGTCGTGACGACATTCGCGCAGTCGTCACCTCCATGTCATTCGTATCGGTGAATGAAGTCCTAGGCTGGGCACATGAGATTCGGAATGTTTGTGCCCCAAGGATGGCGTCACGATCTGGTCGGAATCGACCCGGCTGACCACTGGAAGACCATGAGCGACCTCGCCGCGTACGCCGACCGCGGCGCGTGGGAGTCGATCTGGGTCTACGACCACTTCCACACCGTGCCGGTGCCGACCGAGGAGGCGACGCACGAGGCGTGGACCCTGATGGCCGCCTTCGCCGCCTCGACCTCGCGTGTCCGCCTGGGGCAGATGTGCACCTGCATGAGCTACCGCAACCCGGCCTACCTCGCGAAGGTCGCCGCCACCGTCGACATCGTGTCAGGCGGCCGCACCGAGATGGGCATCGGCGGCGGCTGGTACGAGCACGAGTGGCGAGCGTACGGCTACGGGTTCCCCGGCGTGGGCGAGCGGCTCGGTCGCCTCGACGAGGGTGTGCAGATTATGAAGCAGGCGTGGACGAACGGCATCGCCACGCTGGACGGCAAGCACTATCAGGTCGATGGCGCCATTGTCCGTCCGCTCCCGCTCCAGCAGGGCGGCATCCCGCTCTGGATCGCGGGCGGTGGCGAGAAGGTCACGCTCCGCATCGCCGCACAGTACGGCGATTACACCAACTTCAGCCAGAGCCCCGAGGTCTTCGCCCACAAGAGCGACGTGCTCCGCGAGCACTGCGCGACCGTCGGCCGTGACTTCGACGAGATCACGCGGAGCGCCAACTTCAACACGATCATCGCCGAGACCGAAGCCGAGGCTGCCGAACGGCTGAAGGCATACGAGGCGCGCCTGACGACGTACGTCGGCGCAGAGAAGGCGGCGGAGTACGCGGCGGACTACCGCGAGGGCGGCTCCGCGGCGTTCGGCACCCCCGAGCAGGTGATCGAGAGGCTCACGGCGATGCGTGACGTCGGGATGGCGTACTCGATCCACTACTTCCCCGAGGCCGCCTACGATCGTTCGGGGCTGGAGCTCTTCGAGCGCGAGGTCATGCCCGCACTCGCCTGAGCACTGCACGCGACGAGGAAAATCGGCACCGCCTCCTTCTATAGAGGGACGGAGGTGCCGATTTTCCTCGTTGGACGGGCGCCCCGCGAGGGCGTCAGCGCCGTCGCCTGGCCCGCTCGGCGAAGGCGTCCAGAACCTCCAGGACGTCCGGTGCCACCCACACCCGATTCCGCCGGGACTCACCGTGCTGGACGAGGATGCCGTCCTCGGTCAGCCGGTCGATGGCGAGCTGGGCGTTCGGAGCGGTGACCCCGAGGTGCTCCACGGCGATCCTCGAGGTCATCACGGGCCGGGTCTCGAGCACGGGCATCAGCCTGCGGGCTCCCGAGCCCTGACGCGAGGTCGCCCGGGCCTCGCGCGCCTCCCTGATCGCGACGAGGTCGTCCACCAGCTCCCGGGCATTCGCGACAGCGGTGAAGACCGCCGTGGAGAACGCTTCCACGAGGGCGTCCACCCTCCCCGCCCGGTACTTGGTCAATGCATCGAAGTAGGCCGCCGTGTCCTGCAGGAGTCCAGCCGACACGGGGACCACCAGTGAGCGAGTGATGTCGGTGCGACGCAGCATCGACTGCATGAAGACCCGGCCCGTTCGTCCGTTGACCTCCAGGAAGGGGTGGATCGTCTCATACTGCGCGTGCGCGATCGCGACCTGAGCGAGGGACGGGATGTCGGTCCGCGTCGCGAACTGCAGGAGGTCCGCCATCAACTCGGCGACGCGGGACTGGTGCGGCGGCACGAAGCTCGCGCGCTGCGGGCCGAGCGCTCCGCCACCGATCCACACCTGCTGATCCCGCCAACGCCCTCTCCGTTCCGGGCGCGTGGTGGCCATGAGGGTGCGCTGGATCTGAACGACGAAGTCCTGCGACAGCGGACCGACGTAGCCGAGCGCGAAGTCGAGTGCGCGGATGTGGCTGATGATCTGGCTCGCGCTCGGATCGCGGACATCGTCGAGCTCAGCGAGGATCACGGAGATCGCCGGGCTCGTCACGCGCTCGATCGCCGAGCTCGCGGCCGCCTCCGCGTGAAGCAGCAGCGACGGAAGGGCGGGGTCCCGGCGACCGAACTCCGCATCGAAGCGCACGAGCTCCGCCGTCGCGTCGATGGCGATCGCCTGAACCGCGGACGACAGCGAGACCTCTGCCTGGGCGATCAGCGGCGGGACGGTCGCCCGATACGGGCCAGGACTGGCCCGGTGAGGCCCGAAGGAGTCGCGAACGTCGAGGGCAGGATCCCACTGGCGCTCCTCATAGGATGCGCCGGGCCAATCGCCGGTGACATTCGGTGACACAGGACAACAGTAGCCGTTCGGATCAGTGACTAAACGATAACAACGCCCAGCTGACGCACTGGTTCCCCCGCACATCGATGCCAGGGCGCAGTCTGCGAACGACAACGTCACAAGACGTTGTTTGACGCTTTGACATCGATATCACGTGCTTCCTACAGTTCACAGTCGAACCACTTGCCACATCGAACGAGAGCCGCACAATGACGTCGTACTCCATCTGGATGCTCGAGTACTCCCACTGTCTCGAACACCCGGTCGGCTGCATCTTCTACGGACAATGGAACGCCGGGACGAGGATGTTCGCCTACAGCTACGCCTACATCGAGGGGGGCGGGCACAAGATCCTCGTCGACATCGGTCACGACAACCGTTCGTCGAACAAGCACTACAACGACATCAACGACATCGTCGACTGGCAGCCGCCGGATGTCGTCCTCGCGAAGGTCGGGGTGACGCCCGAGGAGATCGACACGATCATCCTCACCCACGCCCACTACGATCACGCCGGCGCCGCCCGCTATTTCCCGAACGCCACCTTCTACCTGCAGCGCGTGGAACTAGAGAGCTCGCGGTGGGCCCTCGACAACGCACACCTGTACAGCTCGATCATCGGCGCCCTCGACCCCGAGGACGTGACGATGCTCGAACAGCTCGCGGAAGACGGGCGCCTGCGCCTTCTCGACGGCCCCGTGGAAGACCTCTACCCGGGCATCAGCATCCGGACGGCCCTCGACACCCACACCATGGGCGGGCAGTACGTCGTGATCGCCGACGGCGACGACAACTGGGTCGTGACCGGTGACGCCCTCTACAGCTACGAGAACGCGGAGGGGATCGGCCAGTCCGGCGAGATGGTCAACATCGGCTTCGGCGGAGGCAGCGGATGGCGCGGGCTGCAGATCATCGACGAGATGGCGCGCACGGCCGGCGACACCAACCGCCTCGTCATCGTGCACGAATACGACACCTTCCGCCGGCATCCGTCGCGCACATACGACGACCGGCTGTCGGTCGCCGAGTTGCTCCTCGCCCCCGACGAGCCATCGCGCATCGCCGCCGGATCCTGAACCACCACGCGCACCACCACCCCACACCACTCGAAGAGGAGTACCCATGCGAATCCGCAGAACAGCACTCACGGCGCTGGCCCTGTCGGCGACCGTCCTCGCCCTCGCCGGCTGCAGCCTTCCGTCGGACGACGCCGCCGCCGGCGGCAACACCGGCGAGGTCACGAACAAGCTCCTGGGCATCGTCACGATCACGGCGACGGATGCCAACAACGCCCGCGTGATCGCGGGAGCGACCGCAGCCGCCGAAGAGGCCGGCTGGAAAGTGGAGGTCGTCGACGCCCAGGGCAACGCCGATCAGGCCAACACCGCGATCACGAACTTCGTCAACAAGGACGCCGGGATGATCTTCGACCTCGTCTTCCCGACCAGCTCGCTCGGGACGGGGCTCTCCGCAGCGAAGGCCGCCGGCATCCCGGTCGCCACCTGGGGCGGGGGTGAGGGCACCGGAGTCGTCGTGTCGACCGGAGCGGGCGCACCGTTCGCCAAGCCCGCGACGGAGGCACTGATCGAGGCGCTCGACGGCGGTGGCGAGGTTCTCGCCCTCACCTACCGGACCGGCCAGGTGTGCCGCGACCGCGAGGTGCTCTTCGACGAGATGCTGGCCGACCACCCCGAGATCACCGTGACCAAGAACGAGGTCAAGATCCCCGGGTTCCTGCAGGACGGAGCCAACTACGCGAACGCGTGGCTCTCGGCCAACCCGGCCGGCTCGAAGAAGCTTGCCATCTGGGGCTGCTGGGAGGACCCGACGCTCGGAGCGATCTCGGCGCTGAAGCAGAACGGCCGGACCGACGTGCTCACGTACGGCATCAACGGGTCAAGCACGGCGATCAAGGCCGTGCAGGACGGCTCTCTCACGGCGACGGTCTACGAGGACGCGACCCTGGAGGGCCGCACGATGTTCGAGGAGACGCTCAAGGCGATCGAGTCCGGCTCGACCGAGTCGAAGGTGATCGACGTCCCGGGCATCCTCGTCACCAGCGACACGATCGACGCCTTCCTCGCCGAGCACCCAGAGGCGCTCGAGTGACCCGGCCGGGACGAGGTCGATGATGTCGACACCGTTGATCTCCATCTCCGGGCTCTCGAAGAGCTTCGGAGGGGTCCACGCGCTGCGGGACGTGTCATTCGAGATCCGTCCCGGCGTCGTCCACGGCTTGATCGGCGCGAACGGAGCGGGCAAGTCGACGCTCATCAAGTGCCTCGCCGGCATCGAACAGCCTGACACCGGCACGATCTCCATCGATGGCGAGCCGGTCGAGATCGCCGCCCCGGACGACGCGACGGCCCTCGGTCTCGCGTTCATCCACCAGGAGATGAGCCTCATCCCCGGCTGGAACGTCCTGCGCAACATGATGCTCGGCCTCAAGCCTCCGACGCGGCTCGGCGTCATCGACTGGCGTCCGGCCCGGCGTCGGGCCGAGGTCGTCGCGGAGCGGCTTGGCATGGACTTCGGCCTCGCGACGAACGTCAACGACCTGAGCGCAGCAGACAAATGGCTCGTCCTGATCGGCCGGGCACTGATGCACGACGCCCGCCTGATCGCGATGGACGAGCCCACGGCCTCCCTCTCGGCGAGTGAGGCGACGCGGGTGCATCAGATCATCCGCGACCTCGTCGCCGCGGGGACGGCCGTGATCTTCGTGAGCCACCGGCTGGACGAGGTGAGCGAGCTGTGCGAAGACATCACCGTGTTCACCGACGGACGGGTCGCCGAGCGGACCGTCGCGTCGCGGATGACGAAGCAGCAGCTGGTGAGCGCCATCGCCGGGCGGGAGCTCGACATCGCCGAGCACGGTGGCGAGGTCGACGAGAGCGCATTCGGGCGACCGGTCCTCGAGGTCAAGGGAGTGAGCGACGCGACGCTCCTGCGCGACGTGTCGCTCACTGTCCGCGCGGGCGAGGTGCTCGGCCTCGCCGGTCTCGTCGGCGCCGGCCGCACCGAGCTGGCATCGATCATCTACGGCGCGTCGCCTCGCACAGCGGGGACGGTCCTCCTCGACGGTGAACCGGTCGCATTCGGGGAGCCGGCCGATGCCGTGACGATGGGCGTCGGGCTCGTCCCGGAGGAACGGCGAGCGGATGGGCTGTTCCTCGAACGATCCATCGACTTCAACATCAACGTGGCGACGCTCGCGTCGCTCCGGGCATCACGTGCGTGGCCGTTCCTCCGCTTCCGCGAAGCACGTCGCCGGGCCCAGGAGGTCGCGCGGCTCGTCACCGTGAAGGCCAGGGACGTGGCGGATGCCGTCGGGTCGCTCTCCGGCGGCAACCAGCAGAAGGTGGCGATCGCACGGTGGCTCATCGACCGTCCGAAACTCCTGATCCTCGATGAGCCGTCGCGCGGCGTCGACGTGGGGGCGCGCGCCGAGGTCCATCGGGTCATCCGCGAGCTCGCCGCCGAGGGCACCGCCATCCTCGCCATCTCCTCCGACAACGAGGAGCTCGTCGGCCTGTGCGATCGAGTGATCGTCATGGCCGAAGGACACATCACCGGCGAGCTCACCGGCACGGCGATCACGACCGATCGAATCCTGTCGCTGAGCTTCGACCGCACCGACCGAGAGGACCTCTCCGCATGACCGATGTCACCACCGCACCCGTCTCGGCGAAGCCGCTGAGGGCCAGAAGCCGGTCGGGGAACGTCGCCCTTCTGATCGTCTCGAAGTACGGCACTCTCATCGCGATGGGTCTCATGATCCTCATCTTCGGCGTCGCGGTGCCGAACGGGGCGTTCCTCAGCCCGAACAACCTCCTGAGCATCGTGAACCAGTCGGCTCTCACGGCGATCATCGCCTGCGGCCTGACGATGGTGCTCGTCGTCGGCGAGTTCGACCTGAGCATCGGATACGCGGCCAGCCTCGCCGGCGTGCTCGTGACGGGCCTCGTCGCCAACCAGGGCCTTCCGCTGATCCTCGCCGTGGTCGTCACACTGCTGATCGGAGCGGGCATCGGAGGAGTGAACGGCATCCTCGTCACGAAGGCGAGGGTGAATGCCGTCGTCGCCACCCTCGGTGTGGGAACGGTACTGACCGGCCTCGCGTTCGGCTACACGGCCGGGTCGCCGATCACTCAGGTCCCGGTCGAGTTCACGTACGTCACGCTCGCGCGATTCCTCGGCATCCAGAACCCGATCTGGTTCATGGCCGTGGTCGTTGCGATTCTCTGGCTCGTCCTCAACCGCACGGCGAGCGGCCAGCGGATCCAGGCCGTTGGCGCCAACCGCTCGGCCGCGCGGCTCGCGGGCATCCGCACCGACCGGGCAAAGATCACCGCCTTCGTGATCGCCGGGGTCTGCGCGGCGATCACCGGCATCCTTCTCGCGTCGGTCCTCGGAAGCGGAACGGTGAGCGCGGCCGACGGCTACCTCATGGACTCGTTCGCGGCGGTCTTCCTCGGCTCGGCCACCCTTCGTGATGGCGAGTTCCACATCCTCGGCACCCTCGTCGGCGTGCTCGTCGTGAGTGTCGGGTTCAACGGGCTCAGCCTGCTGGGTACGCCGACCTTCTGGCAGTTCGTCTTCAAGGGCGGCATCCTCGTGCTCGCCGTGGCCCTGTCGACGATCGCTCGACGATACGCGCGAGCGTAGCGACCCTCCCGCGAGCTGCACGCGACGAGGAAGATCGGCACTACCTCCTCCTATAGGGGGACGGAGGTGCCGATTTTCCTCGTTCGATCACGTGATCCGCGTGGCCGGCTCGCGGCCTACGACGCGGCGAACTCCAATGGAGAGACGGCCAGCCCATCCGTCGCGGGGTCGAGGTCCACTCGGACGGTGTCGCCGTCGCGGATCGTCCCGTCGAGCAGCGCGGTCGCGAGCCGGTCGTCGATCTCGTTCTGCATGAGGCGGCGCAGAGGACGGGCACCGTAGATCGGGTCGTAGCCGCGCTCCGCGAGCCAGCTGCGGGCGTCCGGGGTGACCGCGAGCTCGAGCCTGCGCTCGCTCAGCCGGCGCTGCAGGCGATCGATGTACAGCTCGACGATCTGCCCAAGCTCGGCCTCGGTGAGCGCCGAGAAGACGACGATGTCGTCGAGACGGTTCACGAACTCAGGCTTGAACGCCTGGCGCACGAGCTGCCGCACGGACTCCTCCTTCTGCTCCCACGTCAGGTTCGCGTCGATGAGATACTGCGACCCGAGGTTCGACGTGAGGATCAGGATGGTGTTCCGGAAGTCGACCGTGCGACCCTGGCCGTCGGTCAGGCGTCCGTCGTCGAGCACCTGCAGCAGCACGTCGAAGACCTCCGGGTGCGCCTTCTCGATCTCGTCGAGGAGGATCACGGAATAGGGGCGACGGCGCACCGCTTCGGTGAGCTGACCGCCCTGCTCGTACCCGATGTACCCGGGAGGAGCTCCCACGAGGCGCGAGACCGTGTGCTTCTCGCCATACTCCGACATGTCGATCCGCACCATGGCCTTCTCGTCGTCGAAGAGGAACTCGGCGAGCGCCTTCGCGAGCTCGGTCTTGCCGACGCCGGTCGGGCCGAGGAAGAGGAAGGAGCCGGTGGGCCGATCCGGGTCGGAGATCCCCGCCCGCGTTCGCCTCACGGCGTCCGCCACCGCCTTCACGGCCGTCCGCTGACCGATGATGCGCCGCCCGAGCTCCTGCTCGAGGTGCAGCAGCTTCTCTGTCTCGCCCTGCAGCAGACGACCGACCGGGATGCCGGTCCACGCGGCGATGACGGCCGCGATGTCTTCGGCCGTGACCTGGTCGTTGACCATGAGCGGGCCTTCGGCCTCCTTCTGCTCGGCCTCCTTCAGCTCGCGCTCGATGACGGGGATGTCGCCGTAGAGCAGACGCGACGCCTTCTCGAGGTTGCCCTCTCGCTGGGCGCGCTCGGCGTCGACACGCGCCTGGTCCAGCCGCTCCTTGAGGGAGCCGACCCGGTTGAGGTTCGCCCGCTCGAGCTCCCAGCGCTGCTGGAGCTCGCCGAGCACCTTCTCGCGCTCCTTCAGGTCTTCGCGCAGCTTCTCGAGCCGCTCCTTGGACGCATCGTCTTTCTCCTTCTTGAGAGCCAGCTCCTCGAGCTTGAGCCGGTCGACGGCACGCCGGAGCTCGTCGATCTCGACCGGCGCGGAGTCGATCTCCATGCGCAGCCGCGAGGCCGCCTCGTCGATGAGGTCGATCGCCTTGTCCGGCAGTTGCCGGGCGGTGATGTACCGGTTCGACAGCGCGGCAGCGGCGACGAGGGCGGAGTCCGCGATCGTCACCTTGTGGTGCGCCTCGTAGCGCTCCTTCAGACCGCGAAGGATCGCGATCGTGTCCTCCACGCTCGGCTCGCCGACGAACACCTGCTGGAAGCGCCGCTCCATGGCGGCGTCCTTCTCGATGTACTCACGGTACTCGTTGAGCGTCGTGGCGCCGATCATCCGCAGCTCCCCGCGGGCGAGCATCGGCTTCAGCATGTTGGCTGCCGCGACCGAGCCCTCCCCGGCGCCCGCGCCCATGAGCGTGTGGAGCTCGTCGATGAAGGTGATGATCTGGCCTTCGGCGTCGTTGATCTCCTGCAGCACGGCCTTCAGCCGTTCCTCGAACTCGCCGCGGTACTTCGCACCGGCGACGAGGGCGGCCAGATCGAGGGCGACGAGCTGTTTGCCCTTGAGGGAGTCGGCGACGTCACCGGCGACGATGCGCTGAGCAAGACCTTCCACGACCGCCGTCTTGCCGACGCCCGGCTCGCCGATGAGCACCGGGTTGTTCTTGGTGCGGCGCGTGAGCACCTGGCTGACGCGCCGGATCTCGGCATCCCGCCCGATGACCGGATCGAGCTTGCCGGATGCCGCGATGTCGGTGAGGTTCACCCCGTACTGTTCGAGGGCGCTCTTGGCCTCTTCCTGCGGGGGCTGCTGCCCTGCCTGCATATGGTCTCTGTCTCCATCCCCAAAGTTGAGTCGTTACGGCTCAAGTTTATCAGGGAACGGACGAGGACACCAGGGCGCATCCTTGCGACGAGCGAGGCTCCCGGCAACCCCCTGGTGAGACCCGACGCGGGCGGGCTGACTCGAGACGAGGCCAGAGCACACAAGGAGGACGACCATGACCGAACCGACGAATCGCGACGACCTGCCGCTGACGGATTACGACCACATCCCCTCCGGGGCGCTGGCGGAGCGGATCCGCAGCCTCACATACGAGCAGCTCTCGGCACTCCTCGCCTACGAGCGCTCGCACGGCGACAGGCTGCCCGTGGTCCAGCTCTTCGAGGCCCGGCTGCAGGCGCTCCGGGACGGCGCACAGCCAGCCGGCTCGCTCCCCGCGGACTTCCCCGAGATCAGCGAGGGGAACGCCCAGCAGACGGTCACCCCGGCGACCTCGGGTCCACCGGTCAACCCGCCGTCCCACGGCGATCCGACCAACCCTGCTCAGCCGCGCAGCTGACCGACTGAGCGGCGGCCCGGCTGAGCGCGAGGGTGTCAGCGGGTGACGGACGCCCCGATACGGTACTGCGCTCCGCGGTGGTCGCCGGGAAGACGGTCGCCCTGGCCGTTGAGCTTGTTGCGGAACGTCCCCTCGGCGTATGAGGTGGGGTAAGCATCCCGCGCCTGAAGCTCGGGCACGACGAAGTTCACGACGTCTTCGAAGCTCCCCGGCGTGATCGCGTACGCCAGGTTGAAACCGTCGACGTCAGTCTCGTCCACCCACTCCTGCAGCTGGTCGGCGACCTCCGCGCCCGAGCCGACGAAGCGGATGCCGAGACCTCCGATCCCGCCCCACTCCGCGATGTCGCGGATGGTCCACTCGCGCCCGTCGTCGTTCGCCTCCTGGAAGTTGGCGACCGCCGACTGGATCGCGTTGCTCTTGACGTTCCCGATCGGCTCGTCCAGCTCGTACTTCGAGAAGTCGATGCCCATCCAGCCGGACATGAAGGTGAGCGCGCCCTCGGGGCTCGCGTAGCTCATGTACTCGTCGTGCTTGGCGCGAGCCTTCTCGGGAGTCTCATCGGTGATGACGGTCGCCATCTGATAGATCTTCGCCGCGTACCGATCGCGGCCGGCGGCCTCGAGGGCATCCCGGATCTTCGACACCGTCTCAGTGAGGATGCGCTTGGTGGGCGAGCCCACGAAGATCGCCTCAGCGTTCTCGGCGGCGAACCGGATGCCGCGGCCGGACGCACCGGCCTGGAAGATCACGGGCGTGCGCTGCGGGCTCGGCTCGGAGAGATGGATGCCCGGCACCTTGAAGTACCTGCCCTCATGGCCGATCTCGTGCACCTTCGACGGGTCGGTGAAGACGCCGGTCTCGCGGTCGCGGACGACCGCGTCGTCCTCCCACGAGCCCTCCCAGAGCTTGTAGAGCACCTCCATGTACTCGTCGGCCATGTCGTAGCGTTCGTCGTGCTCGAGCTGATCCTCATTGCCCATGTTGCGCGCGGCGCTCGGCAGGTACCCGGTGACGACGTTCCAGCCGATGCGGCCGTTCGTCAGGTGATCGAGGGTCGAGAGCCTGCGCGCGAACGGGTACGGATGCTCGTACGCCGTTCCCGCCGTGATGCCGAACCCGAGGTGCGTCGTCGCGGCAGCCATCGCGCTGGCGAGGAGCATCGGATCGTTCACCGGAACCTGGGCGCCGTTCCGGAGTGCCGCCTCGTTGCTTCCGCCATAGACGTCGTACGTTCCGAGCACGTCGGCGATGAAGATCGCGTCGAAGTATCCGCGCTCGAGAAGCTGCGCGAGCTCGGTCCAGTAGGAGATCTCCTTGTAGCGGTAGGACTGGTCGTCCGGATGCCGCCAGAGTCCGGGCGACTGGTGGGCGACGCAGTTCATGTCGAAGGCATTGAAGCGGATGTGACGGGCCATGCGCTCAATGCTCCGCCGCGCGCCACGGCCGCTCAAGCGGGCCGAAACACGGGTTCACACAGCGCGTAACACGAGTTCACAAATGCCGCGACAACACGTCGTCACACGTCGCGCGGGAACACTCGTTGCACGACGGCCTGCACGTCCCGGTCGAGATGATCGATCCGTTCTCCCATCGCGTCGAACCGGGCGTTCATCTCCCCGCGCAACCCGGTCATCTCTCCGCGCAACCCGGTCATCTCCCCGCGCAATTCGCTCGTCTCTCCACGCAGATCGGTCACGTGGGCCGTCATCTCCGCACGCACCGCGGAGAACTGGGCCGCCGTCTCCGCACGCACCGCGGAGAACTG
>Ga0164243_10005094_pt1 | contig 20214 bp, 14 predicted proteins | sample OricompcompostOP_FD_108781 | JGI IMG/M metagenome (GOLD analysis project Ga0164243, IMG submission 108781) | Organic Plus compost microbial communities from Emeryville, California, USA - Original compost - Organic plus compost (OP) | ecosystem: Engineered > Solid waste > Mixed feedstock >... | reverse complement strand
CTTCGCCAGCACCCCGGCCAGCACCAGCGACCCGCAGGTCCGCGCGAACTCCACGAACGGCCCGCGGTCCACCTCCGCGAACAGCGACACCACCGCGTGCGCGGCCTGGCCCACCCCGGTCGGCGCGGACAGGTAGTTCACGATCATGCCCGGTGCCGACAGCGCGGGCAGCCAGCCGAACCCGACCTTCGCCAACACCATCGTCGCCGCGAAGACCGGCACGAACACCGCCACCGCGCCCGCGCCCGCGCGCGCCAGCCGCTGCCAGCGCGTCCCCGGCAGCCGCGCCGCCCAGATCCACACCAGGAACGGCAGCGCCACCCCGGCCGTCGCCTTGATCGACATCCCGAGGGAGACGAGCGCGATCCCGCCCGCGTGCCGCGCCCGCAGCACCAGCAGGGTGCCCATCGCCAGCAGCCCGATCATGAGCATGTCGTTGTGCGGGCCGCCGACCAGGTGCACGACCGTCATCGGGCTCGCCGCCGCCAGCCACAGCGCCACCGGCAACCGGCCGCCGAGCTCGCGCACCAGCCCCGGCAGCGCGCTGATCAGCATCAGCAGCCCGCACAGCAGCACCAGCCGCATCACGATGACGCTGCTGATCATGCCGTCGCCGGCCAGCAGGATCACGCCCTTGGCCACCGCCATGAACAGCGGCCCGTACGGCGCGGGCGTCGTCTGCCACGTCGGGTGCACGTTGTCCGGGATCGGCCCGGTCAGCGCCGACGGCCCCACCGAGTACGGGTCCATGCCGTGCAGCGCCAGCAACCCCTGGCCGAGATAGCTGTAGACGTCCCTCGTGAACAGCGGCGGCGTGATGAGCATCGGCGCGATCCACGCGCCGGTGGCCAGCAGCACCCCGCGCGAGTCGACCAGCCCGGCCAGCACTCCGCGGCCCAGCCGCACCCACGCCCACACCAGCACGCCGAACCCGGTGTAGAGCACCGCCAGCGCCACGTCCCGGCCGTGCCCGTAGCGCATCGCCGACAGCGGGCCGGAACCGAGCAGCGGGTCGTGCACCAGCACACCGGCGCCGCCGAAGGAACCGGCGAGCAGCAGCAGCGCACCGATGGCGCCCAGCGCGATCGTGCGCAGCGGCGGCCGCAGCGGGGCACTGGAGGAATCGCGAGCACCGGTGGGCCGCAGCGCACCGGTCGGAGCTGTCGTCGAGGCACCCGGCCCGCCCGTCACGCCGGCCGCGGTGCCCGCACGGGTCGGGGAACTCGGGGGCATCGTGCGGTCCATGCTTCCACACGGTGACCCGGTTCCGAGGCCGTCCACGCCGGAATCACTGCGTTACGTGATCATCGACTCAGCCGCCGCAGCGGCCCGGGAACTCCGCGTGCACCACCGCTGCCCAGGAGTGCAGGCCCCGGCCCCACCTGCCCCGGGCCGGGCCCCGCCCGAGCACCGGCGCGGACGGCTACCGCGCGTGCAGGCTCACAGCGCGGTCGCGCGCACCACCGAGCCCGGCTGCACCTTGCTGCCCGCCAGCGGCAGCTGGCCCAGGATGATCGCGTTCGGGCGCTGGAAGAACGACTGCACCTGCAGCTGCAGGCCCATCGACGCCAGCTGCTGCTGCGCCTGCGTCACCGGCATCCCGTTCAGGTCCGGCACTGTCACCGCGTTCGAGGTGACCACGCCGATCCGCGGCCGCCCGCGCAGCTCCACCACCGTGCCCGCCGCCGGGTCCGTGCTGATCACGTGCCCGGCCTCGACGTTGTCGGCGAACTGCTGCCCGGCGTCGTAGGGCTCGAAGCCCGCCGCCTGCAGCGCCGCGAACGCCTGGTCCCGCGGGGCGCCGGTGACGTCCGGGATCGGCTGCGGCTGCGGGCCCTTGCTGACCACCAGCCGGACCTCGGAGCTGATCGGCAGCTCGGTGCCCGCGCCCGGCTGCAGGGCGATCAGCCCGCCCTCCGGGATCGACGGGTGGTACTGGTCGGCGGAGGCGTCGTGCACCGGGCGCAGCTTCGCCTCGCGCACCGCGCTCTCCGCCTCGTCCACGCCGGTGCCCGCGGCCACGTCCGGCACCTTCGGCCGGCCCAGCGAGACCACCAGCTGCACCGAGCGGCCGCTGAGGATCCGCGAGCCCTGCTGCGGTTCCGAGCTGATCACCGTGCCCGCGGGGGCGTTGTCGTCGAGCTGCCGGGAGACCTCCGGGCTGAGGTCGGCGCCCCGCAGCACCTGCGTGGCCACCGCCTCCGTCTCGCCGACGACCCGCGGCACCTGGATGTAGCGGCCGCTGCCCAGCCACCAGGCGGCGCCGCCGACCAGGCACGCGACCACCAGGATCACCGCCGTCCACAGCGCGAACACCCGGCCGCCGCGGCGGCGCCGCGCCTCGTGCGGCGCGGCGGGGGAGGGGCGGACCGCGGCGATCTCGTGCGTGGTCTCCTCCGGCTCCGGGCGGGGCATCGCGCGCGTCCCGCGCGGGCCCGGGTCCGGGGCCGCCGCCGGCGGCACCGACTCCGGCACCGAGGCCTCGGTGATCGGGGCGATCCGGTCGGTCGGCGGGCCGCTGTCGTCCGGCCCGAGGTCCTGGGCCATCTGCTGGGTGCGCACCTGCGAGGTCGGCACCGGCACCTGCACCGCCGGCAGCCCGAGCTCCCCGCCGATGCGCTCCACCTCGGCCAGGAACGCCGCCGCGTCCGCCGGCCGGCCCGCGGGGTCGCGCCGCGTCGCCCGCAGCACCACGTCGTCGATCGACGGCGGCAGCTCCGGCACCCGCTCGCTCGGCGGCGGGACGTCGTTGTTCACGTGCTTGTAGGCCACCGACAGCGCGGTGTCCCCGCCGTACGGCGGCTGCCCGGTCAGCAGCTCGTAGAGCACGATCCCGGCCGAGTACACGTCGGTGCGCGAATCCGCGTCCCCGGTCTCGACCTGCTCCGGCGACAGGTAAGCGACGGTGCCGAGGATGACGTTGCCGGTGGTCTTCGGCGCCGAGGCCGTGGCCCGCACCAGCCCGAAGTCGGCGACCTTGACCGAACCGTCCCGGCCGATCAGCACGTTCTCCGGCTTGATGTCGCGGTGCACCATGCCCGCCCGGTGCGCGGCGGCCAGCGCGGCCAGCATCGGCCGCAGCACGCTCATCGCCAGCGGCAGCGGCAGCGCGCCCCGGTCGTCCAGCAGGTCCCGCAGCGTGCAGCCCTCCACCAGCTGCATCACCAGGTACACGTGGTCGCCGTCGATCTCGCGGTCCACGCCCTGGTCGTAGACCGCGACGACGTTGGGGTGGTGCAGCTTGGCCGCCGAGCGGGCCTCCAGCTCGAAGCGGTCGACGAACGACGGGTTCGCCGAGTAGTGGGTGTCCATCACCTTCAGCGCCACGGGCCGGTCCAGCCGGGTGTCCAGCCCCCGGTAGACCACCGACATGCCGCCGTGCGCGATGACCGAGTCGACCCGGTAGCGGCGCTCCAGCAGCGCCCCGAGCAGTTCGGCTCCGCGCTCGGGTCGTGTTCCAGGAGTCATGGTCTCCGCCAGCCGCCGGTCGTCGGTCCACCCTTCCGGACGCGATTGTTCCAGGTGGTCCCACCCCGGCTGTGGCCCGGTGCGCACGGGCGTTCCGGGGCCGGGCCGAGCGGGTGCGGCCCCGGCCGATAGCATCCGCGGATTGACCCTTCCGGGGCACGCAGCTGCGCCGTCGGCTGTGGCATCGTAGGCGCCGTGAGCGCTATCCCAGCTGCACCGGACGTACTCGCTCCCGATGTGGAGATCACCCCGCTCCCCGAGGTCGCCAAGCGCTTCGGACTGCCGGTGACCCGCGTGCACCAGATGATCCGCGACGGGCACCTGCTCGCGATGCGCCGCGACGGGGAGCTCGGCGTGCCGGAGGTCTTCCTCACCGAGACCGCGGTGGTCAAGGGCCTGGGCGGGACGATCACCCTGCTCCGGGACAACGGCTACAACGAGGACGAGATCCTGCGGTGGCTGTTCACCGCCGACGACACGCTGCCCGGCACGCCGATCGAGGCGCTGCGCGGCGACCGGGGCCGCGAGGTCAAGCGGAGGGCGCAGGCGATGGGCTTCTAGGCCGCCCCGCGCCCGCTCGGCGGGCGAACGAGAGCAAGAACACAGCAGCAGATCCACAGCCCGGTGCCGGGTCGCCACGCGGCGGCCCGGCACCGTTGTTTTCGCAGCGCAGACTGGATCGATCCGCGCGCGGCGACCTTGATCGATCCCGCCCCGGGGGCACCGATTTCGGGTCCGGTTCACCTCGCGGGCGGCGTGATTGAAACGTGATGACACGTGGACCTGTTTCAATACTCCCCGAACTCGGTTCCGCATCGCTGCGCCCTGCTGTGTGCACGCGCGGCGATGGGCGCGGCCGAGAGGGGGTTTGGAAAACGGTGCGCCCCATCGCCACGGTTTGGTCCGCACTCGTACCCGCAGCATCGTTCTACCTCGTTCTGACCGTCGCGGCCGCGGTGTTCGCCGTGGTGCTGCGCAGTCGTCGATTCACCGTCGTTCCCGCGCTGTTCGTGTCCGTCGCCGACGCCGTGCTGCTGTACTCGGTGTTCCTGGTCGGGTTCCTCGTCGCGGCGCCGCAGCCGGGAGCCGGGGTGCAGCAGGTGCGGCTGGTGCCGGGAACCGACCTGGGCGTGGCGCTGCAGGCGGCGCCGGGGGACGTGCTGCCGTGGTTGCAGCTGGCCGGGAACCTGCTGCTGCTCGCGCCCTTCGGAGCGCTGTGCCCGGTGCGGTTCAGCTGGTTCCGCGGCTGGGGGCGGCTGCTGGCCGCGATGCTGCTGATCACCTGCGGGATCGAGTTCCTGCAGTACACCGTGCTGACCGGCCGGGTGGTCTCGGCGGACGACGTGCTGTTGAACGCGACCGGGGCGCTGCTGGCCGGGCTGCTGACCCGGCCCTGGTGGGGCGAGCTGCCGCGGGCGATGGACGCCGCCCGCCCGGAGGTGCGCCGGGCTCCGCGGCACGCGCTGCGGCCGCAATACGCGCGCTCCGGTGGATGAGTTCCGGCGCGAATTCCGGATCCCCGGGCATTGTCGCGTGAACATGTTCCCCGGAATTCGAGCCACGCGGGGTCGCTGCGCGTGCACGGCGCGCGGCCGTTGTTCGCGGCTCGTTTTCCCGGTGTGAAATCCGGGAAATGTGGCAACGTTGTCCCGGTACCGCTGGTGGGCCGAGTTTTCTAGCCCGTGATCCGCTGGGCGGCGAGTTTCCCGGACACCAGCACCGGCGGCACCCCGACCCCCGGAGTCGTGCCGGAACCGGCCAGCACCGCGTTCTCCGGTTCCCGCAGCAGGTTCCGCGGCCGGAACGGGCCGGTCTGGGCGAACGTGTGCGCCGCCGAGAACGGGGTGCCCGCCGCGTGCCCCTGCGCCGCCCAGTCCAGCGGCGTCACCACCCGCTGCATCTCCGCGGACTCGGCGAAGCCGGTGAAGCCGCGGGCCTCCAGCACCCCGAACAGCTCGTCCCGGTAAGCCGGGGCCAGCGCCGCCCAATCGATCTCCGAGCCGGCCAGGTTCGGGCAGGGGGCCAGCACGTAGTGCAGCTCCCGGCCCTCCGGCGCCAGCCCCGGATCGGTCGCGGTCGGGCGCGTGACCAGCAGTGACGGGTCGCTCATCAGGTGGCCGCGGCGGATGATCTCGTCGAAGGTGCCTTCCCAGGCGCGGCCGAACGAGATCGTGTGGTGCGCTGTGCCGGGCCAGCTGCGGGTCGTGCCCGCGTGCACCACCACCGCCGAAGGCGACCAGCGCAGCCTGCGCCGCGGGCGGTGGCCCAGCAGCCGGTGCACCACCGGCAGGTCCGGCGTCAGCACCACCGCGTCCGCCGGGAAGCGCTCGCCCCCGGCCCGCACCGCCACCACGCGGCCGGAGCGGTGCTCCAGCGATTCGACGGCGGTGCCGTAGCGGAACTCCACCCCGGCGTCCGCGGCGGCCGCGGCCATCGCCGTCGGCAGCGCGTGCATCCCGCCGCGCGGGAACCACACCCCGCCGACCGTGTCCATGTACGAGATCACCGCGTACAGCGCCAGCGCCCGCCGCGGATCCAGCCCCGCGTACAGCGCCTGGAACGAGAACACCCGGCGCAGCCGCTCGTCCCGCAGGAACCGGCCGATCGCCGGGCCCAGCCGGCCGAACCCGCCCAGCGCGGCCAGCCGCGCCAGCTCCGGCGACACCAGGCCCAGCGGGGAGTCGAAGTTCGCGTCGATGAACCGGTGCATCTCGGCGCGGTACACCGCGGTCAGCCACCGCCGCAGCCGCCGGTACCCGGCCGCCTCCCGCGCGCCCGCGAAGCGGCGGACCTCGTCCTCCATCGCCGCGGCGTCGGTGTGCACGTCCAGCGCGGAACCGTCCGCGAACCGCGCCCGGTAGGCCGGGTGCAGCGGCAGCAGCTCGACGCGCTCGCGCAGCGAGTCGCCGACCGCGGCCAGCGCCTCGTCCGCCAGTTCCGGCATGGTCAGCACCGTCGGCCCGGTGTCCACCCGGTAGCCGGACAGCTGCAGCGAACCCGCCCGGCCGCCCGGCACCGGCTCGCGCTCCAGCACCGTCACCTCGCGTCCCGCACCGGCCAGGTGCAGCGCCGCGGACAACCCGGCCAGGCCCGCTCCGACCACGACGACGCGGTCGGTGGGGCCCGGCACGCGGCGCATCAGCGCGTCCGGTCCGTGACGGCGACGGCGAGTTCGGACAACCGGGTCGCGGCCGGTTCGGCGAGCTCGGCGGAGTGCAGCGCCGAGACCGCCGAGGAGGTCAGCCGCGCGATCCGGTGTTCCACCGCCGCGTCCGCGCCGAGCCGGCACAGCGCGGTGCGCGCGTCCTCGATCGCCTCCTCCGCGGCGTCCGGGTCGCCCAGCACGGCGCGCACCCGGTCCATCGCGCGCTCGTCGCCTTGCGCCCGGGCGGCCTCGACGGCTTCGGCGATCAGCAGCGTGCGCTTGCCCTCGCGCAGGTCGTCGCCCGCGGGCTTGCCGGTGACCTCCGGGTCGCCGAACACCCCGAGCAGGTCGTCGCGCAGCTGGAACGCCACGCCGATGTCGTGCCCGAAGCGCTGCAGCGCCGACAGGGTCCGCTCGTCGGCCCCGGCGATCTCCGCGCCGAGCTGCAGCGGCCGCGCCACCGTGTAGGAGGCGGCCTTGAGCTCGGCGACCCGCAGCGCGGCCTCCGCGGACTCGTCCCCGCGGACCTGGCTGAACACGTCGAGGTACTGGCCGGCCAGCATCTCGGTGCGCATCGCCCGCCACGGGCCCAGCGCCCGCGCCAGCGCCTGCGGCGCCAGCCCCGAGCTGTGCAGCATGTCGTCGGCCCAGGCCAGCGCCAGGTCACCGAGCAGCACCGCGGCGCTCATCCCGAACTGCTGCGCCCCGCCGCGCCAGCGCTCCCGGTCGTGCGCGCCGGCGAACCGCCGGTGCACCGTCGGGTTGCCGCGCCGGGTGTCCGACTCGTCGATCAGGTCGTCGTGCACCAGCGCGCACGCCTGGATGAGCTCCAGCGCGCTCGCCGCCCGCGCCACGGCCGGAGCCTCCGGCCCCTCCGGGTCGCCGCCGGCGGCGCGCCAGGCCCACCACGCGAACGTCGGGCGGATGCGCTTGCCGCCGCCGAGCACGAACGCGCTCAGCTCGCGGGCCGCGTCGGCGAAGCCGGGGTCCAGCTCCACGGCCTCCACCAGCCGGGCGTCCAGGTACTCGGCGAGGGTGCGCTGCACCAGTCCCGGGAGGTCGGCTTCCACGGTGTCCGGCACCTCCTCGGAGTTCCGGGGGAGGTTTCGCTGCGCGGAGGATTCCTTGGTGGGCACGACCCCATCCTCCGTGACGGCCTCCCGCCGACCTCGCACGGGTCGTCGCAGGGTGGCGCGGGTGCTCCCGGTGGTGGTCCGGGCGGTCAGTCCCGGCGGTCGCCCGCGCTGGTCAGCTCGCGGTCGTGGGAGCGCTGCGCCATCAGGCCGATCACGACCACCCCGGTCAGGGCCAGCGCGCCCACGATGATCGCGCCGAGGGTCCACTCGCCGGTGCCCGCGCCCGCGTACTGGAAGGTCGCGTTGAGCTGGGTGACCTCGCCCGGCTCCGGGGACCAGCTGACCACCCCGGAGCTCTCCCGGCCGTTGGTGGTGGTGATCTCGCCGGGCGCGCCGACCTCGATGCGCACCGACGAGTCCGTGTCGGCCAGCGGCGTGAGGTCCACCGAGGCGCTGAAGTCGACCAGCGACCCGTTCCGCTTGAGCTGGACCTTGTACCGCGAGTCCACGGGGCTCAGCGCGTTGGCCAGCTCCTCGACCTCCTGGAAGTCGAGGTCCCGGAAGGCCAGCCGGGAACCGACCCGGCCGCCCTCGCGGACCGGGGTCACCTGGACCCGGTCGGCCAGCGAGTCGGGAGGTCGCAGGTGGAACGGCACCTTGCCGTCCGGCGTCTCGGTGGTCAGCACGACCTCGCCGGAGGCGGTGTCGTTCTCGGTCAGGGTCACCGAGGTGTCGGCGTGCAGGCATCCGCCGAGCAGCAGGGCGGCCAGCACGACCAGGACTGCGGGTGCGGCGCGGGAGCCGCCGGATGCGCGCTTCACCTCGGCGATGCTGACACCGCGTCCGGCCGCTCGCCGCGTGCGCGGAATCGGCAAGATCGCCGCTGGTCACGAAAGGTGGTGAGGGGATTCGGCCGGAGGCGATAAAGTGCGCCGCATGGCATCCGAGCGCAGTGGCGTGCACGAGATCAGCGACCGGTTCGTCGACGAACTCGCCGCGTTGGACCCGATCGAGGCGACCGCCCTCGGTCTTCCGGGTGGCGACGAGGAGCTGACCGACTACTCGCCCGAGGGCCACCGCGCCCGCGGTGAGCTCGCCCGCCGCGCGCTGGCCGAGATGCGCGCCGCCGAGCCGGCCGATGCCGCCGAGCGCGCCGCGAAGGCGGTGTTCGAGGAGCGGATCGGGCTCGACGTCGAGCTGCACGAGGCCGGCGAGGACATGGCGGCGCTGAACGTGATCGCCAGCCCGGTGCAGAACCTGCGGCAGATCTTCGACCTGATGCCCGGCGAGACCTCCGAGCACTGGCGCACGATCGCCCGCCGGCTGGAGAAGATGCCGACCGCGCTGGAGAACCTGCGCGCCGGGCTGCGGGAGGCCGCCGCGCAGGGCAACGTCGCCGCCGCCCGGCAGGTCGAGCGGGTCGCCGAGCAGTGCGAGACCTGGGCCGGCCACCGCGGCGGCGAGTCCTTCTTCGCCGGGATGGTCGGCCGCGCGGGCGAGGTCGGCGACGCGTTGCGCCGCGACCTGGACGCTGCGGCCGGGGCCGCCGCGCGCGCCTACGAGTGGTTCGCGGAGTTCCTGCGCACCGAGCTGCTGCCGCAGGCGCCGCAGCAGGACGCGGTCGGCGAGCAGTGCTACCGGCTGTGGTCCCGCTTCTTCACCGGCTCGGCGCTGGACCTGCGGGAGACCTACGAGTGGGGCTGGGCGGAGTTCGCCGCGATCGAGGCGGAGCTCAAGCAGGTCGCCGACCGCATCCGCCCGGGCGCCACGCCGGCCGAGGCCGCCGCGCAGCTCGATGCCGACCCGCGCTACCTGGTGCGCGGGCAGGAGGCGCTGCGCGAGTGGGCCCAGGGCCTGTCCGACCAGGCGCTGCACGAGCTGCGGGGCACGCACTTCGAGATCCCGGACGAGCTGATGGCGCTGGAGTGCCGCATCGCCCCGCCCGGCGGCGGGGTCGGCGCCTACTACACCGGCCCGACCGACGGGTTCACCCGGCCCGGCCGGATGTGGTGGTCCGTGCCGGCCGACCGCGAGGAGTTCCCGACCTGGCGGGAGACGACCGTCGTCTACCACGAGGGCGTGCCGGGGCATCACCTGCAGGTCGCGACCTCGGTGCACCAGTCGCAGCGGTTGAACAAGTTCCAGCGGCTGGCGTGCATGGTCTCCGGGCACGCCGAGGGCTGGGCGCTGTACGCGGAGCGGCTGATGCGCGAGCTCGGCTACCTCGGCGACGACGGGGACCTGTTCGGGATGCTCAACGACCAGCTGTTCCGCGCGGCCCGCGTGGTGGTCGACATCGGGATGCACCTGCAGCTGGAGCTGCCCGCCGGGTGCGGGTTCCACGAGGGCGAGCGCTGGACCCCGGAGCTGGGCAAGGAGTTCCTGCTCACCCGCACCGTGGCCGACCCGGCGCACGTGCGCGACGAGATCGACCGCTACCTGGGCTGGCCGGGGCAGGCGCCCTCGTACAAGGTCGGCGAGCGGCTGTGGCTGGCGGCGCGGGAGGACGCGCGGGCGCGCTACGGCGCCGAGTTCGACGCGAAGGACTTCCACCGCCGCGCGCTGGAGCTCGGCTCGATGGGGCTGGACACCCTGCGGGAACAGCTCGCCCAGCTGTGACGGCGGCTCGCCCGGCCACCACTGGCCGGGCGGGCGCACGCGGGATCGTCGGGTCGGGTTCATGGGCTTCGGCTTCTGCGGTCGGGGTCGGGTGCGTTCGGTCGGGTCGAGGCGGGGCGCTCAGCGGGTCGCGAGCCGCAGCAGGCCCCAGAGCTGGGCTATCGCGTCCGGATCACCGGAGGTGCGCACCGCGCGGTCCGGCACCCGGCCCCACAGCCACAGGTAGACCTGGTCCGGGCTGCCGCCGACCAGGCCGTCCGCGCAGTCCGCGACGCCCTCGCCGGTGCGGCGCACCACGGTGCGCTGCGGGTCGGCGTGCACCAGCCACTCGGCGCCCGCGGCCGACACCGCCACCGAGCAGGGGCGGGTCGAGGTGATCCCGAGCGCGTGCAGCCGGTAGCCGAGCCACGCCTGCAGCACCTCGTCGATCCCGTCCCGCGCGACGTCCGCGGCGATCGGGGTGACCTCGACCCCCGCCGCGGTCTGCACGTCCACCCGGTGCACCGTCGTCGCGTGCAGCACCCGGCGGATCCAGAACCGCGCGGTGTGCTGCTCCGGCCACCACGTCGGGCACGGCGAGTCCGGCGGGCGGGTGCCGAATTCGGCGAGCAGCTCGGCCAGCCGCGCGGTGAACCGGTGGGTCGCGGCCGGCAGGTCGTCCGGCTCCGGTTCGGTCCAGGTGCGGGCGGTCTCCGCGGTGGCGCCGAGCCAGCTGAGCACGTCCTCGCAGAGCCCGCCGAGGTCCCGGACGGTCTCCGCGGCGGTCCGGCCGGAGGCGCCGGCGACCGGCGCCGCCGGAGCCACGTCGTGGGTCGCGGCGGTGAGCAGCTGCCCCTCGACGGCGATCAGCTCGAGCATCCGCCCGTGGTCGATGGTCAGCTCCGGCGGCGCGGCCGAGGACGCCTCCGGAGCGCCGGCCGAGGAGCTCGCGGGAGGCGCGCTGCGCTGCTCGGCGATCTCCGGCGGATCCGCCGGACCGGAGGTGGCCCGGTCGCGCGGGGGCGTGCCGCAGCTCGGTTCGGGGGAGCGGTTCATCGGGCGGCTCCCGGCAGGCTGCGCTCGACGACCTCGACGAACTCAGTGGCGTGCCGCAGGGAGAGCTCGGCCTCCCCGGGCGTGATCGCGGAACTGCCCGCCTCCGCCGCGGCGCGGCGCAGCGACCCGGCGGCGAAGTGGTCCGCCCACTCCCGCAGCTCCGGGGCGACCTCGGCGAGCTGGCGCCACACGCTGCCCGGGACTCGCGCGCACGGGCGCGCGACCCGGCGCCAGGAGCGTTCGACCACCACGGCGGTCGCCGCCCGCAGCGCGGCGAGGTGCGCGTGCACGCAGCGCTCGGTCGCGCGGTGCGCGGCCGCGGCCTCCCGCAGCCGGGTGCGGGCCTGCTCCAGCAGCACGACCGCGTTCGGCGCAGGTGGGGGTGCGCTCGGCCTCGCGGGAGCGGGCCGCGCCGGGGCGGCGGAGCCGACCTCCTCCGGAGCGCGCGGGGCCGGGATGAACAGGTGCGCGGGCGTGGCCATCGGCCTTCTCCTCTCGGTCACGACGTTCCGCGGACCCGCGGGGGATCGGCGGAGCAACGACATGCGGTGAGCCGGGGGGAAGCCGGCGGCCCGGCGGCGAGGCGCTTCCCCCACCCCGCCGCCGGGCGCGATGCGCGAACGCGGTGGTCCGAGCGCTGCGGGACGCGAACCCCCAGGTGCTCGAACCTCTGTTCGACGCGGAGTTCAGAGTAGACCGGCCGCTCCCGCGACTTCAAGCGCTGCGCGTTAGATCACCTGTTCGAGTCATGGCGAGGGGCTGGTCCGCCCGGCGCTCCGCGCTCACCCGGAATGATCAAGGCCGGAGCGCACGAACCATCGGCGGACCCTCTAGTGTTCGGCCCGTGACAGCCGCGCCAGCACCCCGTTTCGACCGCCTCGTCGAGCTCACCGCCGACCAGCTCCGGGCTCGCCTGGCAGAAGCCCTGCAGGTCTACGTCGACGCGATGGGCTACCCGCCGGTGACCGCCCAGCAGCGCGCCCCCATGTGGTCGGCCCACACGCTGCGCCCCGGCTGGCGCTGCATCGGCGCGTTCAACACCGCCGACGAGCTCATCGGCATCGGCTACGGCTACCGCGGCGTGCCCGGTCAGTGGTGGCACGAGCAGGTCCTGCGCGGGCTGCTGACCAACCGCTCCCGCGACGAGGCCGAGCAGTGGATGCAGGACTACTTCGAGCTGACCGAGCTGCACGTGCGCCCGGACAGCCAGGGCGGCGGCCTCGGCGAGACGATCCTGCGCCGGCTGCTCGACGGCGCCCCCGGCAAGGCCGTGCTGCTGTCCACCCCGGAAGGCCCCACCCGCGCCTGGAAGCTCTACCGCCGCGTCGGGTTCGAGGACGTGCTGCGGGACTACCGGTTCACCGGCGATCCGCGGCCGTTCGCGGTGCTGGGCCGCAGCCTCCCGCTGGACTGAGAATCCGATTGCCGCGCCGGCGCAGCCTCGGGCACGGTGCGGGAATGCTGCTGCGACGGGAACTGCCCGGGGACGCCGACGCGATCCGCAGGGTGCACACCGACGCCTTCGCCTCCGACTCCTCGGCCGGGCCGGTCGAACCGGCCCTCGTGGAGCAGCTGCGCGCGGATCCCGGCTGGATCCCGCAGCTGTCGATCGTCGCCCTCGACCGCGGCGAGATCGTGGGGCACGTCGTGGCCACCAGGGGACACGTCGACGAGCACCCGGCGCTCGCGCTCGGCCCCATCGGCGTGCGGCGCGCCGCGCAAGGCGGCGGGGCGGGAGCAGCGCTGATGCACGCGGTGCTCGCGGCCGCGGACGCCCTGGACGAGCCGCTGGTCGCGCTGCTCGGGCACCTCGACTACTACCCGCGGTTCGGGTTCGAACCGGCGCACCGGCACGGCATCCACCCGCCGGAGCCCGGCTGGGCCGAGCACTTCCAGGTCCGGCCGCTGACCGCGCACCGCCCGGAGATCACCGGCACGTTCCGCTACGCCGACCCGTTCACCCGGCTCTGATCAGGCGCGCAGCCGCAGGCCCTTCGGCGTGGCGCGGAAACCCGCGTCGGTGAGGATCTCGGCGATCCGCGAGCCGAGCGCCCCGGCGCCGTCGGTGCGCTGCACGGCCAGCTGCTCCAGCCAGCCCTCCCGCACCGCGCGCGCCAGCCCCTCGGCGGCCGTGCGCAGCACGCCCTCGTCCTCGGTGAACGACAGCAGCGAGCGGCCGCCGCGCTCCACGTACAGCGCGGCCTCGCCCGCCACGAGCACCACCAGCGAACCGGCCTTGCGGCCCGGCCGGTGCCGGGTCTCGCCGCCGGGCTCCGGCCAGGGCAGCGCGGCGCCGTACGGCTGGGCCGGATCGGCCGCGGCCAGCACCACCGCCGAGCCGGGCTCGTCCTCGTCGCCGGAGCGGGACAGCGCCCGCACCCGGTCGATCGCGCCCGGAACCGCGAACTGCGCGGCACCCAGGCCCTCCACGACGTAGCCGCGGCGGCAGCGGCCGGACTCCTCCATCGCCCGCAACACCTTGTACACGGCGGAGAAACCGCCGCTGACCCGCTCGGTCTCCAGCGCCCCGCGGGTGAGCACGCCGTGCCGCTCCAGGAAGGACTCCGCCCGCGCGTGCGCGCGGCGCGTCGGCTCCGCGGACGGTTCGGGAGCCAGCGACCAGCGCCCGGACACCGTGGGCGGGCCGGTGCGGCTCGGCATCGCCGGGCGCCCCGCGCGCAGCCGCGCGTACCGGCCGCGGGGCGCGCTGCGCTTCGGCTTGTGCGCCGCGCCCTTGCCGGAGACCAGCGCGCGCAGCGGCGCCAACGTGTCGTTGGTGGCCGCGCCGGACCACACCAGGTCCCACAGCGCGGCGATCACCGCCTCGTCCGCGGGCGCCTGCTCGCCCTGCTCGACCAGCAGCGCACCGGCCCGATCGGCCAGCGTCCGGAAGAACTGCGCCCCGCCCTCCAAAGTGGACACCAGCGCGTCGTGCAGCGGAGTCCGCTCCGCGCCCTCCGGCAGATCCGGCAGCAGCAGATCGGCCACGTCGGTCGGCGCCAGCGCGATCCACCCGTCCCCGCCGGCCAGCGCCCCCGAGCCGACCCAGGTCACCTCGCCGGTCGAGGTCAGCTCGTCCAGCAGTGCCGGGGAGTAGCCCGGCAGCCGCGCCGGCAGCACCAGCGACTCCAGCGCGCTCGCCGGAACCGGCGCCCCCGCCAGCTGCTCGACCACCGCGTACACGTCGTCCACCGTCGGCGCCGTCCGCAGCCGGGCCCCGACGCCGTGCCAAGCCGGGAGGAACCGGCCCAGCGCCGCGGGCTCCACCGGCTCCACCTCGGCCCGCAGCCGCGCCAGCGAGCCCCGGCGCAACCGGCGCAGCACCTCGGCGTCGCAGTACTCGGCACCGTTGCCACCACCGGCCGCCAGCGGCCGCAGCTCGCCGCGCACCAGCCGCCCCGAGCCCGCCAGCCGGTCCAGCACCCCGTGCACCACCGCCACGCCCAGGCCGAACCGGCGGGCCGCGGCCTCCGCGGGGAACGGTCCGCGGCAGCGCGCGTAGCGGATCAGCAGCTCGCCCAGCGGGTCGGCCACCGGCTCGGTGAACGCCTCCGGCACCCCCACCGGCAGCGCCACCCCGAGCGCGTCGCGCACCTTGCCCGCGTCCTCGATCGGGATCCAGCGCTGCTCACCGGCGATGCGCACGGACAGCACCCGGCGCTGGGCGTGCAGCTCGTCCAGCCACTCCGGGCGCACCCCGCGCTCCCGGGCCTCCGATGTGGACAGATCGCCGAGGAAGCGCAGCAGGTCCGCGGTGGACTCGGCGTCCTTGGCGTGCCGGTCCGGGTCCAGCCGCTGCAGCTGCGCCTCGACCTCGGCGACCACCTCCGGGTCGAGCAGCTCGCGCAGCGCCTCCGAGCCCAGCAGCTCCGACAGCAGCGTCGAATCCAGGCTCAGCGCCGCCGACCGCCGCTCCGCCAGCGGCGCGTCGGTCTCGTACAGGAACATGCCGATGTAGCCGAACAGCAGGCTGCGCGCGAACGGCGACGGGGCCTGCGTCTCCACCTCGACCACCCGCACCTTGCGCGCGGCGACCTGCGACATCAGCTCGGTCAGCCCGGGCACGTCGTAGACGTCCTGCAGGCACTCCCGCATCGCCTCCAGCACGATCGGGAACTGCTCGTACTGCGCGGCCACCGACAGCAGCTGGGCGGCGCGCTGCCGCTGCTGCCACAGCGGGGAGCGCTTGCGCGGATCCCGGCGCGGCAGCAGCAGAGCGCGCGCGGCGCACTCCCGGAACCGGGCCGCGAACAGCGCCGAGCCGCCGACCTCGTCGGTGACCACCTGCTGCACCTCGTCCGGCCCCAGCAGCACGTCGTCGGCGGTGGGCAGCACGTCCGCCCCCGACTCGTCCAAGGCGTCGGCGAGCCGCACCACGATCCCGTCGTCCGAGGACGCCACGTGCGGGTCGACCCCGCGCCGCTCCCGCAGCCGCGCACCGATCGCCAGCGCCCACGGCCCGTTGACCTGCGCGCCGAACGGCGAGTGCACCACCATCCGCCAGTCGCCGAGCTCGTCGCGGAACCGCTCCACGACGATCGTGCGGTCGTCCGGCACGTGCCGGGTCGCCTCCCGCTGCTCGGCCAGGTAGGCCAGCAGGTTGTCCCGCGCCCAGTCGTCCAGGCCCGCGCGGCGCACCCGCTCGCCCGCGGCCTCGGAGCCGGCGGCGGAGACCTCCCGCACGAACGCGCCCAGCGCCCGGCCCAGCTCCAGCGGGCGGCCCGGCGAATCGCCCTTCCAGAACGGCATCCGCGCGGGCTTGCCGGGCGCGGGCACCACCACGACGCGGTCGTGCGTGATGTCCTCCACCTGCCACGACGAGGTGCCCAGCACGATGGTGTCGCCGACGCGGGACTCGTAGACCATCTCCTCGTCCAGCTCGCCGACCCGCACCCCGCCGCGCCCGGCCTCCTCGTCGCCCGGGGTCGTCACGGTGAACAGCCCGCGGTCCGGGATCGTCCCGCCCGAGGTCACCGCCAGCCGCTGCGCACCCGGGCGGGCCCGCAGCTCGTCGGTCACCCGGTCCCAGACCAGGCGGGCGCGCAGCTCGCCGAACTCCTCGCTCGGATACCGGCCGGAGAGCATGTCCAGCACCGCGTGCAGCGCCGAGTCCGGCAGCCCGGCGAACGGCGCGGCCCGCCGCACCACGCGCGCCAGCGACTCCACCTGCCAGGTGTCCATCGCGACCATCGACACCGCGTGCTGGGCCAGCACGTCCAGCGGGTTGCGCGGGAACGACAGCGACTCGATCAGCCCGCCGGCCATCCGCTCGGCCACCACCGCGCAGCTGACCAGGTCGCCGCGGAACTTCGGGAACACCACCCCGCGCGAGACCGCGCCCACGTGGTGCCCGCCGCGGCCGATGCGCTGCAGCCCCGAGGCGACCGTCGGCGGCGCCTCCACCTGCACCACCAGGTCCACCGCGCCCATGTCGATGCCCAGCTCCAGCGAGGACGTGGCCACCACGCACGGCAGCTGCCCGGACTTGAGCTCCTCCTCCACCGAGGACCGCTGCTCCTTGGACATCGAGCCGTGGTGCGCCCGCGCCACGGTGACCACCGAACCCGAGGTCACCCCCGAGCCGCCGGGCGCGGCCGCGGGGAAGCGGTCCGGTTCGGCCGCCTCCCCGGCGCGTTCGGCGGCGAGCTCGTTGATCCCAGCGGTGAGCCGCTCGGCCAGCCGCCGCGAGTTCGCGAACACGATCGTCGAGCGGTGCTGCTCGATCAGGTCCAGCACCCGCTCCTGCACCGCCGGCCAGATGGAGGCGCGCTGCTCGGCGCCCGCCGCGGAGCCCTCGACCTCGCCGGTCGGCTGCCCGAGCTCGGCCATGTCCGGGACCGGGACCTCGACGCCGACCTGCACCTGCTTGGGGTGCGCGGGCTGGACCACCTGCACCGGGCGGCCGCCGGCGAGGAACGCGCTCACCTCCTCGACCGGCCGCACCGTGGCCGACAGCCCGATGCGCTGGGCCGGCCGCGGCAGCAGTTCGTCCAGCCGCTCCAGCGACAGCGCCAGGTGCGCGCCGCGCTTGGTGCCGGCGACCGCGTGCACCTCGTCGACGATCACCGTCTCCACCCCGCGCAGCGACTCCCGGGCGGCCGAGGTCAGCAGCAGGAACAGCGACTCGGGCGTGGTCACGAGCACGTCCGGCGGCGTCCGGTTGAACGAGCGCCGCTGCTCGGCCGGGGTGTCGCCGGTGCGCATGCCCACCCGCACCTGCGGCATCGAGCCGCCGCGGCGCTGGGCGGCCTGCCGGATCCCGGTCAGCGGCGCGCGCAGGTTCCGCTCGACGTCGACCGCGAGCGCCTTGAGCGGGGAGACGTACAGCACCCGGCAGCGCCGCTTGGGGTCCTCCGGCGGCTCGGCGGTGGCCAGCCCGTCCAGCGCGGACAGGAACGCCGCCAGCGTCTTGCCGGAGCCGGTGGGGGCCACCACCAGCGCGTGCTCGCCGGCGCCGATCGCCCGCCACGCGCCGGCCTGGGCCTGCGTCGGCGCGTGGAAGGCGCCGCGGAACCAGTCGCGGGTCGCGGGGGAGAAGTCGTCCAGCACGTCGTCCACCCCTCCATGCTGGACCAGCGCACCGACTACGCGGCCCGGCCGCGGGCGGTCAGCGCTTCCGGTTGTGCCAGAGCCAGCGCAGCGCGACGACGATCGCGGCCAGCAGCATGGCGGCGATCACCAGCTGGCCGAGCGGTCCGGACAGCCCTGTCGGGTCGGCTTGCAGCAGCACCACACCGCGACCGTACGCCCGGGAGCCGCCAGTAGTCTGGGGTGGATGCGACACACGGTTTTCCGGCGGCGCATGGCTGAGGAGTTCGGCCGCGTCCGCGCCGACATGCTCGCCCAGGACCACGTGCTGTCCGAGCTCGGCGGTCGCACGCCGGACGAGGCGCTGGAGGCCGGGATCGATCCGAAGCAGGTGTGGCAGGTGCTGTGCGAGGTGTTCGAGGTGCCGCCGGCGCGGCGCTGATCCCCGCCGCGGCGCTGCTCCGCCGGCGCCGCGGCACCGACCGCTCAGCGATCTTTCACCCGCGCAAGTGAAGTGATCGGCGTGTCGGCTCGATGATCGAACATCCGTTCGGCTAAGATCGTGCGTGCGGATCGAACCTCGATGTTCGCCCGTCCCCTCGATTCCCCTCGTCCGGCCCGCGCGCGGCGCCCCGGACCGCACCGGAGTCCCGGGGCGCGGACGGCAGGGCAGGCGGACGGAGTGTCGGTCCCACCCCGTAGCGTCGGCGGCACGCCGACGAAGTTCGACTCGACCAAGGTGGACCCCGATGGCATCGACGACACCGGACAAGGGCAAGGCGCTCGAACTCGCCCTCGCCCAGATCGACAAGCAGTACGGCAAGGGATCGGTGATGCGGCTCGGCGAGGAGTCGAAGGCACCGGTCGAGGTCATCCCGACCGGGTCCATCTCGCTGGACGTGGCGCTGGGCATCGGTGGCCTGCCGCGGGGACGCATCGTCGAGGTCTACGGCCCGGAGAGCAGCGGCAAGACCTCGGTGGCGCTGCACGCGGTGGCCAACGCGCAGAAGCTGGGCGGCACCGCGGCGTTCATCGACGCCGAGCACGCGCTGGACCCGGAGTACGCCAAGGCGATCGGCGTGGACACCGACGGGCTGCTGGTGTCCCAGCCGGACACCGGGGAGCAGGCGCTGGAGATCGCGGACATGCTGATCCGCTCCGGCGCGCTGGACTGCATCGTCATCGACTCGGTGGCCGCGCTCGTGCCGCGCGCCGAGATCGAGGGCGAGATGGGCGACAGCCACGTCGGCCTGCAGGCCCGGCTGATGAGCCAGGCGCTGCGCAAGCTCACCTCCGCGCTGTACAACGCGAAGACCACCGCGATCTTCATCAACCAGCTGCGGGAGAAGGTCGGCGTCATGTTCGGCTCGCCGGAGACGACCACCGGCGGCAAGGCGCTGAAGTTCTACTCCTCGGTGCGGCTGGACGTGCGGCGGATCGAGACGCTCAAGGACGGCTCGGACGCGGTCGGCAACCGCACCCGGGTCAAGGTGGTCAAGAACAAGACCGCCCCGCCGTTCAAGCAGGCGGAGTTCGACATCATCTACGGCGTCGGGATCAGCCGCGAGGGCTCGCTCATCGACATGGGCGTGGAGCAGGGCATCATCCGCAAGTCCGGCGCCTGGTACACCTACGAGGGCGACCAGCTGGGCCAGGGCAAGGAGAACGCCCGCAAGTTCATGCGGGACAACCCCGACGTGGCCAACGAGATCGAGAAGCGGATCAAGGAGAAGCTGGGCATCGGCGCCACGGTGGACTCCGGTGAGTCCGAGGCCGAACCGGCGCCCGTCGAGTTCTGATCCCCGGGGCGATGCGCGAGCAGGACGTCGGCTGGTCCGAACCGGACTCGCCGTGGACGGAGCTGTCCGAGCAGGGGTCTCCGGAGCCGGAGGTGGCGGAGTTCGCGGACGGGCCGGAGCTTCCGGCCTGGCCCGCGGAGCCGTCGAGCTCCCGGCCCGCTCGCCCGCGCCGCGGCCGGCCTTCCGGTGGCGTGTGGCGCAGCACGGAGCCGGATGCGCCGCTGTCCGCGCCCGCTGCGGCGGGGCGGCGCGGCTCCGATTCCGCTGCCACAGCCCCGGAATCGCCGGAACTCCCGCAGGAGGCGGGCGCCGCGGAACCGGAGCCCGGTTCGGCGGAGCGGCCGTCGACCCGGGGCGGCTCCCGCCGCGGTTCCGGGACGGTCCGGAGAGCCGGAACTTCCGCGGAGCCGAGCGGCTCATCCCGCCGGCGCGGAACCTCCCGCGCCGGCGGAGAGGCGCCGGACGCTGCTCCTGCGGAGGCCGGTGGGGCGTCCGCTGAGTCCACTGCGGACGGTCGGGACGGCGGCCGCCGGGGGCGGAAGCG
>Ga0164243_10005090_pt1 | contig 20225 bp, 16 predicted proteins | sample OricompcompostOP_FD_108781 | JGI IMG/M metagenome (GOLD analysis project Ga0164243, IMG submission 108781) | Organic Plus compost microbial communities from Emeryville, California, USA - Original compost - Organic plus compost (OP) | ecosystem: Engineered > Solid waste > Mixed feedstock >... | reverse complement strand
GCCGCCAAGGCCGGAATGATCGGCATGAGCAAGGCGCTGGCCCAGGAGGTCGCGTCGCGCAATGTCACCGTCAATTGCGTCGCACCGGGCTTCATCGCCACCGCCATGACGGACGCGCTCAACGAGAAGCAGCGCGAAGCGATCCTCGGCTCGGTGCCGGCCGGACGGCTCGGCACGCCCGAGGATATCGCCGCCGCCGTCGCTTTCTTGGCCTCGCCGGAGGCCGGGTATATCACCGGCCAGACGCTCCACGTGAACGGCGGCATGGCGATGATTTGAGGCCCCGAGGTGCTTGATGGCATGGGGAAAACCCGCATTCTGGCTGCTGGCCAATACGGGAGATGTATGATATCCGGAGCCCGGCCTGGCCGGGGGCGGCCGGGAGGCGGGGTCAGGACCAAGCCGGTGCCATCTGCGGATCCAATGTGGACATTCCACATGGACTTCCACTATGCACCTGCGGACCGATTATGCTCTGCCAGAGTTATTCACGACGAGGCCGGGCAGCAGCGGCTCAGCTGCAGCGGCTCTAGGGTCGCGCGAACAACTGCGTGCCTTCAAAGACAGTGAGGTTGAACGATGAGCGACATTGCCGAGCGGGTCAAAAAGATCGTCGTGGAGCATCTTGGTGTTGAAGCCGACAAGGTCACCGAGGGGGCGAGCTTCATCGACGATCTCGGCGCGGACAGCCTCGATACTGTCGAGCTCGTGATGGCCTTCGAGGAAGAGTTTGGCTGCGAGATCCCGGACGATGCCGCCGAGACGATCCTGACCGTCGGCGATGCCGTCAAGTTCCTCGAGAAGAACGCGAAGAGCTGAGCGCTCACGCACTTCGCTCGCCGCTGCGCTGCTTGCCTCGCGCCGTGCTGTGCGCCGCGGCAATTGCTCCGACTAGTTTGCTGTTTGGCGCTCGGCCGGGGAGCCGAAGATGAGACGAGTCGTCGTCACGGGGTTGGGTATGGTGACGCCGCTCGGTTGCGGCGTCGATGTCACATGGCGTCGGCTGCTGGCCGGCGAGAGCGGCGCACGGCGTATCGAGACCTTCGACGTGTCCGATCTCCCGGCGCAGATCGGCTGCGTCGTCCCGCGCGGCGACGGTTCTGACGGCACCTATAATCCCGATCAGTGGATGGAGCCGAAGGAGCAGCGCAAGGTCGACGACTTCATCATCTACGCGATGTGCGCCGCCCGGCAGGCACTCGACGATGCCGCCTGGAAGCCGACGTCGCACGAGGACCAGATCGCGACCGGCGTGATGATCGGCTCGGGTATCGGCGGCATCGAGGGTATCGCCGAGACCGCTTTGGTCCTGCAGGACAAGGGCCCGCGCCGCGTCTCCCCTTTCTTCATTCCCGGCCGGCTGATCAATCTCGCTTCCGGCTACGTTTCCATCGCCCACGGCCTCAAGGGCCCGAACCATGCGGTCGTCACCGCCTGCTCGACCGGCGCACATGCGATCGGCGACGCGGCGCGGCTGATCGCCTGGGGCGATGCCGACGTAATGGTCGCCGGCGGCACAGAATCGCCGATCAACCGTCTGTCCCTTGCCGGCTTCGCCGCCTGCCGCGCCTTGTCGACCAGCTTCAACGACACGCCCACCAAGGCCTCGCGTCCCTATGACAAGGACCGCGACGGCTTCGTGATGGGCGAGGGGGCCGGCGTCGTCGTCCTCGAAGAATACGAGCACGCGCGGCGGCGCGGAGCCAAGATCTACGCGGAAGTGATCGGCTACGGCCTGTCCGGCGACGCCTATCACATCACCGCCCCGGCCGAAGACGGCGACGGTGCGTTCCGCTGCATGAGCATGGCGATCAAGCGCGCCGGCATTTCTCCGGCCGACATCGACTACATCAACGCCCACGGCACCTCGACCATGGCCGACGGCATCGAGCTCGGCGCCGTCGAGCGCGTCCTCGGTAATTCCGCCGCGCGCGTGTCCATGTCCTCGACCAAGTCGTCGATCGGCCATCTGCTCGGCGCCGCGGGTGCCGTCGAGGCGATCTTCTCGGTGCTCGCGATTCGCGACAACGTGGCGCCGCCCACCATCAATCTCGACAATCCCTCGGTGGAGACGGCGATCGATCTCGTGCCGCATCAGGCGCGCCAGCGCGACATCGACGTGGTCCTGTCGAACTCGTTCGGCTTCGGCGGCACCAACGCGTCGCTGGTCCTGCGGCGGGTCGACGCCTAGCGGCCGGGGCGCGTGGGCCCCTGCGGTCCCACCTTCGCCATATTTTTCGCGATACGGTGCAAAGAAATTCCGGAAGTCGGTCAAGGATATCCGCCGACACTTAAAACTTTAACGCAATGCCGGTAGGCTGCCGCCCGTGGCCCCTCTGGCGCCGGAATCGCGGCGGACTTGTTCCGCCGGCCGCGACGACATCGCGAGACGGGCGGATCATCGGCAGCAGAACCATCGGCGGCGAAGCATCGCGGCAGACGACGACAGATACGGAACGAGCGGCATGGCGGACGACGAGGCACACGATCCCTCCGGCGCGACGAGGCCGGACGCGCCCGCCGACGTCAATGAGGCGTCCCCGGCGGCGTACGAATCGCGGCGCGTGATCACGCCACGCAGCCCGCGCGCCGCGCTCGAGCCCGAGCGCGTGCCCGAGCCGAAAAGGCCGTCCCGCCGCGTCCGGCATCCGTTTGTGATTGCCGGCAATCTGTTCTTCACGCTGCTCATCGTCTTCGCCGTCGGCGTCGGGCTGCTGCTCGCCGTTGGCAAGCAGCGTTTCGACGCGCCCGGACCGCTGACGCAGGACCGTGTCGTCAACATCTCGCGCGGCCTCGGCCTGCGCGACATCGCCGATCTGCTGCAGCGCGAGGGCGTGATCGATCAGCCTTGGGTGTTCGTCGGCGGCGTGCTGGCGCTGAAGGCGCGCGATGATCTCAAGTCCGGCGAGTATCAGTTTCCGAAACACGCCAGCATTCGCACCGTCGTCGACACCATCATCGAAGGCAAGGTGATCCAGCATCAGATCACGATCCCGGAGGGGCTCACCTCCGAGCAGATCGTGCAGCGCCTGCTCGAGAACGACGTGCTGTCCGGAAATATCCGCGAGATCCCCAAGGAGGGCACGCTGCTGCCGGAGACTTACCGGTTCACCCGCGGCACCACGCGCGAGCAGCTGATCCAGCGGATGCAGCAGAGCCACAAGCGCGCGCTGCAGGAGATCTGGGAGCGCCGCGCGCCCGACTTGCCGATCCGCACGGTGGAGCAGTTCGTCACGCTTGCCTCGATCGTCGAGAAGGAAACCGGCCGTTCCGACGAACGCGCCCGTGTCGCGGCCGTGTTCGTCAATCGCCTGCGCCAGAAGATGCGCCTGCAATCGGATCCGACGATCATCTACGGCCTGGTCGGCGGGAAGGGGACGCTCGGCCGGCCGATCATGCGCAGTGAGATCGAGCAGCCGACGCCATACAACACCTACGTCATCGATGGCCTGCCGCCGGGACCGATCGCCAATCCGGGCCGCGCCTCGCTCGAAGCCACGGCCAATCCGTCGCGCACCAAGGAACTGTACTTCGTCGCCGACGGAACCGGCGCGCACACCTTTTCGGAAACCTACGAGCAGCACCAGCGCGCGGTCGCGCGCTTGCGCCAGTGGGAGCAGCAGCAGCGCGAGCAGTCGCAGCAGCCGGCCCCTGCGGCCGCGCCGCAGGAGGACGCGGGCGAGGCCACCGAGCCGCCGCCTGCACGCGGCAACAATGCGCGCCCGCCGGCCCGCGGGCGCAGTCAGGGCGCGGCGCCCCGCCCCGCGGCGGCTGCCCAGGGACAGGGCCCGCGGCAGCAATAGCAGCCCGCCGGCAACGCGCCTCCGTCGAGGAGGGCGCTTGTGAGCCAGACGCGCCACCATTATGGTCGGCGCGCTTTCTTATTCCATCCACGACATGCGAGTTCCGATGGTCCTGTCGAGCATGACCGGCTTTGCGCGAGCCGATGGCGTTCACGGTGGTTATGCCTGGGCGTGGGAACTCAAGTCTGTCAACGCCAAGGGCCTGGAGCTGCGGACCCGCATTCCGCCAGGCTTCGACGCCGTTGAGGTCGCGGTCCGCGCCCGTGCGGCGCAGGCGCTCGCGCGCGGTACCGTCTATGCCAACCTCACGGTCCGCCGCGAGGGCGTGCCGCCGGTGGTGCGCGTCAACGAGCCGGTCCTGGCCGCCGTCCTTGCGACCGTCGAGGACGTGGCGCGTCGCGTCAACGCCGCCCCGCCGAGCATCGACGGCATCCTCGCGCTCAAGGGCGTCATCGAGGTCATCGACGAGGACGAGAGCGAGGAGGCGCGCGCGGCCGCCGAGGCGGCGATCATCGAGGGCTTCGAGCGCGCCCTTGCCGGGCTCGCCGACATGCGCCGTCACGAGGGCGAGGCGATCGGCCGGATCCTGTCGGGCCGGCTCGACGAGATCGCGGCGCTCGCCGCGCGCGCCGATGCCGCCCCGGGCCGCCGGCCCGAAGCGATCCGCGCGCGTCTTGCCGAGCAGATCGCCGCGCTGTTGGAAAGCAGCGAGCGCTTCGACCCTGACCGGCTGCACCAGGAGGCGATCCTGATCGCCGCCAAGGCCGACGTCCGCGAGGAGCTCGACCGGCTCGCCGCGCATGTCGCCCAGGCCCGCAAGCTGATCAAGGGTGGCGGCGCGATCGGCCGGCGGCTGGATTTTCTGGCCCAGGAGCTCAATCGCGAAACCAATACGCTGTGTGCCAAGTCCAACGACGTGGAGCTCACCACGATCGGTCTCGAACTGAAGACCGTCGTCGAACAGTTCCGCGAGCAGGTACAGAATCTCGAATGAACGCGGCCCGTGACATTGCCCGCCGGGGCATCATGCTGGTGGTGTCCTCGCCTTCCGGCGCCGGCAAGACGACGCTGACACGCAACCTGCTCGAGCAGGAAGAAAACGTCAGCCTGTCGATCTCTGTGACGACGCGCCAGCGACGCGCCAGCGAGATCGACGGCGTGCACTATCACTTCATCTCCAAGCGGCAGTTCGAGGTGATGCGCGATGCCGGCGACCTGCTGGAATGGGCCGAGGTTCACGGCAATTTCTACGGCACGCCGCGCGAGCCGGTCGAGCAGGCGCTCTCCGAAGGGCGGGACGTGCTGTTCGACATCGATTGGCAGGGCACGCAGCAGCTCTACCGCAGCATGCGCGAAGACGTCGTCAGCGTGTTCGTGCTGCCGCCTTCGGCACGCGAACTGAAGGCGCGTCTCGAACGCCGCGCGGAGGATTCCGAGGAAATCATCACCCGGCGGCTGCGCAACGCCGCCGAGGAGATCCCGCACTGGACCGAATACGACTACGTTCTGGTCAACCGAGACCTCGACAAAAGTTTCGCCCGGCTGCGCGCGATCCTCACCGCCGAGCGGCTCAAGCGCGTGCAGCGCCCGGACATCGAAAAGTTCGTCGAGACGCTGTTGTCGGATTTGAAGAAGATCACGCCGTAACCTGCTGACCCGACTCGGTTTCGGGCGCCAGCACCGTGCGCCCGACCACGCGGCCCTGGCGCAGATCGTCGAGTGCCTGTTGTGCTGCCACGAGCGGGCGCTCGCGGATCGGGATCGCTGGCATTCGTCCCGACCGGGCGAGGTCGAGCACCGCCCGTGCTTCAGCGAGCGTGCCGACGAACGAGCCTTCCAGCGCCATCGCCTTCAGCGGCAGGAGCGGCACCGGCAACGTGATCGCGCCGCCAATCAGTCCAACGACCACCACTTTGCCGCCCTTGGCGACAACGCCGGTCGCAAAACCCAGCGAAGCTTCCGTGCCGACGAAGTCGCACACGCCGGCGACTCCTCCGCTCGCGGCCAAAACCGCCTTGCGCGCGCCCGGGTCGGCGGGATCGAACGCAGCCGCCGCGCCCGCCGCAAGCGCGGCGTCGCGCTTGGCCGGGTCGATATCGGCCACGAGGGTCGGTCGCTCGAACAGGGCCTGGGCGATCGCCAGTCCCATCAGGCCCACGCCGCCGGCCCCGATCAGCAGGATCGGTCCGCGCTCTGCCTGGCGTTCCAGCTTGCGCAGCGCACTGTAGGCCGTCAGCCCGGAGCACATCATCGCGGCCGCCAGCGCTGGCGCCAGCGGCGCATAGTCGAGCAGGTAGCGCGGATGCGGCACCAGGACGTGCGTGGCGAAGCCGCCGTCCACACTGGTGCCGAGATGGCGCGGCGCCGCGCAGATGTTCTCGTCGCCTTGCTGACAGGCGGCGCAGGCGCCACAGCCGATCCAGGGATAGACGGCAACGGCGCGGCCGAGCACCGCGTCCCCCGCCTGTGGACCGACCGCCTCGATCGTGCCGGCAATTTCGTGCCCGAGGGTGAAGGGCAGGGCGCGCCCGGCGCTGACGTCGAGTTTGCGGCCGCCGCCCATGTCGAAATGGCCGTCCTGAATGTGCAGGTCCGAGTGGCACACGCCGCAGCGGCTGATCCGCACCAGGACCTCGGTGCCGGTTGGTTCAGGGACGGGCACGATCGTCTCGCAGAGCGGCGCGCCGTAGGCGACCAGAGACTGGCGGAGCATCGCAGCCATCGCTCTTCCCCCTCAGCCGGCGGCGTGCGTCTCCTGAAACGCCCGCGCCAATGCGACGAAGCCGGCCACGTCAATATCCTCGGCCCGCGCCGTCGGGTCGAGTCCGGCCGCAGCGAGCAGCGCCTGCGGATCCTGGCCGAGCGATTTCAGCGCCTGCCGAAGCATCTTTCGGCGTTGACCGAAGGCTGCTTCGGTAACCCGCTCGAGCGCCCGCCGGTGGCACGGCAGGGGTGCCTTGCGCGGCGTCAGCCGCACCACCGAGGAGGTCACTTTCGGCGGCGGCACGAAGGCGGAGGGGGCGATGTCGAACAGGATCCGTGCCTCCATGCGCCAGCCGCAGATCACCGCCAGCCGGCCGTAGCTCTTGGCGCCCGGCGTTGCCACGATCCGGTCGGCCACCTCGCGCTGGAACATGAGGGTGAGGGAGTCGTACCAGGGCGGCCACGGTTCGGCCGTGACCCAGCCGAGCAGCAGCGGGGTCGCGATGTTGTAGGGCAGGTTGGCGGCGATTCGGGTCGGTCCGGTGTCGAGATGAGGCTGCACATCAACCGAGAGCGCGTCGCCCGGCACGATCGTCAGCCGTCCGGGATAATGGGCCGCGATCTCCTCCAGCGCCGCAATGCAGCGCGAATCGCGTTCGATGGCGACGACGCGCTTTGCGCCTTCGGCAAGCAGCGCACGCGTCAGCCCGCCTGGACCCGGTCCGATCTCGACCACCGTGACACCGTCCAGCGGGCCTGCGGCCCGGGCGATCCGGCCCGTAAGGTTGAGGTCGAGCAGGAAGTTCTGGCCGAGCGACTTGCGCGCGCTCAACTCATGCCGGCGGATCACCTCGCGCAGCGGCGGCAGGGTGTCGACGGCACTCATGCGGAGAGGATGGGGGCGGGCGCGCTGGCCTTCGCCAGCCGCGCGGCCAGCCGCATCGCGGCGATCAGGCTCGTGGCATGCGCGCGCCCGGTTCCGGCGATATCGAACGCCGTGCCGTGATCGGGCGAGGTACGGACGAACGGCAAGCCGAGCGTGACGTTGACCGCGTGCTCGAAGGCGACCGTCTTGATCGGGATTAGCGCCTGATCGTGATACATGCACAGGGCCGCGTCGTAGCCAGCGCGCGCCGCCGCATGGAACAGCGTGTCGGCAGGCAAGGGACCTTGCACCAACAGGCCGTCGCGCCGCAGCGTTTCGACCGCCGGGGCGACGATCGTCTGGTCCTCTTCGCCCAGGGTGCCGTCCTCCCCGGCATGAGGGTTGAGACCCGCCAGCGCCAGGCGCGGCCGGGCAATTCCGAAGCGCCGCGTCAGGTCGCGCGCGACGATCCTCCCGGTCTCGACGATCAGCGGCGTGGTCAGTTCGGCGAAGACCTGGCGAAGCGGCATGTGGATCGTCACCGGCACCACGGCGAGTTCCGATGCCCAGAGCATCATCACCGGGTGCGGGCGATGACCGGTGGTCTCGGCGGCGAGGTCGGCCAGATATTCGGTGTGGCCCGGCTGGGTGAAGCCCGCCTGGTACAGCACGGCTTTGGCGATCGGGTTGGTAACGACCGCCGCGGCGTGGCCGGCGACGACGTCTGCGACCGCGCGGCGGATCGAGCCGATCGCCGTCGCGGCGCTGCTGCCGTCCGGGCGTGCCGGTGCCGCGCTGGTGTCGATGCCGAGCGACACCACCGGGAGGGCGGTGGCGAATGCATCCGCCGCCTCCTGCGGTTCCACCGCCGCGATGGGGACGCGAAGGCCGAGCCGTTCTGCGCGGGCCGCGACGAAGCCGGGATCGGCGACGACGTAGAACGGCGGCAAGCCGGACCGGCGGCGCTCGCACCAGGCGGTGAGGGTGATGTCAGGCCCGATGCCGGCGGGCTCGCCAATCGTGAGCGCCAGCGGCCGGGTCATCGCCTCAGCGGATCTCGATCATCGCGTTGCGGCGCAGCTCCTGCAGGTAGCGCTTGGACTGGGCCTGGAATTGCTCGGACACCATTTCCTCGCGTACCTCGCGCTTGCCGACGATCTCGCCCGCCAGTTCCTTCTTGTCGCAGACCGCGAACACTTCGACGCCTTGGGCGGTGACTTCCGGCGGCGTCAGCTTGCCGACCGGGGTCTTGTCCAGGATCGCCCGCACGGCCGGAGCGAAATCCGCCGAGCTGCGATAGACCGGCGGCCGGACCACGACCTCGCGCAGGCCGCGAGCGGCGGCGAGCCCCTGTTCGCAGTTCTGGAACTTGGCCCGCAGGCTTTCCGCCTCGCCGCGCCGCTGGCCCGAACCGCCGGGGGCGACGAAGATGATTGGACGCAGCGTGTATTGGTACACAGTGGCGCCCTTGCCATCGTTCTTCTTGTCGAGCGCCGCGATGATGTCCTTCTCACGCACGTGAAGGCTCGCCTGGAACTTGCCACGGATGATCTGGTTCCAGGCGAGGTCCGCACGCACCCGGCTCTTGAACGCCTCTTCGGAAATGCCGGCATTGCGTAGCACTTGCGTGAACTGGGCCGGCGACAGGCTCATCCGCTGGGCGATGCCGGCATAGGCGGAGTTCACGTCGGATTCGGTGATGTCGAGCTGGTACCGCTTGGCGACGTTGAGCTTCAGCTTCTCGTCGATCAGCTCGTCCAGCACCTCCTTGCGGCTTGGGCTCTTGCGGGTGGAGATCTGGATGAGCCGCGTGCGCTGGGCAATGTCGTGGTTGGTAATCGGCTGCCCGTTGACGACGGCGGCAATTTGCGCGCGGGCCGGGGCCGGTGCGGCCAGCATGGCCGCCGTGACCACCGTCATGCCCAGGCAGGCAAGGGCGGCGCCGCGGACTGTCTTGAACATCGTCATGGAACGCATCTGCTCTCCGTCCCTTCTCAACCGGCCGCCGTTCCGGACCCCGGCGTGCACCGGGCGGATCTTCATCCGCCCGGATCGTGACGGCCTTGCGGCCGCCGGCTGCAACCGCCTCAGCGGAAAATCGACGAGTGCGTCGTCGACGAGTCCGCTCCGCCGACCCGCGTGCTGAAGGCGGTGCCGCCCAGCGTACGCAGGTCGATCTGCAGCATCACCCGGCGGTCGGGCTCGGTGTTGCCGCTATAGGAGTGGTCCGTGATGTAGCTCACCGCGATGGCGAAGCAATCGTCGATGTAGCCCAGGCCGACCATGGTCTGGTCCACCTGTCCGGCGTCCAGATCGTACCGGGCCGACCCTCTAAGCGTCCAGTTTGACGTCAGTTTGACCGCGCCCGAGCCCAGGATGCCCTCGCGCCGCTCCAGGAAGCCCAGCAGGGGTTGCGCGTCGTAGTTGCCGTAAAGCACCGAAGCCGACCAGCGGTCGAAATTGACGCTGCCTTCGACCTCCAGGCGCCGGACCTCGAACGTCTCCTCGTCGAACCGGAACCGCGAGCTCAGCTTGTAGGTCCGGTTCGGCTGGAACGACAGCCGCGCCACATAGTCCGACACCCGCTGGTCCAGGCCGCTCTCGAGGCCGGTATTGACGGTGTCGGCTTGGGCGAACGAGTTCTGGCCGAACAGCTGGTAGGACTGGCCGAACAGGGCGCTGAAGAAGCCCGCGCCGTTGACCTGGGCGGTGTACTGGATGCCCACATTGGCGCGGGTGCCGCCTTCCACGCGGTCCCAGCCGGAGAACTTGTCGATCGCGAACAGGTTGCTGTCGTCGAAAACGAGGCTCTGGGCGTCCTCGTTCGGCAGATCGCCGATATGGGTCTCGTTCGGGCGCACGATCACCTGGGCGATCGGCTCCAGCGTCTGCGTGCCCCAGGAATGCGCGCTGAGGAACGGGTAGCGGTATTCAAGGCCGACCGCCGGCATGCCGCGGAACACGCCGTCCGTGCCGGTCTGGATGAAGTTGTCGACGCCGACGTCGGAATTGATCGACACCGCAGCCACATCGGCGCGCAGCCTCACGAACGGCGTGAACACCTGGCCGAGGGAATCGACCAGGCTGCGCTTCCATTCCATCTCGCCGGAAAAGCGGGTGTAGCTGCCCGGGACGCCGCGCAGCACACAGTCCTTCGGCAGCTTCTGCGCCGGATCGGCGCTCAGCGTGCATTGGCCGCTGTTGAATGCGCTCTGGCTGATCGGATCGAAATCGGCCTCGCCGCGGCTCAGACTGGTGAAGTTGATCCGGGTGCTCAGCTCGCCGCCGAACACGGGCGGACCGAACACGTAGGAATAGTCGATCACCGGGTGGATCACCGGCAATTCCGATTGCACGTCGAATTCCGACAGCCCGTAGAAATGCATCACGCGCGCGTCGAAATAGCTGCGCGCGCCGCGTCCGGCGATGAAGGCCTGGGAGATCACCTCGCTCGGCTGGTAACTCCGGATCGGGTAATCCTGGAAGAAAGTCTTGTCCGACAGCAGCGTCGCGTCCCAGCCCCAGACCCAGCGCTCGTTCAGGCTGAACAGGCCCTTGGTCTCGATGCTGCCGCGCCAGTCACGGTAACCCGGCGTCGCCGGGTGCCCGGCATCGCGAAGGAAGTAATCCTTGTCCGTCTGGAAAATCCCGGACGCGCGCACCGAATAGGCGCCGTTGATCAGCCGCTGGCGCCATTCGCCGGTCATCAGCACGCCCTGCTTGGTCGTGATCATCGGCGACAGGGTGAGATCGTAGTCCGGCGCCAGCGCCCAGAAGTACGGAATCTCGATCCCGTACCCGTACTTGCTGCTGCTGCTGATCTTCGGGATCAGGAAGCCGGTCTTGCGCTTCACCGTCGGGTCGGGCGCCGAGAAGAACGGCAGATAGGCCATCGGGACACCGAAGAATTCGAGCCGGGCGTCCTCGAAATAGATCATCTTCTCGTTTTCGTCGTGGATGATCCGGGCAGCCTTCACCTGCCAGAAGGGTGGCGCCTGCGGATTGTCCTTGCACGGCTCGCAGGCGGTGTAGACGCCGCTCTGGAACACGGTGATGCTGTTGGCGCCGCGGTCGGCGCGCGCCGCCGCGAAGCGGGTACGATCGGCGGCGTCGAGCCGCAGCGAATCCACGAACCCGTCACGGAAATCGTCGGTCAGGTCGAGGATCTCGCCATAAATGACGTTTCCGTCGGCCTGGCGCAGCCGGACATTGCCCTCGGCGCGCAACCGCTTGGTCTTCTGGTCGTAGATCACCCGGTCGGCTTCGAGGGTGGAGCCGGAATAATAGATCTGCACCTTCCCGACGGCCGAGACCCGCTCGTTGGTGTAGTCGTATTGAACCTCTTCGGCCCGGACCAGCATCTGCGCGTCGGGATCGCGCCGGGCCGCGAGCATGCCGGCGGTCGTGCCGGATCCGCCCGGCGAGTTCTGGAAGGCCGGCTGCGAGCCCGGGGCGGTCTGGAACTGGGTCTGCGCGCGCGCGTTATCGACCCCGGCCGGCAATCCGAGGAGGAGGGTCGCCCCGAACAGGGCGGCCAGCGTGATATGCGTGCGATGGCCGTTCGCCGCACCGCGCCAATCGGGCGGACGAGCGGTGGTCGGTCTGGCCATCACCCGTCCTCCTGGTACAGCAGCACGACGAAACCGGTCAGTGCCCCGACGAGAACAGGCAACCAAGCCGCTGCCACCGGGTGCATCAGCTCTGCCTTGCTCAGGTCCTCGGTCACTTTCGAAAGCACATAAAGCAGAAAGCCTGCCCCCACGCCACTCAAAACCATTTTCTGCACACCGCCAAAGCGGAAGAAGCGCAGGCTCACAGCTGCCGCCAACAACACCATCGCACCGAGCAGAAACGGCCGTGCCAGCAGGATCTGATATTGAAACCGATAGCCTCCGGCGCCTAGTCCCGCCTGTTCGGCCATGGTTATGTAGAGCGGGAGTTGCCAAAAAGACACAGTCTCGGGCGTGGCAAAGCTTTCCCGGACCTGTTCCGGGGTGAGATTCGTCGGCAGCTGGTAGGTGCCGTCCTCCCGCGGCGGCTCCCCGGCCGAATTGACCCGCGCCTGCTCCAGCAGCCAGTAGCCGGAATGGAGCCGCGCCCGGTTGGCCGCGATCCGCTCTTGGAATCGGCCCTCATTGTCGAACGTGAAGACCGTGACCCCGCCGAGATCCACGCCCTGTTCCCGGCTGGATGTGGCGTTCATGATCGAGTGACCGTCGACGCTGCGCTGACGCACCCAGAAGCCGCCGCCGGCGGTGGTGAGCCCGGTCTGGCTTTCCCCGAAAATCTCCGCCTCGAGCCGCTTCGACTGCTCGCGCATGGCTGCGGACAGCGGGTTGTACAGGGCGGTTCCGATAATTCCGATGAGGAAGGCGGTCACCACAGCCGGCGCCACGAACTGCCAGGCCGAGATCCCCGCCGCCCGGGCGACCACCAGTTCCAGCCGCCGCGACAGGTCGAGATAACAGGTCATCGCCCCGACCAGGATCGAGAACGGCAGAATACGCTCGGTCACCTGCGGCACCCGGAAAAAGGAGGCCTGCGCCACCACCCAGGCCGACACGCCGGGAATGTCGGACACCCGCCGCATCATTTCGATGTAGTCGATCAACGCCACCAGCACGAACACCCCGGCGAACACGCCGATCGCCGACACCGCAAACCGGCGGGCGAAATAACGCGAGAGGGTGAGGGGCACGGCCAACATGGTCAGGATGCCGGAGCGGCAAGCCGCGCGAACCGCGCCGACAGCGCCGCCACGGCGTTCGTGACGAAGGCGGGCGGTTCGAGAATGGCGCCATTGCCGATCGCGCGCAGCCCCAGGATCAGAACCGCAGCGATGCTGCCGTAGAGAACGACCAGCATCATCGGCGTTTGCACCGACATCACCGTCGAGGCGAAGCCGATCAGGCGGATGCCGCCGACACCGGCAATCGCCAGCCCCATCGACATGCCGCGGCTCTGGCGCGTGGTGCGCGGAGCCCCCAGGAACGCATACGCAATCACAACAAAGACCACAGGGTAGAGCGGGGCCACGATACGCTCGTTGAGCTCCGCCCGGAATTGACCCGGCTGCGACTTGAAGAGCTGGTCTTCGGGGTCCGGCCAGATCAGGTCCCAGATGTAGCGTTCACGAACTCCATAAATGGTTACCGGACCGGAATTGTTGAATCGCGACAGGTCGAAGGCATAGCGTTCGAACAGGACGATGGCCGGGTCCTTGTCGCCCTGTTCCTGGCGCTGGACGCTGCCGTTCTCGAGCACCAGGAAGGTGCCGCGCTCGTTCTCGACGATCTCGCCGCGCTCGGCGAGGAAGGTCGCGTGCTCGGCCCGGTCGCGGCGGTCGTCGACCAGGATCCCGACCAACTGCCCGTTCGGCCGCCGCTCGCGAATGTGGAAGATGAGGCCGCTCTCGATCGTCGTGAAGCGGCCCGGCTGGACGATGTTGGTAACGAGGTCGGCGCGCACCTTGGTCGCCCAGTTGCGCAACTCGCGCAGCCCTTTCGGCGCCACATAGATCGCGATCGCGGCTACCATGACCGAGACGACCAGGGCGACCGACAGGAAGGCGCGGAACAGCCGCCACGGCGACATGCCGGCGGCGTTCATGACGATGATTTCCGAATCGCCGTTGAGCTTGTTCAGCGTGTAGGCAACGGCGATCACCAGCGCGACCGGCGCGATCACCAGGACCAGCAGCGGGATCAGCAGGCCGGTAATGCCGACGAAGACCAGGATCGTCTGGCCCTGGTTCGTCATCAGGTCGATCTCGCGCAACGCGTGGGTGACCCAGATCAGCGCGGTCAGGCTGACCAGGACCATCGCGAACGCGCCGAACGTCGTCCGGAAGATGTAACGCTCGATCGCTCCCATCGCCCTGCGGCATCTCCGGATTTTCGACTCGCCCGGGTCGAGGCCGCCCCTTTCGCTGTCCTAAAGGCTGCGCAGCGGCCTGTAAACGGCCGCGCGCCGCCGCGCACCACGCGGCCGGTGCGGCGCGTCCTTCGCGCAACGGTCCAATACGGATCGGCAGGACGGATCCCGCGCCGGTCTTCGGCGAGCAACATGGCGGCTTCGCGGCGCGACCTCGCCACGCCGCCGCCGATGCTGTATCACAATCGCTTTTTCCTGCCCCGGCGTGCGACCTTCCGGCCGCCGCCTTCATGCGAAAGGATTGCGATGCCATGTCCGACGCCGTGAAGCTCGGATTCGCCCCCGTCGCCTTGCCCGCCAAGGGTGTGCTGATCGTATTGACCGACGAGAGCCTGAAGTTCGGCGCGGCGGCGCGCCGCCTGCTGGCGCCGGTCGAGGCCCAGATCCGCCGGGCGGCGCAATCGGAGCAGTTCAAGGGCAAGAACGGCGCCGCGCTGGAATTGATCGCCCCCGAGGGCCTGAAGGTGTCACGCCTTGTGGTCCTGGGCGTCGGCAAGGCCGCCGATCTCAAGTCCCGCGACATGGTCAAGCTCGGCGGCGCCGCGATGGGCCGGATCCCGGCCACGGCGACCGAGGCGACGATCGTCTGCGACCTGCCGGGCGGCGCGTTGACGCCGGACCAGGCGGCCGACGTCGCCCTCGGCGTGCGCCTGCGCGCCTACACGTTCGACCGCTACAAGACCAAGAAGCAGAATGGCGAGGAGAAGCGCCAGGCCGCCCGCGTCACCTTGGGCGTCGCCGACGCCACCGCGGCGCGCCGCGCATGGAAGGATCGCGACGCGGTTTCCTCCGGCGTGGTGATCGCCCGCGACCTCGTCAACGAGCCGGCTAACGTACTCTACCCCGAGGAGTTTGCCCGCCGTGCTGCCCAGTTGCGTAAGCTCGGCGTGAACGTCGAGGTGCTCGACGAACGCGCGATGAAGCGTCTCGGCATGAACGCGTTGCTCGGTGTCGGTCAGGGCTCCGAGCACGGTAGCCGTGTCGTCATCATGCGCTGGAACGGCGGCCGCGCCGGTACGCCGCCCCTTGCCTTTATTGGCAAGGGCGTGTGCTTCGACACGGGCGGCATCTCGATCAAGCCGGCCGCCGGCATGGAGGACATGAAGGGCGACATGGGCGGTGCCGCCTGCGTGGTCGGCCTGATGCATGCGCTTGCCGCCCGCAAGGCCAAGGTCAACGTCGTCGGCGCCATCGGCGTCGTCGAGAACATGCCCGACGGCAAGGCCCAGCGTCCCGGCGACATTGTCACTTCGATGTCGGGCCAGACGATCGAAGTCATCAACACCGACGCCGAAGGCCGGCTGGTGCTCGCCGACGTGCTCTGGCATGTGAAGAATCGCTTCAAGCCGAAATTCATGATCGATCTCGCCACGCTCACCGGCGCGATCATCATCGCGCTCGGCCACGAATATGCAGGCATGTTCGCGAATGACGACACGCTCGCCGAGCAACTGAGCAAGGCCGGCGAGGAAACGGGCGATCGCGTCTGGCGCATGCCGCTCGGTCCGGAATTCGACAAGCTGATCGATTCCAAATTCGCCGACATGAAGAACACCGGCGGCCGGCCTGGTGGTTCGATCACTGCGGCTCAATTCCTGCAGCGCTTCGTCGACAAGACCCCGTGGGTGCATCTCGACATTGCCGGCACGGCAATGGGCTCGCCGCAGAACGATACCAACCGCTCATGGGGCTCGGGCTGGGGCGTGCGCCTGCTCGACCGGCTGGTAGCGGATTTCTACGAGAAGTGAGGCGGCACGCCAGGCCGCGGCGCATGGCATGACCGAGATCCTGTTCTACCACCTGCAGTACCAGCCGCTCGATCACGTCCTGCCGGCGCTGCTCGAGAAGAGCCTCGAACGCGGTTGGCGTGCGGTGGTGCAGGCTTCATCCCCGGAGCGCGTCGAGGCTCTCGACGCGCATCTGTGGACCTATCGCGACGACGCCTTCCTGCCGCACGGCACCGACAAGGATGGCGAGGTCGCGCGACAGCCCATCGTGCTGACCACCACAGAGGACAATCCCAACGGCGCCAGCGTGCGCTTTCTCATTGACGGCGCACCGCTGCCGGACGATGCGGAGGCTTACCAGCGCCTGGTGCTGCTGTTCGACGGCAATGACGAGGACGCCGTGGCCGAGGCGCGCCGACGCTGGACCGAGGCGAAGGGCAGGGGCTTCGACGTCACCTATTGGCAGGCTGACGACAGCGGCCGCTGGATCAAGAAAGCCTGATTCCGCGCTGCGGCGGCGTCCACGCCTTTCCGCATGCGCGCTGCCCGTTTGGGTTGATGCTCCCGCCGTCGTGACGCAATATCGCCTCATCGCGGGGCGACAGCGATTGGTGGGAGGATTGTGGAGTGGCGTATGCGTCAAGGTTCTGGGTGTCGGTCGTCGCTGCGGCAAGACGCGGCGTTCTGATTGCCGGCACGGCGGCCGCGTTGGGTGCCTGTGCTGCCGACCCGTTCTCGAACGACGATTGGAATCCTTTCGCCAAGGAAACGCCCGCTGGTCCGGCACCGGTGGCCGCGGAGTCGCTGCTCACCGCCGAGGGCACGTGTCCCGAACCGGCCGCCGACGCGCCGCTGCCGCGCGGCATCGCGCTGGAAATGACCGAGTGCGATGTGGTTCGCTTTGCAGGTCCGGTTGAATCCTTCGAGATCGGCGCAGGCGAGGACGGTGTCCGCACCCTCGTTCTCACCTATCAGAAGGGCGTGCGGCCCGGCGTCTATCGCTTCGTCGCCGGCCGGCTCAAGGTGATCGAGGAACTGCCGCCGCCGGCCAAGCCGCAGCGCCAGCAGCGGGCCCGTCCGCGGGCCTGATGGCGCTCACGCCGAGGCGCCCGCGGCTTCCTCGTATTCGCTGCTCAGCGCCAGCCATTCTTCCTCGGCTTCGCTGAGGCGCTGCGCAGCGTCCGCGCGCGCTTTGGCGAGCCGTGCCGCCTCGGCGGGGTCCTTTTCGTAGAAGCCCGGCGTGCCGAGCTTGTTGTCCATCGTCGCGATTTCGTTTTCCAGCTCGGCGATGCGCGTCTCGGCGGCCTTGATCCGCTTGCGCAACGGCGCGAGCTCCGCGCGCTTTTCCGCCGCCGCACGGCGGACGTCGCTGCGCGAAGGGGCCTCGCGCCGCTCGCGCCGGACTTCGTCGCGCTCGCCGGTGAGTACCTGACGCCGATAATCGTCGAGGTCGCCGTCGAGCGGCGTCACCGTTCCGTCCGCCACCAGCCACAGCCGGTCGGCGCACGCGTCGATCAGGTAGCGGTCGTGCGAGATCAGCAGCACCGCGCCGGGAAACGCGTTGATCGCTTCCACCAGCGCCGCGCGGCTGTCGATGTCGAGATGGTTGGTCGGTTCGTCCAGCACCAACAGATGCGGGCCGCCGAATGTAGCGAGGCCGAGCAGCAGGCGCGCCTTCTCGCCGCCCGAGAGGTTCCGCACGGGCGAATCCGCCATCTCGCCGGAAAAGCCGATTGCGCCGACCCGTGCTCGGATCTTCGCTTCCGGCGCTTCCGGCATCAGTCGCCGAACATGGTCATAGGCGCTGTCGTTCGGCCGCAGCTCGTCCAGTTGATGCTGGGCGAAATAGGCGATCTCCATCTTGTCGGCACGGGTGATGGTGCCTTCCGCCGGCGGCAGCCGCCCGGTCACCAGCTTGGCGAAGGTCGACTTGCCGTTGCCGTTCTGGCCGAGCAGGGCAATGCGGTCGTCGTGGTCGAGCCGCAAATTGAGGCGCTTCAGGATCGGCCGGCCCGGCTCGTAGCCGACACTCACGTTCTCGAATGCCATGATGGGTGGCGACAACTGCCGCGCCGGCGCCGGGAACGTGATCGGGCGCACCTCGCTTTCCGCCACCGCCGCGATCGGCTCCAGCTTGGCCAGACGCTTCAGTCGCGATTGAGCCTGCCGCGCCTTCGACGCCTTGGCGCGGAACCGGTCGACGAAAGCCTGCAGTTGCTTGCGCTCGGCTTCCTGCTTCTTGGCCATCTTCTGGTCGAGCGCCAGCCGCTCGCGGCGCTGCCGCTCGAACTCGCTGTAGCCGCCCCGATAGAGCGCGAGCTTGCCGCCGTCGAGATGCAGAATCCAATCGACGGAATTGTCCAGCAGGTCGCGGTCGTGACTGATGACGATCGCCGTGCGCGGATAGCGCGCGAGATGGTCCTGCAGCCACAGCGTGCCTTCCAGGTCGAGATAGTTGGTCGGCTCGTCGAGCAGCAGCAGGTCCGGCTCTGCGAACAGCGTCGCCGCCAGCGCCACCCGCATGCGCCAGCCGCCCGAAAACTCGGCACAGGGGCGCTCCTGGTCGGCCGCCGAAAAGCCGAGGCCGGAAAGGATCGCGGCCGCACGCGCCGGCGCCGCGTGCGCGCCGATGTCCGCCAGCCGCGTCTGAATTTCGGCGATCCGGTGGGGGTCTTGCGCCGTCTCGGCCTCGGCCAGGAGCCGGCTGCGCTCGCTGTCCGCCGCCAGCACCACCTCGATCAGCGGCTCGGGGCCGCCCGGGGCCTCCTGTGCGAGGCGGCCGATGCGGGCGCGCCGCGGCAGACCGATCGCACCGCGCTCGATGCCGATCTCCCCGCAAATGGCCCGGAACAGCGTCGTCTTTCCGGTGCCGTTCCGTCCGACCAAGCCGATCCGCGCGCCCTCGGGGATCTGCACCGAGGCGCCGTCGATAAGCAGCCGGCCGGCAATGCGGACGGAGAGGTCGTCGATGGTCAGCATGCGGTCTTTTTCCCGACCTGCGCCGCCGAAGCAAGCCCGAACGCTGCGGCAGGGAGGTTCGCTTACCGTCCATTCAGCATTGCTGCCTAGTTTTCCTGCGCCGGCTGGCTGCGGTTCAAAGTGGATCGCGGGGCAGGGGCGGGGGACTTTACGACAATGCGACTGCGGATTTCCGGGCGCCTCTACGCGCTCGTAGCCCTGTTTGGTATCGGCTGCTGCGTGCTGGCCGGGGCGCTCCTTTGGATTCAGAGCCAGCGTGCGATCGCGGCGCGCCAGCAGAGCCTTCAGGCATTGGTCGAGACGGCGACGGGCGTTCTGGAAGCGCATCGCAAGCTGGCCGAAAGCGGCGCCATGAGCGTCGAAGATGCCAAGAAGCGTGCGCTCGAAGTCATTGGCACCATGCGCTACGGCGGCGGCGACTATTTCTTCGTCCGCGATCTCAGCGGCGTCACCGTGCTCAACCCGGGCTCGCCCGGCACCGTCGGACAGGTCCGCGACCAGGTCACCGACTCGACCGGACGCTACTATGTCCGCGAGATGAACGAGCTTGTCCGCAACAAGGGCGAAGGTTTCATCAATTACGTCTTCCCCAAGCCGGGCACGAAGTCCGAGGTGGAGAAGACCACCTACCTCAAGCTTTATAAGCCCTGGGGCTATGCGGTCGGCACGGGCGTCTATCTCGACGACATCCAGGCCGAGCTCAACAATGCTTTCATTCAGGCGGCGTTGGTCACACTGGTGCTGCTGCTCGCCATCGGCGGCCTGACCTTCGTCGTAGCCCGCGGCATCGCCGGCCCGCTCGTGCGTCTGCGCACCGTCATGCTCGACCTCGCCGAGGGCCGTGCCGCTTCCGACACGCTCGACATCGCCCGTAACGACGAAATCGGCGAGATGGCGCGCGCCGTCGAGGTGTTCAAGGAGAATGCCGAGACGCGGGCGGCGCTCGAACAGCAGGCCCGTGTCGAGGAAACCGACCGCAACCAGCGCCAGCAGCGGATCGATTCGATGATCGCCAGCTTCCGCGACACGATCGGCTCGGTTCTCGCCGCCGTCGAAGCCAGCATGGCGCGGCTCGATTCCACCGCCAAGACGCTCTCCGGCGTTGCGGACGAGGCCACCGCCCAGGCGCAGTCGGCCGCGGGCGCGTCGGAGCAGGCCGCCACCAACGTGCAGAGCGTGGCCACGGCCGCCGAGGAACTCGGCTCCTCGGTCGAG
>Ga0164243_10005089_pt1 | contig 20225 bp, 15 predicted proteins | sample OricompcompostOP_FD_108781 | JGI IMG/M metagenome (GOLD analysis project Ga0164243, IMG submission 108781) | Organic Plus compost microbial communities from Emeryville, California, USA - Original compost - Organic plus compost (OP) | ecosystem: Engineered > Solid waste > Mixed feedstock >... | reverse complement strand
CAGCCGAGCACCGGACAGCCGAGCACCGGACAGCCGAGCACCGGACAGCCGAGCACCGGACAGCCGAGCACCGGACAGCCGAGCACCGGACAGCCGCGTGACGCGCGGACAGGCGCCGGCACGGGCCGAACGGGAACCGGACGCGAGCGCGCCGGACAAGACAACGCCGTCGCTGGCTCCAGCAGCGACCGTCACGCCACCACCCGCACCGCACCGCCGAGCGGACGAGAGGCGAATGGCACGTCGCGGGCGGGAGGCGCGGGTTCCGGCCGCGTAGCTGGGTCGGCCGAGGGCGCGAGCGCGGCGAGCCCGGCGAGCCCGGTGAACCCGACGAGCAGCGAGCGTGTCCTGCGCCGGGTCACGATCAACGCGACCCCCTGGGCGTACTTCACGGTCGACGGCGATCCGACCCAGCACGAGACCGTGAAGACCCTGCAGCTCGCCCCCGGCCCGCACCGCATCCACTTCCACAACCCGGTGCTGCAGCTCGAGCGCACCGTCACGATCGAGGTGCCGCCGGACCGCGACGTCAGTCACGTCGAGCGGCTGGCGCCTGCCGGCGTGGCGCCCTGACCTACGCGTGGACGCGACGAGCGTGGAGCGCCCACGAAAACGGATCATGCGCTCGCACCTCGTGCGGGCCTGCCTGGTGGAGCGGATGCACCTTCGACCGAGCGCGCGCTCGCCACGTGTGGCAGCGCGGCTCGGCGCCGGGCGCGATCATGCTCAGCATCCTGATGACACGAGCCCGCCCGCACCCGTGCTCGACGATGCACGGCAAGACCACGCTTGCATCCCCCACCGGGTCCGGGGCATCCAACGTGTATGGAGGAGCGTCGGCCGCACGTCGTGATCATCGGAGGTGGGTTCGGCGGGCTCAATGCCGCGCAGGGGCTCGCGAAGGCGCCGGTCAACGTCACGCTGATCGACCGGCGCAACTACCACCTGTTCCAGCCGCTGCTGTATCAGGTCGCGACGGCGGCGATCAACACGTCGGACATCGCGCACCCGATCCGCAGCGTGCTCGCGAAGCAGCGCAACGCTCGCGTGCTGCTCGCCGAGGCGCTCACGATCGACGTGAAGAACCGGCGCGTCATCCTCGACGATGGCCTGATCGAGTACGACTTCCTCGTCGTGGCGACCGGTGCGACGCACTCGTACTTCGGCAAGGACTGGGCTCACCTCGCCCCGGGGCTCAAGACGATCGAGGACGCCGTCGAGATCCGCCGGCGCATCTTCCTCGCGTACGAGGCGGCGGAGCGCGAGTCGGATCCGGTGCGCCGGCGCGAGTGGCTGACGTTCGCGGTGGTCGGCGGCGGGCCGACCGGCGTCGAGCTCGCGGGCGCGCTCGCAGAGATCGGCCCCCACACGCTGCCGAACGACTTCCGCAGCATCGATCCCACGAAGATCCACGTGCTGCTGTTCGAGGGCCTCGATCGCGTGCTCGCGACCTATCCCCCGGAGCTCTCGGAGAAGGCGCGACGCGCGCTCGAGAAGCGCGGGGTCGACGTGCGGCTCAACACGCTCGTGACCTCGATCGACGAGACCGGTGTGACCGTGAAGTCCGGAGATCGCGAGGAGCGCATCGGCACGCGCACGGTGCTGTGGGGCGCGGGCGTTCAAGCCTCGCCGCTGGCGATGAGCCTCGGTGCACCGCGCGACCGCGCCGGCCGCGTCCAGGTCAACCCCGATCTCTCGATCCCCGGTCACCCCGAGGTGTTCGTGATCGGAGATCTCGCGACGCTGAAGATGCCCGACGGCAAGGTGGTGCCCGGCGTCGCCCAGGCCGCGATCCAGGAGGGAAAGTACGTCGCTCGCGTCATCTCCGACGAGGCGCGCGGTGCCAGCCCCGCGACGCGCGTGCCCTTCCGGTACAAGGACAAGGGCAACATGGCGACGATCGGCCGCGCGTCCGCCGTGATCGACTCGAAGCACTACAAGGGCAACGGCATGATCGCGTGGCTCCTGTGGTGGGTCGTCCACATCGCGTTCCTGATCGGCTTCCGGAACCGGATCGCGGTCCTCTGGCACTGGGCCTGGCTGTACTTCACGTACAAGCGCGGTGCGCGCCTCATCACCGGCGAGGTCAAGCGGCTCCCCCCGGTGACGATCGGCGTCGACGGCGAGGCGATCCTGCCGCCGCCGGCACGTCCGGTGGCGCCGTTCGAGCGTCGCGAGCAACCGCGGGCGTCCTCTCCCTGAGCTCGCGACGCGCGCGCGAGGCTCGGCGCGCTATCGGCCGCACCACCAGCACCCTCGCCCGTGCACCCGCCGCGGCGACGAGAGCGATCGAAGCAGCTCGCATCGTCACGGGAACGGCGAGGTCTGGAGCTGCCCGCGCGCCTCGAGCAGCGCGCGGAGCTCGGCGACCTTGTCGGGGTGCTGCGCGGCGACGTCGGTCTTCTCGTCGGGGTCGACAGCGAGGTGATAGAGCTCGTACCGGCCGCGCACCGAGATCAGCTTCCACGCCCCCGCGACGATCGCGGTGACGCCGCCCGGGTTCGAGCGATCCTTGATCATCGCGGCGTACGCGAGGCCACCGTCGCGATCGGGCGTGCGCGCGCCCGTGAGCAGCGGCGCGAGCGAGCGCCCGTCGGCGGAGTGCGGCACGAACCCGGCGAGCTCGAGGAGCGTCGGGCTGAGGTCGGTGAGGCTCACCGGCTCGGCGATCCGGGCCTGCCGGATCCCGGGTCCCGCGACGACGAACGGCACGCGGATCTGCGAGTTGTAGAGATCGGTCGAGTGGTGCGGCTGCCCGTGATCGCCGAGCGCCTCGCCGTGATCCGCCGACACGACCACGACCGGAGCGGCGCCCGGCGCCCGCTTGTCGAACGCGCGGAACACCTCGGCGAGCATCTTGTCGGCCTCGGCGAGCGAGCGGTCGTAGAGCCGACGCCGGCTGTCGTGGCCCGCGGGATCGGGGCTGCCGCTGGTCCAGTTGTGCGGCTCGAGGATGTGGATCCACACGAACAGCGGCTTGCGCCCGGGCTCGCGATCCTGGCGCTCGATCCACGCACGTGCGCGCGCGGCGAGCTGGTGCCCGTCGCGCTCGATCTCGAGGTGCGCGAGCCCGCGTGACAGGCCGGTGCGCGCCTCGTCGCCCCAGAAGCTGCCGCAGCACATGAACCCGGCGGTCTGGTAGCCGCCGGCGCGCAGCCGCTCGGCGATCATCACGTGGCGAGGATCGATGCGCAGCGCCCAGCCGACGACGCGGCCGCGCACGCGGTTCGGCTGGACGCCCGTCATCATCGACGGGATCGAGCGCCGCGTGACGTTGCTCGGCGAGAACGCCCACTCGAACACCGCGCCGCGCGCGGCGAGCCCGGCCAGCGCCGGCATCTCCGCGGGACCGCCGTACGGGGGCGTGCGGTCGGCGCGCACGGTGTCGATCGTGATCAGCACGAGATCGGGATGGGGCGCGCCGGCGCGCTCGGCGGGACGGAACGCGTCGGGCGAGATCTGATCGCGGAGCGCGTGGAGATCGAACACCTGATCGATGAGCACACCCGCGACCGGTAGCTCGCCCCACACCGCGAGCATCACGTCGGGCCGCGCCCGCCACGTGTACAGGGCGAGCCCGAGCGCGAGCGCGGCGACGACGGTCAGGCCGCGCCGCACCCAGCGCAGCTCGCGCCGGATCAGGTGCAGCGCGAGCGTGATCGCGAGCCCCGCCGCCGGTCCGTACACGGGCGAGATGTCGAGGTGGCCGAGCCGGGGGTGCACCCACGACCACGCGACGAGCAGCGTCGCGAGCACGACGGCCCCGAGCGCGACGACCACTCGACGCGGCGCCAGCAGCGTGGCGCGACCCCGCGCCCGCCAGCGCCGATCGATCGCCTCGGCCACGCACGCGAGCCCGGAGGCCACCGGCCGCGAGCACGCGAGGAGGACGAGCGCGGCGCCGACGCTGAACACGGGCAACGCGAACCCCACCACCATCGGCCGGAACTCGGTGCGCGCCGCGAGGAGGTGCGTGGAGCCGAACACGGCGGCCCCGAGGACCAGCGCGGCGAGGTACGCGAAGCCGAGCCACCCCGCGAGCGCCGGCGCCCCCCGCTCGGGATCCACGAGCTCGTTCGCGAGCTCGGACGGTTGCCACGCGGCCCACACGGCGCGCGTGACGAGCGACAGCGCCCACGACACGGGGAGCGCGAACATCACGAGGAACGCGGCCCCGGCGGCGATCTCGAACGGCGCGCCCATCGCGACGCTCTCCACCAGCCCGGCAGACAGGGCGCCCGCGCACGCTGCGGGCCAGCTCACCGCGCACCAGCGCGCGAGCGCCCGCACGCGAGCACGCCGTCGAGACGTCATCGTCGGCAGATCCTAGTCGACCGGGCCACGACGGACCAGTCGGCCCCGTGCGCGCGATCCGGTCGCGCTACAGCGTGAAGATCGCCGCGCCCCAGGTGAAGCCCGATCCGAACACGCTCGTGAGGACCCGATCGCCCTTCTTCACCTTGCCCTGCTGGCGCCAGTGATCGATCGTCAGCGGCACCGTCGCGGCGGTCGTGTTGCCGTAGACCTGAATCGTGTTGAGGACCTTGTCGGGCGGGATCTTCGCGACCTCGACGACCTTCTCGTTGATCCGCAGGTTCGCCTGGTGCGGGACGAACCACTGGATGTCGTCCCACGTCATGCCGGTCTTCGCGAGCGCCGCCTGCGTCGACATCACCATCCCGCGCACCGCGTTCAGGAACACGCGCTTGCCGTCCATCCGCGGGTACATCGTCAGGTTCTCGTCGCGGTTCTTCGCGTCGTAGTCGACGTACGGCAGCTTCGCGATCTCGAAGATCTTGAGGTAGAGGTCCATCGCGCCGGTGCCGTCGGCGTGCGCGGACGTGTAGACGACGCCGGCCTTCGGATCGTCAGACTCCATCGGGCCGAGCACCATCGCGCCGGCGCCGTCGCCGAACAGGACCATCACATCACGGCCGCGCGTGCTGTAGTCGAGCGAGTGGCTGTGCAGCTCCGCGCCGACGAGCAGGATCCGCTTGTACGTGCCGGTGCGGATGAACGCGTCCGCCATCTGCAGGCCGTAGACGAACGCCGAGCACTGCTGGCGGATGTCGAAGCACGCGCAGTTGGTCTTGTCCGCGATCCCGAGCTTCTTCTGCAGGAACACCGCGGTGCCCGGAAAGTGGATGTCGGGCGACAGGGTGCCGAGGATGATGCAGTCGATGTCGTGCGGCTCGAGGTTCGCGTCCGCGAGCGCCCGCTTCGCGGCCTGGAGCGCGAGGTCGCTCGTCGCCCAGGTGCCGTCGTTCGGCACGTAGCGGCGCTCGCGGATCCCGGTGCGCTGCTGGATCCACGCGTCGTTGGTCTCGGTCTGCTGGGTCTCCTGCCGCACGTGCTGGTCGTTCAAGAACGGCAGCTCGTCGTTGGTGACGATGCGGTCGGGAACGTAGCTACCGAGCCCCAGGATCTTCGTGCGGATCATGTGACGTGGATATGTCATGAGTCCCATTGACGACAAGGGCCGCGCGCACTTCTGGCATTGGCGATTCGCTTGCGGCAGCCTTGGGCGGTGGGTCGCCGCGTCGCGCTCGTCCTCGTCGGGCTCGCAGGGCTCGTCGGCCTCGGTGCGTGGGTGTGGCCCGCACGCACGACGCGCGACCTGCCGGGCTGGAGGCTCTACGATCGCTATTGCCTCGCGTGTCACGGCGCCGCAGGCGACGGTCAGGGCCCGGCCGCCCCGTTCACGTGGGGACGCCCGCGCGCGCTGACGGCGGGCGAGTTTCGCTGGCGCTCGACGCCGATCGGAGAAGCTCCGACCGACGACGATCTGCGCGCGACGCTGCGCTACGGCGCCCCCGGCACCTCGATGCACGGGTTCGCGCTGGCGGACGCCGAGATCGATCAGCTCGTCGCCGTGGTGAAGTCGTTCGCGCCCGCGGCGTTCGCCCGGCGCGGCACGCCGATCGAGCTCGGCCCACCCCCACCGCCGGAACCGGAGCGCGGCGCGGAGCTGTGGACGAAGCTCGGCTGCGCGTCGTGCCACGGCGCGACCGGCGCAGGGGACGGCCCCGCGGCCACGTCGATGCGCCCCGCGCCGTACGATCTGACCTCGCTCCCCGTACGGCGGCCCCGCGCGCGGGATGATCGCGAGGCACGCCGTCGCGCGATCGCGTGGTCGATCGCGACGGGGCTCGGCGGGACGGCGATGCCGGGCTACGCGGGGACGGTGAGCGACGCGGACCTGTGGGCGCTCGCGGATCACGTCCTCGTGCTCGGACGGCGCGCTGCACGCACCGACCGGAGCCGCCTCGATCCCGAGGCGATCGAGGCCGATCGCGCGGCGCGGATCGTCGTCGGGACGTGGCCGGGGCGCGGCGACGCCGACGAGGAGAAGATCTTCGGCGCGCCGCTCGTGGCGCAGGGAGCGCCGCCGGCCTCGCTCGCACCGGCGCAGGCGTCGCTGTCGGCGCGGCAGTGCGCGCGCTGTCACGCGAAGCAGCACCGCGAGTGGCAGGGCTCGATCCACGCCGCCGCGGCCTCGGCCGGCCTGCGCTCGCAGGTCGATCACGCGCTGTCCGACGCGCAGGGCGACTCGTGCCAGCGCTGCCACACGCCACTCGCCGAGCAGCGCACCGATCTCGCGCTGCGTGGCGAGGGCGTCACCTGCGCCGGGTGCCACGTGCGGCAGTGGACGCGTCACGGCCCACCCGCGGTCGCCGCGTCGCTCCTGCCGATCCCCGGATACCCCGCGCGCGCGCTCGCGCTCTACGAGCGCGCCGACTTCTGCCTGCCCTGTCATCAGCTCCCGCCGCGCACGGCCGTCGCCGGCAAGCCGCTGCTCAACACGTACAAGGAGTGGCTCGAGGGGCCGTACATGCGACGCGGCGTGCAGTGCCAGCACTGCCACATGCCGAACCGCGAGCACACGTTCCTCGGCGTGCACGATCGCGACACGTTCCGGCAGGGCATCGCGCTGACCACGCGCGCCCACCGCAAGGCCGGCAAGGTCACCGTGACCGCCGAGCTCGCGAACGTCGGCGCCGGCCACTACCTGCCGACGACGCCGACGCCGGCGGTGTGGCTGCGGATCGAGCTCGTCGACGCACGCGGCGCGCCGATCCCGGGTGCGCGCGCCGAGCACCGGATCGGCCGTGACATCTACTTCGACACCCAGTGGCGCGAGCGCGCCGACACGCGGATCCCGCCCGGCGAGCGCGTCGTGATGGCGCGCGCGTGGACCCGCGGAGGTACCGACCGCGCCACCGCCGCGCGCGTCACCGTCGAGGTGCACCCCGATGCGTACTACGAGTACCTGTACGCACGCCGGCTCGCCGGGAACCAGACGGCCGAGGCGCGCGCGCTGACCGAGGCCGCGCTCGCCCGCGCCCGCGCGACCCACTACGTCGCCGAGCAGCGGCTGGTCCCGATCCGCTGACATCCGGTTGCGGACACCGCCGCGCGCGCGCCATCATGGACGCATGATCCTCGCGTGCACCGCGTGTGACAGCCGGTACGATGTCACCGGTCACGAGATCGGTCAGAGGTTCCGCTGCCGCTGTGGCCAGGTGCTCACCCTCGAGGCCCGCACGCAGGCCGGCCGGCTCACGTGCCCGCACTGCGGCGCGGGGGTCGATCCGTCGGCGAAGCGCTGCGATCACTGCTCGTCGGCGCTCCTGCTCAAGGCGTGCCCGCGGTGCCTGTCGCGCGTGTTCCACGGCCACAAGCACTGCCCGGAGTGCGGCGCCGAGCTCGACGTGGCCGCGATCGCCGGTGCGAGCGCCGATCGTCCGTGTCCGCGGTGCGAAGGCGTCATGCTCCACGCGCGCCGCGTCGACGATCTCGTGATCGACGAGTGCGACCACTGCCACGGCGTGTTCCTCGATCACATCGCGATCCAGCGCGTCGTCACCGACCGCCAGCAGGCGCGCGCGGAGGCGGTGCTCGGCGCGCTGCCTCCCGGCGAGGTGGTCGAGCAGCCCGCGGGGCGCAAGATGTACATCAAGTGCCCGATCTGCAGCACGGTCATGAACCGCAAGCTGTTCAGCGCGGGCTCGGGCGTGATCATCGACGTGTGCCGCGCGCACGGCGCGTTCTTCGATCCGGGAGAGCTGCCGCGGATCATCCAGTTCGTGATGAACGGCGGGCTCGAGCAGGCGCACCGCAAGGAGCTCGAGCGCATGCGGGAGGACATCAAGCGCGAGCAGCAGAACGCGCAGTTCGCCGCGATGATGTCGGCGCGCTCGTCGACGACGGCCGTCAACCGCGCCTCGCGCGACACGGCGGGCGGCGCGCTCGTCGACCTCTTGTTCGCGCTGTGGCGGTGATCCTCGGCCGCGCGCGCTCGGTCACATCTCGTGCGGCATCGGGCGACGCGGCGCGCGGAAGTAGCGCAGCGGCGAGTACGGCCCGAAGTTCGACACGCGGGACGTGTAGAGGTCGGCGTAGTCGTTGACCTGCTCGCCGAACCGCGAGTTCTCGTTGCCCTCGCGGAGGCACGAGCCCCAGTACAGGTTGTACGCTCGATCGATCCGCAGCTCGAGCGAGTCGACCTCCGCGTCCATGAGGCTGGCGCGGTCGCGCAAGGTGTCCACGCTCTTGCGCGTGATCCGCCGCTCCTCCTCGAGCCGCGCCTTGATCGCGGGCGGGGTGGACTCGTCTTCGAGCACGCGCTGGATCTTCTTGAGGCGCAGCGTCTGGTAGTCGATCTCGGACTCGAGGTTGCGGTGACGCCGATCGAGCAGCTCGAGATCCTTGATCTGTGCCTCGAGCCGATCGCTCACCGAGATCTCGCGCTCGAGCTCCTGGAGCACCATCGCCGTGCGCCACATGTGCTGCTTGCGCAGCCGCAGGATGTCGCCGTAGATGTGGTCGCCGACGTAGAGCACCTGCTCGCCGCGGATGCCGGTCATCTGCTCGAACGCGACGACGTTGCCGCCCTGGTAGATCTTGTCGCGGGTCAGGTGCTTGACCTCGCCATTGATGATCGGCGCCGAGGTCTGCGGATCGATCTGCACGAACGGCCGCAGCTCGTTGAAGAACGCCGGCTTCGCACCGCCGACGATCACGATGTCGAAGTAGTTGCGCCACGACGGGTACGCCTTGCGCTCGCCGTCGAGCAGGTAGCTCATGACCGCGGACGTGTAGTCGTAGAGCGAGTTCGTCAGCAGGAACAGCTTCTTCCCGGAGCTGCGGAACTTGTGCAGCGTCTCGGCGAGCAGCGGGTCCTTCATGATGTACGACGGCAGATCCGCCTTGATCACGCTCTTCAGCGTGTCGTCACGGTGCGCCTCGTCGATCGCCGTGCGGATGTCGCCGAACAGCTTGTCGTAGTCGACGGTGCCGGTCTTCTTGTCGGCCCAGTCGACCATCGTCGTGTACATCACGGCCTCGGGCAGGCCGAACAGCGTGTCGATCCACTCGAAGCGATCGTCGGAGAGGTTGATCTTCTCGTTGCGGTACGTCGTCCGCCGCTCGTCGTGCGTCAGCTCGCGGAACCCGTGGTAGCAGCGCCCGACGTAGCTGTGGCGGTCGAGCTTGAACACGTTCCCGAGCAAGCGATCGACCATCACGCCGCGGATCGCCCAGCGCGGGTCGTACTGGAGCTGGCGGATCTCCTCCGGGTACCCGTGCTTCTCGATCAGCTTCCCGAGGGTGAGCTCGATCGAGAGCTGCTCGAGCTTGTCCTGGTGGTAGAGCGCGAGCGTGTAGTCCATGTCGAACCCGATCATCTCGATCGAGTCCATGCGCAGGTTCCGGTTACAGAACACGCGGTTCTTCCTCGGAACGTCGATCTCCGTGGTGGTCTCCCCCAGGAGCGCCCCGATCTGGGTCTCGAGGTCCGGCGTGACGGCGACCATCCCTGCGATTGTAGCGTGATCACGACGGCCCGGCGCGCTCATCGGGCCACATGACTGCGATACATTCGCGCCCATGGCCGTATCACCGCCGAGCTGGAACCGCGCCCAGGCCCCCTTCGCCGAGCTGATCTCCGCGGACGCGATCGCGGCCCGCGTGGCGGAGCTCGGGGCGCAGATCACCGCGGATTACGCTCCGCTCACGAGCGGCCCCGAGCCTCAGGATGTGGTCGTCATCGGCGTGCTGAAGGGCTCTGTGCTGTTCATGGCCGACCTGGTCCGCCACATCGCCGCGCCGATCTACATGGACTTCATCGGCATCTCGTCGTACGGCGACGCCAGCGTCTCGTCGGGCGTGGTGCAGATCACGCAGGATCTCTCGCGCCCGATCGAAGGCAAGCACGTGATCGTCGTCGAGGATATCGTGGACACGGGCCACACCGTCCACTACCTCATGCAGAACCTCGCGACGCGACAGCCGGCAAGCATCAAGCTGTGCTCGCTGCTGCACAAGCCCGAGCGCGCCGAGCGGGAGGTCCAGATCGACTATCTCGGGTTCACGATCCCGAACAAGTTCGTCGTCGGATATGGCCTCGACGTCGCACAGAAGTACCGGAACCTGCCGTTCATCGGGTACGTCCAGGAGGGCTGAGGTGAGGCGCGCGCGATGAACACCGACGGGTTGCAGAAGCTTCCCGCCGCACTGTTCGAGATCGGCAAGCTGATCGGCTCCGACCTCGATCCGGGCATCCTGCTGTCGCGGATCGCGGAGCTGGTCTGCCAGCTGGTCGACGCGAAGGCGTGCTCGATCATGCTCCTCGACGCGAGCCGCAAGCGCCTGCTCGCGAAGGCGGCCTACGGGCTGCGCACCGAACGCATGAACACCTTGTCGTTCGCGCGCGGTGAGGGCGTCGCCGGCTGGGTGGTCGAGCGCGGGGAGCCCGCGCTGATCCCCGACGTGACGAAGGACCCGCGGTTCGTGGTGCTCCCCGCGAACCAGACGCCGATCGCGTCGATGCTGTGCGTCCCGCTGCTCGCGCGCGGCGAGCGCGTCGGTGTGGTGACCGCGACGAGCGAGCGCGTCGGCGCGTTCGACGACAACCACCTCGAGCTCGTCCGGTTCATCGCCACCACGATCGCGCTCGACATCGAGAACGTGCGGCTGCACCGCGTCGCGGTCACCGATCCGCTGACCGGCGCGTACAACCGCGAGTTCCTGGTGCAGCGGTTGCCGCAGGAGATCGAGGCCGCGGTCGACCGCGATCGCGCGCTGTCGGTCGCGATGGTCGACGTCGATCACTTCAAGGCCGTGAACGACCAGTACGGCCACGGCGTGGGGGACGCCGTGCTCGCCGAGGTCGCCCGCCGCCTGCGCTCCGCGATCCGCACGGGCGATCTCCTCGTGCGCTACGGCGGCGAGGAGTTCCTCGTCGTGCTGCCCAAGGCCGACGCCGGGCGCGCCTGGGAGGTCGGCGAGCGCATGCGCCAGCGCGTGTGCGAGCGCTCGTTCGAGGTCGGCGACGGGCTCGCGCTGATCCTGCGGATCTCCGTCGGCATCGCCCAGTGGCGGGTCGGCGAGCCGACCGTGGATCTCATCGAGCGCGCCGACGACGCGCTCTACGGCGCCAAGCAGCGCGGGCGGAACCGCGTCGAGGTCGCGCCGTGACCGACCGGCCCGATCGCCCCGCAGGAGACAGCGACGCCGAGCCCTCCACGGGCCCCGACACGAGCGCGCCCGACGACGACCGCGAGCACGCGGCGCCCGACACCAGCGCGGCCACCCCCGAGCGTGCGGCCCCGGCGACGCGCGCCGCCCGCCCCGACCCGTTCGCTCCCCTGCCCCTCGAGCCCTCGCTCGACGTCGCACCCGCGCGACCCGCGCCGCAGGCACCCGGCGAGCCCCGCCCCGCGCCGGACGTCACGCCCGCGACGGGCGCGAGCGAGCACGAGCCCGCGCCTGCGGCACCGACGGACGCCGACGCCGAGCTCCGCGCGGCGATCGGTGCGACGCCGCGCCCCAGGAGCACGCGCTGGCGACACGCGCGCACCGCGACGGGCCTGCACGACGACGCGGCGGCCGATGCCGGCGACGACGACGATGGCCCCGGCCTGCCCCGTAACCGCAAGGCCATCGCGGCGGCGGCGCTGGTGCTCGTCGTCGGGACCGGCGTGGCCGCCACGGCGATCCTCGGCAACATCAACCGCGGCCGCTACGCGCTGACGTGCGAGGCCGATCGCATGCTCGTCGAGCGAGGGCGCGCGTTCCCGCCGTGGGGCACCGCGCAGCTCGAGGGCGCCGCGTGGCGTCCGCTGAAGCTCCCACCCGAGGCGCCGTGCACGCCGCGCGAGACGACCCGCGTCGCGGAGCTCGCGGGCTGGTACCTGCAGGCGCTGACCGATCGCGCGACCTCGCTGCTGACCGCGCGCGAGGTGACCCAGGTCGACGAGGCGCACGCGCAGCTCGAGCAGGCGTTGCTCGTCACGCGCGCCCTGGCCTCCGACGAGGCCCGCGCGGACGCCCGCGCCGAGCTCGAGCGGCTCCTCGGCGACGTCGCCTACTGGCGCGCCTCGGCGAAGCTGCGCGCGGCGACCGACGCGATGCTCGAGGCGTCGCGCCAGTTCGAAGAGGCGGCGACGCGGCGCCCTCGCCACGTGACCGACGCGGCCGCGTGGGCGAGCTTCGTGCGCCAGGTCGTGGCCGACGTGCGGCGCGGCCCCGCGGGTGCGTCGCCGTCCACGCGGGCGAGCCCCGGTGACGAGCCCGTGGTCGAGCGCCCCACCGCGCCGCCGGGAGTCGAGCTGCCCGTCGAGCCGTCGACCGAGCCCGTGGCGGACGCACCCGCCGAAGCGGCACCGATCGATGCCGGTGTGCCGACGGGCGGCGTCCTGCTCTGAGCCGCGGTGGTGCGCGCCGCGGGGCCGGATCACCGGACGCGAGACGCCGCGCGCGCCGTCGTGTGCTTCTCGCGCGGCCCGTGCGACTTTCCCGTGCAGCGTCCGTCCGGACCACAAACCAGCACCTCAGGAGCCCCCAATGACCGTTCGCTCGTTCGTCATCGCAGCGGCGCTGTCCGTCGGCGCCATCGCGTCCAGCGCCTCGCCCGCCGCGGCCAGCCCCGAGTACAAGTGCAAGGACAACCGCGTCGAGAAGGGCGGCAGCACCAAGTTCACGATCCGGCGCTCGGGCGGCGACCTCAGCGTCGAGAAGGGCGGCAGCACCAAGGCCCGCGCCGTGAAGCGCGGCGACAAGCTCGTCGTCGAGGTCGGCGGCAGCTCGAAGGCCACCATCTCGAACGGCAAGATCGAGAAGGGTGGATCGAGCTGGAGCACCGTGTCCGAAGCCCAGCGCCAGTTCGACTGCGACGTCGACGCGGCCGCGACCCTGTGGGTCCTGTTCAAGCTCGGCGTCCTGCCGTGAGCCCGCGGGCGCGCCGGTGCGCGCTCCCCGCGTCCGCGCGGTGATATCGAGGCGCAGCCCTCGCGTGGAGTGGCCCCATGCGCGCGCACCAGCTCTTTTCATCGCGCGCCGTCCGGGAGATGCTCGCGGTGGTGTCCGACTCCGACGCTCCGTCCGCGCCGACGCGCCCGCTCGGACCACGCAACCGCGGCGACGCCTCCGCGCCACCCACACAGAGCGACGCGCACGCGCCGACGCTCGTCGGCGCACAGCCCCGAAACGAGGCCGCGCCGGCGACGCTCGGCCGGTTCACCGTGCAGGGCAAGCTCGGCCAGGGTGGGATGGGCGTCGTGTTCCGGGGCCACGATCCCGCGCTCGACCGCGAGGTCGCGCTGAAGCTGGTCTCCTACGACGGAGCCGAGGCGCGCGCACGGCTCGTGCGCGAGGCGCAGGCGATGGCGCGGGTGGCGCATCCGAACGTCGTGCCCGTCTACGAGGTCGGCGAGCACGGCGACCAGATGTTCATCGCGATGGAGCTGATCCGGGGCACGACGCTCGCGACGTGGCTCGAGCGCGAGCGGTCGTGGCGGGACGTGCTGCGCGTCCTGGTCGACGCCGGCCGTGGTCTCGCGGCGGCGCACCGCGCCGGCATCCTCCATCGCGACTTCAAGCCCGACAACGTGCTGATCGGAGAGGATGGCCGCGCGCGGGTGGTCGACTTCGGCCTCGCGCGCGGGCTCGATCGCAGCGATCTCCCCGACCGGGACGGCCGGGACGCGCGCGCGCTCGACAGCGCGCTCACGCACCACGGCACCGTGGTCGGCACCCCCGCGTTCATGTCGCCGGAGCACTTCGACGGCGACCTGACGCCGCTCGCAGATCAGTGGAGCTTCGCCGTCACCGCATACGTCGCGCTGTTCGGGCGCATGCCGTTCGGCGGCCGCGACCTTCGCGAGCTCCGCGAGACCATCACCACGACGATCCCGACCGTGCCGCCGCTCGGCGAGGTGCCGCCGGTCGTCGCCGATGCGATCCTGCGCGGGATGCACGCGCTGCCCGAGGAGCGGTTCCCGTCTCTCGAGGAGATGCTCGCCGTGTTCGAGGAGGTGCTCGCGGTGGATCCGCGCGCCGACTCCGGGGCCTATCGCCGCCAGCGCCGCAACCTGGTCATCTTCCTCGGCGTGATCGGTGTGATCAACCTGCTGGCCACGGGGGCCCACACCGGCTTTCGCTTCGACATCGCGCCGCGCGGCCTCGCGATCCAGGCGTTCATCGCGTTCTTCGTGCTCGGAGCGTGCGCGGTGGTCGCGCGCCGCACGCTGTGGAGGACCGCGCACGACCGCCGCGTCCTCGGGTTGTTCCTGATCGTGATGGGGTCGATCGGCGTCCACCGCCTCATGTCTCTCGACGCGAGCGTCGTGCCCATGCTGCGCACCGACGCCGTGTTCAGCGCCGCGCTCCTCTTGCTCGCCGCGCTCACCATCGAGCGCTGGTTCGTGCTCTCGGCCGCCGTCATGGCGCTCTACGTGGCGCTCACGTTCGCGGCCCCCGCCGCCGCCGTCGGCGCGTTCCCGCTCGCGCTGCTCGGTACGATCGCGCTCGGGATCTGGTTCTGGAGGGATCCCGTGCTGCCGCGCCTGGCCGCGAGCCGGTCGAGCCCGCGCACGGACGACGAGGCCGCGGCCGGCCGGTCCTCCGCGCCGACCTCCGCGCCCACGAGGAGGTGAGCGCGGACGCGAGCGCGGACGCGAGCGAGGACGTGAGCGCGGACGCGAGCGCGGACGTGAGCGCGGACGCGAGCGCGGACGTGGGCGCCGGGCCTCGCCCTTCACCGTCCGGGCTCGCGGGACATCGAGCTCGGCCGTGAACCGCCACGCGCGTTGCCCGTCGCGACCGCAGGTCCACGCGCAAAGCCCAGGAGGTCTCTGACGTGGGTACGCCGCTTGCTGCCGCCCGCGGCATGCGCATTCGCTTCGACCGAGGAACGGTGGTCCTGGAGCCAGAGCACGCGGGGGAAGATCCTCGGCGAATTCCAGGGGCTACGTGGGATGGCGAGCTGCTCGCGTGGCGAGTTCCCGCCGAGCAGCACATGTCCGTGATCGGCCGGCTCTCGGACGACGGGGTCCGGTTGTCGGACGAAACCCGGACACGCACGCTCGAAGGCGCGTGGCAGCTCCCGGCACTGCGGTGGTACCAGCGCGAGGCGATCACGCGCTGGCAGGTCGCCGGGCGCCGCGGGGTCGTCGCCCTGCCGACCGGCGCGGGCAAGACGGTCGCGGCGATCGCGGCGATCGCCGAGCTCGGCGTCGCGACGCTCGTGCTGGTCCCGACCCGCGTGTTGCTCGATCAGTGGGCCCGCGCGCTCGCCGCGGGCTGGTCGCACCCGATCGGTCGCCTCGGCGACGGTGATCACCAGGTCGCGCCGATCACCGTCGCCACGTACGCGAGCGCCGTGGCCTGGATGCCGCGGATCGGGGACCGGTTCGGCCTGCTCGTCGTCGACGAGGTACACCACGTCGGGACCTGGTGCCCGGCCGAGGTCCTCGAGATGTCGGTGGCGCCCGCGCGGCTGGGGCTCACGGCGACACCACCCACCGACGGCGCGGCGCTCGAGCGCCACGTCGGCCCGATCGTGTACCAGCTCGGCGTCGACGATCTCGCCGGCGACGCGCTCGCACCCTACGTGCTCGAGACGATCCCGATCGCGCTCACGCGCGACGAGCGCCGGCGCTACCAGGAGCACCGCGCCCGCTTCGCGGCGGTGTACGCGCCGTTCCAGCGCGCGGCCCCCGGGGCGCGGTGGAGGGAGTTCGTCCAGGTCGCGCGCGAGTCGCGCGCCGGGCGCGAGGCGCTCGCCGCGTGGCGCGCGTACCGCAACCTGCTCGCGTATCCGGCGGGCAAGCGCGCGGTGCTCCGCGACCTCCTCGCGCGCCACCACGGACAGCGCACGCTGGTGTTCACCAGCGACAACGCGACCGCGTACGCGATCGCGCGCGAGCTGCTCGTCATGCCGATCACGCACGAGATCGGTCGCGCCGAGCGCGAGCGCGTGCTCGCGAGGTTCCGCGGCGGCGAGCTCTCGGTCCTGGTCTCGTCGCAGGTCCTCGACGAGGGGATCGACGTCCCCGACGCCGAGGTCGCGATCGTCGTCGGTGGCACCGCGAGCGAGCGCCGGCACGTCCAGCGCATCGGCCGCGTGCTCCGGCCACGCGACGACAAGCAGGCGCGGATCTACGAGCTCGTCGTGACCGAGACCCTCGAGCTGGCGCAGGCGCGCCGGCGTCGCGCCGGGCTCGAGCGCGTCGCCGTGATCGGAGGTGCCGCGTGATCGCCGAGCACACCGACATCAAGCTCTACGACGAGCGCGACCTGTCGTGGATCGCGATCGTCGTCGACCACGTGATGGACACGCTCGGCCAGCCGTGGCGCGTCCTGCGCGAGCGGCTGGAGCACTCGGCGATCCGCAGCGCGCGGGTGACGGCGATCCTCGGCGCCTTGCGCCGCGTGACCGGTGGCCGCGCCGAGCGGGCGCGCGTCGCGCAGCGCGTCCGCGGGCTCGTGCTCGGGCATCCGGCGCTCGACGAGGCCGCCCGCCACGACCGGCTCGCGTCCGCGGCCGAGACGCTCGGGCTCCTCCCCGAGGAGGTCGCGGACCTCCTGTGGATCGATCTCGCCGACGAGCGCCCGGTCGCACTGCCCGACGGCCGGCCCGACGAGCGGCGGCTCGCCGCGCTCGCGAACCTCGAGCGCATCCAGAAGGCGGTGCGTCGTGCGCGCCAGCTCCGGCTGCGGATCTGGGGCGACGCCCACGAGCTGATCCGCACGGCGCGGCGCCACGGCCTGCTCGTCAGCGTGTCGCGCGAGAAGGGGCTCGCCGGTCTGGCCGACACCGAGCGCGCCACCGTGCTCGACGTCGTGGGCCCGCTCTCGCTGTTCCACGCGACCGCGGTCTACGGCCGGGCGCTCGCGTCGCTCGTGCCGCTGCTCGCCGACCAGCCGCGGTTCGAGCTCGTGATCCACTGCGACTTCGGCTACGGCCCCGCGGTGCTGCGCGTCGTGCCCCCGGTGCTCCTGCCGCGCGTCCCCGCGGGCCGCGCAGGGCCGAGCCTCGCCGCCCGGCTCGCGACCGACCTCGCCCGGTGCGCGCCCGACGTGCGGCTCGAGCGCGATCCGCCCCCGCTCGCGTGCGACGACCACCTCCTGTTCCCCGATCTCCGGCTCGAGCGCGACGGGAGGTCGTGCCACGTCGAGGTCGTCGGGTTCGCGACCGCCGAGTACGTCACCGCCCGGCTCGCGCGCTACCGCGCCGCCGGCGCCCCCGACGTGGTCCTCTGCGTCGACGACCGGCGCGCGGACGAGGACGTCCCGGTGGCCGGCACGCTGCGCTACGACCGCCGCATCGATCCGGCCGCCGTGCTCGCGTATCTCGCGCGCGGCTGAGCCGCGGCCCCGTGCGGCCTCAGCCGCCGCTCGTGCCGATCGCGAGGCGAGTCAACCCGACCTGCTTCGCGCGCTCCATGATGTTCACGACGCGGCCGTGGGCGACGCCCTTGTCGGCCTTGAGCACGACCTGGGTCTGCTTGTCGCGCGTGAACGCGGCGCGGAACAGGTTGTCGAGGTCGGCGTCGGTCATCGGCTTGCCGCCGACGACCACGTCACCCTCGATCGGGATCACGAGCACGAGCGAGGCCGTGCTCGGATCGATCTCCTGCGACGCGCCCGACGGCAGGTTGACCTTGATGCCCGACTTCTTCTCGATCTCTTCCTGCTGCTGCTGGCGCTCGGTGACCTCCTTCTCCTGGTTGCGCTCGGCCTGCACCGCGAGCGCGCTCACCATGAAGATGATCACCATGACGAGGAAGACGTCGGTCAGCGGCGTGATGTTGATCTCGGAGAAGATCGACTCGCCGCCCTCCTCGCTGTCGTCGGACGAATCAGGCAGCTTCCCGATTGCCATCGTCGTCGCCCTTGGTGCGCTTGGAGGTCTCGCCCTTGTCGGAGGTGCCGGAGGTGCCGGCCTTGCCGGTCGAGGTCGTGTCCGGTGTCGTGTCGAGCAGCAGCTCGAGGAACTCGTCGGTCAGGAGCTTCATCTCCGTCGCCACGCGGTTCGCGCGCTGGCTGAAGAAGTTGAACATGATGACCGCCTCGACGGCGACGAGGATGCCCGCCGCGGTGACGATCAGCGCCGCCGAGATCGGACCGGCGATCTGGCCGAGTTTCACCGTCTGCTCGGGGTTGAGGTCCCCCATCGCGTCCATGATGCCGACGACGGTGCCGTACAGACCGACGAACGGCGCGAGCGCGCCGGCGGTACCGAGCATCCACAGCCGGGACCGGAGGTCCTGGTTGACGCGCATGCGCTCGCGGTGCACCGCGGTCGCGACGTGCTCGGGCTTCGAGCGACCGAGCCGCGCGTACCCGACGAGGAACACGTCCGCGAGAGGCGACGGCGACCGCTCGCACGCAGACCGCCCCTCGTCGAGCGCGCCGCGCTCCAGGCACCGGTTCACGGTGTCGCTGAGAGCCCGTGCCCGCGTCACGAACTTCCACTGTGCGATGGCACGCTCGATGCCGACGGCGAGGGCGATCACCGAGAACGCGACGACGACCCACATCGCGCCGCCGCCGTGGCTCATGAGCTCCCAGATTGACTGTTCCATGAGGTCTTGCCGTTGTTAGCACGCCCCCCCGGCGGTGGGTCGTGAGCCCTACCGAACCTAGGGCGCGAAGGGTGCGCGATAGCCCCCGCCGTCGAAGTCGACGAACACGGGCGTCGTGAGGGCCGTTGCGGAGACCCCCTTGCCGGTCAGTGCCGTTCTGAGCTGCTGGAAGTCGCCGCTCATGATCGCCTCGCGCGTGGACGCGTCGACGGTGCCGGCGCCGAGCAGCAGCGGGAACACCGCACGGTCGCCGCGCACGCGGAACACGAGCCACGCGTCGGACCCCGTGGCGCCTTCACGCGTGACGATGTCCTGCGCATCGAGCGTCACCGACACGCTGGCCTGGTAGCGCCGCGCGTTGCCGCCGCCGGGCACGTTCACGAGCTGCACCGTCATCGCCTCCGCGCTCATCGGGGCGCGAGCGCACGGGTCCTTCTCGTGCAGCGATCCCGGGGTGCGCGACGTCCAGCACTTCAGCGGGACCAGCGTGACGTCACCGCTCGACGGCGCGGGGCCGGGAGTCGTGTTCGCGAACAGCTCGAGCGTGTCGAACTCGGCCCAGTCCGGCGACGTGATCGTCACGTCGACCGTGATCGACCCGCCCACTCCCGATGCCGGGAACGCGCGCCCGAGCGCGGGCATGCCGTCGACGCGCACGTCGAGCATCGGCCCGTTCGTGACGACGATGTCGCGCGGGGTCTGGTTCGCGCCGGTCTGCGTCTGGAGCACCGCGTCGGTGACGTCACCGGACGCGAGCGCCTCGGGCGAGTCGTCCGGAACCCGGATGTACGTGCGAGGCATCCCGACGGGGTCCGCGATCGAGGTGTGCGTGTCGCTGTTACCGAGGGGCGTGACGAAGAACCCGAGCGACAGCATCGAGACCCAGTCGCGCATCACGAGCTCGAGCGACCGGATCTCGCGGAGACCGTCGCCGTTCGAGTCCTCCATCGAGAAGCCGTTCCAGATCTCGAGCCCGTTGAACTGGTCGCTCCACAGCGACTCGCCCGGCAAGCGCAGGTCCGCGTTCGGGACGCTGGCGTTCATGTAGTCGCCGTAGATCGTCCGGTTGTCGTAGTCATACTTGACGTTCGCCCGCGACCACGCCGCCTGGAACTCGGTGAATCCACTGCCGCGCGGGTGGTTGACCTGGATCATCTCGGCCCCGCGGTCGCGCATCGCCGCGAAGATCTCGCGCGGCAGCAGCGAGAAGCCTTCGAGGCCACGCGCCCAGTCGATCGCGCCCTTGTTCGGGGAGCTGTCGTCCGGGACGATCGGCCACGCGTTGAAGTGGCCGTACGCGAACGGCGTCACCTCGAGGCCGGGGATCGACCGGACGAGCGAGGCGAGCCCCATGCT
>Ga0164243_10005087_pt1 | contig 20230 bp, 16 predicted proteins | sample OricompcompostOP_FD_108781 | JGI IMG/M metagenome (GOLD analysis project Ga0164243, IMG submission 108781) | Organic Plus compost microbial communities from Emeryville, California, USA - Original compost - Organic plus compost (OP) | ecosystem: Engineered > Solid waste > Mixed feedstock >... | reverse complement strand
CCTCGGCGAAATCGCCGACGCCAGCGGGCAGAAGAACTTCACCCTCGCCTTCGTCCTCGCCGGCGCCGGCGGCTGCAACCCCATGTGGGGCGGGCAGAAGAACCTCGACGACCCCGGCATCGCGGGCCAGATCAAGGACCTCAAAGCCAAGGGCGGCGACGTCGCCGTCGCCACCGGCGGCGCAATGGGCCCCTACCTCGAAAGCACCTGCACCACGCCGCAACAGCTCGCCGACGCCTACAAGAAGATCCTCGACGCCACCGGCTCCAACCACCTCGACGTCGACGTCGAAGCCAACATCCCCCAGGACACCGTCAACCAAGCCCTCGCCGCCGTCCAGAAGGAACGCGGCACCAAGGTCTCCTACACCCTCCGCATCCAAGACGACCAGACCGGCATGGACCCCTACTCGGTCCAAGTCCTGCAATCCGCCGCCAAGGCCGGCGTCGACGTCACCGTCAACCCCATGACCATGGACTTCGGCGCCAGCAAACCCTGGGGCGACGCCGTCATCAGCGCCTCCGAAGCCGTCCTCAAGCAGATGAAGACCATCTGGCCCGACCGCGACGACGCCGACCAGCGCGCCCACCTCAGCGTCACCCCCATGATCGGCAAGAACGACACCGGCAGCGTCTTCACCCAGGACCACGCCAAACAACTCCTCGACTGGGCCACCAAGAACCAGATCGGAGCCCTCTCCTTCTGGTCCGCCGGCCGCGACAACGGCAGCTGCCCCGGCGGAGGCGTGTCGCCGCAGTGCAGCAGCATCGAGCAGCAGCCCTACGAATTCACCAACATCTTCAAGTCCTTCGGGGGGTGATTTGTGAGTGCGGGCCGGTTGCCGGGTGGTGCCAGTGGGCTCGCCCGGCTTTCGGTTGCTTTGCCGGGTGCGGTTTGTGTGCGGTGCGGGTTTCCCGGCGGTGCGGGTGGCGGAACCTCAGAGGCGTTCTCGCTGCGGGATCGTCAACTTGAGTAGTACGCCTACGCGGCGTTGACGCTGTCCTCGCGAGAAAGCCTCTGAGAACCCGCGGCGGTGCTGGTGGCGTGGGTGGTGGAAGCGGCTTGCGCCGCTTGCGCGCCGGTGAGTGCGAAGTCGGTTGGCGGCCGCGGTTTCGGCTGGCGTGGGTGGCGGAAGCGGCTTGCGCCGCTTGTGCGCGGGTGGGTGTGTGGTCCGCCTGCGGGCGCGGTTTCGGTTGGGTGCGGGGCAGAAGCGGCTCGCGCCGCTTGCGCACCGGGGAGTGCGTGGTCGGTTGGTTGTGGGCGGTTTCGGCTGGGGTGGGTGAGGGGAGCGGCTTGCGCCGCTCGGCCGCCGGGGAGTGCGTTGTCCGTTGGTGGGCGCGGTTTCGGCTGGGTGCGGGGTGCAGAAGCGGCTGACGCAGGTTGCACGTGGGTGGGTGCGTGGTCGGCTGGTGGAGCGGTTTCCCTGGTGTGCGTGGCGGAAGCGGATGGCGTCGCTTGTACGTCGGGGAGTGCGCGGGCCGTTGGTGGGCGGCTCCGGTTCAGTGTGTGGTGTGCGCGGCTTCGGGGGGTTCCGGGGAGCGCGCTCGTCGTTGGCGGGTGCGGGCTCGGTCGGTGGGAGCACGGGCGGGCCATGCCGGGCGGGGACGGGCCGGGGTGGATCAGCGCGTGGTTGAGCGGGATTCGGGGATCGCGCGGAGGTGCTGCGGGGTCACGAGGTGGCCGTGCGGGCGTTCCGGGCGGTGTCGCGGAGGGCTATGAAGGTTTCGACGTCGGCGATCCCGGTGTGCGGGCGCAGCGCGTCCGCCAGCTCGTCGAACATGCCCAGCACCCGGGCCGACGACAACGCCCCGCCCGCACCCAGCACCGCCCGGCCCCACTCCGCGGCCTCGTCGAACCGCCGCTGCGCGCACAGCAGCGACGCCAGCGCCAGCATCGCCATCGCCCGGCTGCGCACCCGGTCCGGCGAGCGCAGCGCCACCGCCGCCCGCGCCTGCTGCTCGGCCGGGCCCGCCAGCCCGAGGTCCTGCCAGCAGGCCGCCGCCTCCGTGGCCAGCGACGCCTCGTCGAACGGCGCCGACCAGTCCCCGGGCGGCTCCTGCCGGGCCACCGCCTCCGCGGCCAGCGCCAGCGCCCGCTCGGTGCCGAACCGATCACCGCGCGCCGCCAGGGCGCGGGCGTGCATCGCGTGCAGCTTCGCGATCACCGGCGCGGTCACCTCAGCCCGGCGGCTGTGCGCCAGGCCCTCGGCCGCGTAGCCCAGCGCGGCCTCCGTCTGGTGCACCGTCGTCGACAGGTGCGACAGGGAGGCGCACACGTTCGCCTGCACCGCCGGGTCCTCCGCCTGCGCCGAGAGCCGGTGCGCGGTCAGGAAGTGCTTGCGCGCCGGGCCGTTGCGCCCGCTGTCGTGCGCCATCCACCCGGCCATCTCCAGCGCCGACGCCGCCGCGCACCGCATCCCGCTGCTGCCGCCGGCCCGCACCTGCGGGGCGATCGCGGTGTCGAAGTGGTGCTTGACCGTCGCGTACAGGTAGCCGCCGCCGATCCGCCGGTCCGCGCTCTGCAGCGAGCGCAGCAGCACCCGCACCGAGTCCACAGTGGCCGGTGGGGTGCCGATGTCGCGCACCTCCGCCGCGCCCGCCCCGCTCGGCCGGAACCCGAGGTCCTGGTCCCGCCGCGCGCCCAGCACCGCCCGCAGACCGGCCCGGTAGGCCGCGATCGGCCAGCGGACCGCGCCGCGCTCCCACTTCGCGATGTGGTGGCCGTCCAGGCCGTAGCGCCGGCCGGTCGAGGTCCACAGGTACTCGTTGACCGCCGCGGCCAGCTCCGACCGGGACAGCGGCTCACCGGGCGCCACCCGGGACGGCAGCGACTCCCGCGCCCGCCGCAGCTGCTCGTTCCGGTCCGGGACGCCCGCTCGTGAGGACATGTTGATCAGCTTGGCAGTTCGGCACGGGCCGTGTCCGCTCCAACTCGAGGAGTCGCCGAACTTGCCCCGGAAAGCCCCCGAACGGACGCAACCGTTCGGTGAACGGCCCCCGGCGCTGGGCGACTTGCCCCAACCTTCCCGCCGCCGACCCCTGGCCGGGGACGCCCCCGGAGCAAAAGGATGACCCCCATGAGGCGGGAGAGCAGGCGGTTGATCCGCATGATGTGCGCCGTGGACGGGCGCGAGCACTTGATCGGCGACGGGGACATGGCGCGCGGCATGGACCTCGGCGCCGGCAACTACCGGGCGATGTGCGGCAGCACCGTGCTGGCCGGGTGCCTGTCCGCGCCGCCGACGGCGCTGTGCTCGCGCTGCATCGCCGCGAGCGTGCCGCCCCGGCCGGGCCCGGGGAGGCGGGCGCGGCGGGCGCTGTCCCAGTTCAAGCCCCGGTGGTTGTGCAGCCGCGCCTGAGCGCGGTCCCCACGTCGCACGACGACCGGACTCGGCCGGCGCGGGCGGGCCCCGACGCGCACCCCGCTCGGCCTGCCGGCACCGGCGGCCGGACCGCGGCGGGCGGGGCCCCGCTCGGCCGCGGCCGGTCCGCGCGTTGCCGCGGGCGCGCGCGTGGCGGACTCTTGAGGGGTCATGACCGCGCGTGAGCTGGGTTGGAGCAGCATGGGCCGTCGCGAGGACCAGAGCGGAACGGCCGGTCCGCCCACTCGTCTGCAGGAGGCGCTGCAGCGCCGCTCGGGGGCGCAGAACATCGCGGTGTTCACCCTCGACGTGGACGGGAGGGTGGCGACCTGGACCCCGGACGCGCAGCGCGTCTACGGCTACACCGCCGACGAGGTGATGGGCCGGCACGTGTCGATGTTCTACTCGCCGGACACGCCCGCCGATTATCCGGACGAGGAGCTGCTGGCGCGGGCCGCCGAGACCGGGGTGCACGTCGACGAGCTGTGGCGGGTGCGGCGGGACGGCACCCGGTTCTGGGCCTACGTCGTCGTCGCGGCTCAGCGCTCGGCCGAGGGCGAGGTGCGGGGCTTCATCAAGGTCGTGCGCGACGACACCGCGGTGCGGCTGCGGCAGGAGCGCACCGAACAGCGGTTCGCCGACCTCGTCGAGCTCACCCCGGTGGGGGTGGCGCTGCTGGACGAGCACGACCGCATCCGGGACAGCAACAGCGCGCTGTCCCGGCTGACCGGCTACTCGCGGGTGGAGCTGCTGGGCCGCCAGGTCACCGGGCTGCTGCGGGCGGAGGAGCGCGAGCTCGGGCTGGGCAGCTCCCCGGCCGCGGGCAACGGGCCCGCCCCGGCGATCGAACGCACCCTGCTCAGCCGGGACGGGGCGGCGGTGACCTGCGAGATCTCCCGGGTGACCTCGGTGCAGGACGACGGCCGGGCGTTCCAGCTGATCGTCTTCCAGGACGTCACCGCGCGCATCCACGAGGCCGAACTGCTGCAGCACCAGGCCAGCCACGACGCGCTGACCGGGCTGCCGAACCGCCGCGGGATCGAGCCGCTGCTGCAGCAGCGCACCGACAACACCGCGGTGCTGCTGTGCGACATCGACAACTTCAAGCGGATCAACGACGCCTTCGGCCACGCCGCCGGGGACGACCTGATGGTGCAGCTGGCCGGGAACCTCTCCCGCGCGCACCTGCCGCAGTGCACGATCGCGCGGCTGTCCGGCGACGAGTTCCTGATCGTGTGCGCGGACGCGCCCGCGGCCGGCGGGCTGCAGGCGCTGGCCGACGAGGCCTCCCGGGCGCTGCACCTGACCACCTCGGTGCGCGGGCAGCTGGTCCGGGTCACCGCCGCGATCGGCGCCGCGATGGCCCCGGCCGACGCCCGCAGCGGCGACGACCTGCTGCGCTACGCGTTCGCCGCGATGTACGACGCCAAACGGCGCGGCGCCCAGAAGGTGGTGCTGGCCGCCGACAACCCGAGCGCCCAGGTGGTCCGCGAGCAGGTGCAGCTGGAGACGCACTTGGAGGACGCGCTGCGCACCGACGGGCTGGAGCTGCACTACCAGCCCATCGTCGACGCCCGGCGGCGGCCGATCGCCGCCGAGGCGCTGGTGCGCTGGCGCCACCCCGAGTTCGGGATGCTCTCGCCCGGCACGTTCCTCACCGTCGCCGAGCAGGCCGGGCTGATGGAGGAGCTGGACCGGTGGGTGCTGCGCACGGCCCTGCGGGAGGCGGCGCACTGGCCGGACACCGGGCCCGCGCCGGTGCCGGTGGGGGTGAACCTGAGCAACCACTCCGCGGGCAACCCGGAGTTCCTGCTGCAGGTGCGCGACGAGCTGGCCGCCGCCGGGTTGGCGGCGAACCGGCTCACCCTGGAGATCACCGAGACCTCGCTGGTCGACCTGTCCGGCGAGACGGTGCAGGCCGTCGAGGTGCTCATCGGGCTGGGCGTGGCGTTCGCGGTGGACGACTTCGGCAGCGGCTACTCCTCGCTGGCGCGGCTGAAGACGCTGCCGCCGGCGACGATCAAGCTGGACCGGCAGTTCGTCGGCGGCATCGAGCACCACGAGTTCGACCGGGCGATCGTGCGCTCCTCGGTGGACATGGCCCACGCGACCGGGCGCATGTGCGTGGTGGAGGGCGTGGAGACCGAGGTGCAGTTCCACATGCTCGACGTGCTCGGGGTGGACGCGTTCCAGGGCTTCCTGTTCTCCCGCCCGGTCCCGGGCGACCAGCTGCACGCGGTGCTGGCCGAGCGCAGCCCGATGCCGTTCAGCAGCTGACCCCGGCTCGGCGTTCCGCGGCTCGATCCCGGCTCAGCCGGGCGGGGTGCTGGTCATCCGGTCGATGATCTCGACCGCGCGCACCAGGGCGGCCCGCTCGTCGGCGTCCAGCTCGGCCAGCCGCCGCTCCAGCCAGCGCTCCCGGGCCGAGATCTCCTCTTCGATGCGTTCCCGCCCGGTGGTGGTCAGCTCGACCACGACCTGCCTGCCGTCGGTGGGATGCGGTCGGCGGGTGATCAGGCCGCGGTCGGCGAGCCCGGCGACCATGCGGGTCACCGACGGCGGCCGGACCCCGTCCTCGATGGCGAGCGCGCGGGGGCTCATCGGGCCGGACCGGTACAGGCAGGACAGCAGCGACAGCTGGGCGGGGCTGATCGCGTCGCCGGTCTGCTCCCGCAGCCGGCGGATGAGCCGCACCGCCGTCACGCGCATCCGCGCGGCCAACATGCGTTCGGCGTCCGGTTCCTCGGCCATTCTTCGAGGTTACCCGACCAACATCCGGGTCCAGGGCGCTGACGTGCGCAAACGGCACCGGGCAGGGGCTCGGTTCGGAGGTTTTCCCAGTTTTGGCCCGGGGTGGGGACGGGTTCGGGCGGACGGCGGATGGACGGCCGGTCCCGAATCGGCGCGAAGTCTTGATCCGGTCCAGAGAACCGGTCAAACTGCGCGCCGTGCCGACGACCACCGCGGACCTCGAGCGCCTGCTGCGCGAGGCCGGGCTGCGCGTGACGCGCCCCCGGCTGGCCGTGCTGTCCGCGGTGCACGACCGGCAGCACGCCGACACCGAGTCGCTCATCGGCGCGGTGCGGGTGGAGCTCCCGAAGGTCTCCCACCAGGCCGTCTACGACGCGCTGCGGGTGCTGACCGCGGTGGGGCTGGTGCGCCGCATCCAGCCGATGGGCTCGGTGGCCCGGTACGAGGCGCGGGTCGGCGACAACCACCACCACCTGGTGTGCCGGTCGTGCGGAGCCATCGCCGATGTCGATTGCGCCGTGGGGGCCGCTCCCTGCCTGACCGCGTCCGACGCCGCCGGGTTCACCGTCGACGAGGCCGAGGTCATCTTCTGGGGGCGGTGCCGGGAATGCGGCGGCGACCCGGAGAGCAGCAGCGACCCGGAGAGCAGCGGCGACCCGGGGAACAGCGGCGACCCGGAGCGCGGCGGCGACACGGAGACCGACCGAACAGATCCCGAAAGGACCCCCGGTGACTGACAGCCCTGACACCACGACCGGCGGTTGCCCCGTCGTGCAAGGCGACCGGCTTCCGCACCCCACCAGCGGGGACAGCAACACCGCCTGGTGGCCGAACCGGCTGAACCTGAAGATCCTCGCGAAGAACCCCGACGTCGTCGACCCGATGGACCCGGACTTCGACTACGCCGCCGAGTTCCGCACCCTGGACCTGGCCGCGGTCAAGCGGGACATCGAGGAGGTGCTGACCACCTCGCAGGACTGGTGGCCGGCCGACTTCGGCCACTACGGCCCGCTGATGATCCGGATGGCCTGGCACAGCGCAGGCACCTACCGGGTCAGCGACGGCCGCGGCGGCGCCGGGTCGGGCCAGCAGCGGTTCGCGCCGCTGAACAGCTGGCCGGACAACGTCAGCCTGGACAAGGCGCGCCGGCTGCTGTGGCCGGTCAAGCGCAAGTACGGCCGCAAGCTGTCGTGGGCGGACCTGCTGATCCTGACCGGGAACGTGGCGCTGGAGTCGATGGGCCTGCGCACCTTCGGCTTCGCGGGCGGCCGGGTGGACGCCTGGGAACCGGAGACCGACGTCTACTGGGGCTCCGAGACCACCTGGCTCGGCAGCGACCAGCGGATCTCCGGCGGCGAGTGGCGCGACCTGGAGCAGCCGCTGGGCGCGACCCACATGGGCCTGATCTACGTCAACCCGGAGGGCCCGGAGGGCCGGCCGGACCCGGTCGCGGCCGCCCGCGACATCCGCGAGACCTTCGGCCGGATGGCGATGAACGACGAGGAGACCGTCGCGCTCATCGCCGGCGGTCACACCTTCGGCAAGACCCACGGCGCCGCGCCGGACTCGAACCTCGGCCCGGACCCGGAGGCCGCGCCGCTGGAGGCGCAGGGCCTGGGCTGGCGCAACGCCCACGGCACCGGCAAGGGTGCCGACACCATCACCAGCGGCCTGGAGGTCACCTGGACCTCCACGCCGACGAAGTGGAGCAACGGGTTCTTCGAGAACCTCTTCGGCTACGAGTGGGAGGTCTACCAGGGCCCCGGCGGCGCGTGGCAGTGGCGGCCGAAGGACGGCGCCGGCGAGGGCACCGTCCCGCAGGCCCACGACGCGTCGCGGAAGATCGCGCCGAACATGCTCACCACCGACCTGGCGCTCAAGGTCGACCCGATCTACGAGCCGATCGCCCGCCGCTTCCGGGACAACCCGGAGGAGTTCGCCGACGCCTTCGCGCGGGCCTGGTTCAAGCTCACCCACCGCGACATGGGCCCGGTCGAGCGCTACCTCGGCCCGGAGGTGCCGGACGAGGAGCTGATCTGGCAGGACCCGGTGCCCAAGCCCACCGAGGTCCCGGGCGAGGCCGACATCGCAGAGCTCAAGGGCATGATCGTCGACTCCGGCCTGACCCCGCAGCAGCTGGTGTCCACCGCCTGGGCGGCCGCGTCGACGTTCCGCGGCAGCGACAAGCGCGGCGGCGCCAACGGCGGCCGCATCCGGCTGGAGCCGCAGCGCAGCTGGGAGGTCAACGAGCCGGAGAAGCTGGCGGCCGTGCTCGGCGCGCTGGACGACCTGCAGGCCTCGTTCAACGCCTCCGGCACGCGGGTCACCTTCGCCGACCTGGTCGTGCTCGCCGGCTGCGTCGGCGTCGAGCAGGCCGCGAAGGCCGCCGGGTTCGATGTCGAGGTGCCGTTCACCCCGGGCCGCGGTGACGCCACCGCCGAGCAGACCGACGTCGAGTCGTTCGCGCACCTGGAGCCGGCCTCCGACGGGTTCCGCAACTACCTCGGCAAGGACTCCGGGCTGCCCGCCGAGGCGCAGCTGATCGACCGGGCCAACCTGCTGACGCTGTCCGCGCCGGAGATGACCGTGCTGGTCGGCGGGCTGCGCGTGCTGGGGGCCAACTACCAGGACTCGGACCTGGGCGTGCTGACCGACCGCAAGGGCGCGCTGACGAACGACTTCTTCGCGAACCTGCTGGACATGGGCACCACGTGGGAGCCGGTCGACGAGTCCGGGCAGACCTTCCAGGCCCGGGACGGCTCCGGTGCGGTGCGCTGGACCGGCAGCCGGGTGGACCTGGTGTTCGGGGCGAACTCGGAGCTGCGGGCGCTGGCCGAGGTGTACGCGGCCGACGACGCGGCGGAGAAGTTCGTGCGGGACTTCGTGGCCGCCTGGGTCAAGGTGATGAACCTGGACCGCTACGACCTCGCCTGATTCCCCTGGTGAGCGCGCGACCCCGCCCCGCGTGGGCGGGGTCGTGGCGTGTCCGGGGCCCGGCCCTGGGGCCGCTGCGCTGGGGCGCGGGCGCGCGCGGGGCTGGCTACGGTCGCGGTGTGGCCCGGGCGGCGGGGCTGTCGAGGATTCCGGCGGCGCCGCGGGTTCGCCGGCGTCGCGAGAACGGCGCGAGGCTGCGAACCCCGTCAGCGGGGATGGCGAAACGTCAGGAGCCGCGCGCGGCCGTTCCTGAACAGTTCTCTGGGGGAGCCATGGCGGACATCGACACCGTCCAGCCGGACGGCACGCCGATCTGGGTCGACCTCGGCATCCCGGACCTGGACCGCGCGCTGGAGTTCTACGGCGCGCTGTTCGGCTGGGAGTTCGACGTCGGCTCCGAGGAGGTCGGCCGGTACACGAACTGCCTGCGGCGCGGCCGCCCGGTCGCGGCGATCATGCCGGACCCGGATCCGGCGGCCACCGAGTTCTGGTGGAACGTCTACTTCGCCACCGCCGACTGCGCCGGGACCGCGGCGAAAGCCCGGCGCGCCGGGGGACGGCTGCTGTCCGAGCCGATCGACGTGTTCGACCAGGGGCGGCTGGCGATCGTGCGCGACCCGACCGGCGCCCAGTTCGGGCTGTGGCAGGCGGGCAGGCACATCGGCTGCCAGGTCGTCAACGAGCCGAACGCGCTGCTGCGCAACGATCTGACCACCGCCCGGCCGCAGGTGGCCGGGCGGTTCTACCGGGACGTCTTCGACTTCACCCCGGAGGCCGGCCCGGAGCTGGGCGACTTCACGTTCCTGCGCCGCCCGGACGGGCACGAGATCGGCGGCATCGCCGGTGATCCGGCGGCGGCGCGGTCCCGCTGGGGCACCCTGTTCCAGGTGTCCGATGTGGACGAAACGGTGGCGCGGGCGGTCGCGGCCGGCGGCGGTGCGGCCGGGCCCCACGACATGATCTACGGTCGGTTGGCCGAGATCACCGATCCGTTCGGCACGCCGTTCCAGGTGGGCTCACCCCGGACCGGCTGAGCGGGCGGCGCTCGCGATCAACGCGGAGGTGAGCCCGCCCCGGCGGAACGGGAAGGCGTGCGCGCCGGGCACGGTGACCGTGCGAGTGGGGGAGGGGCAGGCCGCGGCGAGCCTGTCCAGCCACTCCGCGGGGGCGAACGCGTCGTGCTCGCCGCGCACGAGCAACGTCGGGCACCGCACCCCGGTGATCGTGCGTTCCGGCTCGTCGCGCTGCGCCGAGCGCAGGAACCGGGCCACCTCGACCGCACCGCCGCGGGCGTAGTACGGCACCGTCACCGGTTGCAGGCCCGGCGGCTCGTGGACCGCGCTGCTCGCGAAACCCCGCAGCAGCCCGGAAAAACGTCGCTGCCGTGGCGGGAACGTCGGGCCCATCAGCACCAGCGCCCGCACCCGGTCCGGCGCCCGCGCCGCCACCCGGAGCGCGGCCTGCGCGCCGGTGGAGTGCCCGGCCAGCACCACCGGCTCGTCTCCGGGCACCACGTCGATCCACCGCTGCACGGCCGCGGCGATCGCCGGGATCTCGGCCGCGCACCGGTACCGCCGGTCGTGCCCGAAGCCGGGCACGTCCAGCAGGAACGACCGCGCCCAGCCCGCGCACCCGGCCCAGGTGTCGAGCAGGTAGCCGAGCGCGCCGAGCCCGGGCACCAGCACCGCGGCCGGATCTCCCGGCGCGCCGCCGAATTCCAGGCTGCGCACTCCGGCGTCCCACCGCGTCTCCGGCACCTGAAGGCTCCTTCCCCGGGGTGTTGCCGCCCAGGACCGGGCTGGTTCCGGTCCCGGGCGGCTCCGGCCCACGGCCTACCCGCCGGGAGGTGCTGTCAGTCCACCCGGGCGATGGCGGTGGGCGCGTCGTCCGGGCCGGTGGCGAGGTCCTCGAACTCGGTGACCGCGTCGATCTCGGTGCCCATCGAGACGTTCGTGACCCGCTCCAGCACCACCTCGACCACCACCGGAACCCGGTGCTCGGCGGCCAGTTTCCGCGCTGTGCGCAGGGAATCGAGGATCGCGTCCGGTTCCCGCACGCGCAGCGCCTTGCAGCCCAGCCCCTCGGCGACCTTGACGTGGTCCACGCCGTAGCCGTCGACCTCCGGGGCGTTGATGTTGTCGAAGGACAGCTGCACGCAGTAGTCCATGTCGAACCCGCGCTGGGCCTGCCGGATCAACCCCAGGTAGGCGTTGTTGACCAGCACGTGCACGAACGGGATGTGGAACTGCGCGCCCACGGCCAGCTCCTCGACCAGGAACTGGAAGTCGTAGTCGCCGGACAGCGCGACCACTGTGGACTCCGGCGCGGCGGTGGCCACGCCGATCGCGGCAGGCACCGTCCAGCCCAGCGGGCCCGCCTGCCCGGCGTTGATCCAGTGCCGCGGCCGGTAGACGTGCAGCAGCTGGGCGGCCTGGATCTGGGACAGGCCGATCGTGGACACGTAGCGGGTGTCCGGGCCGAACGCCCGGTTCATCTCCTGGTACACCCGCTGCGGTTTGATCGGGACCGCGTCGAAGTGCGTCCGCCGGTGCATGGTGGCCTTGCGCTGCCGGCAGGACTCGGCCCACGCGGTGCGGTCCGGCAGCCGCCCGGCCGCCCGCCGCTGCCGGGCCACCTCCAGGAAGACCTCCAGCGCCGCCGCGGCGTCCGAGACGATCCCGTAGTCCGGGGCGAACACCCGCCCGATCTGGGTGGGCTCGACGTCGACGTGCACGAACGTCCGGCCCGCGCAGTAGGTCTCCAGCCCGCCGGTGTGCCGGTTGGCCCACCGGTTGCCGATGCCGAGCGCGAAGTCCGACTCCAGCATCGTGGCGTTGCCGTACCGGTGCGCGGTCTGCAGTCCGACCATCCCGGCCATCAGCGGGTGGTCGTCCGGGATCGCGCCCCAGCCCATCAGCGTCGGCACCACCGGCACGCCGACGGTCTCGGCGAACTCGACCAGCAGCGGTGCGGCCTCGGCGGTGATGACCCCGCCACCGGCGATGATCAGCGGGCGCTCGGCGGCGCCGAGCATGTCCAGCGCGCGTTCGGCCTGCGCGCGGGTGGCGGCGGGGGAGACGACCGGCAGCGGCTCGTAGGTGTCGATGTCGAACTCGATCTCGGCCTGCTGGACGTCGAGCGGCAGGTCGATCAGCACCGGGCCGGGCCGGCCGGAGCGCATCAGCTGGAACGCCTTCTGGAACGCCCCGGGGACCTGCGCCGGTTCGAGCACGGTGACGGCCCACTTGGTGACCGGGGCGGCGACCGCCTGGATGTCTACGGCCTGGAAGTCCTCCTTGTGCAGCTTGGCCACCGGTGCCTGCCCGGTGATGGCCAGGATCGGGATCGAGTCGGCCCCGGCCGAGTACAGCCCGGTGATCATGTCGGTGCCCGCGGGGCCGGAGGTGCCGACGCAGACGCCGATGTTGCCCGCGGCGGCGCGGGTGTAGCCCTCGGCCATGTGCGCGGCGGCCTCGACGTGGCGGGCCAGCACGTGGCCGATCCCGCCGTGGGCGCGCAGGGCGCTGTAGAACGGGTTGATCGCCGCGCCGGGCAGCCCGAAGGCCTGGGTGGCGCCTTCCTTCTCCAGGATCAGGGCGGCGGCGTCGACGGTGCGCAGGCGCGTCATGGTGGTCCTCGCTCCCGGGTCAGGTGTCGGTCCGGCCGGACAGGCGCTCGACGCCGCGCAGCAGCGCGGAGTGGTCGAGCCCGCCGTCGCCGGCTGCGGCGGCCGCGCCGACCAGCTGCGCGACCAGCGCGCCCACCGGCACGGCGGCCCCGGCCTCGCGGGCGGCGGCGGTGACGATGCCCATGTCCTTGTGGTGCAGCGCGATGCGGAAACCCGGGTCGAACGAGCGGGACAGCAGGTTGTCCCGCTTCTGCTCCAGCACCCTCGACCCGGCCAGCCCGCCGCCGAGCACGTCCAGCGCCGCGGGCAGGTCGGCGCCGTGCGCTTCCAGGAACACCACGGCCTCGGCCAGCGCCTGGATGTTGGCGGCCACGACGAGCTGGTTGGCGGCCTTGACGGTCTGCCCGGCACCGTTCGGCCCGACGTGCACGACGGTGCGGCCGACGAGGTCGAACACCTCGGAGCCGACGGTGAAATCGGCCGTCGTCCCACCGACCATGATGGACAGAGCCGCGGCCTCGGCCCCCGCCTGGCCGCCGGAGACCGGCGCGTCGAGCATCCGCAGCCCGCGCGCGGCGGCCTGCTCGGCGAGCTCGGCGCTCACATCCGGCCGGATCGTGGAGAAGTCGATGATCAGCGCGTTCGGGCGGGCGCTGTCGAACACCCCGCCCGGTGCGGCCAGCACCCCGCGCACGTCCGGGGTGTCCGGGACCATCAGGCACACGATCTCGGCGTCGGCGACGGACTCGGCGACCGAGTCGGCGGACTTGCCGCCGGCGGCCAGCAGCGGGCCGTCCTTGCCGGGGGAGCGGTTGTAGCCGATCACCTGGTGCCCGGCCTCGGCGAGGTGCACGGCCATGGGGCTGCCCATGACGCCGAGTCCGATGAACGCGATGGTGCGCAATGTCGTCGCCTTCCTGTCGTGCGGTCGGTGCTGCTCAGCGCGCGGCGCGGCGCTCGCGCGGCAGCCAGTCGAAGCTGCTGTCGGTGTCGATGGCGGGCTTGTACTCGACGCCGACCCACCCGCGGTAGCCGCCGCGTTCCAGCGCGGCGAGCTGGCGCTGCAGCGGCAGCGACCCGGTGCCGGGCTCGTTGCGCCCGGGGTGGTCGGCGATCTGCACGTGCGCGATCCGCTCGACGTGGTCGGCGATGACCTTGTCCACGTCGTCGCCGTTGACCGCCAGGTGGTAGAGATCCGCCAGCAGCCCCATGTTCGCCGGGGCGCCGGCGGCCTGCGCCCGCTCGATCGCGGCCAGCGCGTCGGCGGCGGTGCGCAGCGGGTAGGCCGGGATGCCGCTGACCGGCTCGACCAGGATCGTGCCGCCGATCGCGGACACGGCGCCGGCGGCGAAGGCGAGGTTGTCGGCGGCCGCGTCGTCCTGCACGGCGTCGTCGACGTCGTCGAGCCGATTGCCGTAGAGCGCGTTGAACGCCTTGCAGCCGAGCCGTTCGCCGAGGCCGACGACCACGTCGACGTTGTCCCGGAACTCCTGCTCCCGCTCCGGCCACGAGACCAGCCCGCGTTCCCCGGCGGGCATGTCCCCGGCGAAGAGGTTCAGGCCGACCAGCTGCACCCCGGCGTCCTCGACGGCGCGGGCGAAGGCTTCGAGGTCGCGGTCGGCGGGCACCGCGGCGGCGAACGGCCACCAGAACTCGACCGCGTCGAACCCGGCCTCCTTGGCCGCGGCGGGGCGTTCCAGCAGGGGCAGCTCGGTGAACAGGATCGAGCAGTTGGCCTCGTAGGGCAGCGAGTGGTCCATCGCTGCTGCTCCTCTCGTCGTCGGGGATCGCGGCGCGCGCCGGTTAGTCCTCAGTGGACGGTAGCGCCGGGGCGCGCGGCGCCGGGTGCGCAGCGGGAGGTGGCCGCTGCGCACCCGCGCCGGCCCGCCGCCGAATACCGCAATGCGGAACTTTAGTTCCGCTGAGATGAATAGTGGCAGCCGTCACCTCACGGCGTCAACACTTTGTTGAAGAACTGGGGGTGCGCGCGCAACCGGCCGCGGCGCATCCGCCGCGGCCGGGAGGTCGTTTTCGGTGCTGTGCGGGGAGATTCGCCAGCGGTGTCGAGCGGGAGCTCAGCGGCCGGCGTGCGCGCGCAATCCGTCGAGCACCAGCGACAGGCTGCGCTCGAAGTCGGCCGCGGTACCGGGCTCGCGGTCGATCGCGCCCGCGCTGGCCGCCTGCAGCGCGGTCTGCTCCTCGGCGGTGTGGCCGAACACCAGGTGCAGCAGCGTGCGGGTGGCGACCTCCAGCAGGTCGTCCGGCAGGCCCGCGGAGGCCAGCGCCTCCCGCAGCTCGCCGGCCGGCTCCCCGGCGCCGAGGCCGAAGGTGTGCGCGGTGACCACGACCTCCGCGCCGTCCCGGTAGGCCAGCATCGCGTCCCGCAGCTCCCCGCAGATCTCCACCGCGCGCCGGTCCCACGTGCGCGCCCGCCGCGGCCGCCGCCCGCGCCGGATGATCTCGTCGGCGATCGCGGCCAGCAGCGACTGCTTGTTCGGCACGTGGTGGTAGAGCGCGCTGGGCTGCACGCCGAGCTCGGCGGCCAGCCGGCGCATGGTCAGCGATTCCAGGCCGTACTCGTCGAGGACCGCGATCGCGCGGTCGATGACGTCGCTGCGGTGGTGGCGCACGTGAACCCTCCTGTTGACCGGCCGATCCTACCCGGCCTAGCCTGAACGCTGTTCAGGTGAACGTTGTTCAGGTCCGGCCGACGCGGGGAGACCCCATGCCCACCACCTTCCAGCAGCTCGCCGACCAGGTCCTGGCCGGCACCCCGGCCACCGCCGAGGACGCGCTCGCGGTGCTGCGCGCCGACGACGCCGAACTGATGTCCCTGGTCGCCGCGGCCGGGCAGCTGCGCCGCGCGCACTTCGGCAACGCGGTCAAGGTCAACTACCTGGTCAACCTCAAGTCCGGGATGTGCCCGGAGAACTGCCACTACTGCTCGCAGGCCCTCGGCTCGGAGGCGCCGATCCTGAAGTACTCCTGGCTGTCCCAGGACGAGGCGCTGGAGCAGGCCGGGGCCGGGCTGCGCGGCGGGGCCAGCCGGGTGTGCATGGTCGCCTCCGGCCGCGGACCGTCCAACCGGGACGTCGAGAAGGTCGCCGAGATGACCGCGGCGCTCAAGGAGCAGCACCCCGGCGTCGAGGTCTGCGCCTGCCTCGGGTTCCTCAAGGACGACCAGGCCGAGCGGCTCAAGGGCGCCGGCGTCGACGCCTACAACCACAACATCAACACCGCCGAGAGCCACCACGAGAACATCGTCCAGACCCACACCTACGCCGACCGCGTCGACACCGTGCGCAAGGCGCAGCGCGCCGGGCTCTCGCCGTGCTCCGGGCTCATCGCGGGCCTGGGGGAGAGCGACGAGCAGCTGGTCGAGGCGCTGTTCGCGCTCAAGGAGCTGGGCTCCGACTCGATCCCGGTGAACTTCCTGATGCCCTTCGACGGCACGGCCTTCGAGGACACCTGGGAGCTCACGCCCGCGCGCTGCGTCAAAATCCTGGCGATGGCGCGGTTCGTGTGCCCGGACGCGGAGATCCGCATCGCCGGCGGGCGGGAGATGCACCTGCGGTCGCTGCAGTCGATCGCGCTGCACGTGGCCAACTCGATCTTCCTCGGCGACTACCTCACCTCGGAGGGCCAGGACGCGGCCGCGGACCTGGCGATGATCCGCGACGGCGGCTTCGTCGTGCTCGGCTCCGACGAGGAGCTGGCGCAGCGCGCCGAACCCGCCGACCCGGCCATCCGCCGCCGCGGAGCCGGCACCGAGGTCCTGCCGAACGCATGACGAGGCCCGAACGCGCGACGATGGCCGGACGCACGGCGAGCCCCGGACGCACGGCGAGCGCTGAACGCATGACCGGTACCGAAGAACTGCTCGCCTTCGACCGCGAGCACCTCTGGCACCCGTACACCTCGATGCTCGACCCGGCACCGGCCCGGCTGGTCACCGGCGCGGCGGGCAGCCGGATCGAGCTCGCCGGGGTCGGGGAGGTCGTCGACGGGATGGCCTCCTGGTGGTCGGCCATCCACGGCTACCGGCACCCCGCGCTGGACGCGGCCGCGCGCGACCAGCTGGACCGGATGGCGCACGTGATGTTCGGCGGGCTCACCCACGAACCGGCCGTCGGCCTGGCCCGGCGGCTGGTCGAGCTCACCCCCGCCGGGCTGGACCGGGTGTTCCTCGCCGACTCCGGCTCGGTGAGCATCGAGGTCGCCATGAAGATGGCGCTGCAGTACCAGCGCGGCGCCGGGCGCCCCGGACGCACCCGGTTCCTGACCGTCCGCGGCGGCTACCACGGCGACACCTTCGACTGCATGAGCGTGTGCGACCCGGAGGGCGGGATGCACGCGATGTGGTCCGGAGTGCTGCCCGAGCAGGTCTTCGGCGAGCGGCCGCCGCCGGCCGGCGCGGACATCACCGCGTGGGCGGAGGGCTTCCGCGCGCTCGCCGCGGAACGGGCCGGGGAGCTCGCCGGTCTCGTCGTGGAACCGCTGCTGCAGGGCGCGGGCGGGATGCGCCCGTACCCGGCCGCGTGCCTGGAGGTGTTCCGCGAGGTCGCCGACGAGCACGGGCTGGTGCTGATCTTCGACGAGATCGCCACCGGGTTCGGCCGCACCGGCACCCTGTTCGCCTGCGAGGCCGGCGGGGTGGTGCCGGACGTGCTGTGCGTCGGCAAAGCCCTCACCGGCGGGTACATGACCCTGGCGGCCGCGGTGTGCAACGGGGAGATCGCGCGCGGAGTGTCCACGAGCGACTCCGGGGTGCTCATGCACGGCCCGACGTTCATGGGCAACCCGCTGGCGTGCGCGGTCGCCTCCGCCGGCCTCGACCTGCTCGCCACCGGCCGGTGGGCCGAGGACGTGCGGCGGATCAACACCGGGCTGCAGCAGCTGCACCGCATCGACGCCGCCGACGTGCGCGTCCTCGGCGCGGTCGGCGTGGTCCAGCTCGACCACGAGGTGGACGCGGCGAAAGCCGCCGAGGCCGCGCTGGCGGAAGGGGTGTGGCTGCGCCCGTTCCGCGACCTGATCTACACCATGCCGCCGTACGTGTGCACCGAAGCCGACGTGGCCGCGATCTGCCGCGCCGTCGAAGCCGCCGCGGAGGCCGGATGAGCTGGCACGACTGGTTCGCCGAGCAGCGGGCCGCGCGGGAGGCCGCCGGGGTGCAGCGCGCGCTGCGGCCGCGGGCGGCCCACGAGGAGGTGCTCGACCTCGCCGGCAACGACTACCTCGGGCTCAGCTGCGCCCCCGAGGTGCGCCGCGCGGCCGCCGACGCCGCGCTGGCCTGGGGAGCCGGCGCGGGCGCCTCGCGGCTGGTCACCGGCACCACCGAGCTGCACGCCGAGCTGGAGCACGCGCTCGCCGAGTTCACCGGCCGCTCGGCGGCGCTGGTGTTCTCCACCGGCTACCACGCCAACCTGTCCGCGGTGACCGCGCTGGCCGACAAGCAGGCGCTGATCGTCTCCGACGCGCACGTGCACGCCTCCCTGATCGACGCTGCCCGGCTGTCCCGCGCGCAGATCCGCGTCGTGCCGCACAACGACCCGGAGTCGGTGCGGGCCGAACTGGCCGCGGCAGGGCAGCGGCGGGCGATCGTGCTCACCGAGTCGATCTTCTCGGTGCTCGGCGACGCCGCCCCGCTGCCCGAGCTCGCCGAGATCTGCGCCGAGCACGACGCGCTGCTGCTCGTCGACGAAGCGCACGGGCTCGGCGTGGCCGGCAGCGGCGGGCGCGGGCTGGTGCGCGAGCACGGGCTCGCCGCGCATCCGCACGTCGTGATGACCGCGACCCTGTCGAAGGCGCTCGGCGCGATGGGCGGAGCGGTGCTCGGCTCCGCCGAACTCGTCGACCACCTGGTCAACCGGGCGCGGCCGTTCATCTTCGACACCGGCCTCGCGCCCGCGCCGACCGCCGGGGCCCTCGCCGCGCTGCACCGCCTGCGCTCGGAACCCGAACTGCCGCAGCGGATCCACACCTGGGGAGCCGAGATCGCCGACCGGCTCGGAGTGCCGCGCTCGGACGGGGCGGTGCTGTCAGTGCCGATGCCCTCGCCGCGAGCCGCGGTGGACGCCCAAGAGCAGGCGCGGCAGGCCGGGGTCCGCGTCGGCTGCTTCCGGCCGCCGTCAGTGCCGGACGGCGTCTCCCGGCTGCGCATCACCTGCCGCGCCGACCTCACCGACACCGACCGGGCGCGAGCGCTCGACGTCCTCGCGCACCTCCACCGTCCACTGTCGACAACCGGGTGAGCGAAACCGGCGGAACGGAAATAGCAGGTCAGAACCGGCGCGGCGGGTGTGGGGAAGCTCGCGGCGGGGGACGGTCGCGGTCCTGCGCACCCTAGGCTGGCGAGAATGCTGCGGATCGACCACATCGCCCTCGGCGTGCAGAACCTCTACGAAGGCGCCGAACGGCTGCGCACCGAAACCGGCTTCGGCGACTGCGAAGGCGGCTGGTTCCCCGGAGTCGGCGTCGCCAACCGCATCATGCCGCTCGGCCCCCGCCAATACCTCGAAACCGAGAGCGTCATCGACGCCACCACCGCCGAACGCACCACCGGCGGCCGCTGGTTCCGCGAACAGCTGCAGGCCGGAGACGTGTTCATCGGCTGGTGCGCCGGCGTGGACAGCCGCGAGGAACTGGACGGCTACGCCGAATGGTTCGGCGCCGAAGTCGAGGAGACCTCCACCCGAATCCGGCCCGACGGCACCGTCCGCGGCTCGCCCCGCACACCGAACGCGCCCGCTGCGTGGCGCCGCGGCCTGCCCAACGTCTTCTACATGGACCCCGACACCCACCCGGCCAACGACCCCGTCCAGCACCAGCACCAGCCCACCGGCATCGCCTGGATGGAAGTCGGCGGCACCGCCCACGACATGCGCCGCTGGCTCGGCCCCGGAGCCGACGACCTGCCCCTCGAATACAACAAGCGGCCCCACGGGGTCTACGCAGTGGCGGTGCAGACCGAAGAAGGAAAAGAGGTGGTCATCCGTCGGCGGTCTGTTCTGCCTGGTTGAGGGCCGTTTGACAGGCGCTACCAGTGTCTTTGCCGGCTTCCTGTTGCTTTGTCGGGGCTTTTCCCGGCGGTGCGGGTGGCGGAACCTCAGAGGCTTTCTCGCTGCGGGATCTCCACCTTGAGTAGATCACCTACGCGGCGTTGGAGCTGTCCTCGCGAGAAAGCCTCTGAGAACCCGCGGCGGTGCCGGCTGCGTGCGTGGGGGAAGCGGCTGGCGCCGCTTGCCCGCGGGTGAGTGCGTAGCCAGTTGCCGGCCGCGGCTTCGCTTGGGTGCGTGGGGGAAGCGGCTGGGGCCGCTTGTGCGCTGGTGAGTGCGTGGCCGGTTGCTGGCCGCGGTTTCGGTTGGGTGTGTGGGGGAGCGGCTTGCGCCGCTTGGGCGTTGGGGAGTGCGTGGCCGGTTGCGGGGCGCGGTTTCGGTTGGGTGTGTGGAGGAAGCGGCTGGCGCCGCTTGGGCTGGGGAGTGCGTAGTCGGTTGGCGAGCGCGGTGCCGGTTGCGTGGGTGGGGGAAGCGGCTGGCGTCGCTTGCGTGCCGGTG
>Ga0164243_10005086_pt1 | contig 20230 bp, 19 predicted proteins | sample OricompcompostOP_FD_108781 | JGI IMG/M metagenome (GOLD analysis project Ga0164243, IMG submission 108781) | Organic Plus compost microbial communities from Emeryville, California, USA - Original compost - Organic plus compost (OP) | ecosystem: Engineered > Solid waste > Mixed feedstock >... | reverse complement strand
TGCAGGTCGGCGCCGGCCTCACGCACCGTGTGCGCGACGCCCGACACGACCTCGACCGTGTTGAGCAGCAGTTCCTGGCGGATGTGCGGATGCTGACCACCGCCGACCGGCGCGATCGCATCGAGCACGTATTCGGCCACCTGACGCAGATCGCCGGAGTCGGAGTCGACCAGCGCAAGTTCCCACTCGATCCCGATGGTCGACCGCTCTGACGTCGCGAACGGCAGCTGCATATGACCATCGTGCCCTAGTCCTGCGCGACGATGCTCTACGTTCACTCCATGGGACGCGATTCCAGCACTCGATGGCAGGGCGACCATCCATGGGCCAAGGTCTACGACGCGATCACCGGCAACCATCTGGTCGGCAACCTGTTGTGGCGGGTCGGCATGAGTTCGGATCTGGGGCTCCTGCATCGCACGGCCTCAGCCGAACTGTCGAAGCTGAACGATGGCGCGGCGGTGCTCGACCTGCCGTGCGGTGGAGGCGTCGTCCTGCGGGACGTCCCGGCCGGACTCGACCTGCGCTATGTCGCCGCCGATATCTCGCCCGCAATGCTGGAACGTACGCGTGACGAAGCGGCCAAGGTCGGTGTCCCCATCACAGCCACGGAAGCCGATGTGCAGGCGCTGCAGTTCACCGACGGCGAGTTCGATCTGGTGTTCTCGTTCACCAGCCTGCACTGCTTCCCCGATCCACAGGCGGCGGTCGGCGAACTCGCCCGCGTGACGCGTCCCGGCGGCCGGCTCGTCGGCAGCACGCTGCTGCGGGGCGGACCCGTCCGCCACCGGCTCACCTGGATCGGCGGCGGCGCGATCGGGATCCTCGGCCCCGGGTGCACGCGGGACGAACTGACGCAGTGGCTGGACACGGCCGGGATCCAGGATGTCGTCCTGACCGACTCCGGCGCCATCACCTACTTCGCCGGAACGCGGGCCGGATAGCCTTGCGGCATGAATCCGGGGGTCGCGCTGCTCGTTGCCGACGACCAGCCCGTAGGTGAACGCATCGGCCCCTACGTGTTCTGGTCGCTCTTGGTTCTGCTGCTGGCGGTCATCGTCTGGGCACGCGTGAAGATTCGCCGGAACGCCGTCAAGCGACCGACCACGGCGCAGTATGCCCAGCAGACCCGCGCCATCTGGGAGGCCGACCCAGCGACCTTCACGCCGCGCCCCGAACACTGGCCGCTGGCCGTCGCGGCGCCGTTCAGCATCGAGAACCGCACGTCGTGGGACCGCCTGGACTTCACCGAACTGGACGGACCCCGCCAGGGCCTGGCCGAAGCGTGGGCGATCCGCTCCCGTCCGCAGTTGCTCGCCCAGGTACATGCCCTGCTGTGCGACGGACACCGCACGGAGTTCGCGCACGAGGTCGAGCAGTGGACCATCGATCCGTCGGCGATGGACGAGTTCGCGGACAGGATCGACGCCGAACTGCGGTGGCGCAACCATCAGGTCCGCATCAACGCCCGCGACATCCAGTCGGTGCGCTTCGAGGCGTGGGACCTGGTGCGCGCCGCGATGCTGGTCCGCGCCGGATACTCGCTGAACTGGTTGAGTCGCGCGGAGGCCCTGGACACGCTGTACCTGCTCGCTCCCACGTTGCGCGAGCGGTACGACGGATGGGACGACCTGGGACACCATTTCTTCACGGCGCGCTGGTACTGGTTCAGCCAGGGTGGACTGCCGATGGCCGACGAGGACGCGTACGACGCAGGGCGGCTGCGATCGCTGACCGACCCCGAGAACGGCCCGTGGTCGTTCGTGCCGTGGGACATACAGGTGCCGACCAGTCGGCTGCTGCTCGTCGACGCCCTGATCGCCGAAGGGCTCGTCACCGAGCCCAGTACGTTCATCGCGACTCCGCTCGCCCTACAGATCGACCGTGCCGTCACCGAGCGGCTGCCCGACTGATCGGCCGGCGATGAATCCGCTCCGTTCGATCCGCGAGGAGTTCGACACCCAGGCGATCATCACCCTCGTCGTCTGCTTACTGATCGCGCTCCTGGGATGGTGGGCCACCCGTCGCCAGTCGAAGGGCGGCACCGGCGGTGAGGGTTACTCCCCCGCCGATCTGCGCGGAATCGACCCACGTCGAACCGCTCTGGACGCCGACGAGATCTGGCTGCTCGGATTCGCGGCACCGTACGTCGAACACCACCAGTTGCTGCACGACCGCTGGGGACTGGCGCCCGATGGTCCGAACCCGGCGTGGCAGCGCAAACTCGGTGCCGTCCTGTCCGCTGCACACGTCGTCGATCGCGGGTCGTGGTCGCGGCTGGTGGACTCGGCGCGGTCAGAACTGGCCGAACCGTCGCCCTCCTACAACGACGCGTCCGGCCGGGCATGGGTCCTGACCCGGTACGCCTGGTTGGTCCGCCTGGGGGTGGCGGCGGGACATGTCGACGCCGACGCCGCTCGCCATCACACGCTCGCGGCCGCGACCTCGGCCCGCGCCCTGTTCACCAACTGGTCCGACTACGGCGACGCCTTCCTGGCGTCCTCGGCGGGCTCGGCCGGCTTCGATCCGGTGCGCCTGCGGGCTGATGTCCGCACCCTGTACGCCGCCGACGGCCCGTGGTCCGATCCCGGCTGGCCCCACGACCTGAACATTTCCTGACCTCATGACAGAGTGAAGCCATGCCTGGAACCAACCTCACCCGTGAAGAAGCCCGCGAGCGCGCCTCCGTCATTTCGACGCAGTCCTACGACGTCGAACTGAACCTGACGCTGGACTCGACGGAACGCTTCGGCTCGGTCACCACGATTCGGTTCTCGGCCACCCCGGGGGCGTCCACGTTCGCCGACCTGGTCGACGGCGAGATCGCGTCGATCACGCTGAACGGCGAGCCGGTCGACACGTCGGCCTACTCCGACAGCCGCATCGCGCTGTCGGGGCTGGCCGAGCAGAACGAGCTGCGGGTCGAGGCGACCTGTCTGTACTCGCACTCCGGCGAGGGCCTGCACCGTTTCGTCGATCCGGCCGACGACAAGGTCTATCTGTACACCCAGTTCGAGGTGCCCGACGCGCGGCGCGTCTTCACGACGTTCGAACAGCCTGATCTGAAAGCCACGTTCGACTTCCACGTCACAGCCCCGGCCGACTGGGCCGTCGTCTCGAACACCGCGACACCCGAACCGGAGGGCGCAGCCGAGGGAACTGCGACGTGGCACTTCCCCACCACCGAGATCATGTCGACGTACATCACGGCACTCGTCGCAGGCGACTACGTGTCGGTGCACGACACCTACTCCGGCGAGTACGGCGACATCCCGCTGGGCATCTACTGCCGCCAGTCGGTGCGCGAGCATCTGGACGCCGATGACATCTTCTTGATCACCAAGCAGGGCTTCGCGTTCTTCGAGGGCGCGTTCCAGATGGGGTACCCGTTCGGCAAGTACGACCAGCTGTTCGTGCCCGAGTACAACATGGGCGCGATGGAGAACGCAGGCTGTGTGACGTTCCGCGACGAGCTGATCTTCCGCAGCCGTCAGACGGTCGCCGCGTACGAGTCGCGGGCCAACACGATCCTGCACGAGATGGCGCACATGTGGTTCGGCGATCTAGTCACCATGAAGTGGTGGGACGATCTGTGGCTGAACGAGTCGTTCGCCGAGTTCGCCGCCTCGCACGCCAGCGCCAAAGCGACCCGGTTCACCGATGCGTGGACCACGTTCGCCAATCAGCGCAAGAACTGGGCCTACCGCCAGGACCAACTACCGTCGACGCATCCGATCGCAGCCGACAACTACGATCTGCACGCGGTCGAGGCCAACTTCGACGGCATCACCTACGCCAAGGGCGCCTCGTCGCTCAAGCAGCTGGTCGCCTGGGTCGGCGAAGACGACTTCTTCGCGGGCCTGCGCAGCTACTTCACCAAGCACGCGTTCGGCAACACCGAACTGACCGATCTGCTCGACGAGCTCGAGAGCGCCAGCGGCCGCGAGCTGCGGTCGTGGGCGCAGGAGTGGCTGCAGACATCGGGTGTCAACACGCTCAAGGCGGCGTTCGCTACCGAGACCGTGGACGGTGTCGAGACGTTCACCTCGTTCAGCGTCGAGCAGTCCGCGATCGAGGCGTATCCCACCCTCCGGAGGCACCGTGTCGCCATCGGTCTGTACAACCTCCAAGGCGACAAGCTGGTCCGCACCGACCGGATCGAGACCGACATCGAGGGCGCCTCGACCGAGATCACCGAGCTCGTCGGCAAGACGCAGCCTGATCTGGTGCTGCTCAACGACGACGACCTGACCTACGCCAAGATCCGCCTGGACGACCGCTCGTTCGCGACGCTGGTCGAGCACATTGCGGCCTTCGAGGATTCACTGCCGCGTGCCCTGTGCTGGAGCGCCGCCTGGGACATGACACGCGATGCCGAGTTGCCGAGCAGCGATTTCGTCTCCCTCGTGCTCGCTGGGGTCGGCACCGAATCGGATCTGACCGCCGTGGCCTCGCTGCTGCGGCAGGGTCTGGGCGCGGTGAACCTGTACACGCCGCCGGCCCAGCAGTCCGCCGTGCGCGAGCAGTGGGAGTCCGGCCTGTCGGCACTCGTCGATGCCGCTGAACCCGGCAGCGACCACCAACTGGCGCTCGTGCGCGCCTACGCGGGCGCCGCCTCGACGCCCGACCGGCTCCGCGCGCTGCTGAACGGCGATCTGGACGGGCTGACGATCGACGCCGATCTGCGGTGGACGTTGGTATCGGCACTGGCCCGCATCGGCGCCGCCGATGAGACCGAGATCGCGGCCGAGCTCGCCAACGACAACACGATCTCCGGCCAGGAGCGTGCCGCTGCCGCGCGCGCGGTCCGTCCGGACGCCGATGCCAAGGGGGCGGCGTGGCGGTCGGTCGTCGAGGACGATTCGACCCCCAACGAGACCCGACGGCAGACGGCGATCGCATTCCAGGTGACAGGCCAGGCCGAGGTGCTCGCGCCGTATGTCGAGCGCTATCTGCAGATGGCCGAGACGGTCATCGAGGACCACGGCGTCTGGATCGGCCAGGTCGCCTTGATCTACCTGTTCCCCAACGCCAATCCCTCGGTGGAGACCTTGGCGAAGGTCGACACCTGGCTCGCCTCGACCCAGGCCGGACCGGCGGCGAAACGCTACGTCTCAGAGGGCCGCGACGACCTGGCCCGCTCCCTGCGCGCCCAAGGCCTCGTCTGACGTCACCTTCCCGCTGAGCCTGACGTTTTTACCACGACACGCCGACACTCGGCCGTTTCACGTCAGGCTCAGCGAGACCTGTGGATGACGCTCAGCGCATTTCGGAATCTCCGGTCATGCTCGGGCCATGGACGCTTATGACCCGCTCCTTCTCAGTCGCCGCCGTTCAACCGCCCTTCTGCATGGCGTTGCCCCGACAGAACTGAGACGTGAGACATGGCAGAGATCGCTGCACGGGATCGTTCGTCCTGGCTTTGTGGCACACGACGACTTGACCATGCGTGTTGCGGACGCGGTCGCCCTCTGTGGCACTTGCAACGCGTTGGGAGGATGGGCAGCCCTGTGGTCACAAGGGAACACGTGGTTCGACGGCCGGAACGTCGACGGATCACAGCGAGACGTGATGCTGCACTGCCTGCCCGGCAGTCAACTACGCGTGCGGCCCGGCATCCGACCGACCGAAGGGCTCGTACACCCGGACGAACTCATCGACCTCGGCGGGTACCGCGTGGCATCTCTTGCTCGTGCCGCATTCGACGAAATGCGGCTGGCGCGCGGGATACGTGAGGCCGTCGTCGCGATCGACATGGCCATCAGCATCACCTCACAGGTGCCGCACACCAACGTCGACGAGATCCGGCGCGTGATCGACAGCCATTTCAAAGTCCGTGGAATCGTCCAGGCACGCAAGGCACTCGCCTTGGCCGATCCACGAAGCGCAAGCCCGAGCGAATCGCGTACGCGCCTGATCGCCGGTATCGATGCCGGCTTGAGCGAGCTGTTGGTGAACGTCCCAGTGTTCGACGACCGAGGCGATCTCATCGGGATCGTCGATCTGCTCGAACCGGCCTCAGGCCTGGTCATCGAGTCCGATGGCGACCATCACCTGGATCGAGCGACCGCCACTGCCGACAACCATCGGCAAGAGCGCGGCGAGCAGAGCGGATTGACATTCGTTCGCATCACTGCCGACGATCGGCGTCAGCGCTGGGCCACCGTCGGCCGCATCCACCGCGCTCACGAACAGGCAAAGCGGCGGACCGACCGGCGATGGACGATCAAAAAACCTGCGTGGTGGGCGGAATCGAGGCTGGCAGCCCGTTGGGCCTGACCGATGCCGATCAACCACCGGCGTGTCGTGGTCAAAACGTCAGGCTCAGCGAGATCGTCAGCCCTCAGTGGTGGGCGTCGGACTTCTCGAGATCCTGAGAGGGCGGCGGGGGCGTGTAGTTGTTGCGCGCGGTGATCAGTGCGAACAGCGAAATGACGACGATCAAGCCGAGGGTCGCGCCGCCGAAGAGCAGCAGCGTGTCGAGTGTGCTGGTGGGCTCGGGGGCCGGCCAGTCGGGGCTGTTCGGGGTGGCGGCATTGGCCGCGGTCGCCGTGGCGACGAATGTGATCACGAAGGTGGTGAGAACGGCGAAGGCCCGCGTGCGAGTCGTCATGGGCCTCATCGTAGTCGCTCCCACTCGCCCGTAGGCTGGAGGTATGCCTGGCTTGGACTGGAAGCTGCCCGAAGGCGCCGCGTGGGACTGGTTCGTCGCCACCCCCGGCGCGATCGCGCTGATCGTCGTCATCGCCGTGCTGTTCCGCTGGTTCGTGGGACGAGCGATCGACAAGCTCGTCGCCCGGGCGGCGAAGGGGTCGATCCCGGGCATCATCGCCGACACCAAGGCCGGTGCTCTGCTGACCGATCTGCACAAGGCCGGGGCCGAGCGCCGCCGTCAGCGCGCCGAGACCATGGGGTCGCTGCTCAAGAGCATCAGCACCGCGATCATCTTCACGATCGTCGTGGTGATGGTGCTGAGCAAGCTGGGCATCGACGTCGCTCCCATCATCGCGAGCGCCGGCATCATCGGCATCGCGCTCGGATTCGGCGCACAGAACCTGGTCAAGGACTTCCTGTCCGGCATCTTCATGATCCTGGAGGACCAGTACGGGGTCGGTGACTCGGTCGATGTCGGCGAGGCGTCCGGCACCGTCGAGGCCGTCGGTCTGCGCGTCACTCGTCTGCGCGATGTCAACGGCACGGTCTGGTACGTCCGCAACGGCGAGATCCTGCGAGTAGGCAACTCCAGCCAGAACTGGGCTCGCACGGTACTGGACATCACGGTCAGCTACGACTCCGATCTGGCCAGGGTCGAGCAGATCCTGGGCGAGGTCGCCCACTCGCTGTACGAGGACGACCAGTTCCGCGGTGTGGTGCTGGAGGACCCCGAGGTCTGGGGTGTCGAGCGCTTCGACCGCGATGGCGCCGTGATCCGCGTGGTCCTGAAGACCGCACCGTCCAAGCAGTGGGGCGTGGCTCGCAGCCTGCGCCAGCGCATCAAGGCGCGTTTCGACGCCGAAGGCATCCGCATCCCGACATCGTTCGTCTCCCCCGTCCAGCCGGAGCAGGAGTCATGACCGAGCGTCAGCGAGGGAACATCGAGGTCGTCATGCCGACACCGACTTACCATCACTTCTCTCAGGAGGTGGCGGCATGACCACGTACTACGAACAGATCGGCGGTCACGACACGATCGCCACGATCGTCCGTGTCTTCTACGAAGGCGTCGCCGAGGACGACCTGCTGCGGCCCATGTATCCCGAAGCCGACCTGGGCCCGGCCGAGGAGCGTTTCCGGATGTTCCTCGAGCAGTACTGGGGCGGACCCACGACATACTCCGAGCAGCGCGGACATCCGCGTCTGCGCATGCGGCACGCCCCGTTCCCGGTCGACTCAGAAGCGCGCGATCGCTGGTTGCACCACTTCCGCGCCGGCCTGGACGCGGCGCAACTGACGCCGGAGCAGGATGCCCAGTTCTGGGCCTACGTCCAGCACGCCGCGAACTTCATGATCAACACCCCGGACTGACCGGGTCAGAGGAGCGCACCGCGCAGGATGTCGCACTCCTCGTCGGTGAACGTCCGTGACCGCTGGGTGTCCAGGTCGAATCCGACCAGCATCGACTTCGCACTGAGCAGCGGTGTCCCGCCGTCCTGGATCACGGTCTCGACCGTGAACGACCGGTTGCTGACCCGACTGATCCAGCCGAGGGCCTCATAGGGCTGCTGTCGCCATTCCAGGTCTCCGTGGAAACGGACGGTCACCGTACCGGCGACGAACTGGCCGAAGGCGCGGTGCGACAAATGATTGGCGAGCAGCAGGATCCGGCTCTCCTGGAACAACTCGAAGGCCTGGGGCACCGTGACGGTGCCGCGCCCGTCGACATCGCCGATCCGGACGCAGGTGTCGAGGGACTCAGCTCCCACCGGGACCGGCGGCGCCTCGACCGGATCCCACGTGGTAACGATGCGGGCATTGACCGTCGTGGCGTCCGGCCCGGAACAGATCTCCTGCCCCAGCCCCGCGTCATCACGATGACTGACCACCGTGACCGGGGTACGGCTCAGTTGCATCGGCACCTTGAACCGCACCGTGACCTCGGCGGGCCGCTCCGACGGCAGCGAGCCCTCGGCCGCCAACAGCGCCCGCGCCTCGGCGGCGTACGCCAGATACGTCACGTTGTTGACGTGGTTGAGCATGTCGAGGTCAGCCCAGCGCATCGGCAGCTGATGGGTCCACGTCGTCGGCACGGACCCACTGTCCCAGAGCCCGGGCTAGGCGCTGGCGGTCGGGTCGATCTCGACGACCGGATCGCCTTCCTGGACGATCTGGTTGAGGTCGGCCACGATCCGGCTGACATGACCGCCCGAAGGGGCCACGACGGGGATCTCCATCTTCATCGATTCCAGCACGGCCACCGTGTCGCCCTTGGCGACCTGGTCACCGACCCGGGCCGTGATCTTCCAGACGTTGCCGACGATCTCGGCACACGCCTCGATCATGCGCTCTCGCCGGCAGTGAGCATGCGCAGAGCCGCGACCATACGGTCACGCGTCTCCTCGGGGTGGATCACGTCGTCGACGATGCCGGCCTCGGCGGCCAGATAGGGCCGCGCGACCTCCTCGCGGTACGTGGTCGCCAACTCGGTGCGCAACCGGTCCGGGTCGTCGGCGGCGGCGAGCTCGCGGCGATTCAGCAGCGCGACCGCGCCGCCCGGACCCATGACCGCGATCTCGGAGTTCGACCAGGCCCACGTGACATGGGCTCCCAGGGAAGCCGAGCCCATCGCGATGTAGGCGCCACCGAAGGCTTTGCGGACCACGACGGTCAGCTTCGGCGATGTGGTCTCGACGTATGCCTTGAGCACCTTGGCGCCATGCGTGATGACGCCGCGGCCCTCCTCGACCGTGCCGGGCAGGAAGCCGGGCACGTCGACGAACGTCAGGACGGGCAGGTCGAACCGGCCGCAGAACTCCACGAAGCGCGCCAGCTTGACCGACGCCTTGGAGTCCAGGATGCCGCCGCGCGCGGCAGGCTGATTGGCCACGACACCGACCGGGCGGCCGTCGAGGCGACCGAACAGCGTCAGGATGCTGGGCGCGTGCTCGGGCATCAACTCCAGGCGCGCGCCGTTGTCGAGCACGCCGTCGAGCACCGCGTTCATGTCGAACACGACCGACGACTTCTCCGGTACGACCTGCGGGAGCCGCTCGACCGCACCGGGGTTGGCCGGCACCGCGTTCTGCACGGTCTGTCGACCGCCCTTGCGGGTGGGCAGGAAGGACAGCAGCAGGCGCGTCGCGTCGAATGCCTCGGCCTCGGTGTCGACCTCGAGGTGCGCAACACCGCTGGTGACGGTGTGGGTGTGGGATCCGCCGATGTCCTCGGCGCTGGCGTCCTCGCCCGTGGCCGCCTTCACGATGTCGGGGCCGGTCAGGAACATCTGTCCCTGGCCCTTGACCATGATGGTCCAGTCGGTCAGCGCCGGCGAGTAGGCGGCAGCGCCGGCACACGGACCGAGGATCAGCGAGATCTGCGGGACGCGCTGCTGGGCCTGCACGTTGAGCGCGAAGATCCCGCCGCAGCCGTGCAGCGCGAAGATGCCGTCGGGCACGCGCGCTCCCCCGGAGTCGTTGACGTACACGATCGGGTAGCCGCGGTCGATCGCGAAGCGCTGCGCGGCCTGGATCGTCTCGGCCATCACAGCGCCGATGGCACCGGACGCGACAGCCGCGTCGTGACAGATCGCCACGACGGGACGGCCGTCGACCAGGCCCCAACCGGCGACGACTCCGCTGCCGGTGGGCTGTCCGTCTCGTCCCAAGCCCGCCGTGCGCAACGGCGTCATCTCGACGAACGACCCCTCGTCCAGGAGCAGTTCAGCGCGCTCGCGGGCGGTGTACACCCGCTTGCCCTTGGGTTCGACGTGAGCGAACCGCGTGGCGCGGCGCTGCGTGAGCACCTGACGCTGATCATCGGGTACGGGTTCGGTCGACACGATCTGCTGATCGGATTCGAGCTGTGTCACCTGCGACTCCCAAAACGTGAGGATTTCCTCAACTCTAACACGAACGTGAGGGATTCCTCATATTTTGACCATGTGGCCCATGTCGCGAATGTTGACGCGTGCGATACCGTGCCGATAGACATGACTAAGCAAGCGCTTAGCACCCCGATGAGGAGCCTCCAGTGACCGAAGTTCGCACCGCCATCGTGACCGGAGCCGCCCGTGGCATCGGCGCCGCCACCGCCAAGCGGCTGGCCGCCGATGGCCTGCAGGTCGGCGTGCTCGACCTCGACGCCGCCAACACCCAGCCCGTCGTCGACGAGATCATCGCCGCAGGTGGCAAAGCCATCGCGCTCGGTGCCGACGTCTCCGACACCGACGCCGTCGGCGAAGCGGTCGAGAAGACGGCCACCGACCTCGGTGCCCCGACCGTCATCGTCAACAACGCCGGCATCATCCGCGACAACCTGCTGTTCAAGATGACCGTCGACGAGTGGGACCTGGTCATGGCCGTCCACCTGAGGGGCGCTTTCAACACCGTCAAGCACGCCCAGAAGTACATGGTCGAGGCCAAGTACGGCCGCATCGTCAACCTGTCGTCCACCTCGGCACAGGGCAACCGCGGCCAGGTCAACTACGCCGCGGCGAAGGCCGGACTGCAGGGCTACACCAAGACGCTGGCGCTCGAGCTGGGCAAGTTCGGCATCACCGCCAATGCCGTGGCTCCCGGCTTCACCGTCACCGAGATGATCGCCGAGACCGCCGAGCGCGTCGGCGTCCCCTTGGACGACTTCCTGGACGCCGCTGCCAAGGAGATCGCCGTCGCCCGCGTCGGCTACCCCGAGGACATCGCCAACGCCATCTCGTTCTTCTGCAGCGAGAACGCCGGCTACGTGTCGGGACAGGTCCTGTACGTCGCCGGCGGACCGAAGGACTGACCGTGACGGTCGAGGGCCTCGATCTGGAGGCGCTGCGCACCTGGCTGGACCAGGCGTCCCCCGGTCTGCTGAACGGACCTCTCGAAGGACGGCTGATCACAGGCGGCAAGTCGAATCTGACCTATGCGGTCACCGACGGCAACGCCGAGGTCGTCGTCCGCCGTCCCCCGTTGGGTCATGTGCTCGCCACGGCGCACGACATGGGGCGCGAGTATCGCGCTATGGCCGCCCTGGCCGGCAGCGCGGTACCCGTGCCGACGATGTACGCGCACTGCGAGGACGACAGCATCATCGGCGCCCCGTTCTATGTCATGGAGCTCGTCACCGGGACTCCCTATAAGAACGCCTCGGAACTGCAGGCCCTCGGAGCCGAACGCACCCGAGCGATCGCGAACCGACTGATCGACACCCTCGCGGCCTTGCACGCAGTGGACTATCAAGCGGTCGGTCTGGGCGAGTTCGGCAGACCGGACGGCTATCTGGAGCGTCAGGTGCGCCGCTGGACCAAGCAGCTGGAGTCCTCGCGCAGCCGCGACATCGAGGGCATCGACGAGTTGGGCAACCGTCTGGCCAGGAGCATTCCTGCCTCGGGCGAATCCACGATCGTGCACGGCGACTACCGGCTCGACAACGCGCTGGTCGACGAGAACGACCAGATCACCGCGGTGCTGGACTGGGAGATGAGCACGCTGGGTGACCCGCTCACCGACGTCGCGCTGATGCTCAGCTATCAGCAGATGGCCGAAGCCGCCGGGCCGGACAGCGGTGCCGCGGCCGTCACGGACGCTCCCCTGGCCGCCGGGTACCCGTCCCAGGACGACGTGCTGCAGCGCTATGCCACGACTTCGGGACGCGACGTCGACGACATCGGTTGGCACCTGGGACTGGCGTTCTTCAAGCTCGCGGTGATCCTGGAGGGCATCCACTTCCGGTACACGCAGGGTCAGACCGTCGGTGAAGGCTTCGCCGGTATCGGCGACTCGGTGGGACCTCTGGTGCAGGCCGGCCTGGCCGCGACGCGCTGACCGCGCTCCGCTTCCGGTGACTCACCGGTATGGTCAGGGCCGTGACCGCGGAAATCCTTGAACCTCGGCGCCGACCCACACAGGAACGCTCCCAGAAGAAGTTCGACCAGCTGCTGGCCGTCTCCCGAGAGCTGCTGCTGCAGGTCGGCTTCGAGTCGTTCACGTGCGAGGAGGTCGCGCACCGGGCCGGTCTGCCCATCGGCACGCTGTACCAGTTCTTCCAGAACAAGTACGTCATCGTGTGCGAGTTGGACCGGGTCGACGCGATCGCGGTGCGTCAGGAGCTCGAGGCGTTCGCCGACGCCATCCCCAGCCTGGACTGGCCCAAGTTCATGGAGCGCCTGGTCGATCACATGGCCGAGCTGTGGGCGCACGATCCCTCCCGCCGCGCGGTGTGGCACGCCGTGCAGTCCACGCCGGCCACCCGGGCCACCGCCGCGGTCATCGAGCGCGATTTCGCCGCCGAGGTCGCCAAGGTCCTGGCACCCCTGACGCCGGGCATGGAGCGCGAACGTCGCAAGATCATCGCCGAGGTCGTCGTCTACGTCGTGTACTCGATGCTCAACTTCTCGATCCGCGACGGTCAGTCCCACGACGAGGCCGTCGGGGAGCTCAAGCGCCTGCTCTCGGCTTATCTGCTGTCCGCCGTCACCGACTGACTCAGCCGCCCAGGAGCGTCCAGAAGCCGCAGTGGTGCTGGGCGGCGAAGTCACGCGTGACAGCGGGACCCGACGGGGCCAGATTACGCACCTTCTCGGTCCGTGTCGTGAACTGCGGCCAGCCGGGGTCGCCCGTGCGGGCGAACCGCACCCACGCACGCTGCATCGCGCCGGCCAGCCGCTGCTGCTGACGGTCCAGCGGCGCCGGGTGGGCGACATTCGACATCCCGAACAGGTACTGCAGCTCCGAGGCGTGCGCGGCCCCGTACGGGAAGTCGTCGCCGGCCGGCGGCAGGAAGATCTGTGGCGCGTCGGGGTCGTTGAACTCGTACGCGTACGTGGCGACGTGGGACGAGAGGTGTCGGTTGGCCGACAACGCGCTGCACGCGTACGTGAAGTCGGTGCCCACCGCCCCGACCGCGAGCGCCGGGCTGTCGTAGTCGCTGAGCGGGTACTCGGCCGCGATCAGCTCGGCGACCACGGGGCCCACGCCGAACTGGTCCTGGTAGTTCTCCGCGGTCACGGGGTTTCCGGACAGGATGTTGACGATGGCCACGATCAGCCGCCATTCGTCGTGATTCGAGCCGTTCAGGACCGGCACCTTGTTGAACCGGCCGGTCGTGAGCGCCTGATCGATGGTGCGCGGGACGATGCGGCCGTCGACGTTGGGGACGTAGCCGTTCGCCTGAGCCGCGAGCAGGTCCGCGACCGGTACGTCGCGCAGGCACGCGGTGTCCTGGTCGGGACAGCCGACCGCCGCGGCGAACGTGGCTCCCGCCTGCTCGGCCGTGGCCTGAGTGCCCTGGTTGTGGGCGTACGTGCCGCTCTGCACGATGGCGCGGTGGAACAGTCCCCGTGCCGTCGGTGAGGCGACGTGCGACAGAACGCTGAGTCCACCGGCCGATTCACCGGCGATCGTCACCTTGTCCTCGTCACCCCCGAATCGATCGATGTTCTGCTGGACCCAGCGCAGCGCCTGCTGCTGGTCCAGCAGCCCGTAGTTCCCGGCGCGCCCACCGTCCTCGTCGGCCAGTGTCGATGTAGCGAGGAATCCGAGCGCGCCCAGCCGATAGTTGACCGTCACCACGACGGCGCCCTCGCCAACGAGCCCTGACGGGTCGTAGTCGTCACTCTCGCCCGTGACGAGCGAACCGCCGTGGAACCACACGATGACCGGGGCGTCGCCGTGAGCGGGGCGAGTCGGCGTGTACACGTTCAGGTACAGACAGTCCTCTGACGTGCTGTCCACGCCGAAGGCGGTGGCCAGTTGCGCACAGTGCGGCGCGAACCGCGTCGCGTCCCGGACTCCACGCCACCCCGACGCCGCTGTGGGCGCGGTCCACCGCCGATCGCCTGTTGGCGGCGCGGCGTACGGAATGCCCAGGAACTGACGCACCCCGCGGATGACCTGACCACGGAGGACGCCTTGATCGATGCGCACGGATCGCCGGTCGTCGGGCCCGCTCGGGCGGGCCTGCACTGCGGTGGAGCCAACGGTGACGAGCAGCGTGCCGAGGAGCGCGATCGTGAGGGATCGTGCGACGGTCCGATGACCGATCATGGGTTCCCCTTTCAGCGTGGTGGGCGGTCCACCAGCGCCTGGTACACGAGTTGTCGCAGACCTTCGCGCACCGGCAGCGGTGCTGCGGTGAACGCCTGCGTGAAGAACAGCGCGGTCAGCTCCTCGGTGGGGTCGACCCAGAAGCGCGTGCCCGCCATGCCGCCCCAGCCGTACGTGCCGGGGCTCCCCGGTCGGCCCGATGCGGCGTTGTCGAGGTCGATCGAGAGGCCGAGGCCGAATCCGATGCCGTGCATCGGCGATTCGGAGTACAGGGCGCGGCCGTACGTGGCCAGATCGACTCCGCCGGGCAGATGGTTGCGGGTCATGTACGCGACGGTGCGGGATCCGAGCAGGCGGTGACCGTCCAGTTCCCCGCCGCGCAGCAGCATCTGCGTGAACCGGTGATAGTCGTGCGCTGAACTGATCAGCCCTCCCCCGCCGCCGGGATAGGGCGGACGATCGACGGCAGCAGCGAGTTGGTCGGCGCGTTCCAAGCCTCCAGGCATCAGCGCGTACAGCCGGACAATCCGTGGATCCGGTTCGTCACCGGCCCCGAAAGCCGTATCGTGCATGCCCAGCGGCTTGAGGATCTGCGTCGTGAAGAACTCCGACAGCGACTGTCCGCTGAGCACTTCGACGACGCGACCCAGGACGTCGCTGGCCATCGAATAGGCCCACTCCGTGCCGGGCTGGAACAGCAGCGGCACCCCGGCCAGTCCGTCCGCCAGATCCTGCAGATTGCGCGGTCGGCTGCCGTCGAGCCCCTGGTCGCGGTAGATCGCGTCGACCGGATGCTGATGGAAGAACCCGTACGTCAGACCCGCCGTGTGCGTCAGCAGATGCACCATCCGCACCGGTTCGGTGGCCGGAACCGTGGACGGCGCGGCGGCGCTACCACCGGCGTAAACCCGCAGATCGGCGAACGACTCGAGAACGTCGCTGACCGGATCGTTGAGTTGAAAGGCGCCGTGTTCCCACAGCATCATCGCCGCGACCGCCGTGACAGGCTTGGTCATCGAATAGATGCGGAATCGAGAGTCGGCCGCGACCGGCACCTGTTCCTCACGATCGGCCAGGCCGGCATACGAAGCGTGGGCGACCTTGCCGCCCCGCGTCACGATCATCTGCCAGCCGGGTAGCAGGCCCTCGTCGACATAGCGCTGCAGATAGTCGTCGATGCGAGTCAGGCGTACGGGGTCGAGACCGACGTCGATCGGGTCGACCTCAACGCTCAGTTCGCTGTCTTTGAGCCCGCTCATCGTGCCCCCAGGACGTCGCGCAGACCGTCGCCGATCGCACTGATGCTCCACGCGCCGAGCGTGATGGCCACACCCGGAACGATCGTGGTGAAGGGTTCGGAGGTGAAGTGCAGGTAGGCGTCAGCCATATCTTGTCCCCATGAAGGTGCTGGTGGCGGCGAGCCGAGGCCGAGGAACCCGAGCGCGGCCTGCACGATCAGGAACTGGGCGCCGAGCGCGAACGTCTGGACCACGACGGGTGCCAGGGCGTTCGGGAGCACGTGGCGTACGGCGATCAGCGGACGGCTGACCCCGAGCGACCCGGCGATCTGGACGAATTGGGCCTCCCGCAACGGGAGGACGGCGGATCTGAGAAGTCGGGCGATGACCGGTGAACAGATCACACCGACCGTCATCATGCCGTTCTGCAGCGACGGACCCAGGACGGACACGACACCGATGGCCAGGACGAGCGCCGGGAACGACAAGAAGGCGTCGGCGATCCGCATCAGGATCTCGTCGACGACCGTCCCGGCGAATCCGGCGGCCAGGCCCCAGGGGATGCCGATCAGCAGCATCACGGCTGCGGCCAAACCGATGCCGCCGAAGGCCGACCGGCAGCCGTAGATCGTGCGACTGAAGACATCGCGCCCCACCATGTCGGTGCCGAACCAGTGCGATCCTGACGGCGATGCGCTGCGATCGCTCAAGGTCTGCGCGAGCGGGTCCTGCAGGGGCAGGAACGGCGCCGCGATACTGACCAGGAGCATGACCGAGAACAGGATCAGACCGATCGTCGGGATCAGCCCGAAACTGCCCGTTCCGCGACGCCTGGGGCGTGTGGCGTCGACCGGCAGCGCACCGTCCTCGGTGACGTCGTGCAGGGTGGCAGGTTCTCCGGCAGGCAGTGTCATGCGGTCGCCCTCCTGATGCGTGGGTCGATGAAGGCGAGCAGGACGTCGGCGAGCAGATTGAGCACCGCGACCAGAACGCCGACCAGCAGGACGATGCCCTGTACGACCGGGTAGTCCTGGCTGGTGACCGATCGCATGATCTCGGTGCCGAGTCCGGGAATCGCGAAGATAGTCTCGACGAGCACGGTGCCGCCGACCAGTCCGGCGAACGCCAGCGGGATGAACGTGATGACCGGGCCGAGGGCATTGCGCAGCGCACAGTTCAGGTAGATCGTGCGGCTCGGCAGCCCCATCGCCCAGGCGGTGCGTATGTACGGACTGTCCAGCGCCGTGGCCATCGCGCTGCTGATGTGCCGCGCCAGGAAGGAGGCCGTCACGACCGCGAGCACGAGCACCGGGAGGGTCAGGGTGTAGAGGTTGTCACCGAAGCTCTCGGACAGCGGCGTGAACCCGACCGCCGGGAAGATGCCCCAGGCCAGGCCGAGGGTTCCGGCGGCGACTGCTCCCAGCCAGAAGTCCGGAACGGCCAGACCGAACCCGGTGGCCAACCGCACGGCTCGACCCGTGGGGCGGTCGCGCCGCACCGCGGTGATGATGCCCAGGGCCGTGCCGACCAGGATCGACACCACGAGAGCGCCGACGATCAGCTCCAGCGACGGAAGGATCCGCTGGCCGAGCACCGTGGTGACCGGCTGCTGGCTGTAGTACGAGGTGCCCAGATCTCCCTGCACGACGTTGGTCAGCCAGTGCCAGTACTGGACCGGAACGGGTGCGTCGAGGCCGAAACGTTCCTCCATCGCCGCGATCTGCTCGTCGGTGATCTCACCCTCGGCGCCGCCGCCGAGCATGGCCTGGACCGGGCCACCAGGTAGGAGGAAGCGCAGTCCGAAGATCAACATCGTGCTGATCAGAATCGTCGGGATCGAAGTCGCGATGCGCCGCAGGATCGTGGTCCTCATCGGACGCCTCCCGTGTGGTGCACGGGTTCGTCGCCGGCGGCCTCGATGACCAGCCGCTGCTCGGGTGTGATCTCACGCAGATCCTCGTGCGACCCGTGCATCGTGGGGATGCAGTCCAGCAACGCCTGCGTGTACGGGTGGCCAGGGGCCTGAAGGACGGCGCGCGCGGGGCCGGTCTCGACCACGCGCCCGCGGTACATCACCACCAGGCCGTCGCACACCTCGGACAGCACCGCCAGATCGTGCGAGATGAGCATGACCGCCAATCCGCGTCGGTCCACCAGGCCCCGGATGAGTTCCAGGATCTCCTGCTGGACCGACACGTCCAGGGCCGTGGTGGGCTCGTCGGCGAACAGCACCTGCGAGCCGCAGCTGAGCGCCATCGCGATGATGACGCGCTGGCACATGCCTCCGGACAACTCGTGCGGATAGCTGGCCATCACGCGGTCCGCATCGTGCAGACGGACGTCGGCGAGTGCAGCGGCAACCCGTTCGCGCACCGAGGTCTGGCCGTCGACCGAGTGGGCCTTGGCAGCCATCATCAACTGATCGCCCACCCGGATGACCGGATTCAGCGCCGACGCCGTCTCCTGGAAGATCATCGCCAGGTGACGTCCCCGGTACTGCCGCAGGCCCTTCTCGGGCAGCGCCAGCAGATCGGTACCGCGATAGCGGATCGATCCGCCGACCTCGGCGCCTCGCGCCAGAAGTCCCATCGCGGCCAGCGCCGCCGTGGTCTTGCCGCTGCCCGATTCCCCGGCGACGCCGAGGATCTGTCCGGTGCGCAGGGTCAGATCGACTCCCCGCAGTGCCTGCGTGCGGCCGCGCCCGGTCGAGAAGCCGACCTTCAGGTTCTGGACGCTCAGCACCTCCTCCCCCGGACCCACGTCCGAGGGAGGCGATGCTGGACGGCGCGTCTTGGTCATGACCTGCATGGATCCCCTGTTCAGCCCGTGAATCCGATACCGCGCCAGTTGCCGATACCCAGCTCGCTCTTGGTCCAGCCGCCGATGCCGTCGGCGTAGACGTCAACGACGGGGGCGCGGAAGATCGGCACGTAGCCCGGCGCGGACTGCTGCTTGGTCAGGATCGACTCGACCAACTCGTCCTCGGAGCTGTCGTCGTAGGCCGAGTAGAACGCGGCGATGTCATCGTCGATGCCGAAATCGACCTTGCCGGCGTTGTAGTACGACTTGCTCCACAGCAGCTGGTACGCCTTGAACGGCTCGGTCGAGCCCCAGTTGGCGAAGGCGCACTGTTCCTTGGTCTCGTTGGTGAAGAACGGACCGACCTGAGCGGGCGTCGCCGGCACGATCTTCAGATCGATGCCGATCTTCTTGAGCTGATCGATGATGATCGGTCCACCGGTCTCGAAGCCCAGGCCCGAGTAGGCGTAGCACGTCATCTTGACTCCGTCGGCATATCCGGCTTCGGCCATCAACTGCTTGGCGCGGTCGACGTCCTGCTCCCACACGGGCTCCATGTCCTTGATGTAGCCGTGGGCGCCGCTGGGCAACGACTGCGTCACGGGATCACCCAGACCGTCGGTGACGGTCTCGGCGATCGCCTCGCGATCCAGGGCCAGGTTGAAGGCCAGCCGAACCCGCTCGTCATCGAGCGGCTTGAGCGAGGCGTTCAGGTAAGCGATGCCGATCGCATTGGCCGGGCTGACCTCGACCTGCAGGTTCTTGATCGGCTTGAGCGTCTTGACGTCCTGCGGCAGCAGGTGCAGCGCCGCATCGACGTCATTGCTGCGGATGCCGTTGACCAGCGCGGTGTCGCTCTGGAAGATCTTGAACTCGACGTTCTTGACGCGATCGAGGTTGTCGTTGTCCCAGTAGCCGTCGAATCGTTCGAACTTGTAACTGGCGCCCTGCACCTGCGAGACGAACATGAACGGTCCGGTGCCGACCGGCTTGAGCGCGAAGTTCTTGCCCTCCTTCTCGACCGCGGTCGGCGACGGGATCATGCCGGCACGGGCGGTCAAGGCCATCGGCAGCCGGGCGTTCTGCTGGCTCAGGTGGTACGTGACCGTGTACTCGTCATCGGCCGTGATGTCGGTGACGTACTCCAGCAGGTTGGCGATGTTGCCTGCCTCGATGAAGTCCTTGGAGTAGTCGACGACCGCCTGCGCGTTGAACGGGGTGCCGTCCTGGAACTTCACGCCCTCGCGCAGCTTGAGCTCCAGGGCCAGTTTGTCGTCGCCGACGAACTTCCACGACTCGGCCAGCATCGGCACCAGCTCACCGGTGTTGGGGTCCTGCTGGATCAGCCGGTCGAAGATGTAGTCCAGGTACGCCAGGTCCGATCCCTGCGTACCCGTGGTGGGATCGAGGGTTCCGGGCGGGAACATCGTGCCGATCGTGATCGAGCCGTCGGCGTTCTTGGCGGCGTCGGCCCCCGAGTCGCCGGATCCGCCGCCACAGGCCGCG
>Ga0164243_10005085_pt1 | contig 20233 bp, 19 predicted proteins | sample OricompcompostOP_FD_108781 | JGI IMG/M metagenome (GOLD analysis project Ga0164243, IMG submission 108781) | Organic Plus compost microbial communities from Emeryville, California, USA - Original compost - Organic plus compost (OP) | ecosystem: Engineered > Solid waste > Mixed feedstock >... | reverse complement strand
GTAAGCGCCAAGCATACCTTGCATCAAAGCGGATCTAAAACCAGCAAACAACCCTTCTTCGTAAAACCGGACCATTATTTATTAATTTTAGGCATCATCGCTTTCTCTTGCATGATTTGTGAAGGAGCGATGTATGACTGGAGCGGGGTGTATTTTGCAAAAGAAGTGAAAGTTTCCCCCAACAAGGTAACGATCGGCTTTACGGCTTATACCTTGGCAACAACATCGGGTAGGATTGCCGGGGATTGGATCGCGCAAAAGTTGGGAGCAGTAAAACTCTTGGTAGTTAGTGGTATTTTGAGCGCGGGCGGCTTGGTATTATCGGTTATGTTTCCAACCGTGATATTTGCGGCGCTCGGTTTCTTCCTGGTAGGCTTGGGTGTTTCGAACATCATCCCGATGGTGTACAGCCGCGCGGGAAAATCGACAAGCATGCAACCCAGCATGGCAATTGCTTCCGTTTCAACACTGGGATTTATGGGTTTCTTAACGGGCCCTCCATTAATAGGTTTTGTTGCCGGGGCATCCAGTTTACGTATTTCCTTCGGGATCATAGCCTGCATGGGCATCCTAATTATTATAATGGCTAAAAAACTAAAATAAATCAAGATGAAATTATTTATTCCACGTTATGTACTTGCTGCTATTCTTACCGTTACTTGTTTTTCATTTCTCGCATCCTGCAAGAAGGCCCCGGGTGAGAAATTAGTTTGGAGCGATGAATTTGATAAAGATGGCATGCCGGATGATGCAAAATGGAAGTACGATGTTGGCGGGAACGGCTTCGGCAACAACGAGTTGCAATATTATACGGATCATAAAAAAGAAAATGCATTTGTGAAAGATGGCCACCTGGTGATCAGGGCCATCAAGGAAAACTTTGAAGGGAACACTTACACATCCGCCAAATTATGGACGAAAGGTATCGCCTCATGGGATCATGGCAAAATAGAAGTAAAAGCAAAACTTCCTGCTGCCAAAGGAACTTGGCCTGCAATTTGGATGCTTCCCGATGTACCGCAGTTACATTGGCCCGATGATGGAGAAATTGATATCATGGAACACGTTGGCTACGATCCGGGTATCATCCATGGGACGGTGCATACCAAAAGTTACAACCATGTTATCAATACCCAGAAGTCCGGTCAATACACGGAGCCGAACGCAACATCCGGTTTCCATATTTACACCATTGAATGGGATCAGCAGCAGATCGATTGGTTTGTTGACAACAATCATTATTTCACCTTTCAGAACGAGGGGAAAGGAAAAGATACCTGGCCTTTCGATGTGAAGTTTTATTTAATATTGAACTTAGCAGTTGGTGGTAACTGGGGCGGTAAAATGGGGGTGGACTCCACGGCGTTCCCGCAACAAATGGAAGTAGATTATGTTAGGATATATCAATAAGCAACTAATTATTATATGTTTATTATCGGCTGGCATGTTAATATGCTGGCCGAATCATCTCGCGGCACAGGCTAAAGTTCTTTCGATCGAAGCCGTTCTCGATAAGGAAGCCGTGGTAGAACTGTATGACCAAACATCGATCGGCTTTATTTTCCATTACAATGATGGCAGCAGTGTTAGGACCGAAGGTTTATTAAAAGGTCCCATCCGCTGGAAACATTTATCTGTTTCCTCTCCGCAAGCCCGGTTTAAAAACGGCGTTATCCTTATCAACCGGGAAGCCAGCCGTACCAATCATCACCGGGTACATTTCGATATAGAAGCGAAAGATGCCAAGGGTAAAGTACTAGCATGTGATTTAGCGATACCTTATTTGGATAGCATCCGTTTTAATCATTATACCGATAGCCTCAAGCTGGGAATCCGGTATTACCTGAACGTGGAAGGAATTTTCAGCAGCGGGAAAATATTCCCGCTAGACACGAACCGGGTCAGGTTTGAAACGTCCGCCGGAAAAATAATCGGTCATGATTTATTAGTAGATCCCATGTTAAGCGAAGTCAAATTTGTTAAAGTCCGGGCAACATTGAAAAGTGATCCGCAGAAGAGTATTTTGAGTGATATTCCTGTTAAGCAGGGCCCCATGGATACGACCACCGTGAAAGATCCGTTCCGGGGAAGGTGAGTGCCCCATCCTATTTTATTTTGTTTACTATTTTAAACTGTTTACTGTCATTAAACAGTTTTTTTATTGAACAAAATATATAAGTGTAATAGAATGATGCAAATGGAACTATTCATTTAACGCCAAAATTTCCTCCCAATTTATTTGCTTATTAATTGAAATTCATTACCTTTGCATCGGCAAGTCTTATACGACCAGCTCCTACTGAACTCCCCCAGGACAGGAATGTAGCAAGGGTAGGTGGTTGTAGCGGTGCGATATAAGTAACTTGCCATTTTTTTATGGCATAAACCCCAACCGTCCCTCTATAATTTGCCATCTCTCCCGACTATTACCAGGCATTCATCATAAATAAATAATTAGGATCCAGGCTAGGAAACTTGCATGAGTTCCAATATTTTTTTACTTACATTTGGACTGAAATTTGTTGCCTTTCACCAGGGTAAAGCCCTTGTTTAACAGGAACATTACAAATTGTAAGTCACAATACGAAAAATCATGAAATTCTTTATTGACACGGCCAATTTAGCGCAGATTAAAGAAGCCCAGGAACTGGGTATTTTAGACGGTGTAACCACCAACCCTTCTTTAATGGCTAAAGAAGGCATCAAGGGTGCAGAAAATATCGCGCAGCACTATGAAACTATCTGCGAATTAGTGGATGGCGATGTAAGCGCAGAAGTTATCTCCACAGATTTTGAAGGAATTATCGAAGAAGGAAAGAAATTAGCCGCGATCCACCCGAAAATCGTGGTGAAAGTGCCGATGATCAAAGATGGTATCAAGGCCATCAAATGGTTTACCAAGAACCAAATCCGTACAAACTGTACCTTGGTATTCTCCGCCGGTCAAGCTATTTTGGCTGCTAAAGCAGGAGCAACATATGTATCGCCTTTCATCGGTCGCATCGATGATAGTAACTGGGATGGGATCGACTTAATTTCACAAATTGCCCACATCTACTCTATCCAAGGCTTCGAAACCGAAATCCTGGCCGCTTCTATCCGCACACCTTTACATATCGTGAAATGTGCCGAAGCCGGCGCCGATGTTTGCACTTGCCCCTTGGATTCTATCCTGGGCTTGCTGAAACACCCGCTCACCGATATCGGCCTCGCGAAATTCTTGGAAGACGCTAAAAAACTGTAATTAATAAATTACGTTGATATCATTCATATTATAAAGGTCCTGCCGCCGCTCCATGGTAGCAGGACCTTTTATTTATTCAAGCCCTCTCAATACCCTTTGCACAGTTATTTAAACGTTCGTGCAAATTAAACCGAACAATTTAATTTATTTTGTAACTTACTACCTCGTAAAACTATGTACCACGTTATCCGATTAACGAACCAAACATCTTATGAGCATGGAAGATAAATACATCATGGCGCTCGACCAGGGCACCACGAGTTCTAGGGCGATCATTTTCAATCACGATGGAGAGATTGTTGCCGTTGCACAAAAGGAATTTAAGCAATATTTCCCACAACCGGGCTGGGTAGAACATGACCCGGTGGAAATATGGAGTACACAGGCCGGCGTTACCGGCGAAGCCTTATTGAAAGCCGGTATTCAAGGCGACCAAATCGCCGCCATCGGTATCACCAATCAAAGGGAAACCACCATCGTTTGGGATAAAAAGACCGGGAAACCAATACACAACGCGATCGTTTGGCAAGATAGGCGGACTTCAGAATTTTGCAATCAACTGAAAAAAGAAGGCTGGAGTGAAAAGATCAAGGCCAAAACCGGCCTGATTCTCGACGCTTATTTTTCCGCGACCAAGGTAAAATGGATACTCGACAACGTGGAAGGCGCCAGGCAAAGAGCCGAAAATAATGAATTAGCCTTCGGTACAGTCGACAGTTGGCTTGTTTGGAACTTTACCCGCGGCGAACATCATATCACCGATGTGAGTAATGCTTCCCGCACAATGTTGTATAATATCCACGATTTGAAATGGGATGAAGAATTATTGGAGCTGATGGATATCCCGGCTTCAATGTTGCCACGAGTGAAATCGTCCAGCGAATTATACGGGCATACAGTGGCAACCATCACTCCATATAATATCCCGATAGCAGGAATTGCCGGGGACCAGCAAGCTGCCTTATTCGGGCAGATGTGCCTGGAACCGGGAATGGTAAAAAATACCTATGGCACGGGATGTTTCATGATGCTAAATACCGGCGAAAAAATTACCGATTCACAAAATAACCTGTTGAGCACCATCGCCTGGCAGATCAATGGTAAAACACAGTATGCTTTGGAAGGCAGCATCTTTATCGGCGGCGCCATCGTGCAATGGTTGAGAGATGGGCTCGGCGTGATCCGCCACTCCGCTGAAGTTGAAAAATTGGCAGCCACCGTTGAAAATACGGATGGCGTTTACCTGGTGCCGGCTTTCGCCGGATTGGGTGCACCCTATTGGAACCAGGATGCCCGCGGTACCATCGTGGGATTAACCCGGGGTTCATCTGCTGCACATATTGCGAAAGCCGCGCTCGATAGCATTGCCTACCAAACGATGGATGTATTGAATGCCATGCAATCTGATGCCGGCATCAAGTTAAAAGAACTCCGCGTTGATGGCGGCGCTACAGCCAACAACTACCTGATGCAATTCCAGGCAGATATGTTGAATTCCAAGGTGATACGCCCGAAAATCGTTGAAACAACCGCATTAGGCGCCGCATACCTTGCAGGCTTAGCGGTTGGATACTGGAAAGATATAGATAGCTTGAAAAAACAGTGGCTCGTTGACCAGGAGTTCGAACCAGCTATGACCGATGAGCAAAGGGCACCTTACGTGAAAGGTTGGAAAAGGGCCATACACGCAGCCCAAGCTTGGACGGAAACCGATTCTAAATAAAACACCTATTCCAACTCAATTAAATTTCACGTATGTCTCCTTTCTTATCTGAATTTATCGGTACTGCCATTCTCATTATTTTGGGTGATGGCGTAGTAGCCAACGTATTATTAAATAAATCAAAAGGTCAAAACAGCGGTTGGATCGTCATTACCTTCGGTTGGGCCATGGCTGTATATGTCGGCGTATTTGTAACGGGTCAATACAGCGGGGCGCATTTAAACCCGGCTGTAACGATAGCCCTGGCGGCTACCACACAATTTGAATGGCAGCAGGTGCCCATCTATATTTTAGCACAGGTACTGGGCGCTATCGTGGGAGCCGTGGTCGTTTACCTTGCTTACAGGCAACATTTCGATGAAACCGATGATGCTAACGCCAAGCTGGGTATCTTCTGCACCGCACCCGCTATAAGGAATTATAAATTCAACGTATTGACGGAAGTGATCGGGACTTTTATCTTGATTCTCGGCGTACTGTATATCGTGAAACCCGGTGTAGGGCTCGGGGCATTGGAAGCATTCCCGGTTGCCTTCCTCGTGCTGGCTATCGGTCTTTCATTAGGCGGCCCCACGGGCTATGCGATCAACCCTGCCAGGGATTTAGGCCCCAGGATCGCGCATTTCCTGCTACCTATAAAAAACAAACGTGATAGTGACTGGAGCTACTCCTGGGTACCGATCGTAGGGCCGATCATCGGCGCTTTAATCGCGGCAGGACTATTTATAGCGCTACAATAAGCCAATAACCTTTTTCATAAAATGCTGTTAGTCATTAAGGGAACTATTCCCTAAAACTGGCAGCATTTTTTTAATTTTCAAAACTTTCATTTTTTTCTGAAAGTTTTGTAACTTTGTAATAAATAGCCGTGGCATAACATTTGTCGCGGTATATAGAGCAGGTATCATGGATGTTCGAACGCCTAAATCACTGTTATTTCATAAGAGGATTAAAAACTTAGCGTAATGATACAACCCAACATTCCGGACACTACCCTTCCCCGCATCGTTGTCGTGGGAGGTGGTTTTGCAGGAATATCAATCGTCAAAGCTCTCAGGAAGGCGCCGGTACAGGTGATCTTATTAGATAGGAATAATTATCATTTATTTCAACCCCTGCTATACCAGGTAGCCACGGCCGGGCTGGAGCCTGAAAGTATCGCTTTCCCCTTGCGCGGCATGTTCCATAAATATAAGAACGTGCATTTCAGGATGGCCGAAGTACGGGCCGTCGATACGGTAAATAATATCCTGGAAACAGGCATCGGGGACATCCATTATGATTACCTTGTAATTGCTTCTGGATCTAATACTAATTTCTTTGGGAATAAACAGGTAGCGGAAAATGCCATCGGCATGAAATCCCTGATCGAAGCGATCCAGATCCGTAATTACGTATTGAAACAATTCGAAGAAAGCCTATTGCTGGAAAAAGATGAGGAAATTAGTCCCAAGCTAAATTTCGTTATGGTTGGTGGTGGCCCAACGGGAGTAGAATTGGCCGGAGCCTTCGCTGAATTGAAGAAATATATCTTGCCGAGGGACTACCCTGAATTGCCGATCCACCTGATGAATGTTTTCCTAATCGAAGCCGGGCCGAGATTATTAAACGGTTTCTCAGATAAACTCTCCAACCGCACCAAAGAAGATCTTGAAAAACTGGGCGTTAAAGTAATGACGAATGTTGCCGTGAAAGATTACGACGGGAGCACTTTAACCCTCAGCGATGGTAATACAATCAAAACACAATCCTTGATTTGGTCCGCGGGCGTAAAGGGCTTCCCGTTAAAAGGATTACCCGGGGACTCATTATTGCCGAACGGCCGCATCGTAGTAGATGAATTTCAACTTATCCAAGGTTTGAAAAATGTTTATGCTATCGGTGATATCGCGCAATTAACCAATGATCCGAGGTTCCCGAAAGGGTATCCCATGGTAGCCCAGGTGGCTTTGCAACAAGGGAAAAACCTTGGAAATAACTTGCTCAATTTCTTCCGCAATAAACCCATGAAGCCTTTCAAATACAAAGACCTGGGAAGCATGGCCACCATTGGGAGAAACCGTGCCGTAACCGAGTTTTCAGGTATCCAATTAACAGGCTACCTCGCTTGGCTAGCTTGGATGGTGGTGCATTTATTGAAGTTGATCGGTTTCAGGAACAAGTTGGTTGTATTTATTAACTGGATGTACCGTTATTTCACTTACGACCGGGGTACTCGCATCATTATTAAGCGGGGCGCCGCCAACATCGTCAAACTTGGAAAAACGGTAACGCAGGTAGACCCTTCGATTGACTAAGAATTGCCATAAATTTCAATACATCCCTAGGATTTCTCAAGCAACTCCGGGGATGTGTTTTTTTATTCTATAAATATGATATTACCTTCTATCGATAATGCTATTCAGCACCAACCTACCCACCAATTCATCAGCACGGCCACCTAAGGCCCTGTAATAAACCAGTATCGTGTAATTATTTTCCGTTTCCCAAGAATCTCCTTCTGTAAGATCCATTTGCAATCCTTGATTATTAAACTGATCTACCAAGCCATACATATAATTGTAATAGCCTTGCTTCAGGATTAACGTGGTTTCATAAACGCCCTTTGCAGTGTTATAACGCATTTTGAACTGGTCGTTATATTCGTAGTTAGTCATCTCCCCATAGATATACATATTAAACCCGGCATAAGGCTGCTCCGCTGCATAGGTAAAATGAACCGCCGCATAATCCCCTTCATAATTAGGATCTGTATTATCCAAGGTTCCCGGGAAATATTGACCGTTAATATCTTTCAGGTAAAAATACCGGGTACCTGAACGCTCCTGGTCGGGTACTACCCAAATATCCGTCCCGTTTCTCCTGTAATCCGATTTCTGCACCCTTTCGGTTTGCAACCTGAAGCTTCTCAAATCAACCCAGCGCCATTCCTTCGTTCCGGGAAACAGGCAATCGTTTTCAGCATTATATTCTATTACCGTTCCTTTCAGGAACATCGGTTTAATATTCTTGATAGCATTATCCCAACGGTTATTTTGAAGGATCACGACTTTAACCTGTTCAAAGGGATTATTGACGTTCAGCGTTTGAGTATTTACCGCGAAATTTACTTTCTGGTGGGTATTGAAGAATTTGGGATTTACCGGCTGCGAGATATAGCCGCTGATAGTTGCCTTATTATCAAGCACGAAAAGCCTGCGCGTAAATGCGAGTTTCGATGTATCGCTATCCAGGTAAACTTTTAACAGGTAATTCCCTGATCGTTTCGGCATGCAGTTCCGATTCGGTATGCTTACGGTATAATGCGTATAACGTTGAAAGGCGATGCTGGAAAATTTATAATCCCTGATCGGCACTTCTGAAAAACCCTTCAAATATTCAATCGGGCTGATTTGAGCCGGTGTCCAATCCTGGTTGCAAAGTACCAAGGTGTAGAAGTAACTCTTTACATCGTTATCCAGGTCATCGAAGTTCAATTCCAAGCCGGAAGGATTTGATAATCCCATCACCGGGACGGTTAAAAAATCGCCCGCCTGGTTAAACTTTACGCTCTTTATGTTCGGTAAATAAACATGATCCGGTGAAACACCTCCCTGTCCCAGCACTTGAACACTGATCAACAAACAAAGCCAAAAACAATTGAATAACGCTGAAATCTTCTTCATAACATCATAGAATATAAAGGTCAAGTTACAATTATTTGAGGAAATAGCCCCCCTAACTACCTTTCAGCCAAGAAATGTCCTGGGTTAATTTCAAGGTATGTACATAAATCATAATCAATTAATAAATTTTAATTAGGTTTGAAGCTGGGTAAATCAAGATCCATGCAGGCATCGTACTTTATAGGAAAAAGAATCGCATTTAATAAAGCTTCTTCATTTTCAAAATTCATCATCCGGATTGCAATTATCGCTACCACGATCAGCGTGGCCGTGATGATCGTTGCCACTTCCATGATCCATGGTTTCCAAAGAACGGTGCAGGAAAAAATCTTCAGCTTTTGGGGACATATTCATATTACCAAGTACTCTCCAAATTCGGGTCCCTTAAGCGAACAGATGCCTTTCGATAAGAATCCCCAAATTGAAGATTCAATCTTATCCATGCCCGGGGTAAAGTCGATCAATGCTTTCGTGAATAAGTCTGTTATCGTGAAAACAAATTCCGAAACAGAAGGCTTAATTTTTAAAGGGGTTGATAAAGATTACCACCTGGAAAATTGGCAGCGATTCATTACCCAGGGAAAATTTATTACGTTTAATGATAGTACTTATTCCAATGATGTGCTGATTTCTGCGGCCATGGCTAACCGCCTGGAATTGAAATTAGGCGACCCAATGATCGTGTATTTCATCCAGGGCGCGGGTATGGCTCCGAGAGCCAGGAAGCTGAAAATTGCCGGGATCTACAAAACAGGGATCGATGAATATGATAACACCTACCTGGTGGGCGACCTCTCGCTGGTGAGAAAGTTAAACGATTGGGAACCGAATCAAATCGGCGGATACGAGGTATTTGTAAATGATTATCAAAAAACGGAGCCGATCGCCTACGACATGCTCGACTTTTTGCCGATGGAACTCGCCGTGAGAACGATGGAACAGATTTATCCCAACATTTTCGATTGGCTACAGTTACAGCAAAAAAACGAGATCATTATCATCATTATCATGATTATAGTAGCCATTATTAATATGATAACAGCCATCCTGATATTGATTTTGGAACGGACGAATATGGTTGGTATTCTGAAGGCAATCGGTATGCACAACCGTGAAATACAAAGAATATTTATTTACCAAGCAGCTTACATTGTTATCATAGGTATCCTTGCCGGCAACCTGCTTGGGCTCGGCTTTTGCTACTTTCAATCAACCACCGGCTTCTTCAAACTCCCCGAGGAAACTTATTATATGAATGTTGTCCCGATTGCAATTCAATGGTGGAAAGTGATTGCCATCAATATCGGCACCCTGCTCGTTTGTGTATTCGTAATATTGATACCCGCTGCAATCATCAGGAGAATAGTTCCTGTAAAGGCAATTCAGTTCAAATAATATCATTATTATTTAAGCTTTAGACCTAGCAATCACAGAGATGCCTGCTGGTTCGAGCTTCCAAGCTATGGACCACGCACAATTAAGGACACTTAAAATTTTATTGAATTCGCAACCGCACCTGCTCATTGCACTATAAACAGCCAATTGTTGGGTTCCTAATCCCGCCGAACAAGATATTCAATGGAACTGAACGTTCTTCCAGGTAGGAATCCGGGCCACTTGGAAGCTCGAACTAGCCAGGATTTCAGATTATTTTATTAATAAAATTCAAAATAACAAGCACGAAAAATCAATCTTCGAAAGCCAGCAACGCCAAAGTGAACTTAAATTATAATAATAACCGTCCGCAAATAATCCCGGTGGCAATAGCCGCATTTAAGGACTCGGCATGGCCGATGCGCGGTATCGTAATTTCGTGGCTGCTGGCTTTAACTATGGCTTCACTCAAGCCCCTGGATTCGTTTCCAATTAAAATAACCCCTTCCTTGATAGGAGGGAATGTCGTAATATCTTTTCCATGTAAAGTAGCGGCATATACCGGTACGTCCTTTTGGGCTTCGAATAAAGATTGCAGATCGGTTTCATATACGGGGATGCGGGCAAAGCTACCCATCGTGGCCTGGATAGATTTTGCATTATAAGGATCCACTGTATCCTTGGAACAAATAACTTGAGATACACCGAACCAGTCGGCAATCCTAATGATCGTTCCCATGTTACCCGGATCTTGCAAGTTTTCCAAGGCTATAGTAACTTTTCCTTTCAATTCAATCTTCCCCGGCGCTGGAAACATTTTTACTAAGGCGATCGCATGGTTCGGAGTAGATAAGGAGGATATTTGTTTCAATATGCCTTCTTCTACTGTCACGAGTTCCAATTGGGCGTTATCGCCCGGCAGGAGCGGTTTATGTTGTTCCAACCAAATCCCGGTCGCATATACCGCAACCACGCTATCTAACCTGAACCGGAGCAGCTCTTGGACAATTTTGTCACCCTCTGCTATGAACTGGCTAAATTTTTGACGGTATTTTTTATGCTGTAATGATTGAATATATTTAATTTGCGCCTTTGATAACATGGGGTCAAACCTACATGAATTAATTCATTTGGCAAATAACCCCCATCTAGGTATATGAAAAATAGATCGTAATTTCCAGGTAATAAAGTACTCAAGTGAAGCAAAAATCGAAATTAGCATACTTACCCAAAACATACTGTTTCTTAGCTATCGTGGCAAGTTGCTTCTTTTTCGGTTGCTCCAATACCAAGTACCTGGAAGAAAGCCAAACTTTATATATCGGTAATGACATTAACATATCCGGGGAACTGACCAATGCGGAGAAACAGGATCTGCGCAACGCCCTTTCTTCCAAATCCTTGGCGGTACAGCAGCCCCAGCGCAAAACCTTGGGTACGAGGTTCAAAACATGGTTATATAATCAAAAATACAATGAGAAAAAATCAAACTGGTTCTGGGGTATTCTCCTGAGAGAATCCAACATGGCCGAACCGGTGATCTATGATTCTACCAAGATATTGGAATCCGTTTCCCGCATGAAAAGTTACCTGGAGAACCAAGGTTTTTTTTACGCCGAAGTCGATTTCGAGTCAAAAACAAAGAACAAGAAAACTATCGTCGACTATAATGTCAATACCGGCAAAAGCTTTATCATGGATACTATCACTTATGCTATTCATGATAGCGCCATTGCGAGGATCGTTGAAATAAACAAACCGCTATCGCTCATAAAAAATAAAGCTCCCTATAAAGGTGTTACCCTCAGCAGCGAACGTGACCGCCTAATGCGGGTGATCCGGGATTCGGGCTATTATAAATTCAACAGGGATTATATTTCCTTCGAGCTCGATACGGTGAATAAGTCCGTTCTAAGAAACTCCATTAATCCCTTTGAAGGCCTTTTTGAAATCTTCGACTCTAACAAACGGCTGGAAAAACCAACTATGGATGTGGAAGTTCATATTGAACCGGTACCGGGAGATACGGTAAACGAAGGGGAAAAGTTATTTCATATCAATAATGTTTATGTGTACCCCGATTTCAGCTTGGTCGGCAACCCGACTGATAGCACGTTGAAAGAAGATGATAGGAAGTTCTTTACATTACGATACAACAAGGATATAATCAGGCCCAGGGTATTGGCAAGGTCAATCTTGGTTCGCCCGGGCGATAAATATTCTACTCAAAACTATACAACCACTATCAACAAGTTATATGATTTAAACGTTTGGCAGTTCGTGAACTTGCAATACATTGAAAGTACCAGCAAACCGTATTCGCTCGATGCATATATCTACCTCACGCCCCGCAAGAAAAGGGAACTGAGTTTGAACTTCGAGGTAACAACGAGTTCCGATTATTTTATCGGTAGCGGTATTAACGCGAGCCATCGCTGGCTAAACTTAAACCGCGCTGCAAACGAATTGAAAGTAAGCGCCATGAGCGGCGTTGAAGTCATCCGCGATGTCGGGCGTTTCGAGTTACAGTCTATCCAGTACGGTATCAATGTGGATGTAACATTACCCCGTTTCGTTACGCCGTTCTTCAAAGTGAGACAAAGCAACAGGGCTACCGTGAAAACGAGGATAGCCGCGGGTGTAAATTACTTGTCGCGTATTAATAAGTTTGATATAACCAACGTTTCCGGCTCCTTCGGTTATGAATGGAGTGAATCGATTTATAAACGTTGGCAACTTACCCCTTTTAACTTAACTTATGTAGGCGTAAAGTTAAATCCCCAATTTAAAACAGATGTGGTAGATCAAAGTCCTTACTTGAAAAGGAGCTTCGAACCCGCGTTCATCGGAGGAGAAAACGCCACATTTGTTTATAGCAATAATGATATTTTCCACCAGAAACAAAACTCGTATGTAAGGGTAAGCCTGGAAGAGGCCGGTTTGTGGTTGAAGGGGATCGATAACGCAGTATATTCATTAACTAATCATAAAACAAGCTTGGAATCGGGTACAGGTGTATCGATCTCGCAATTCGTCCGCCTGGAAACGGAGTACCGGCATTATTGGAATTATTTTAGATCGAGCATTGCTACCCGTGTATATGCCGGTTTAGGTATCCCATATGGACGCTCGGATGTGTTACCTTATATCAGGCAGTTTACCGCCGGTGGTCCGAATAGTATCCGCGCATTCAGATTGCGTACGCTAGGGCCGGGTTCTTACCTGGATACATCGAGTATTGCGCAACAGTTCCCCGATCAAACGGGCGATATGAAATTAGAGGGGAATATAGAATACCGGTTCAACTTACTCCGCATGTTCGGGGGGAGTATTTTGCTGAAAGGCGCCACTTTCCTGGATATTGGAAACATCTGGATGTTGAAAAGGGATACGACCCGTGCCGGTGCAGATTTTCAGTTTAAGAATTTTTATAAAGACTTGGCCGTTGGCTCTGGTGCAGGCTTGAGACTGGATTTTTCGTTCCTGGTATTCCGCATCGATTGGGGTATACCGCTTAAGAAACCTTATTCAACCAACAACCCTAACGGCTGGTATTTCAAGGATTGGGATCTTGGAAGCGCCACGTGGCGACGCAACAATATTATTTGGAACATCGCCATAGGCTATCCTTTCTAAGCTTCCTTTTCTCCTTTGAATTGGGTAATAAACTCATCCATATTTACAGCTTCTTCCAAGGTAAATTCACCTATTTTCGTGCGGCAAAGTTTACTCAGGTAGCCACCGCAACCAATTTTGGCGCCGAAATCATTGGCCAGCGAACGGATATATGTACCCGTACTACAAACTACGCGAAAGCTAACCACCGGTAAATTCACAGCTGTTACTTCGAAAGCTTCAATGAAAATTTTACGGGGCTCAACTTTTACTTCAACACCTTTCCTGGCGAGATGGTAAATGGGCTTCCCATTTTGCTTGATGGCGGAATGGATCGGGGGCAATTGCATTTGTTCACCTAAAAAAGTATTTGCAGCGGCTTGCAAGGCAGCCAGGTCCAAGCTAGGAACAGGCTTATGATCCGTAGGCTCGGATTCCAAGTCGTACGTAGGAGTAACGGCTCCCAGCGTAATCGTCCCGGTATATTCCTTTTCCTTGGCTTGATATTCATTGATCTTTTTAGTCATTTTCCCTGTACAGCAAATCAGCAGGCCGGTAGCTAGGGGATCTAAAGTTCCGGCATGGCCGATCTTCGCTTTAGTCAAGTTCCGGATTTTGCGTACCACATCGAAGGAAGTCCAATTCAGCGGCTTATCAACCAAGATCACGGTTCCTTCTTGATATTTATTCCCAGTTTGTTCCATCCTGCAAAGATAATACGCCGAGGATTAATTTCCCGTGGTAGTAGCAGTTCAACTATTCCAAATCTCCCATGAGGCCTCCGCTTGCAAGATCAGCATTTCATGACCGTTCTTGATCTGTGCACCTCGTGCTGCACCCAATTTTAAGAACTTCGTTTCGGCCGGGTTGTAAACCAGGTCGTACAGTAAGTGGTTAGAATCAAGGTATTGGTAAGGAATCTCCGGCGCTGCGTCCAAGTTAGGGTACATGCCGAGCGGGGTTGTATTGATCAACAAAGTATGCGTGGCTAATAGTGAAGGGCTGATATCAGCATAAGTAATATGCTCCCCGGCAGCTTTGCGGCTCACCGATTTATATGGTATGTCTTGTTGTTCCAGGACGTATTGAACAGCTTTCGCGGCCCCGCCTGTTCCAAAGATTAATGCCTTTTTATGATGGGGTTTTAACAGGGGTAATAAAGAGTTTCCAAAGCCGATTACATCGGTATTATAGCCTTCCAATACCCCGCCGGGTAATACCTTGATACAATTCACGGCCCCGATCCGTTGAGCGGCAGGGGAAAGGCTTTTCAAATAACGTATTACTTGTTCCTTGTAAGGTATCGTAACATTCAAGCCCTTGACGCCGGGATGCGCTTCCAATAAAGCCGGGAAATCTTCGATGGAAGGAATCGCGTAATTTTCGTAAATGCAATCCTGTATATGTTCCCTCGAAAACTTTTCAGTGAAAAAACCTTTAGAAAAAGAATGACTTAAAGGATAACCTATCAAACCGTAGATATTCATCAATTGGAAATTAACGATAACCAAAACAAGGAGCGATTTCCTAGGGCGGCACGAGTTAAAAACCCGTGCCGGCAGGAGGAAATTATAAGATAATTACTCTTTATCAAGAAAAAGGTGGAATGTATCTCCCCTCAAACCGATACGCATAGCTTCCAGGGCTATTACCTCGTGGGGGGCAAGATTACCGAGGTTCACGTTGCAACCGATCAGTTCCAGGAAATACAATTGCTGCGCTTTTTGGGGCGCTTCCCAAATAATTTTTTCAGAAGGTATCTGGGTTAATATCTCTTGCACTAAACCTTCCCTCACTTCCCCGCTACCGCGGTAAATACCTACATTACCACTTTCCCTTGCCTCTGCGATCACGTAGCTGGCGCCTGCGCTTAATTCGGCGCTCATCAATTCGATCCATTTATACGGCGGGATGATGTGTTCTGCATCCTTGGAACCCACTTCACTCAACACGGTCCCATAATTCGCTAATTTCTCGATATAACCGCATTTTTCAGCATGGGGAATGGTAATAGAGCCATCACTTACTTCCATATAGCTAATGCCATAATCTTGAATCACCTTGATATAATCTTCAAATTGATTCCTGATCAAGAAAGCTTCAAATAAGGTACCACCGAAGTAAATAGGGATATTAGCAGCTTGGTATAGCTCGATTTTCTCTCTAAGGTTAGGTGTCACGAAGGAGGTACCGAAACCCAACTTCACGATATCCACATGCGGTTCTGCAATGGATAAAAAGTTCTTTGCCTCTTCAACGCTCAAACCTTTATCCATAACCATGGTAAGGCCTGATTGACGTGGTTTCGCGGTACGTTGCGGGATTTGCGAAAGGTTAAAATTCATTTTGAAACATGTTTTTCTTCTAATAAGCCATAAAGGCCAATTCATTTACCGATGCTAGTTCATAGCAGTTACCGTATCAAAAAATCATCCTCTATAATACACGGGGACAGCTCCAAGTTGGTAAGATAGAAAATCGCCGCAAAAATAAGAAGTATCATGAATTGAAAGCGAGAAATATTATGGCTACCTTTTTTTCTTGTACTGGGCAACCAGTTCAACGACCCCGGTATGTTGTAAAATCGCCGGGTCAAGTTCCAACAATTTCTTCAATACTTTCGGTGCCATCTGCAAGGCGGTTTCCAAGTGTAATAATCCTTCCTTGGTCCTACCGGTAGCAATATAAATAGCAGCCCTGTAATATACGAAAACAGGTTTTTTGCCAATTTTACCCTCTGCCAGTTCCAATTGTTCTAGTGCGTCATCGAAGTAATCGCTTACATACAGCCCACGGATTAAAGACAGGCGGGCATTTATGCTACCCGGGCGTATCCTTATTGCATTCACGAGGAAGCCCAGGGCCTCTTTATTTCTTTGCAATTCCAGCAAGCAGCCTCCCATCGACATATTGTATTCCGCGCTCTGCTTATTTAATTTCATCGCGCTTTGTAGAGATTTAACTGCATTTTCCCAGTTCTGCTCCAACATGTAAGCGACTGCAATCTTGTAGTACAGCTTATCATCGGTTGGATTCAAATGCACCGCTTTCCTGTAATAGTAGCGGGCCTGGGTGTACCGGCGCATTTTTTCAAAGCAATAACCGATCGCTTCGTAGATCACATCTTCGGGCTTCGCAATTTCCAGGTGCTTTTGCAATACTTCTATGGCCTCGTTGTACTTACGCAGGCGGATATAGGCATCGCCGATGTTACGGTAGGCATAATCAAATTTTTCATCGATTACGATCGCGTATTGATAAGCATCTATTGCTTTTTCGTAAAGTTTAAGTCCTTGGTAAGCCGTGCCCAGGTTAAACCAGGCGAGATGGTTGTAAGGGTAATCATCGATGATCTGGTTATGAAGGCGGATACTTTCCTCGTTCCTACCGGTAAACTCGGTCCAGAAGCCGATTTTATGTAGCGCTTCTTCATTATTAGGATCATGCTCTAAAACCATTTTCAGGCAATCGAATACCTTTTCAAATTCTTCCCAATCGTCGTACACATCTGCCAGTTCCAACAGCAGGTCGGTCCGATCTTCACCGGAGAATTGATCCAGGTGCGCTTCTAAAAGTTGGGCAGCTTTTTTGTGTTGATTTAAAGCCAGGTACGCATCAGTTTTAAGAATATATAAGTTAATGTCGTTACTATCTAAAACTGCTGCCTTATCGAGTAAGGCCAATGCTTCCTTGTATTTCTTGGCGTCTAAAAGAAGGCTAGATTTTTTCAAGAGTAATTGAGAAGAGAATGGGAACTGCTCGATGGCCAATTCCGCTGCCTGCATGGCATTATTTAATTCGTCGTGCTCGTCGTAATAATCGATGATAAGTTCGAAAGAATCCTCGTCCAGGAAGGAATGAGAACGCCCCTCCCTTAGATTTTCAAATTGTTGAAGCAAGTCCCTCAAATCTTCAAAATCCTCGTTATGCTCGTTAAATGATGGGAAATCGTGATTCATTAATTGTAAATATAGGTTAAATACGACTACCAACAAACCTGCATTTTCCACCGTTTTTCCACCGGGAATACCACTTTTAACTTTTTTTTAAGAAAAAATGTTATTTAGCGTTAAGAATCTGTTATGATAGTAAATTTTTCGTATATTTGTGCCATAATGAAAAGCATATTACATAAAACCAAATCTTTATCCTTGTCTTTCCTGTTGATGGGAGGCTTGCTGTTTACTGCTTTTCAAGCTCGGGCAAACGACAATGATTTGCCTAGCGACAACGACAAAGACAAGATCGCGAAAAAAGCGGACGAACGTCTTTATGCCCCTAAAACCAAGCTGAGCATGGATGCCGGCTTTACTTACAGCGGGATGCTGAATTCCGAGTTTAAGTTATCCTCTTACAAACCGAGTGTACATTTCTTAAATACGTCTTCCGCTCCGGCAGCGTCAAAAAGCACGAATGCTATCTTCGTATTACCTAACAAGGTTCAATTACACAACCAGTTAGATATGCAGAGATATCACAAAGTTCAAGTTGTTTTGCCGCTTTCGCTGAAAAGGAAATAAAGATATTCGTAAAAAATTCAATGGGTTGATTCAAAGAGAATCAACCCATTTTTTATGTAATCATAAATTTGATTTTATTTATTCCCCGGCTCCACCATTTATCCCCTTAATTTCTTTAACTCTTCTTGCGAGATCTCCTTGTAACCCGACGGTGTATCAAAAATTGATGCCGGCACGGGACCAATCTCTAAAGAGGTGGCCAATACCTTGATCTTGGCATTATTTTTCGCGGGAATTTCAAACTCCAAGGGAAAACCTTTCAGGTTCACGAAACGCCTGTTATAAAGCTTGTTTTCCGGGGCTATGTCGACCGTGTAAAATACCTCGAACTTGCTTCCGTCCGACATGGTACCAATGGCCTTGCGGCATTTATAACCGGCTATTTCCTTCTCTTCCGGCTGATCCACAAACTGGATTTTACGGTACTCTTCCAATTCCTTTTCAAACTCCTTTTTATTCGTCCGTATCATATATTTATCACCGTGGTTATCTATCATGATCAACATGGTCTTAGTACGGGCATTGCTGATATAGATATAATTCACCACGTTAAAATTCATATCGATCCGGCTCATGTTTCCGCGGACGTATTGCACGAGATGGCTGTTATTTAACATGGCATCCATTTGCGCCTGTTCTGCCGGTAATTCCATCTTGTAATAGATCTTCAGATCAGATACGAGCCTTTGCGCGTAAACGAACTGTATACCGCAGACTAATGCACAAACTATGAAGGTAATTTTTTTCATATTGCTTTAGTTTCATAGGATAATGGTGAAAAATGCGTGCCAAATGCTATAAGCCTTTACCAGCTTGGTTTTTCTTTATTTAAAAATGCTGCAATGCCGGCTTTACAATCGGGATGTTCCCGGGTACGCGCATTTTGCGAAGCGGCATATTCTAATGCGGCTTCTAATGGCAAATCTTGCACCTTGGCGATCAAGCTTTTCGTGGCGGCCAATGAATTTGTAGAAGCTTGTTCGCACAGCCCATTAGCGAAATTGGTGACATGGGTACGGATTTGGGCAGCATCTACAACTTGGTTGACCAAACCCAGGTCGGCCGCTTCGGATGCATCAATCAAATTGCCCCGCAATAGCAACTCACGGGCCTTTCCTTCCCCTATCTTACGGATTAGGAATATGGACACGATCGCCGGGATAAAGCCGATTTTGACTTCCGTATAACCTATTTTAGCGGCGGGTACCGCGAAACAAAAATCGCAAACCGTTGCCAAACCGGCCCCACCTGCAATTGCATGCCCTTCGGCCATGGCAATCACCACTTTATTTAACGTGTAAATCAAGGAAAATAACGCCTTTAACTGCCTTGAATCTTCCAAATTTTCCCCGAAGGAGTTTTGTTGTAATTGCTGCAAGTACCCCAAATCGGCCCCGGCACAAAAAGCCTCCCCTTTACCTTCCAGGATAATTACTTTCACCGCTTCATCCGCTGCGGCCGCTTCAAATGCACGGGTTAATTCCGCAACAACTTCCCCGTTCAAGGCATTCCTCTTTTCCGGCCTGTTCAATGCAATCCAACCCAATCGACCTGATACGGTGTAGTCTATATACGAATAGGTCATGTTTAGATGATATTTATCGGTAATCTTCCCCGGTAAGGTACGATTTATTTACTTAGTTTAACTGGCTTCCCTTGCCTCATTTCCCCATGCATATTTCTCTGTCATCCCGCTTTATTTATTTGATATATCAATATAAATATCAAAAAAATACCCGGGCAATTCCACCCGGGTATTTTTTATAAATAATTATTTATTCGTGATATCAATTATCGGTTCCCCGATACAAGCATTCGGCATCTGGATATGCAATAATGCGGCCACCGTCGGCGCGATATCAGTCATATGAACGGTACGGTTAGAAGCGCCCTTGCGGATTCCCCAACCCATCCATACCAGTGGAATATGCGTATCGTACGGGTTCCAAGATCCGTGGCTGGCGCCCGAGGACCCACCATAGTAAAATCCAGGGTTTAAAATTACCATTAAATCACCACTACGTTGAACATTGTACCCCCTCATCAACATGGATTTCAAAGGTTCTACCAACGGGGCATCGCCCCATTTTTC
>Ga0164243_10005084_pt1 | contig 20234 bp, 20 predicted proteins | sample OricompcompostOP_FD_108781 | JGI IMG/M metagenome (GOLD analysis project Ga0164243, IMG submission 108781) | Organic Plus compost microbial communities from Emeryville, California, USA - Original compost - Organic plus compost (OP) | ecosystem: Engineered > Solid waste > Mixed feedstock >... | reverse complement strand
GCGTCCGCGTCGGCGGCCGTGGGTGCGGCGACCGTGGCGCTGACGGCCTCGGGCGCGCGCAGGGGCAGGTGCCCTCCGCGACGCCAGCCTGGCATGCGGCCGGGCAAGAGGGCGCTGGTGGCCACGGCGGCCTCGCGCACGCCCAGCATCACCGCCGCCCGCCGGGTGCGGGGATCGGCCAGCGCCACCGGCCATTCCAGCTCGCCGAAGCCCCTCAGGTCGCCGCCGCCGTTGACCAGGCCCCGCGAGGCCCCGGCCGCCCTCATGGCTTCCACCGCCTTGTCGACCGCAAAGCCCTTGGCGATGCCGCCGAGGTCCAGGATGCAAGGCCGGCGAAGCCGCGCCCACGCGCCCGCGATCTCCACGTCCCGCCAGCACGCCTGCGGATCCGGGTCCGGCTGGCCCGGGTGGCGCGGGACGAAGCCGAGCTCGACCATCCAGGCGCCGACGGTGGGATCGAACAGTCCGTCGCTGGCCTCCGCCCAGAACAGCGCCCGCGCGAGCGCCGCCCCGCTCCAGGGGTGCAGGGCGACCGGACCGCGCACCCCTTCGCGGTTCAGCCGGGAAAGCTCGCTGTCGGAGGCATGGACGCTCATCAGCGCGTGCACCTTGGCCACGGCGGCGAAGCCCGCCTCGACGTGGCCGATCTCGTCGCCCGCGATCTCGACGAAGCAGCCGAGCAGAGGACGGCAGCGGCGCACGGGCAGACCGGCCGGCGGGGGATGATCGGCCAGAGGATGATCGGCCAGAGGATGATCGGATCGGGCGTTCAAGCGACCACCACCCAATCGGGGGAGGCCTGGGCCACGCCCATGAGGGTCAGGCTGTCGCCGCCGCCGAGGTCGATCACCGCCTGGCCGCCCACCACGCTCAGGGTGAAGGCCTGCCCCGGAGCGACCTGCACGCGGTCGCCCTCGGCGGCGTTGAAGTCGGCCGCCACGTCGGCGCCCGCGCCCGCGCGGATCAGGAAGCGGTCCGCGCCCGGGCCGCCGCTCAAGGTGTCGACGCCAAGGTCGCCCGAGAGGGCGTCGTTCCCGTCCTCGCCGAACAGCTGGTCCTGGTCCTGGCCGCCGAACAGGGTGTCGCTGCCCGCCCCGCCGAAGACCATGTCGTCGCCGATGTTGCCGTTGACGTGGAAGTCGTCGCCCGCGTCGCCATAGACGGTGTCGGCGTCCCGGCCGCCGCGCACGAAGTCGGCGCCGTCGCCGCCGTGCACGATGTCCGAGCCGGTGTTGCCGTTGGCGTCGTCGTCTCCGCCGCCGGCGTCGACGATGTCGTTGTCCTCCAGGGCGCGGATGAAGTCGGCGCCGTCGCCGCCGTTGACGGTGTCGCGTCCGGTGTAGCCGTCGAGCCAGTCGTTGAGAGGCGAGCCCGAGATCAGGTCGTCGCCGCCGAACAGGGCGTTGAAGACGACCGGCATGGCCCGGTCGCGCATGGCGTTGAACAGGGTGGGCGCGTCGGCTGCGACGCCGGTCACGTCCATCGAGACCTGGCCGTTCACCAGCTCGGTCACCTGGGTCACCGTGCCGGCGCTGGGGTAGTAGGCGTCGGGCCCGGTCGCGGCCATCCCGCCGTAGTTGTAGCCGTAATCGTAGCCGTAGGCGCCCCCTCCGCCGCTCCCGCCGCCTGCGGGGTAGGTGAAGGCGCCGTGGAAGTCGGCGACGAGGCCGCCTCCGTTGTCCACCCGCACCAGGGTGGCGTCGTAGACCGGCACGGAGCCGTACTGCAGATTGGCGATCTGCAGGCTGTTCATGTTCAGGGGACCCGCGGGACCCGCAGCGACCGTCGCCATCGTCATTCTCCGTTCTGACTGGAAGGCCTCGGCGCCGCAGGCGGCCGGTTCGCCGGGCGGCGGCGCCAGGGCCGCCCGGCGGTTCGGTCATCCGAAGACGATGGAGTCCGGGCTGAAGCTTGCGGGCGGGACGCCCACCAGCCCGATGACGTCCCCGGTGGATAGGATCACCAGCACCTGGTTCTCGTGCACGCCCTGGGTGAAGGTCGCGCCGGTCGGCAGCATGATCCGGTCGCCCTCGGCGAAATTGAAATCGCCCACCCAGTCGGCGCCGAAGCCGGGACGAAGGGCGAGGCGGTCCGCCCCGGCCCCGCCCCACAGGATGTCGGCGCCCGCGTCGCCGGACAGGGTGTCGTTCCCTGCGTCGCCGAACAGGGTGTCCCCGTCCCTGCCGCCGAAGACCAGGTCGTTCCCGTCGCCGGCCGAGACGCTGTCGGCGCCGGCGTTGGCCTGGATGCTGTCGTTTCCAAGGCCGCCGAACAGGGAGTCCGTCCCCGCCTGGCCGAAGAGGGTGTCGTTCCCGTCCCCTCCGTCCACGCTGTCGGCGCCGGCGGCGGCGAACAGCCGGTCGCCGCCTCCGCCGCCGGAAAGGGTGTCGGCGCCGCCCGCGCCGAACAGGTCGTCGGCCAAGGCCCCGCCGGTCAGGCCCGCGGGCGTGGAATCGGCGAAGATGAAGTCGGCGGCGGTCAGGCTGGAAAGCGGCGCGCCCTCCAGCATCATGTTGCTGACCTGTCCGTTCAACTGCGTCGCGATCAGGGTCGAGGTCCCCATCGCCTTGGCGATCAGACCGAAGGTCTCGAAGTCGCCGATGTGGGCGCCGGTGAGGTCGATCCGGTCGGCGCCGGTGTCGACCGGCAGGACCTGGCCGCGGATCTCCCCGCCCGGCAGGGCGACAGTGTGGAAGTTGACGTAGAGCTGCCCGGCCATCAGGTTCGCCAGCTGGGCGGCCAGCGTCGTGTTGTTGCCTTCGGCGAGATGCCACTCGCTGTTCACCACGCCGGTGGTCGGGTTGATGGTCGTCGCCGCATCGGCGTCGTTGTTGGGTGCGCCCAGGAAGCCGAACACGATGCCGCCGTTCGTGCCTGGCGGGCCGAGGTGGAAGTGCGCCGCCACCACGTTGTCGGCCGTGGCCGGCGTCTGGATGCCCAGGTCCACCCCGGTCAGGGTGGTGGTGAAATCGAAGCTCGATCGGGCGCGGTTCAAGGCGCCGGTGAAGGCGCCGGTGGCTGCCGACGGGTTCGGCGGATTCTCCTGCTGCCCGGCCAGCGACGCGCTGAAGTAGATGCTTCCGAAATCGGTGACCGCCGTGTCGGTGGCCGACCGCTGGTAGACGAAGACGTCGGCGCCCGCGCCGCCGGTCATCTCGTTGCTGGGCTGCACGCCGACCAGCGTGTCCGCCCCTGCCGTTCCAATAAGAGTGCTCATGCCCCAAGCTCCGATGTTAGCGACCGGCAGGGCCCGAGCAGACGCAAAGCGCCCTCCCCGGCGGCGACAGCCTCCGGAGTCCCGTTCCGAGAAACGGGCGATGGTTGACCTTGCGAACTACTTGCGGGCGCGGCCGAACGCGCCTCACAACCTGTTAGTGGCGGGGGGCCCGGAAGACGTTCAAAGGAGAAACAGGATTATTCGTCTGGGCCCCTTCCTCTCTCCGCCGGGGAGAGGAGATTCGTCGCTCAGAAGAACGCGGCGGCGCTCAGCACGACCGCGTCGCGGCGTTGGGGATAGCCGATGGGGTAGTCGACGTGGGAGGCGACTCCGGTCCAGGCGAGCTGCAGCTCTCCGTGCGGGAACTGCCAGGCGACTCCCAGCCGATAGTCGAAGCGTCCACGCCCGCCGCTCGGCCACGGGCGGTCTTCCAGCGGCGCCAGCGCGCCGACATGGCCGAACAGCCGGATGTCGTCCCTGGGCCGTGCCGTAGCGGTCAGGTCGAAGTAGAGCGTCCTGCCGTCCTGCAGATAATCCGGCGAATAGTAGACGTAGGCCGCGAGCGGCCCCTTGCTGGCGCCCGCATAGGCTTCGAGGTAACGCGCGCGATAACTGTAGCGGTAGGTCTGGGCATAGGCGCGACCGTCGGGGCCGACCAGTTCTATCCGCACCGGGATGTGGGTCTCGATGCGCGAGCCGGTGACGCCCACGTCCCAGACGAGGCCGGACCCGGTGCGGCGGGCGTAGCCCGCATAGCCGCCGTACCCGACGACCGCGGGATCGCCTCGTCCGTCCTTGCCCACCACCAGCGAACCGCCGCCATAAGCCCCGCTGCGATGGTCGAAGGCCAGCCCGAGCCGGGCCGCCGGCTCGCCGTTCGTCAGGCTGAGGCCGCGGTAGCGATAGTCGGATTCCAGCAGCAGGCTGACGGTCGGCTGGGCCAGCGCCGGCCGCGGCGCGGACAGGATCGCCGACAGCAGGCCCGCGCCGATCAGGCAAGCGCCCAGGTTCCGGCTCTGCACCTTACCTGGGAGCCGCGGTGAGCAGCTCGCGAGCACCGGCGCAGCCGCAGGCGCAAGGTCCAGGTTTCTGCAGGAGGGTCGCGCAAGCATCGATCTTGTCGCCTGCCCGCACGATCAAGGGCGCGGGAGGACTATGGCGGAGCGGCGTTCGCTCGCGCAAGAGGGCCGCCAAGCCGCTCACGTGCGCGGCGGCGTAGGAGGCGCCGCTGACCAAGGCCCAGGTTCCGCCAGGCTGGGTGGTCGGCACGTCGAGCCCCGGAGCGGCCAGCACCCCGCGCAGGGGCGCAGCCCCCTCCTCCGCCACGGCGACGACGCCCGGATGGGAGGCCGGGAAGCCGCCTCCGCGGACGCTGAGGTCGACGGCGGCGACCACCACCACGCCGCGGGCCACGGCGATGTCGAGCAGCTTGGACAGCAGTATGTCCTGCGGGCCGCTGAGGCTGAGGTTGATCACCTGTGCGCCCTTGGCGATCGCATAGTCGAGGGCGCGGGCGAGGCTCAGGCTGTCGCACAGGGTCGGGGTCTCGCCCGGCCAACGCCCCTCCTGCCAGCAGGCCCGAAGCGCCATCAGCCGCGCCCGCGGCGCCACGCCGGCGATGCCCACGCCGTTGCCCGGGCGGGCGGCGATCACCCCGGCCACGCCGGTCCCGTGACGCTCCGGGGCGGCGGGGCGGCCTGCCACGAAATCGACGCTGACCTCGACCTGTCCGGCCAGATCGGGATGGGCCTTCTCGACCAGGCTGTCGATCACCGCGACCTTGACGTTGCGGCCGGTGGCGACCCGGTGCAGCTCGGCCAATCGCCATTCGGCCGCCGCCGGCTGGACGCGGTAGAGGGGGTCGTCATAGCTCCCCGGCGCCGCCTGGGACGATGCTCGCGGAGCGCTTTCCTGGGCGCGGTAGAGCTGCATCGGCTCGGACCAGGACACGCTGGGGTCCTTTGACACCCGCGCGGCCACTTCCTGCGGAGACTGGTCGGCGGCGACGGTCATGACCAGGCAGTGGACGCCCAGGAGCGGCATCGGCCATTCGCTGACCAGAGACACGCCGTAGCGCTGGGCCAGGCGGCCCGCGACCCGCAGGCGTCCCGCCCGGTCCTCGGCGTCGCCGTAGCCGCCGCCGTAGCTGGAGCTGGGCCGATAATGCTGGGGCGTCAGACGCAGGAACACGAGGATCTGGCGCTCGATGGGCGCGGGGGCGGCCGGCGCGGCGGCGGGCGCCGCCACCAGCAGGAGCAGCGCCGCGAGCGCGCCGCCGAGCCGGAGGGGCCTCACTTTCCGCTCCCCTCGCCGATCGGCTCGGCCAGGACCACCTCGGCATGCTGTCGCAGGGCGGCCAGGCTTGCGGCCGCATCCCCCGGGGGCGCGCGCAGCACATAGGCGCCGGTCGCGGTCGGACCGTCGACCAGGCGAGTCCGGCTCTCGGTCAGCGCCTGACGCATCGCCGCCTCGGGCGCGTCGGAGCGGAACACCACCACGATGTCGCCTTGCGCATGGGCCGGCGGGGCGCCCAGGGCCCGATAGACCGGGCGCGAGGCCGATTGCAGCCACAGGCCGCCCACCGCCAGCAGCAGGCAGGCCTGGGCGGCGACCGCCCAGCGCAACCACGCCCCGCCCGAGGCCCATTGCCGGCGAAGCTCCGCGAGCGTGCGGGTGAAGGAGCCGGCCTCGCGAGGCCGTGGAGCCAGGCGCCCGCGCATCGCCGCCCAGGCGCGATCCACGTCCGGGCTTTCGGCCTCCTGCGCCGCGGCGGCGCGGAGTTCGGCCGCCAGGCTCCGCTCGGCGAGCAGCTCGGCCTGACATTCCTGACAGGCGCCGAGGTGCTGCTTCACCATGGCCTGCTCCTCCGGGGCGAGGGCGCCGGACAGGAACCAGGGCAGCAGCGCGCGGATCTCGCGATGCCGTTCGCCGTCCAGAGGTATGATCCGTCCGCTCATCGCGCCCTCACAGCCAATCGACCAGACTGCCGGCCAGCGCGGTCTTCAGCGAGCGTCGCGCGTGGAACATGCGCGTCTTCACCGTATCCACGGGACACCCCATGATCTCGGCGATCTCCCGGTAGCCGAGCTCCTGGAAATAGCTGAGGTCGACCACGGCCCTGTGGTCGGGCGACAGGCGGGCCATGGCCTGGAGCAGCGCCTGGCGGGCCTGGCGGCGGCCGAGTTCCTGTTCCGGCCCCGCGTCGGGCGCCTCGCGCAATTCGGCGTACTTGTCTTCCACGGGCTCATCCCAGCGCCGCCGCGCCCTCATCGCCTTGCGGTAGGCGATCGCGAACATCCAGGTCGACAGCCGGCTGGAGCCCGCATAGCCGTCGGGACGGTTCCAGACCGCCAGCAGGGTGTCGTTGACCAGCTCCTCCACCAGCTCGGGCCTGCGCACGAGGTTGGCGAGGAACCGGGCGAGGCGCGGGTAATAGGCGCGGTAGAGCTGCTCGAAGGCCCGCAGGTCCCCCTTCCCGATGCGGCGCAGCAGGCGGAGCTCGTCGGGCGCGGCCACAGACATGGCCGCGACGGGTTCTTCCGCGGCGCTCCCACCGCCCACCATCCGCGTTCCTCTCCGCCCGTTAGTGTCGCGCCGCGGGCGAAAGGTTCAAAGCCCCACGAGCGGGCGTGACCGCGCCCCCGTGCTGCCTTAGATTGTCGGGGTGTCAGAGAGCGTAGAACAGAACGTGGCGGCGGCCTGGATCGACGACGGCGGCTGGATCTTCAGCGCCGACCCCAGGCAGGACGGACGCTACTGGATCGCCCAGGGCTGGATCTGGGGTCCGACCGGTTCGGCCAACCTCTCCACCGACTATTGGATCGCCGACGGCTGGATCTACGGTCCGGCGGGCGCGGCCGATGCGCGCACGGGCTTCCGCATCCACGAAAACTGGATCTACGGCCCCCGGGCCCGATTGCCGTTCGTCCCCGACTGAAGGCTGCTGGACGGGCGCTCGCTTACATGTGTAAGCTCGCTGCGGCGTTACCCGATCGGAGCGACCCATGCCGAAGCTTCACCCCGCCGTCCTGGCCGCAGCCCTGCTCTTCCCGGGCGCCGCGCTAGCCCAGGCGCCCCAGGCTCCCCCGCCCATGTTCGCGGAAGCCGACGCCGAAGCCGCCAAGGCGGTGATCCATCGCTACTTCGCCGCCTTCACCGCACAGGACTACGGCGCGTTCCGCGAGTTGTTCAACACGCCCTATGTGATGGGCGGCCGGTCCCTGAACGCCCTGCCCACCCTCGACGACGTGACCCGTCAATACCAGGGCATCCGCGACGCCGTCGGCAAGCAGGACTATTCGGCCTCGCGGGCGGCGAACATCCGCATCGAGCCGCTGAGCGGCACGAGCGCCCTGGCCCACACCCACTGGGAGCGGCTGAAGCGGGACGGCAGCCTGCTGAACGAGGGCGCCGAGGTCCTGATGATGACGAAGGTGGACGGCCGGTGGCGGATCACCGGCGTGTTGCCCGAGGACCTGCGCCAGTTCAGGGCCGCGAGCCGCTAGGACGGGCAGGCAGTTCCCCGGCCGGGAGTGGTGCTACATCCCGGCCGGGGCCTGAACGGCTGAAGGAGGGGGCGCCGTCACCCCTATGACGTCGCCGCGGAACCCCAGCCGCAATCGGTCGGAGACTCATTGCGGATCACCTCTCCCCGCCGGAGAGCGGAAACCGGGGGCTAAAGCCCGTACGCCAGCGTCAGCCCCACGGTCCTCGGCCGCAGCGGCGTGGATTGCTGGGACCGACCCTGGGTGAAGGGGTCCCCAAAGGCGAAGGTGTCGCCCTCGGCGTTGGTCGGGTTCTCGACGAACAGCGTGGCGCGCCAGCGGCCGCTCTGCAGGCTCGCGGCCAAGCGGGCGGCGAAATAGTTGCCCATCTGCGAGTCCGCCTGCTCCTGGAAGGTGAGGATGGAAGAGCCGACATAGGCCACCCGGCCGTACAGTTCGGCGGTCAGGCCCGGCGAGACCTCCTTGCTCCAGTCGGCCGTGACGGCGGCGGAATAGCGCGGCACCGCCGGCAGGCTGGCGCCCGGCCGCGACGGATAGGTCGGGTCGCGCTTGCGCAGCTCCGGGCTGTTCACCAGGAAGTTCGCCCGAAGGGTGAGCGCCCGGTCGTAGCGGAAGGTCGCCTCCCCCTCGAGACCGATGTTCACGCCCCGACCGACGTTGGCGGTGTAGGGCAGGCCCGAGGGCTGGAACTGGTCCGACTGCACCTCCAGCCAGTCGTTGTAGAACAGGGCGGTGCGGAGCTCGACCCGGCGTTCGTCGAAGGCGGCCTTGGCGCCGATCTCGTAGCTCCAGAGCTGGTCGGCGCTGTATCGGCGGTTCGGCTGGTTGCCGGTGGCGCTGGCGTTGAACTGCTGCGCCAGTCGCCCGGTGGTGTTGAAGCCAGGGGTCCGGTAACCCTGGGCCGCCTGGGCGTAGATCAGCTTCGAAGGGGTCGCCTGCCAGCTCAGAACCAGCTTGGGGGAGACGCCGGACTTCTCCAGCGAGCCGGCGAAGGTGAGCGCGTCTCCACGCTCGGCGCGCAGGGAATCGGTTTCGAGCCAGGCCTTGAACGCCCGGGCCCCGGCGGTGACGGACAGCTTGGGCGTGAGCGCATAGGTGGCCTCGCCATAGACGGCGGCTTCCGCCAAGCGGTCGTGGCGAAGCTCCACGTAGAGCGGTCGGCGGCCGGCGTCGTCCATCTCCTCGAGGTCGAGGCTGAGGTCCTCCCGGGTGCGCGATCCGAACACGCCCGCCAGCCACTGCAGCCGTTCGCCGGAGTCGGACGAGATCGTCGCTTCCGCCACGGCCAGGCGGACCCGGTCGATCTGGTCGAAGGTGCGCATGTTGGCGGTGGAGTCGAACAGCACACGGCTGCTCGAGGCGTCGTAACGGGTGTCGAAGTCGTGGGCGAGGTAGGCGCCCGAAATGCGGACATGGCCGAACTCGGTCGAACCGTCCAAGGTGGCGTAGCCTTGCCGGAAATCGTTGTGGTGCGGTGCGAGAAGGCGGACGTCGCGGGTCAGCTGCCCGGCCCCTCCCTCCACGTACTGGGAATCCGACGACTTCAGCCGCTGCGCCGTGCCGCCGACCGTCACCTCCCAGTCGGGCGTGACCACGGCCGTCAGCGCCGCTCGCCCGCCTTCCCGCAGCGTGCGGTTGGCGTCCTTCACCCCGAGCGTGGAGTCGTCCACGTAGCCGCCGGCGAGGTCGGAATAGACCACGCCGCGAAAGGCCAGTCGGCCCGGCAGGATCGGCGCATTGACCATCACGTCCAGCGAGCGGCTGGGCTCGCCCGATTCCGTCGCCGCCACGCCCGCGGCCGCGCCCATCGCGAAGTCGGACAGCGCAGGCTTGCGGGTGACGATGCGCACGATCCCGCCCATCGAGCCCACCCCATAGAGCGTCCCCTGCGGCCCCCGCATCAGCTCCACCCGCGCCACGTCCACCAGCCGCAGGTCCGGATCGGGGGCGTTGTAGGTGATCGGCACGTCGTCCAGATAGAGGCCCACCGTCGATTGGGTGCGGCCGGTGAAGGCTCCGTCCGACAAGCCGCGGACGAAGATCTTGTTACGGCCGGGCCCCAGGTTGGTGACCGTCACTCCGGCGAAGTCGGCTGCGAGTTCCTGCAGGCTGGTGATGCGGCCGGTGACGAGCGACGCCCCCTGCGCGAGGCCGACCGAGGCCGGAGTGCGGCCGACCAGCGACGGACGCCGGGTGGTGGTGACGGTCAGATCTAGCACGACGGGGCTGACTTCGGCGGCCGGCGTCTGGGTCCGCCGCGCCTGCTGAGCGCGGGCGGGCGGGGCTTGTCGAGGGGCCACGCTGAAAGCGCGTTCGTCCACCGCATCGAAGTCGCAGCGCGTGCCGGACAGCAGCCGCGCGAGGGCCGCGCGGGGCGTGTAGCGCCCGACAACCGCCTGAGAGCTCGGCGCGCAGCGGGCAAGGTCGCCCGCCCCCACGGATACGCCCGCCTGCAGCCCGAAGGCGACCAGGGCGTCCTGCAGCGGCTGGGCGGGGATGGTGAAGCTCCGCGACGCCTCGGCGGCGAGCGCGGGCGCGGCCCACGTCAGGCCGGCCAGTGCGGCGGCCCCGGCGACGGCGTGGCGGCGGACAACGCCCGGCGATCCGCGGGACCGCTTGCAGCCGAGCGACAACAGAATCCCCTCCCCAAAGACCGCGCCCCCAAAAGGCCGCGACTCCCGGGGGCCACGCCTAGCACCCCACGGGGGGATGGCGGAATAGCTAGGTTCGCCTCAGGCGCGTCAGCCCTGCGAAGTCCGCATGCGGAGCACGAGGCTCTGCCCGCTCCGCTCGGCCACGACCGGCAGGAACGCCTGCAGCCGGCGCACCAGGGCCTCTTCCGATTCGATCTTGAGCACGCCGGAGAAGCGCAGGTCGGCGGCGGGACCGGCGACCGAAAGCGGGGTCTCGAAATAGCGGCTCAGGTCGGCCGCCACTTCGGCGAGGGGCTGGTCGCGATAGATCAGGTCGCCGCGACGCCAGGCGAAGGCGGTCTCCGGGTCGACCCGGCGCAGCACCGCCGTCTGGGTTCCGGCCCGGCGATCGAACTGGTCCCCGGCCCTGAGCAGCAGCGGCCGGGCCTTGGCCGGCGCATCCGCAGGCTGGACCGCCACCGTGCCGCTGCGCACGGTCACCTGCAGCCGCCCGCTGTGACGCAGGACGTCGAACTCGGTGCCGACCACGCGGACGGTGCGGTCGCCGGCGGCGATCAGGAAAGGCCGGCTCGCGTCCTTGGCGACCTCGAAGGCGGCCTCTCCGTCCACCAGCTCCACGTGCCGTGTGTCGCGCTCCAGCCGGACCGCGATGCGGGTCGCGGTGTTGAGGTGCACGTGACTGCCGTCGGCCAGGTCGACGGTCCGGCTCTCGCCTTTGGCCGTCTGATAGGTCTCGGTCGGCGCGGGCGCCGGCGTGCGCAGGACCGCCACGGCGACGACCGCGGCGGCGGCGGCGGCGGCCAAGCCGGCGACGCTCCGCCAAAGCCGCCGCCCTCGGTCGCGCGGCAAGCTCCGCCTGGGTGCGGAAACGATGGGCGCGGGAACGACCGGCTGAGGGGCGAGGGGTTCCAGGGCCAGGCGCAGGTCGGCGGCCGCGGCGACCAGCTCGGCCGAGACGCGCTCGGCGCGGTCGAAGGCTTCACGGTTTTCCGGGGCGGCCTCGAGCCAGGCCTGCAGCGCCAGCCAATCGGCCTCGGCGGCGTCGGCGCGCTCGACGCGCAGCAGCCAATCGACGGCTTCGCGCTCCGTCGCCTCCTGCCGCTGCCGATGATCGCTTCGCCGGTCCATCACGCTACGCCGTCCGGCCGCATCTTGCGGTCCCGCTTTAATGACGTCGCCGACGCCCCGGACCCGCCAATTTGCGACACAAAGATTTCAGGCCGCGCCCTCATCCCAGCCTCGCCACCAGGGTGCGCAGCGCGGCGCGGATGTATTTCTCGACCGAGCTGACCGAAACGCCAAGGGCTTGAGCCGTTTCGGCCTGGCTGCGCCCCTCCAGCTTGTGCAGGCGGAAAGCCTCGCGCTGGGCGGTGGGCAGTTCCTCCAACGCCGCCAGCATCAGCTTCAGGCGCTGGCGCCCGGCCACGGCCTCGTCGGCGCCCGGCTCGTCGGCGATCTCCTCGCCTGCGACTTCGGTCGTGCTGGCGCTGCGCCAGGCCCCGTCGCGGGCGGCCGAGCGCCGCTGCTGGCGCAGCCGGTCCAGCATCAGGTTCGAGCCCAGCCGGTAGAGGAAGGCCGCCTCGTTCTGCACGGACGCGTCCTCGTCCATGGCGCAGAGCTTCAGATAGATGTCCTGCACCAGGTCCTCGGCCGCGGACGAGGAGCCCAGGCGCGCCGTGAAGTAACCCACCAGGGCGCCGCGCTTCTCAAGGTAGATGGCGACCAGGCGTGTCAGGACGGCCTCGGGGGATGGGCAGACGGTCTGTCTAGCCGCATTCGCCGCGGCTGGACAACGCGGCTTGGCGGCAAGCTTGGCCTTTTTGCCCGGCGGGTCCTGCGACCTGGCGCGCGCGCCCGCCGCGGCTTAGGCTTCGGGCCACCTCAGGAGCCTGCCATGAAGCGTCTCGCCCTCCTTCTTCCGCTCGTGCTCTGCGCGGCCGGTCCCGCCGACGCCCACCACGGCAACGCCCAATACGACATGGAGCGTGAACTGGTCGTCTCAGGCGTGGTGAAGCGCTTCGAGATGAACGGCGCCCACGGGGCCATCGCGCTCGCCCCGGCAAGCGCACCGGCGCAGACCTGGAACATCGAGGCGCCGCCGACGCAGATCCTGGTGCGGCGCGGCTGGACGCCGGACACGCTGAAGCCGGGCGAGCGGATCTCGATCCAGCTCCACCCGAACCGCGACGGCAGCCCGGGCGGCAAGACCATCCGCATCGCCGCCGCCGACGGACGCGAGATCCTGCCCGAGATGCGCTGGCCGCCGCGGCGCTAGCGCTTGGCGAGAAGCGCCCTCAGGTTCGGCTTGGGGATCGGCGAGGAGAACAGGCCCTTGGTCTTGGCGATGTCCAGGGCGAAGTTGGCCCAGCCGTCGGCGAAATCGGCCGCCGCGTCGGGCTTCTGGACGGCGCGGTCGCGGAAGACGGTCTTGCCGCCACGGGCGCCGACCTGCTTGGCCAGGCGCTCCCACAGGTCCTTCTCCTCTTCCGCCGCGGCGACGGCCTGGGCCAGCCCGGCCGCGAGATCGGCGCTGGGCGTGTAGAGGATAAGGTCCGCGGCCGGTCCCGCCGCCTCCAGCGCCTCGATGGCGACGGTCAGGGCCATGCGCATGGGTGTGATCCGCCGGTCGCCGCCCGCCACGCCCCGCGGCTCGGCCTCGCCCAGCATGACGTAAGCCCAACCGCCCCAGCCGCCCTTCGCCCAGGCGGCGCCCGTCCAGATCTCGATGCTCATGGGGCGGGTTCTAGCGGGCTTGTCGGCGCTCCGCAGCCCAAGACGCACGCGCGGCAGCCCCCCTCCGCCAGGCTTCGCCTGGTCCCCCTCCCCCGCTTCGCAGCGGAGGAGCGGAAGGTGCTCCCCTGCGAAGCGGCGCCGGCTATCCGGGCCGGGTGGCCGGCCTGCGCCCCTGACGGCCGGAACTCCGGCCCCGCCGCGCTCGTTCGCCTCCCCGGACGTTGCGGGGAGACATGACGCTCGAGGAGCTGGCATCCTTCCGGTGGTTGACGGCCGAGGGGGCGGCTGTCGCCCTGGGCCGCGTCGCCATGGCGGTGGCCGTGGTGGCCGCCGCCTGGTTCATCACCCGCCTGATCGCTGCGGCGCTCGATCGCTTGAAGGGCCGGCCGCACGTCAGCGCCGCCTTCCTCTATCTGGTGCGCAAGCTGGTCAGTTATGGGGTCGTCGCGCTGGGCCTTCTGGTGGCGCTGTCGACGCTCGGCATCGACCTGACATCCCTCGCCGTCTTTGCGGGCGCGGTCGGGGTAGGCGTGGGCCTTGGGCTGCAGGGGGTGGTCAGGGAGTTCGTCTCGGGCCTGGTGGTCATCTTCGACCAGAACGTCCAGGTGGGCGACTTCGTGGAGTTGGACAACGGCGTGCGCGGCGAGGTCGTGGAGGTCGGACCCCGCGCCTCGCGCATCCGCACCAACGACGCGGTGGACGTGGTGCTGCCCAACTCCAAGCTGATCGAAAGCCAGGTGCTGAACTGGACCCTCAAGGGCAAGACGAGCCGTATCCGCGTGCCCTTCCGCGTCGCCTACGGCTCGGACAAGGCCCGGGTGCGCGAGGTTGTGCTGAACGCGGCCAAGGCGCTGCCCTTCACCCTGCCCGACACCGAGGCGCGCCGCACCCAGGTCTGGCTGGTCGGGCTCGGCGAGTCCGCGATGAACTTCGAACTGGTGGTCTGGCCCACGGCCGAGGCGGTCCGCCGCCCGGCCTCGATGCGCGCGGCCTACCTCTGGGCCATCCATGACGCCCTATGCGAAGCGGGGATCGAAGTCCCCCTCTCGCAGGTCGACGTGCGGCTGCGCAGCCTGTTCGGCCAGGAGGAGCAGGCGGCCCTGGACGCGCTGAAGCTGGAGAGGCCGCAGCCTTCCCCCGCCGCGCCCGCCGTCTTCGGACAGAACGACGCCTCCATCGACACCCAGGCCGACCCGGACGAGGTCGATCCCGAGGGCCGCCGCCCCGTCGAGGGCAGAGCCTAGCGTCGCGCCTGCAGGGTGCGCAGCAGGGCGTAGCCGAAGACGCCCGAGGCGAGCGAACCCGTCAGCACGCCCAGCTTGACCAGCGTCTCGGCGGCCGGATCGGGGAAGGCCAGGAAACCGATGAACAGGCTCATGGTGAAGCCGACGCCGCAAAGCACGCTGATCCCGTAGAGCTGGCGCAGGTTGGCGTGGGCCGGCATGTCGACCACGCCGCTGCGCACCAGGAGCCACGACGGCAGGAAGACGCCGATCTGCTTGCCGAGGAACAGGCCTAGCGCCACCCCAAGCGGCACCCGCTCCGCCAAGGTCGCGAGGGTGACGCCCGCGAAGGAGACGCCCGCGTTAGCAAAGCCGAAGATCGGCAGCACCACGAACGCCACCCACGGCTGCAGGAAGTGCTCCAGCCGGTGCAGGGGCGAAGCCTCGTCGTCGGGGCGCGCGGGCGAGCGCCGCAGCGGAACGGTCAGGGCCGTCGCCACCCCCGCCAGGGTCGGGTGCACGCCCGACCGGAACACGAACCACCACAGCACCGCGCCGAGGGCCATGTAGGGCCACAGGCTCCCCACCTTCAGACGATTGAGGGCCACCAGCACCGCCAGCACGCCCCCGGCCGCCGCGAGCGCGGGCCATTGCAGATCGTGGGTGTAGAACAGGGCGATGATGAGCACGGCCCCGAGGTCGTCGATGATGGCGAGGGCGGTCAGGAACACCTTCAGCGACACCGGCACGCGGCGTCCGAGCAGCGACAGGATGCCGAGCGCGAAGGCGATGTCGGTGGCCGAAGGGATCGCCCAGCCCCGCATCGCCGCCGGATCGCCGGCGTTGACCGCTAGATAGATGACGGCCGGGACGGCCATCCCCCCGAGCGCCGCCACGCCGGGCAGCAGCCGCGCGCTCCAGGTCGAGAGCTGGCCGTCCAGCACCTCGCGCTTCACCTCCAGCCCGACGAGCAGGAAGAACAGCGCCATCAGCCCGTCGTCGGTCCAGTGCAGCAGGTCGAGCTCGCCGACGCGCATGTGGAGCAGCCGCTCGTACACCGCCCCCCACGGCGAGTTGGCCACGATCAGCGCCGTCGCCGCGGCCGCCATGAGCATCGCGCCGCCTGCGGTCTCGCTGGACAGGAAACTCCGCAGGGCGGACGGCGGCCGGTGGCCGGAATGGCGGGCGCCCATTCGATCTCCGTGGATTCGCGGCGCAAAAGGGCGCGCACGTCCAGATGTCCGAACCCGAGCGCCGCGACCAGGGGGAAGGCGTTCAAATAATCAGGAGCATCGGCAGCTTTCCTGCCTGCGCGAATTCCTCCCAACGCAAGAGGCCTCCCCGGTTGGGGAGGCCTCGACGCGCGCCGGAAGACCGCAGGACTCAGAAGTGCAGGCCGATGGTGTAGCCGATCCAGCGGCCCAAGGTGATGATCGCCACCCAGAAGGTCAGGGAGAGCAGCCCCGCCGTCTTCGCCGCCGCCGGCGGCGGCCCGAGGTCCCAGCGATCCACGCTGCGATAGACCCCGAAGTGGAAGATCATCATGTTGATCCCCGCCAGCGCCATGACCGCGAACTTGGCCAGGAACTGGTCGTTGATCATGTATTCGTTGGCGCGGGCCATGAACATGATCACGCCGCTGATCGCCGCTATCCCGAAGCCGCCCCAGGTCCAGCCCAGGAGGTCGTGCGACAGGGTGCTGACCTTGAGGTTGTTGGACGCGACGCCGAGCAAGCGCAGGTCGACGATCAGCAGCGAGCCGAACACGATCGAAAGCGCGAAGACGTGGACGATCTCGACCGCGGCGAAGGCGAAGGGCACTTCGCGGATGGCCACGGAGAGGCCGGTCGCCTCGAGCGTGGACCAGAGGGATTCAAGCGCCATGACGGCCTCCGTTCAGGCGATCTGGCCGTAGGCGATCAGCCGTCCGAAGACGACGACCAGGCCCCACAGCAGGACGATGACCGCCGTCCCGCGCCGGGCGCGGGCGATGACGGCGTTCGGGTCGGCGCCTTCGCTGCGCGCCAGCCCGTTGGTGATGGCGGCAGTGGCGGCGGCGGCGATCAGGATCAGCGGAATCTTGATCCAGAAGGCCCAGTTGATGAACTCGCGCACCGGCTCGCCGAGGATCAGCACCGAACCGGTGACGAGCAGCGCCACAAGCGCGGTCCACACCCACGGGGTGAAGCGGCGAGCGGTCTGGGCCGGCGTCGCAGCCAAGCCCAGAAGGCCGTAACTGCGCAGGGCGATGGCTCCGACCGAAGTGAACAGGATCGCCAGCGCGAGGATATGGATGGTCTGGAAGGTCGGTATGACCCACAGCAGGTTGGTGACCAGCGCGCTGGCCGACGTGCCTGCGAGCCATTCTGAGAAGCCTAGCACCTCTGGATTCCTTCTTTGCGGTTCCCCCTAGGGTTAAGTCATCAGTCGTCGACTCGGGTTTGGGCGCATTGACTGCGATCAACGGCGGCAAAGCTGGCCGGAACATCGGCCTTTGGTCGCATGGCCCGTGCATTCGCCTCCGACTTGGTGCAGGCTGTCCGCAACAACGTCAGCCCGAGGAGATCCCATGGACGGGCGGATTGCAGCATTGGGCGCGGCGGCCGCGCTGACGATGGTCTGGGTCGCGCCCGGCGCGAGCCAGGCGGAGCCGCAGCAGTTGCACGCCCAGGCGGGCGCGCCGTTGCCGCTGCTGGCCGAAACGACCATGAACGAGACGTGCATGGCGGGCGAGATGCCTCGGGCGCGGGTGGTGGTCGGCCCCGCCCACGGCGAGGTGACCGTCCGCAGCGGCCAGCTTCGCCGCGCCGACGCCGACTGCCCCCCGGCCCCCGGCTACGTCCTCCTGTACCTGCCGGACTCCGACTTCACCGGCATGGACACCATCTCGGTCGAGGTCGTGCGCGACGGCGAGGCGAGCACCCTCGATTTCGAGATCACCATCCACGGCGGCCAGGGCACCGCCGAGGGCGAGGTCTGACGGCTAGTCCGTAGCGCAAGAAAAAGGGCGGCCTGTCCGGCCGCCCGAAGGTGTTGCTGCACTCTCTCTTTTTGGGTCTCGATCGGCCTTTTTGGGTCTCGATCGGCGCTTGTCCGCTCACTGCGGCGGCAGCGAGCCGGCGCTCGAGTCGGAAGGCTCGCCCGGGGCCGGCTGAGCCGGTTCCGCCGGCGTGGCCGGGGTCGCGGGCAGTCCGGGCCGGACCGCCGGTTCGGGCTGGCTCAGCGCCGGGTTGCCGGTCGGGGCGCCCGCCGGGTTGGTCGTGCTCGATTCCGAGCCGGAGCTGGAGCCTGGCGAACCCGCAGCGCCCGGCAGCGAACTCGACGGAGCCGCCGGCTCGCCCGGCGTGGCAGACGGGTTCACGGGGTCCGCCGAAGGGCCCGCCGGAGCGGCGGGGGTCGCGGGGGTCGCGGGGGTTGCGGGCACGGCCGGGCTGGCCGGTTCCGCCGGCGTGGCGGGCGAGGCCGGAGCCGCGGTCGGGGATTCGTCCTCCCGGGCTTGCGGCTCGGGCGCCGGGCGCGGCGCGGGCCGGACCGCCTGCGCGGGCGGCGCGTCGCGAGACGAACTCGGGGCCGGGCTGGCCGACGCGTCGGGCAAGCCTTGGGCGCGAACGTCGAACGAGGCGGCCTCGGGCTTGGCGGCGGCGGGGGCCGCCTGGGCCAACTTCAACCCGTCGCGGGCCGGCAAGGTGGCGGCCTGCGCCTGGGAGACCGTCTCCGACTGGCCCGAGGTCAGGGCCACGGCCGCGCCGGTGATAGCCACCCCCGCGACGACCACGGGAAGCGTCCAGTTGCGCTGCTTCTGGGTGCGCTGCAGGCGGCTGTACAGGTGGGCGCCGGTGATCGACTGCTCGTGATCGGATTCGACGAGCGGACGGTCCAGGCCTTTGTTCAGGTCTTTGCGATCGTTCTTGAGGGTCATTGGTTTTCCTCCATCGCCTCGTCCCGTCGAAATGGGCGGACGTGAAGTTCGGTTCAAATGACCATTGGCCGGAACGCCGCCCAATATGGTGGAAAGGTGGCCGGTTGAATTGAGGCGAAAATGGGAATTGCTGAGGAGCGGCAAGCGAACGCCGCGCTCGACCTGCCAAATGACGGCCCAATTCTGGATATCACGAAAAGGTGATCGCCATTTATCGCCCCTGCGTCGTCGACCGTCTCACGCGTCGCCCCAGGCCTTGTGCCGAGGCTCGAAATCTCCGCCGCAGGCCTGCCAGGACAACCGTTGCGGGACGGGGATTTTCGCCGACCGCGACCTTCCCTTGCTTTATCCGCTGACGCGTAAAACAAGGCCGCCGCCGGAGGGGGCCCCGGCGGCGGCTTTGGAACTCGTCAGCCTCGGCCCGGGAGCCGAAGGCGGCGCCGAGCCGAGGACCCAGCAAGCGGATCGCGCCCGGCGGCTGGGTCCTCGGGTCGCCGCGATGCGGCGCCCGAGGACGACGCCAGCACTACTTCAGGATCTTGGACACCACGCCCGCGCCCACGGTGCGGCCCCCTTCACGGATGGCGAAGCGCAGCTTCTCCTCCATCGCGATCGGGGTGATCAGCTCCACTTCCAGCTCGGCGTTGTCGCCCGGCATGATCATCTCCACCCCTTCCTTCAGCCGGATGATCCCGGTCACGTCGGTGGTGCGGAAGTAGAACTGCGGACGGTAGTTGGTGAAGAACGGCGTGTGACGACCGCCCTCCTCCTTGGTCAGGATGTAGGCCTCGGCGATGAAGTTGGTGTGCGGGGTGATCGAGCCCGGCTTGCACAGCACCTGGCCCCGCTCCACGTCCTCGCGCTTGGTGCCGCGCAGCAGCACCCCCACGTTGTCCCCCGCCTGGCCCTGGTCCAGCAGCTTGCGGAACATCTCGACGCCCGTGCAGGTGGTCTTCTGCACCGGACGGATGCCCACGATCTCCACTTCCTCGCCGACCTTGATCACGCCCCGCTCGATCCGGCCCGTCACCACAGTGCCCCGGCCCGAGATCGAGAACACGTCTTCCACCGGCATCAGGAACGGCTGGTCGATCGGACGCTCCGGCTGCGGGATGTACTCGTCAACCGTCTTCATCAGCGCCAGGATCGCGTTCTCGCCGATCTCCGGATCGCGGTTCTCCACCGCCGCCAGCGCCGAGCCCTTGGTGATCGGGATCTCGTCCCCCGGGAAGTCGTACGACGAGAGCAGCTCGCGCAGCTCCATCTCCACCAGCTCCAAGAGCTCCGGATCGTCCACCATGTCGACCTTGTTCAGGAACACCACCAGCGCCGGAACGCCAACCTGACGCGCCAGCAAGATGTGCTCGCGGGTCTGCGGCATCGGACCGTCCGCCGCCGAGCACACCAGGATCGCGCCGTCCATCTGCGCCGCGCCCGTGATCATGTTCTTCACGTAGTCGGCGTGGCCAGGGCAGTCCACGTGCGCATAGTGACGGTTCGCCGTCTCGTATTCCACGTGCGCCGTGTTGATCGTGATCCCCCGCGCCTTCTCTTCCGGAGCCGCGTCGATCTCGTCGTACTTCTTCGCCGTCGCGCCGCCCGTCTTGGCCAGCGTCATCGTGATCGCAGCCGTCAGCGTCGTCTTCCCATGGTCAACGTGACCAATCGTGCCGATGTTGCAGTGCGGCTTAGTGCGTTCAAACTTTTCTTTAGCCATTTCAAGCTCCAGCCCTGTTTGGGCTCGTTCTCTAAACTAGGGTTGGGCCCGAACGATCTCCGGGGAGATCGTTCAAACTCTTTTAGGGGCGTTTTTCCAACGAAAAACGCTACGCGTACTTCTTGATCACTTCGTCGGCGACGTGCTGCGGCACCGGATCGTAGTGGTCGTACAGCATGGTGAACTGGGCGCGGCCCTGCGACATGCCCCGCAGGGTGTTCACGTAGCCGAACATGTTCGCCAGCGGCACGAAGGCGTTGATGACG
>Ga0164243_10005083_pt1 | contig 20235 bp, 12 predicted proteins | sample OricompcompostOP_FD_108781 | JGI IMG/M metagenome (GOLD analysis project Ga0164243, IMG submission 108781) | Organic Plus compost microbial communities from Emeryville, California, USA - Original compost - Organic plus compost (OP) | ecosystem: Engineered > Solid waste > Mixed feedstock >... | reverse complement strand
CAGGACGCCGCTGCTGCTCATCACCGGGGCGCTGGACTCGAACGTTCCGGCGGACAACACCCGCGAGATGTACTACGCGTTGCGCCGGCTGGGGAAGGAAGTGGTCTGGGTGAACTACATGAACGGCGGCCACGGCGGCGGTACGGCCACGGCCGAGGATTTTCTCGACATGCAACGCCGCGTGCTCGAGTGGTACGATGCCAAGCTCAAGGGGAAGTCGGGCAAGGTCGCGTCCGACTGACCCTTTCTCGCACACTCAAAAGGGATTACGGTTCTATGATGGGTTCCAATTCGAATAGCCCGACCACCGATCGGCTGGCGGTCGAGCGCGCCATGAACGCCGTCCGGAGCATCGTCCGGGCCCAGCGAATCAACACGCGCGCGATCGAGCTCAAGATGGGCATCAGCCTGGCGCAGTTGTTCGTGCTCCAGCATCTGGCCGAGCGTCCGTCGGATTCACTGAATGATCTCGCCGACCGGACCGCTACGCACCAGAGCTCCGTCTCGGTCGTGGTGCGGCGTCTGGTCGAGCGCGGCCTGGTGTCGCGGACACCATCGGCCACGGATCGCCGGCGGATCGAGATCACCCTGACGCCGGCCGGACGCGCCCTGCTCGTCGACGCGCCGACGACCATCCAACGGCAGCTCATGACCGGCCTCTCGACCATGTCGGCCGAGGAGCAGGACGAGCTCGCCGCACTCCTCGAGCGCTGGTTGCGCGAAGCGAGGATCGACATCAACAGTCCGCCGATGATCGGCGAAGAAGAGGGAGAGAGTGGACCAGCAGGAACCTGACCGAAGTACCCCCTTGAGTGCCGCCGACGGACTTCCCGTCGCCCCTTCGCTCGAACCCGCCCTCGCATCGCTCAACGCCCCTCCGATCTACCGGCCCGTCGACGGCCGGGTCGCCCTCATCTCGCTCTACGCGATGTTCATCGGCGCCGCCGGCGCCGTCATCGCGACGGTGTTGACGCGGCTGATCGGCCTGATCACGAATCTCGCATACTACCAGCGCTGGTCGTTCAGCTTCGCGGCGCCGTCGACCGAGCGCCTCGGCGTCTGGTCGGTCCTCGTCCCGGTCGCCGGCGCGCTGATCGTCGGGCTGATGGCCCGCTACGGCGCGGCCGCGATTCGCGGCCATGGCATTCCCGAAGTCATGGAGCGCGTGCTGTACAACCGCAGCCGCATCTCGCCGAAGATCATGTTCCTCAAGCCGCTGTCGGCGGCCGTGGCGATCGGCACGGGCGGCCCGTTCGGCGCCGAGGGCCCGATCATCGCGACCGGCGGGGCGCTCGGGTCTCTGATCGGACAGATGATTCACGTCACCGCCGACGAGCGAAAGACGCTGCTCGCCGCGGGCGCGGCGGCCGGCATGGCCGCGACCTTCAACAGTCCGGTCTCGGCGGCTCTGCTCGCGGTCGAGCTGCTGTTGTTCGAGTACCGTCCGCGATCCCTCGTGCCGGTGGCGCTGGCGTCGGCCGTCGGCGCGGTCACTCGCGCGCTGATCTTCCCCGCCGGCGCGGACTTCGTGTCGCCGCCGCTTCAGGAGGTGTCGCTCAGCACGCTGCTCGTGTACGTCGTGCTGGGGATCATCGTCGGGGTGCTCGCGGTCGGCGTGACGCGCTGGGTGTACTGGCTGGAGGACCTCTATGACGAGCTTCCCATCCACTGGATGTGGTGGCCGGCAATCGGGGCCGTGGCCGTCGGCGTGATCGGCCTGATGGATCCGCGCACGCTCGGCGTGGGCTACGCGAACATCAACGCGATCATCGGCGGTGAGTTCGTCGGGCGCACGCTGCTCGTACTCGTCGTGCTCAAATTCCTGTCGTGGTCCATCTACCTCGGCAGCGGCACGTCGGGAGGAACGCTCGCGCCGTTGTTCACGATCGGCGGCGGCGTCGGTTCGCTGCTCGGCTCCGTGTCGATCATGCTCTTCCCGACGCTCGGCATCGATCTGCACATGGCGGCGCTCGTCGGCATGGCGGCGATGTTCGCCGGCGCGTCACACGCTCTGCTCGCGTCGATCGTGTTCACGTTCGAGATCACGCGGCAGTCGATGGAGCTGCTGCCGCTGCTCGCGGCGTGCAGTGCGGCGTATCTCGTATCGCTGCTGCTCATGCGCAGCTCGATCATGACGGAGAAGCTGGCGCGACGCGGCACGTTCGTCCGCACGGAGTATTCGGCGGACTTCCTCGACCGCGTGCTCGTGCGCGACGGTTCCACGCGCGACGTGGTGTCGATCCGCGGCGATCAGACGCTCGCCGACATTCGCGAGTGGCTCGCCACCCGCGCCGCCGAGACGTCGCATCAGGGCTTCCCGGTACTCGGACCCGCGGGCGAGCTGCTCGGCGTCGTCACGCGGCGCGACCTCCTCGACGAGACACGGCCGTCATCGACGCTCGCGCGCGATCTCATCCGCCGGCCGCCGGTGGTCGTCTACGACGACAACACCCTGCGCGAAGCGGCGGACCACATGGTGCACGCGCACGTCGGCCGACTGCCCGTGGTCGATCGCGACGATCCTCGCCGCGTGGTCGGCATGATCTCCCGCAGCGATCTACTCGGCGCGCATCAGGATCGCCTGCACGCCGCAAACATCGCGGAAACGCCCCCGATCGGCCGGGGGCTCCTGCGCCGCCGCCGTCGCAAGACGCGACAGCGGGTTTGAACCCGACGTCAGCGCGGGGCGATTGCCTCGCGCTGACGCGCGATCTCGATTCCGGAAATACACACCGACAGCCAGACCAGCCCCGCGGCGACACCCGCGGCCGCGTCGCTGATGTATGCCTGACCGAGATAGATGCGCGCCACCACGGTGCTCACGACCATCGCGACCGCGGCCACCGCGATCAGCATTCGAGTCACGGCCCCGCCGAGCCGCTCCGCGAGAAACCAGGCGAGCATCCCGTAGCCGACGAGCACGCCGAGCGCGTGGCCGCTCGCGATGCCGGCGCCCCAGTTCAACACCACGATGTCGGCGAACGGCAGCTCGGAGCGCCGCACCACGAAGCGCAGCGCGGCGTCGAGCGCGGCACCGCCCATGAACGCCGCGCACCAGCCAGCGAGTTCGATAGCGCGTCGCCGTACGGCGAACCAGGCCGCGCCGGCGAGAAGGAGGATCGTCATCGCGCCTCGGCCGCCGAGCGCGCTCAGGAAGCGCAGACGATCGAGCGCCGAGGTGGCGGCCGATTCCTGGAGCCGCGCGGCGATCGCCACATCGAACCGCGTGAGCGGCGAGCTGTCCACGAGTCCTTCGGTCACCGCGGCAAACATCGCGATGATCGCGAGACAGACGACGAACCCGACCGCGAGGTGAATCGCGAGATACTCGCCGTGCGCCCACCGCGTAACGAGCATGAACGCGCGCGGGTGCGTCGCGCGCATGTGCGTCATGCGCGGCGTCGTCCTCGCGTCCTGGAGCCGACGCTCGAGCGTCTGGGTCATCGACACGCGGTTGCGCGCGAACCAGCGCGAGAGGAACATCACGGTCGCGACGATCGCGATGAGCAGCGCCGCCACGAGACTCACGCGGCCGATGTAGTGCACGAGCCGCGGAAGATTCCGGCCAAACGCGTAGCCGAGCCCGGCGAACGTGAGCACCCAGATGGCGCCGCCCGCGGCGTTGAACGCGGCGAACGTGCGCATCGGCATCGCCGACAGCCCGGCCAGGATGCCCAGAAAGCTTCGCACCACCGCAACGAAGCGTCCGAGCAGGACCGTCTTGGCGCCATGCGCGTCGAGGAACGCGCGCGTCTTCTCGAGACGCTTCTCGGTGAGGCCGATCCATCGGCCATGCCGCAGCAGCAGATCGTGGCCCCCGCGCGCGCCGAGCCAGTACCCTGCATGACCGCCGAGCACCGTGCCGGCGAACGCGGAGATCATCACGCCCACGATCGAGAGCGTGCCTCGTCCCGCGAGCGCGGCGGCGGTCACGAGCGCCGTTTCACCCGGCACCGGCACACCGACGGCTTCGATGAAGAGGAACAGAACGACGAGCGCGTACCCGTAGTGGGCGATCCACTGGGTTACGACATCGAGCATCTCATCTCGGCGCGATCGATTCGTTCTGGTGGGTAGACATGCGACATGGGGTGTGCCGAAACTTAGACATCCCCACTTCGATAATCGATGATCGACATCGTGAACCTGGAGAGCCTCGAGCCGCTCGCGCGCGAGCGGCTCGAGCCGTCGCTGTACGACTACATCGCCGGCGGCGCGGGCGACGAATGGACACTCCGCGAGAGTCGCGCGGCGTGGAATCGTTGGCAGCTCCTTCCGCGCATGCTGCGCGGCGTCGCCGAGCGATCGATGGCCACGACGGTGCTCGGCACACCGGTGTCGATGCCGATCCTCGTGCCACCCATGGGATTCCACGGACTTTGCCATAGTGAAGCCGAAGAAGCGACCGCGCGCGCCGCTTCGGCGGCGGGGACGATCTTCTGCGCGAGCACCGTGTCGAACCGCAGCCTCGAGACCATTGCCGGCGCCGCGTCGGGGCCCAAGTGGTTCCAGCTCTACGTCTATCGCGACAGAGAGATCACGCGCGGTCTCGTCGACCGGGCCGTAGCGGCCGGATACACGGCGCTCTGCCTCACCGTCGACACACCGCTCGCCGGCCTGCGCGAGCGCGATCGTCGCAATCGCCTGCGCATGCCCGCGCACCTCGAGCTGGGCAACTTCCCCGCGACGCATACCGCAATGAACCAGACGGGCGGCGGCGAGGGCTCGTCGCTTGGTGCGTACATCAACTCGCAGTGGGATCCCGCGCTGACATGGAAGGACGTCGATTGGCTGCGCTCGATCTCGCCGCTGCCGGTCGTCGTGAAAGGCATTCTCGCCCCCGCGGACGCGATCTGCGCGATCGATCACGGCGCGTCGGCGGTCATGGTGTCGAACCACGGCGCGCGCCAGCTCGACGGCGTGCCCGCCTCGATCACCATGCTCGAGCCGATCGTCGACGTCGTGGCCGGACGACTCGAGGTGCTGATCGACGGCGGCATTCGCCGCGGGACCGACGTGCTCAAGGCGCTCGCGCTCGGGGCCCGTGCGGCGCTCGTGGGGCGACCGGTGCTGTGGGGGCTCACGCTCGGCGGCGAGGCTGGTGTTCGCGGCGTGCTCGAGCACATCCGCGGCGAGCTCGATCTGGCCATGGCGCTCGCGGGGTGCGCGCGCCTCGCCGACGTCACGCGCGAGCTCGTCCTTCCGGTGCGACGCTAGTCGCCGCGCGCGGCGCTCAGCGCATGTTCCCCGTGTGGCCCAGCGAGAAGCGGCCTGGCTGCGGCCACACGCAGAGACCGTGCGGTTCTCGGCCGACGGGAATCGTGTGCGTGAGTGTACCGGTCGCGGTATCGAAGACATACACGACGCCGTCGTAGCGCCCGCTCACCCACAGTTCCTTGCCGTCGGCGGTGACGTTGCCCATGTCGGGACTTCCGCCGCCGGGAACCGGCCACGTCGCCACAACCCGTCGCGCGACCGGATCCACGACGCTCACCGATCCCGGTCCGTGAGGTCCGGCGTTGAGCGTGCGCCAGCCGCGGTTCGTCACGTAGAGGAGCTTGCCGTCGCGACTCGGGTAGATGCCATGCGTTCCGGTCCCGGTCGGGATGAAGCCGACCTCTTGGAGCGCGACGGGGTCGATCACACGAAGTCCACCCGCTTCCATGTCGGCGACGAAGAAGAGCGAGCCGTCGGGCGACGAACGAATATCCTGTGGCATCGCGCCGCCCGCGCCCGTCAGCGTATCGAGCGCGAGATAGCGCGTGGCGCGCGACCTGAGGTCGAGTGCGAGCAGTCGTCCGTCGAACTCGCAGGTCGCGATCATCGTGCGGCCGTCAGCCGTGAACTCGACGTGATCGATGCCGCGGCACTCCGTGCTGACCGACTCGATGAACTTCAGCGTGCGCGGATCGCGAAAGTCCAGCCGGCGGTTCGCCTCGGCGACCACCACCGCGTATTCGCCGTCGGGGGTGAAGTACAGGTTGTATGGATCGTCAACGTCGATCGGCGACGATTCCCGTCCCGTGGCTGGATCGATCGGCGTGACCGTGCCCGACTTGTTGTTCAGCACGAAGAGCGTCGTGAGGTCATACGACGGCACCACGTGCTGCGGAACCGAGCCCGTATGGAAGGTGCGCACGACGGTATACGTGCGTGGATCGATGACCGACACCGAAGCCGACCGCGAGTTCGGCACATAGACGAGCGGCCTGGCGGTCGCGGCGACGGGAGAGAGCGCGTTGGCTCCCGTCGCCGCGTAGATGTTCACTCTGCCGTTCGCGTCGGTCACCTCGCCGTTGGCGCCGTACGAGCGATAGTGGCGTCGTCCGTCGGCGCCGATCTCGAACGTGCGGCGATCGCCGCAACCGGGGATGGCTGCCGTGAGCGCTGCGACGGCGGCGAGCAGGACGCGACGGGAGGATTCGGCGGCGCGCATGTTCACTCGTCGTGCAAGCGTGGTTCCGGCGCGCCGGGCGGGCAGGCGATGCGCCGCGCGCAGCGGTCCGCGGATTGCCACGCGAACGGCGCCACCGATGAGGAGGAAGCCGTGGAATCAGGAAAGCTGAATGGCAAGCGTGTCGCGATTCTCGCGACGGACGGTGTGGAACAGGTCGAGCTCGTCGAGCCGCGCAAGGCGCTCGACGACGCGGGCGCGAAGACCACGCTCATCTCGCCCAACGCCGGCAAGATCAAGGCGTGGCAGCACGACAGGTGGGGCGACGAGATCCCCGTGGACCTGTCGCTCGATCAGGCGCGCGCCGACGCGTTCGATGCCTTGATGCTCCCCGGCGGCGTGATGAATCCTGACAAGCTCCGGATGGATGATCGCGCCGTGAGATTCACCCGCCAGATGTTCGAGGCGGGCAAGCCCATCGCGGCGATCTGTCACGGCCCATGGCTGCTCGTCGAGGCCGACGTCGTGCGCAACCGCTCAGTCACGTCATGGCCGTCGCTCGAGACCGATCTCCGGAACGCCGGCGCGGATTGGTCGGATCAGGAGGTCGTGACCGACATGGGGCTCGTCACGAGCCGGAAGCCCGACGACATCCCGGCGTTCAACCGGAAGATGATCGAGGAGTTCGCCGAAGGGGTGCACGAGCAACGCATGCAGGGGGACGCCAAGCGGCGCGAGGCCGCCGGAGAGCGGCGCGCTGGGGCCTGATACGACGGAGTGCGCGCCGGGTCCCCCGACGCGCACTCGGTCTTCCTACTTTCTCTCGCGACGACTCAGGTCGCCGCGGGTTCCGGATGATGCGAGCCGGGCAGTTTGGCGTCGGACGGCGGCGCGACCGATCCTTCGTGCTCCGCGCCCTTCCGCTTCGAGAACTTCTGCTGCCACTGGTCGAGGTACGTGTAGAACACCGGCGTCACGTACAGCGTCACGAGCTGCGAGAAGGCGAGACCGCCCACCACGGCCACACCGAGCGGACGACGCGTCGACGCGCCGGCGCCCCAGCCGACGGCGATCGGAATCGCGCCCATCAACGCGGCCATCGTCGTCATCATGATCGGGCGGAAGCGCACGCTCGCCGCCTCGAGGATCGCCTCGGTCGGCGTCCGCTGCGCGTCGCGCTGCGCCTCGATCGCGAAGTCGATCATCATGATCGCGTTCTTCTCCACGATGCCGATCAGCATGATGATGCCGACGAAGCCGTAGATGTCGAGATCCATCCCGCAGATGATCAGCGTCACCAGCGCGCCGAATGCCGCGAACGGCAAGCCGGTGAGAATCGTGATCGGATGGATGAAGCTCTCGTACAGCACGCCGAGAATCACGTAGATCACGAAGACCGCGAGCAGCATGAGGAGCAGCAGCCCCTGCTGCGTCGTCACGAACGCTTCGGCCATACCCGAGAAGCTCGCACCGACGTTCGACGGCAGCACCTCCTTCGCGACCTGCTCGACCGCCTTCACCGCCGTGCCGATCGACATACCCGGCGCGAGGTTGAAGGAGACGGTCACGGCCGGAAGCTGGCCCGAGTGGTTGACCGTCACCGGTCCGACCGAGTGGTTGAACGTCGCGACGGAGCTCAGCGGCACGAGTGGTCCGCGGGACGAGCGCACCCAGAGCTTGCCGAGCGCGCTCACGTCCTGCTGATACTCGGGCAACAGCTCCATGACGACCCAGTACTCGTTCGTCGCGGTGTAGATCGTCGAGACCTGGCGCTGGCCGAAGGCATCGTAGAGCGTGTTCTCGATCTCGCTCGCCGACACGCCGAGCTGGCCGGCCTGCTCGCGGTTGATGTCGATCGTGATCTGCGGGTTCTCGATGAGGAGATCGCTCGTCACGTCGATCAGCCCGGGGATGCGGCGCATCCGGGTTTCCATCTCACGCGCCGCGTTGTTGAGCGCGTCCATGTCGCCGCTCTGGAGCGTGTACTGATAGAGGCTCTTCGACGACAGGCCGCCGATCGAGATCGCGGGCGGGTTCTGGATGAAGGTGCTGATGTTCGCGATGTTCGCCGTCGCCGCCGCCAGATCGTGCGCGATTTCCTCGGCGCTCCGGTGGCGTTCCTCGATCGGCTTGAGATCGATCGTGATCTGGCCCTGGTTGGCCGCGGCGGTGGTGCCGACCGACGACGTCACCGAGCGCACGTCGGGATCGCGGCGAATCGCCTCGGCGACTTCCGCCTGGTGCTTCACGAGCGCGTCGAACGACACGCCTTCCTTCGCTTCGGTCGTCGCGAGCAGCTGGCCGGTGTCGTCCGTCGGGAAGAGGCCCTTCGGCGTGGACCAGAAGAGATAGCCCGTCGCGACGAGGATGACCGCCGAGAAGATCAGCGTGAGCGGCCGGCGCGCCATCACCCAGGCGAGCGTGCGCTCGTACAGCCCGAGCCAGGCGTTGTAGAAGTTTTCCGTGATCTCGTAGAACCGGCCGTGCTGCTTGCCGTGGTCGGACTTCAGGAAGCGGCTCGACAGCATCGGGGTGAGCGTCAGCGAGACGAAGCCCGACACGAGAATCGCCACGCCGATCGTGACCGCGAACTCGTGGAACAGCTTGCCGATGATGCCGCCCATGAACAGGAACGGGATGAACACCGCGGCCAGCGAGAACGTCATCGACAGAATCGTGAACCCGACCTCGGCCGCGCCGTCGATGGCCGCCTGCATGCGCGGTTTCCCCATCTCGAGGTGGCGCACGATGTTCTCGAGCATCACGATCGCGTCGTCGACCACGAAGCCGACGGCGAGGGTGAGCGCCATCAGCGACAGGTTGTCGAGCGAGTAGTCGAGCAGGTACATCACCGAGAACGTGCCGATGATCGACATCGGCAGCGCGAGACTCGGAATGAGCGTGGCCGACCAGTTCCGGAGGAACAGGAAGATCACCGCGACGACCAGGAACAGCGTGAGCTCGAGCGTGAACGTCACGTCGTCGACCGACGCCTTGATCGTCTGCGAGCGGTCGTAGAGGATCGAGAGCTTGACCGACGGCGGGATCTCTTCCTGGATCTTCGCCAGCATGTCCTTCACGCGGGCGGCCACGTCGACCGTATTGGTGCCGGGCTGGCGCTGTACCGCGAGCACGATCGACCGCTCGCCGTTGTACCAGCTCGCGGTCTTGTTGTTCTGCACGTCGTCGGTGATGCGGCCGATGTCGCCGAGGTGCACCGGCGCGCCATTGCGGAACGCCACGATCACCTCGCCGAACTGGCTCGCGTTCTCGAGCTGTCCGGTCGCCTGCACGGTCAGTGCTTCACGGGGGCCGTTCAGGACGCCCGTGGGCATGTTCACGTTCTGCTGCGACACCGCCGCCGCCACGTCCTCGAGCGCGATGTTCCGCGTCGCGAGCTGGCCCGGGTCGAGCTGGAGGCGCACCGCGTACTTCTGCGCGCCGTAGACGAGCACCTGGGCCACGCCGGCCACCATCGACAGCCGCTGCGCGATCGTCGTCTCGCCGATCTCGTCGAGCGCCGACAGCGACACCTCGCCCGACGTGAGCGCCATCGTGAGGATCGGAGCGTCCGCGGGATTGGTCTTCTGATAGGCCGGCGGAATGATCCCCTGCGGGAGCTGACGCGTCGTCTGCGCGATCGCCGCCTGCACGTCCTGCGCGGCCGCGTCGATGTTGCGGTCCAGCGCGAACTGGATGACGATCTGCGTCTGCCCGAGGCTCGACGTCGACGTCATGTTGTCGATGCCGGCGATGGTCGAGAACTGCTTCTCCAGCGGCGTGGCGACCGTCGCCGCCATCGTCTGGGGACTCGTGCCCGGCAGCGTCGCACTCACCGTCACCGTCGGGAAATCGACGTTCGGCAGGTCGCTCACCGGCAGCTGCCGGTACGCCACGATGCCGAAGACGAGAATGCCGACCATGACGAGCGTCGTCATGACGGGCCGCTTGATGAACAGCGTGGTGAAATTCATTTACGACAAATCAGAGCGAAGGTCAAAACCAAGAAACTCTACCGCGGAGGGGCGGAGACGCAGAGACGCGCAGAGAAAACCTGTTCCTTCCAGCCTGTACCGTTCTCCGCGTTTCTCCGCGCCTCTGCGCCCCTGCGGTGAAGGCAGCTGTGTTCTCAATCCCCGGCCACAGGCACGGGAACCGGGTGCTCCTCGGTCACGGCGCGCTTGGCCCGACGGCCGATCCACGACTGGAGCTCGTCGAAGTACGAGTAGAACACGGGGGTCACGTACAGCGTCACGACCTGGGAGAATGCCAACCCGCCCACCACCGCGACGCCGAGGGGACGGCGCGAGGCCGCGCTCGCGCCGACGCCGATCGCGATCGGCAGCGTGCCCACGATCGCCGACACCGTCGTCATCATGATCGGACGGAAGCGCACGCTCGCCGCCTCCACGATGGCCCGCGTCGGCGAGATGTGCTCGCTCCGTTGCCGCTCCAGCGCGAAGTCGATCATCATGATCGCGTTCTTCTCGACGATGCCGATCAGCATGATGATGCCGACGTAGCCGTACACGCCGAGCTCCACGCCCGTGATGTACAGCGCGAAGAGCGCTCCGAATGCCGCGAACGGCAGTCCCGTCAGGATCGTGATCGGGTGGATGAAGCTCTCGTACAGAATGCCGAGGATGATGTAGATGATGAAGATCGTGATCATCAGCAGGATCCCCATGCCCTTCTGAGAATCCTGGAACGCCTGCGCGGTGCCCGAGAACCCGCCGGTGATGTTCGGCGGCAGCGTCTCGCGCGCGATCCGCTCCACCTCGAGCGTCGCGGCGCCCAGCGACACCCCCTGCGCGAGGTTGAAGAAGATCGTCATCGACGCCATCTGCCCCGAGTGCGCCACGCTCTGCGGCCCCGTCGTCATCTCGAGGGTCGCCACTTCGGTCAGCGGGATCTGCCGCCCACCCGACGCCGGCACATAGAAGTGCTCCAGCACACTCGCGTCGGTCTGCGCACTCGGCACGGCTTCCATGACGACGGTGTACTGGTTCGTCGGCATGAAGATCGTCGAGACCTGCTGCTGGTTGTACGCGTTCGCCAGCGCCTGCGCGATGCCGAGCGGCGTCACGCCCTTCGCCAGCGCCCGCGCTCGATCGATGTTCACGCGCACCGCCGGATTGCTCCGCAGCACGTTCGAGTTCACGCTGTACACCATCGGGCTGTTTTCCAGCCGCGCCATGAGGAGCTCACCCTGCTTGTAGAGCTCCTCGATGTCAGCACCGCGCAACGTGTACTGATACGACGACCGGCCACCGCGCCCGCCGATCTGAATGCTTGGCGGATTCGTCACGGAGATGTCGATCCCGTCGATGCCGCCCATCACGCGCTGCAGTTCGAACACCATCTGATCGGCCGGCGGACGCTCCCCCGCCGGCTTCAACGTGATGTTGAACCGGATCTGGCTCGACGGGCCGAATCCGCCGCCGATGTCCATCGTGTACGACGCGACGTTGGTGTCCGTCGACAGCTTCGCGCTCACGAGCTGCCCGTACCGCAGCATCTCCTCGAACGGCGTGCCCTGCGCCGCCTGCGCGTTGGCGTTGAGCTGCCCCGTATCGTCCGGCGGGAAGAGCCCCTTCGGGATCTTCGTCCAGACGAAATACGTCGCCACGAGCACGAACACCGAGAACACCAGCGTTATCGGGCGATGCGACATCACCCACTCGAGGCTGCGCTCGTACGCACGGAGGATGGCCTCGAAACCGCGCTCCGTGAGATTGAACAGCCGTCCGTGCGTCTCGTTCCCATGCGGCTTGAGCAGCCGGCTGCACAGCATCGGCGTCAGCGTCAGCGCGATGAAGCCCGAGATCAGCACCGAGACGCAGATCGTGACCGCGAACTCGCGGAACAGCCGGCCGATGATGCCGCCCATGAACATCAGCGGGATGAACACCGCGGCCAGCGACAGGCACATCGAGAGCACGGTGAACCCGACTTCCTCGGCGCCGTCCAGCGCCGCCTGCATCGGCGTTTTCCCCATCTCGATGTGCCGAACGATATTCTCGAGCATCACGATCGCGTCGTCCACGATGAAGCCCACCGCGAGGGTGAGCGCCATCAGCGACAGATTGTCGATGCTGAAGTCGAGCAGGTACATCGCCGAGAAGGTGCCGATGATCGCGAGCGGCAGGGTGACGCTCGGAATCAGCGTCGCCACGGCGCTGCGAAGGAACACGAAGATCACCGCGATCACGAGCACCAGCGCGACGATCAGCGACTCCTTCACGTCGGCCACCGAGCGCCCGATCGAGATCGACCGGTCGAACTGCACCGCGACGTTCAACGCCGGCGGAAGGCCCTCGCGAATCTCGGCGAGCTTCTCCTTCACGCGCTCGGCGATCTCCATCGTGTTCGTGCCCGGCTGGCGCTGCACGAACAGGTTGACCGCGCGCTCGCGGTTGTAGTAGCTGACCGACTTGTTGTTCTGGATGTCGTCGAGCACGTTGGCGACGTCCGACAACCGCACCGCGCTGCCGTTGCGATACGCGATGATGAGCGGACGGAAGTCCGCCGCGCTCTGCATCTGGCCGGTCGCGTTCAGCGTGAGCGTCTGATCCTTGCCGTAGATCACGCCCGTCGGCAGCATCACGTTGTTCTGCCGGATCGCGTTCGCGACCTGCGACACGCCGATGTTGCGCGCCGAGAGCTGCTTGGGGTCGACCTGCACGCGCACCGCGTACTTCGCCGAGCCGAACACGTTGACCGACGCCACGCCCTCGATCATCGAGAGCTGCTGCGCGATCGTCGTCTGCGCGTACTCGTCCACCTGCGTCATCGGCAGAACGTTCGACGTCAGCGCGATCGTCACGACCGGCGCCGCGTTCGGATTGTTCTTGCGGTAGTTCGGCGGCAGGATCGTCGACGGCAGGAACGGCAGCGTCTTGCCGATCGCCGCGTTCACGTCCTGCGCGGCGACCTCGATGTCCCGATCGAGCCCGAACTGGAGCGTGATGTTCGTGCTGCCCGTGTTGCTGTTCGACGTGATTTCGTCGATGCCGGCGATCCCCGAGAACGCCTTCTCCAGCGGGGTCGCCACGGTGGCCGCCATGACCTCGGGCGCCGCGCCAGGCAGACTCGCGTTCACGTTCAGCGTCGGGTAGTCGATCGCCGGCAGATCGCTCACCGGCAGCTTCCGATACGAGACGATGCCGAACACGAGGATGCCGATCATGAGCAACGTCGTCATGACCGGCCGCCGCACGAAGAGACCAGTAAGGCTCATGTGTCAGCCTCCGGCGTCAGTTGCCGCCGCCACCGCCAGGATTGCCGCCGCCGCGACGCCCGCCGCCACCGTTCCGACGACCCTGGCCGCCCTTGGCATTCCCACCCGCCTTGGTGTTCGCGCTCACCTGCGCGCCGTCGTTCGCGCCACGAATGCGCACCGGCGAATCGGGCTGGAGGCGGAGATGTCCCTCGGTCACGACGCGATCGCCCTCGTGGATTCCGCTCGAGATGATCGCGAGACCGCCCGCCGTCCGCTCGACGATCACCGCGCGCTGCCGCGCCGTGTCCGCCTGATCGACGACGTAGACGTACGCACCGCGCTGGCCCGTCACGATCGCCTGCTGCGGCACCACCAGCGCATTCTCCTGATCGAACAGATGCAGCGACGTCGTCGCGAACTGGCCCGCCCACAGGCGGCCGCTGCGATTGTCGAACTCCGCCTTGAGCTGAACTGTACCCGTCGCGGTGTCCACCGCGTTGTCGATGAACGACAGCTTGCCCATCAGTCGTTCACCGACGATCCCGCCCTGCTGCACCGCCGCGGGCGCCGCCGCGTTCTGCGCGCGCGCCGCACCGCCGTTCGCTCCGGCGCTCGGGCCGCCCATCGCCCCATTCGACGCCTGACGAGCCGCCTCACCGCCGGCGGTGTTGCTCGCCGCGGCCGGCGACGCGTCCGACGGCTGCGCCATCGCTTCAGCCGCGAGCGAATCGATCGACGGCGTCGGCGGCGCGATGCCGCCCGGCACTGCCGCCACCGGAAGCCCGCCCTTCGCACCGTACTGCAGCACGAGCCCGAGCTGCGACGACGGAATCGAGAAGCGCACGAGGATCGGACGCACCTGGTTGATCACGACCAGCGGCGCGTTGCCGCCCGCGCGCGCCAGGTTCCCCTGCTTCACGAGGAGACTTCCCGTCTTGCCGCTGATCGGCGCGCGAACGATGGTGTTCTCGAGGTTGAAGCGCGCCTGCGCGAGGTTCGCGAGGTCGGCCTGGAGCGTCGCCTCGGTCGTCGCCGCCGCCGTGAGCGTCACGTCGCCTTCCTGCTGCGTGATCACCTTCGACGCGAGCAGCTGCTTCGTGCGCTCCGCGTTCGCCTTGGCGTTCCGCCAGGTGGCGCTGTCGCGCGCCAACACCGCGAGCGCACTTGCATAAGCATTCTGATAGGGGCGCGGATCGATGTGGAAGAGCGCCTGCCCCTTCTCCACTTCCTGCCCCTCGCGGAAATCGACCGACTGAATGATGCCGTCGACCTGAGCAAGCACGGAGACGCTCTGCAGAGGCGTCACCACGCCGTTCGATTCCAGAATGTAGGGAACCGTCGCACGTCGCGCGGGCTCGACCACGACGGTCGCCATCGGACGCGGCTGACGCTGCTGCTTCTTCGAGCAGGCGGACACGACGAAGGGAACGACCAACGCGACGGCAATAAACGGCAACGATCCGCGACGATCGAATGAACGCAAACCGGTCATCGGTGGGAATGAATCGAGAGGGAGTACGACAAGGGCGAGAAGAAGCCGTGCAATCTATTACGTCTACGTCCAAGTCCCTCAATGCGTTCGGATCAATTTCCCATAGTGGGCATGCTTTGATGCGAACGCCGCGGCGACCTGTATCGAAGTCGTAAAGTCACTCGAGCGGCCACAAAAGTTCCCAGGCCAGTCGCGACCCTCGCAGCGTGGGCTTCCCGGCCGCGCGATGGGTCACGCGCGTCGAGTCGAGCCCGTGGGCCCGGATGCGGTCGCTCTTCAGATCCGGAAACGCCGGCGGCCGGCCAGTGTCAGGTCCGCCAGGAGGGGGCTTCAAACGCAGAGACCCGCCACCGGGGCGGGTCTCGCCAATCTGAAAGGACGGCACTGCAATATTGGTAAAGTGGGCCCGGGAGGAGTTGAACCTCCGACCTCACGCTTATCAGGCGTGCGCTCTAACCACCTGAGCTACGAGCCCCTCGGGCGACACGCCCCGTGGGCGATCGATCCGCAGTCTCCAAACGTAATCGGCCGCGGTTTCCCGGTCAATTCGTAAACGATAATCTCGTGACGCCCCAACGCCTTACGGTCGTCCCCGCAGCAGCGGCGTCGCGTCGATCGACTGTGATACCTGGATCGCCACCGCCCGGCCACCCTGCCCCAGAAAACCAGTCGCCCCCGGCGCCACCCACCACCGGTCGCCGCGCACCGACCCCTTCACCAGCGTCGTCGCCGTCACCCGATACCCGGCGCCGAGCTCGCCGTCCACGAAATCCACCGTTTTCGCGATCCAGCGCGGCCCCTCATTCTCCGCGCCGCCCGCCATGGAACGGATGAATGGATACGCGTTCCGCTCCAGGCGGCCCGCGATGAACAACCGCGGCGCGATCGTATACTTCGCCTCGCCATAGTACGCGAAGCCCATGATCGCCCCGGACCGGCCCGGCACGTCGTACGTCGCACGCGCTGCCTCGGCGAAGGTCTCCAGATACCCACGAGCAAACCGGGCGTCGAGCGCCACCACTCGCTGATGAAAGTCCGACCACTTCCGGCCGGCGAGCTGCGTCGGAGTCAGGTCGCAGTTGAGATACGGTCCGGCGGTCCACGACGCCCCCAGGCGCATCCCCACGGTCGGCGTGACCCCCGCGCCGACCGCCGGCCGCAACCGCTCCGTCGCCTCGGGAACGTAGCCGTCGTGCGTCGGCGGCAGCGACAGCGCCCCCACGCGAAAGTCGGTATGCGCATTCGCACCCGCCACGACGACACCGACCGGATACTCGATCGCATAGCTGTCCGGCGCTCCGATCAGCGGATTCCTATTCGAGAATCGGCGAGAAGCGAACGTCCCCACGACGGGCGACACCCTCCCGGCGTCGATCGAGATCCCCCGCGCGCCGAGGTATCGCACGCCCACCTGGTCCAGGTCGGCGACGACGTTCCGGCCGTCCCGCGGGTGGCGCGCATTGCCCCCTTCGATATCGCCCTGTGCGTACAGCACCAGCCCGCGCCACGGCTCGACGGCCGCCCAGCCCTGCAACCGCCCCAACGCCGCCGGTGTGCCGCCGTTGCGCGTCAGCAGATTCGAGTGCGCGGTCGTCGCCCACCCCTCGGCGTCGACCAGTCCTTCCACGAGAAAGGGCACCTGCGCCGAAGCATGCGCCGGCGGCGTCGCCGCGATCGCAAGCGCTGCGACGAATACCACGTGGAGCGACCTGCGATTCCCTGCCCGTCCCATCCTAGTAGCCACCGACGCCGCGTCCGCCGCCTGTGGCCACCGGCTCCGCCGCCGCGTCGAGCGCCTCGCGGACCATTCGCGCCAGCGCCGCCGGCGTGAACGGCTTCCGCAGAAACGCGACGCGCGAATCCAGCTCGTAGCGCGCCAGCGCATCGTCCGCATACCCGGACATGAACGCGACCGCCGCGCCAGGATGGAGCTCGGTATAGCGGGCGACCAGCTGCGGGCCGCTCGTCTCGGGCATGATGATGTCCGTCAGCAGCAGATCGACCGGCGCCGACGCCGCAATCTCGAGCGCCTCCGCGGCGTTCCTCGCGACGCGCACGACGTACCCGCGCTCCTCGAGGGCGCGCCGCGCCAGGGTGCGAACGTCGTCCGCGTCTTCGACGATCAGAATCGTCTCATTGCCGCCGACATCCTCGGTCCCGCCTTCCACGTCGTCACTCGAACCGAGCGACTCCGTCGCCGGCATTCTGATGGTGAACGTCGTCCCGGCGCCGGGGGCACTCTCGAGCGCGATCGCACCGCCGGACTGATTCACGATGCCGTACACCATCGACAGTCCGAGCCCCGTGCCCTTCCCCGCCTCCTTCGTCGTAAAGAACGGCTCGAAGATGCGCTCCTGGACCTCGTCGCTCATGCCGATCCCGGTGTCGCGCACGGCCAACTCGACGCCGCGGGCGACGCCGCGGCCCGTGTCGCCAATGTTGCGGGTCGCGATCGTGATGCGGCCGCCGTCGGGCATGGCGTCGCGTGCGTTCACCGTGAGATTCAGCAGCACCTGCTCGAGCTGCCCCTTGTCGGCGCGAATGCGCGCGAGATCGGGCGCGATGTCCAGCTCGAGCTCGATGTGTTCGCCGATGATACGCCGCAGCATCGGCGCGATGCCGTTCACGACCTCGCCGGCATCGAGCACGGTGGGCTGGAGCACCTGCTTGCGGCTGAAGGCGAGCAGTTGGTGCGTCAGCGTCGCCGCGCGCTCCGACGCTTCCATCACCTGGCGGAGATCCTCGGCGGCGGGACTCGCGGCGTCCGTGCGCATGAGCGCGAGCTGCGTGTAGCCGGAGATGACGGTGATGAGATTGTTGAAGTCGTGCGCGATCCCGCCGGCGAGCGTGCCGATCGCCTCGAGCTTCTGCGACTGGCGGAGTTGCGCCTCGCTCTCGCGGAGCGCCGCCTCGACGCGAATCCGCTCGTTGATCTCGTCCGTCAGCACGACGTTGGCGGCCAGCAGCTCCGCCGTGCGCTGCTCGAGCGCGCGACGCTTGCCGGCCAGAGAATCCATCAACTGGTTGAACGACGCGTCGAGTGTGCGCACTTCGGCCGCCTCGTCCGCCGCGTCGAAGCGCCCCTGGCGCTCTTCCGCCTCGGCGCCCGACCGCATGTGCGCGACGAACCGCGTGAACGGGCGGAGCACCGAGCGCGCGACCAGCGTCGCGCCGCCGCCCGCCAACAGGACCGCCACGAGCCCGAACAGCAGGAACTGCCGCTCGAGCGGGTGCATGAGCTGCGCGATCTCGCGCGACAGCGGCTGCACGATCCAGAACCGCACCGCATCGCCGTCCTGCGTGTCGCCGAGGACCATCGGCGCGACCACGAACTCCTCTCCCTCGGCTTCGACGGTCGAGCCGTCGCTGCGGATCGAATCCGTCGCGAGGCGAGCGGCCAGACCACGGAGCTCGGCGGAGCCGTCGCTCGTCGCCACCACGCGGTGGCCCGCGGTCAGCACGACGTCCGCGTCCGTCGCCGCGCGCGCGCCGGCCACGAACCGATCGTCGAGCCGTTCGCCGAGCAGCAGGGCGCCGAGCGTCGTGCCATCCTGGATGACCGGCTGGACCGCCACCTGGAAGTAGGCCGAGTCGACGCGGAGCACGCCGAACTCGGGATCGGCGGGGGCCATCGGATCGAGCGCGTGATGCACTGCGGCCAACCGGGACAGGTCCGTGCTGCGCCGAACGGTGGCACTGCCGCGATTGGCCGATGCGAACACGCGGCCGGCATTGTCGGTGAGTACGAGGAGGTCAGCGTGCGCGCGGTCGCCGAGCTGGTCGAGGTGTCGCTGAATCTCGAGGACGTAGGCGGGATCGGGCGTCGCGCCGCGGTTGGCCTCGACCTGGAACTGCTTCAACGAATACTGAAAGGCCGGGCCCTCGGTGAGGAGGGCGGCGGTGAACAGCAGCTCGTCGCGCGTCCGCGCCTGCAGGCCGGTGAGCGTCCGTTGGGTGCGCGAGAGACGCTCGGCGAACACGGTACGCGCGTTCTTCCTGGTCTGAACACCGAGCCCCCAGAATGCGGCGACGACGATGGCGGCCGTGACTGTCGCGCCCAGTGCGGCGAGCTTGACGCTCAGCGTCCGGCGGCGGAACAGGGCGCGCGCGCGGCGAATCACCGCGGCGCCTCGACGGGCGGGAGCGGGATGTTGAAGTCGACGGTCGCGGTCTGCCCCGCGGCGACGTGAACACGACGGCTGACCGGCCGGATGCGCTCGTGCCATCCGACGATCGTGTAGTCGCCCTCCGGGACGTCCTCGAGGACGAAGTGGCGGGCGTCGTCGGGGGTGGTGAAGAAGGGGTTGGAGAGCAGGAGCAGCACCGCGCTCATGTCCGAGTGGATGTGGCAGAAGACCTGGACGGTTCCCGGGCGGGGGAACGTCCAGGAGCGCGACGTTCCCTTGGGGTATCGTCCGAGGTCGAAGCCTTTGGGTCCGGCGGCGTTGGAGAGCGAGAAGACGTTGTGGTAGAGATCGTCCTCGTTTGGAAACTCTATCGTCGCGCCGGCGAGGGCAGGGACCACATGTGGAACGAATCGTTCACCGCGCTGGACGACGCGAGCGTGGCGTGCGGCGGCGAGGCGGTCGGGTGAGGCGGGGAGTTGAGTGCTGTCGCCCTCGAGATAGATGACGACGTTGTGGATCTCGGCGGCGACGGCGTCGGCGGCGCGGGGAGTCGAGGGCGGGAGTGCGCCGGCGCCGGGGTCGGCGTAGATGCGAAACTGGGGACGGCGCGGGGAGAGTGCGGCGGAGATGATGACCGTGCCTTCGATGCGTCCGGTGGTGCGTGGTGCTCGGGGCGGTGGTGCGGTGGGGACGGCGGTCGGAGCGCTCAGTACGGAGAGGAGGGAGGCGGCGGAGGCCGTGCGGAGTCGCGTGGAGATGGACATGTCACGACGTTGACAATTGGGTGCGGACAAACGCAACGCGGGCCCGTTGCCGGAGAGGCAGCGGGCCCGCGTTGGTATTTAGAAGAGCAATCGAGTGTGTGTCGGTTGTGGCTGCGACTACGAACGCTTTCCGACCCGAGCGCTCGAGAGCGGGGTCTTACTCGCATTCCGTTAAGGAGGTGATCCAGCCGCAGGTTCCCCTACGGCTACCTTGTTACGACTTCGCCCCAGTCACT
>Ga0164243_10005082_pt1 | contig 20236 bp, 13 predicted proteins | sample OricompcompostOP_FD_108781 | JGI IMG/M metagenome (GOLD analysis project Ga0164243, IMG submission 108781) | Organic Plus compost microbial communities from Emeryville, California, USA - Original compost - Organic plus compost (OP) | ecosystem: Engineered > Solid waste > Mixed feedstock >... | reverse complement strand
GCTCCGTAATCTCCGCAAGGAAATAATAGATGATAATTTCTATTGGTTGCCTGCGGCAGATGGTAACTACAGCGGCTTACAGGAGCTGCGGCCGGTCAAACCAACGATCACGGCTATACGCCGAAATCAGGAAGTACTCGTTACCATCCATAACCCTGCAAACGGGCCGGTCGCCTTTTTCAACCGGGTTTCCCTGCTGGATGCGAAAACTAAAGAAAGAATACTGCCGGTATTTTACTCCGATAATTACGTGTCGGTATTACCGGGCGAAGAGCGGCAGATCGTGATCAGCGGCGACAGGGCAGCCGCCTCAGGCAATGCGCTGGTAGAAGTGTACGGACAAAACGTTGCCCCGCAGCAGGTGAATATTCAATAACTTTCTGCCGGAATTTTTTAATTTGTCCGCCGATCTTTAATCAATACATGTTATGAAAAAATTACTATCAGTGATGGTTGCGGCAGTGCTTACACTGGCCGCAACCGCACAGGAAAAACCCCGTTACTGGGAGGATGTGCAAACCATCAAAAAGTACGACCAGCTGTACACGCCGCCGGCCCATCCGCTGCTGTTTATCGGGAGTTCCTCCATCCGTAAATGGGGCGACCTGGAAAGGACCTTTGCGCCTTACACCGCCATGAACAGAGGGGTAGGAGGGGCTGTCATCAACGACATTATTTTTTACCTGAACGACCTGGTATTTGCCTACCAACCCAAACAAATAGTGATTTACGTAGGTGATAACGATGCCGCAAAGGAAGAATACACCGCCGATACCATCCTGCATCATACCCAACAACTGCTGACTACCATCCGAGCAAAACTGCCGCAGACGCCGATCGTGTACATCTCCATCAAGCCAAGCCCTTCCCGGGAAAAGTTCATGGACAAGATCAAAGCCGCCAATAAGCTGATCAGGGACTACGTGGCCACCCAGCCACACATGCAGTTTGTGGACGTCTTCCGCCCGATGCTGGATGCCAAAGGCCACAACAGGCCCGAACTCTTCCTGGACGACATGCTGCACATGAACAGCAAGGGGTACGATATATGGCGCAAGGCATTGCTGCCCTATCTGAAGAAATAAGCCCTTATACCCAATCTGCACATTTTCATCTTATTACAATAATTCTACATTCAAATGTTGCATCGAAAATTCAGGGTATATTTGTAGTCCTATGCTAAATGATCTGCGGCGCACAGTAAATGAAAAGATTGTCAATCTCTGGAATGCCATTGTGAATGTTGGCGTTCATCCGGGCATGCCTTTCATGGAAGTGCGCCGCACCAAGATGCTCAACCTGCTGGCCTTACCCTGTATTCCATGCATGTTTTTCTTTTGCCTGCTCAACTGCTACCAGGGCCGCTACCTGTTGTCCGGCCTCAACCTGGCTACCACCCTGGGCGCGCTGGGCGTCCTGTACCTGCACTACAACCGGAAATACCTCACCGCGCGTTTATCCCTCATCGTTACCAGCGCCATCGTGTACACGTTCACCGGCTTTTTTTACCATAACGGTTCGGAATATTTCCTGATCAATATTGTAATCGTGGTCGTGCTGGTGTACGACAACTGGTGGGTCGTCGGACTGTCCTGCTTATTCCTGATCACCGTATTCCTCGGCATCGTCTATTTCCCCCAGCATTTGGATGGAGTAGTGCCCGTACCGAAGGAACGGGTATGGTTAAACGCTACCATCTCCCTGGCCTTCCCCGTAATAGGATTGACCTTCTTTAAGATCATCCATTCCGATTACCAGCAGCAGATAGAAGATTCCAGGGCCAACCTCATCAATATGAACAAGGATAAGGAAAAGCTGTTCTCCATCGTGGCGCATGATGTAAGGAGTCCGCTGGCGACGCTGGAAGTACTGCTGGATATGTTCCTGAAAGGCGAATACCCTGAAAAGGATATGAAAGAAGCCGCACAGGTCCTGCACGAAAAAGTGGCCCAGCTGGGAGGCTCCCTGGACAACATCCTCCGCTGGAGCAGCCGGAGTATGAAAGGCATACACGCCAATCCAACGCTGTTCCCGCTGCTGCCGCTGGTGACGGACGTGCTGTATTTCTTCCGCCTGCAGCTGATGCAGAAGAACATCGCTATCCATATGAAAGTGGATGAAAATGTGGTGCTGTATGCCGACAGAGATCATGTTTCAGTGATACTGCGTAATTTCATCAGCAACGCCCTGAAATTCAGCTACGCCGGGGGCGATGTGCGCATTACCGCCAGGCTGGAATCCGACCAGGTGGCCATCACCATTACCGACGATGGCAAAGGCATGACGCCCAAACAGGTAGGGGAGCTGTTTTCCTACAGCAACCACCCTGAATACGGCACCAACGGCGAACGGGGCACCGGCCTCGGGCTGGTACTATGCCGGGAGTTTGCCGTGCAAAATGGCGGCAGGATCGACGTGGAAAGTATGATGGGAAAAGGTACCAGCTTCACCATCCTGCTCCCCGCAGTAGCGCCTGCAGACGATGAGGACGACTGTTTTAATTAAAAACGTACGAAGTACGCTTAATATATTTATTTTATTCATTTTGTTGTTGATATTCATTTTTTTATTATTTTACGGCCCCCAAAAAAATATTGACATTCTCTCTATAGGATTAACAGGGAATGTCCGGAACGAAGGTTCTGAAAAATTTAGATTTTGCTTATGAGGTAGACGGGCCGGACTTATTCTTATTCACCGGCCCCTCAATAACGACCTCGCCTATACGCAGGCCCGTTTACTGAAGTCGATAACCTTTTTTGGCTTGCAGTTGTTAACCAGGTAATAGCCCATTCAATTTATGGAAAGCAGTAAAAATATGGTAATCAGGCTGCTGTCAGCCGCCGGCATCAACGTCAACGGGGATATGCCCTGGGATATTCATGTGCATGATGAACATTTTTACCCCGCCGTCCTCAAATACGGATCGCTGGCACTGGGAGAGTCCTACATGGCCGGCTGGTGGGATAGTCCTGCCCTGGACCAAACCATCTATCACATCCTCAAAGCCCGCCTGGACGAAAAGATAAAAGCCAGCTGGGCCCTCAAAAGGGATATCCTGCTATCCCGCCTGTTCAACTTTCAGCATCCGGAGCAGGCGTTCAGGAACGGCCGCCGCCACTACGACCTCGGCAACGACCTCTTCAGCCGCATGCTGGACCAGCGGATGACTTATACCTGCGCCTTCTGGGAGCATGCCGCTAACCTGGATGCCGCCCAGGAGGAAAAACTGGACCTCAGCTGCCGCAAGCTGCACCTGCGCCCTGGAATGACGGTGCTGGACATCGGCTGCGGCTGGGGAAGCTTCGCCAAATTTGCCGCGGAAAACTATGGCGTGCATGTGACCGGCATCACCATCTCTGAAGAGCAGGCCCGCCTCGCCGCGGAACGCTGCAAAGGCCTCCCGGTAGATATCCGCGTAATGGACTACCGCAGCATGACGGAGAAGTTTGACGCCATCGCTTCCCTGGGGATGTTTGAACACGTGGGCTACCGTAACTATCACGCCTATATGAAAATAGCCAGGAGCTGCCTGCACGACAACGGGCTGTTCCTCCTGCATACCATCGGGGGCAACCGCTCCTTTACCATGGCCGATCCCTGGCTGGGTAAATACATATTCCCGCACGCCACCATCCCCTCCATCGCACAGATCGGCAAAGCGATCGAAGAGTACTTCGTGATGGAACACTGGGAGAACTTCAGCGTGAACTATGATAAAACCCTCATGGCCTGGTACCAGCGTTTCAACGATCACTGGGAAGAGCTGAAAGATAACTACGATCCTACTTTCCGCCGGATGTGGAACTACTACCTGCAATCCTGCGCCGGCTCCTTCCGGGCGCGTTGCAGTCAGCTCTGGCAGGTCGTTCTATCGCCCTACGGCGTGGAAGGCGGCTATAAAGTCGCGGAAAAGCAACCCGCCGCAACGGAAAAATTCCTACATTCATAGCCAAACCTTATTTCAACCTGCCGCTTATGGCCGATTACAGGAAGCTACCCGATCATATTACCGGCCTGGAAGACGAGGCCGTATCCCAATCCCGTCAACAGTTCGGAAAGAACGAATACGCCTCCAGGCAGAAAAGCCGGCTGCTGGAACTCTTGTCCGAGCTGCTGTCAGAACCCATGCTCATCCTCCTGGTGGCTGTCACCATCATCTACTTCATTTTGGGAGAAACCAGCGAAGCCTATTTTATGCTCGCCGCCATCCTCGTGGTGTCCGGCATCTCCATCTACCAGGAAGGCCGCAGCAACCAGGCTTTGGCCGCCCTGAAAAAAATTAACCAACCGCTCACCCTCGTCGTACGGCATAAAAAAATCAGGGGCATCCCCACAGCGGAAGTAGTGGTGGGCGATGTCATGGTGGTGGAAGAAGGCAATACCATCAACGCGGATGGTACGGTCATCCATGCAAACGACTTCTCCGTCAACGAATCCGCCCTTACCGGGGAAGCCTATACGGTGTTTAAAACCCCGGATGGCGACAACGCCGTGTACAGCGGCACGCTCGTAGCGTCCGGCCTCGCCTTCGTGAAAGTGGAGAAGGTAGGCGCGCAAACAAAGATCGGTCAGCTGGGCAGCGCCATCCTCACCATGAAAGATGAACCCACACTGCTCCAAAAGCAGATCGCCGCTTTCGTTAAAGGCATGGCCATCATCGGCATCGCCGTGTTCCTGGCCGTGTGGGGCTATAATTATTACATCAGCGGCAGCGTGATCGACAGCCTGCTGAAAGGCCTTACCCTGGCCATGTCCATCCTCCCGGAAGAAATCCCCGTGGCGTTTACCACGTTCATGGCTTTGGGCGCGCGGCGGCTCATGCAGCTGGGCATCATTGTGAAAAAGGTACGGACGGTAGAAGCCCTGGGCAGCGCCACCGTAATTTGTACGGACAAAACCGGCACCATTACGGAAAACAGTATGCAGCTGCATAACGTGTACGACCTGGCCACAGACGCCGTGTACGGGCCGGATAGCTGGAACGCGCCGGCAGCGCGGGAAATCATCACCTGGTCCATGTGGGCGAGCGAGCCGGTGCCTTTTGATCCCATGGAAAAAACATTGCATACCGTTTACGGCAAAATAACGGACAAGGATATACGCAGCAATTATCATTTCGTACATGAGTACCCGTTAGGAGGCACGCCGCCAATGATGACGCACGTGTTGGAAGATGCCGGCGGCAACCGCGTGATCGCTGCCAAAGGCGCGCCGGAAGCCATTATGGCCGTCGCCCGCCTGGATGAGGAAAGCCGGCAGAAAATCCAGGCGCAGCTGCAGGCCTTTACCAACCAGGGTTACCGCGTACTCGGCGTTGCCAGCGCTGCATTCAGCGGCAACGATTTCCCGGCGGAGCAGCAATCGCTCCCATTCCGCTTCTTAGGGCTGATCACTTTTTATGATCCCCCCAAAGCCAATATCAAAGAGGTATTCAATAAATTTTATGACGCAGGGATAATAGTAAAAATTATTACGGGAGATAACAGCGCCACTACGAAAGCCATCGCAGCCCAGGCCGGACTGCGCGGGGCAGGGGCCAGTATCGACGGGGACGTCCTCATGCAGCTGGACGAAAAGGAACGCCAGGTGAAAATGGAATCCGTTAATATCTTCACCCGCATGTTCCCGGAAGCCAAGCTGGCGGCCATTAACGCCCTGAAGGCGGAAAATGAGATCGTGGCCATGACGGGCGACGGCGTCAACGACGGGCCGGCGCTCAAGGCCGCCCACATCGGCATCGCCATGGGGCGCAAAGGCACGGAGATCGCCAAACAGGCGGCAGCGCTCATCCTCAGTACGGACGACCTGAGCGGGATGGTCGACGCAGTAGCCATGGGCCGCCGTATCTACAATAACATCCGCCGCGCAGTGTTGTACATCGTGGCCATCCATATTCCCATCATCCTCACGGTATCCCTGCCGCTATTCCTCGGCTGGCTGTACCCGGCTATCTTCACACCGATGCACGTCATCTTCCTGGAAATAGTGATGGGCCCTACCTGCTCCGTCGTGTACGAAAATGAACCGCTGGAAAAAAATGCCATGAAAATACCGCCGCGCCCTATCAATGAAACCTTCCTCAGCTGGGAGGAGATGGGCCGCTGCATCCTGCAGGGCCTCCTCATCACCGCCGGCGTGCTGGGTGTGTACCAGTGGGCGGTAGCGCAGGGCTATTCCGAACAGCTTACCCGCAGCATGGTATTCACCACCCTCATCATCGCCAACATCTTCCTGACGCTGGTGAACCGTTCCAACTATTATTCCTTCATCGCCAGTATGAAAAACCGGAATATGCTGATGGTAGGCGTGATCCTCGTTACTTTGCTGCTCACGCTCATTATGCTGTATGTGCCACCCGTGGCAGCCCTGTTTAATATTCAGGGCTTAACCGCCCTGCAACTGGGCATCTGCGCCGTCGTAGGATGGCTGAGCGTGATCTGGTACGAGGGCGTGAAAGCGGTGCACCGCATGCGCCAGCGCTAAAAAGCTGGTGGTCCCCGCTGCAACAGCAGTAAAACAGACAAGCGCTACCGCAATGCAACAGCATACACCTTCCCATCCGCGCTGCTGATATAGGCGACGCCGTTAGCTGCCACCGGCGCGGATGTAAAGGGTCCCAGTTTATACAACTCCTGCATAAAATCCACAGTTGTCTGGTACAGCGCGGGGTTCGCGCCGCCGGCGCTATGCATAAAGTCAATCAGCCCAGCGCTGTTGAGTACCGTGCCTGCATGCTGCTTTCTGCCGGGTGTATCCAGCGTATCCAGCAATTGGCCATCCGCGGCGTTGAGCATAAACAGCCGCCCTGTGAAGTCCCCGTACAGCAGCGCGTTTCCGGCCAGCGCCGCCGCGCCGAATACATATCCCCCGCCTTTATGGGTATAAAGTTCCCTGCCCGTAGCTGCATCCAGGGCCACCATTGAATAACTATCGGAAGTGCCCACATAAATATGCCCATCCCTGGCTACGGCGCTGCCTACAATCCACGGATCGCCCGCATCCCAGTGCCATTGCTCTTTCCCTGTTTGCAGGTCCAGCGCATACAGCTTCGTATCCCGCGTGCCGAGGTACACCGTGTTGTTATATATCAGGGGCGTAGCTTGTATGCCTTCCAGGATATGATGGTATTTTTCATCCTCGTCTGTCTTGAATTTCCAGCGCAGCTGCCCCGTAGCGGCATCCAGGGCGTAAATATAGGTATCCCAGCTGCCGGCAATCACCAGGCCCGCAGCAGTGGCCGCGCCGCCGTGTACAGGGCCGTTGGTCCGGTATTTCCAGACCAGCTTACCGGACAGCTTGTCCAGCGCATACAGATAACCATCGCTGCTGCCAAAGTACACCCGCTTTGCATCCGCAGCGGGAGCGGAGAGGAAGAGGTCGTACTGGTCCTCCATGTACAGGCTATCCGGCTGCATGGTATAAAGTCCTTTCCCGCCTATCCTGCGTTCCCCGCCGGTGACGAAGCGCCAGCGGACCATACCGCTGCGGGCATCCAGGGCATAATACCCGCCGTACGTACCCACGTAGAGCAGGTGGCCATCCACATGCGGTTGCCCGGCCACGCCGCCCGCCAGGCGCACCTGCCATTGGGCGGCCCCCGTAGCCGTATCCAGGGCCTTCAAATCCCCCGCGGCAGACCCTGCAATAATATGCCTGCCATGCAGCACGGGAGCGGTGAAAACCTTGCCTTCCAGCGCGGCGGTCCACTTAACGGGGCCAAATCGGTTGTATTGGGAAAAAACAGCGGTGGGGAATAGTAACAATAAGGCTAATGCACTCAGTTTCATAAGTTTTGGAATTAGGGTAGGAGGTAAGATATAAAATTAAAATTATATTCTCAGGAGCCTGGCGGGGAGGTTTGATTAGTTTTATGATAAATTACCTACCTTTGCATTACTAAAATGATAGTTTATGTTGTTGAACTTTGAATGGTTCCGGACCTTTAAAACCATCTACGAAACCGGCTCCCTCACCGCCACCGCCCAGGCGCTGTACGTGTCGCAGCCCGGCGTGAGCCTGCACCTGAACTCCCTGGAAGCCTACGTGGGCTACAAGCTGTTCGACAGAACCGCCCGTAAAATGGTACCCACCGAACGCGCCAAAGTGCTCTATAACTACATATTAGAAGCGGTGAACAAGTTAGAGGATGCCGAAACACATTTCCATAAAAGCGCAGCTACCAATAAGTCAACGATCAGCGTAGGTATGTGCCTGGAAACGTTTCAATTTACATTGGAACAGTATATTTCTTCCCTCCCCTTTAACATTAATATCAAATTTGGAGAATACCCTGAAATGCAGCAGGACCTTGACCATGGAGTACTGGACCTCATCATCACGCCTCAGAAAGGCATCCAGCCTAACCTGGAATATAAACCCTTTTCCAAGGAACGCATTGTGCTGGTAGCCGGCGGCGCGCAGGACCTCTCCGAATTCAATGCCCTCATCGATTCCAAAAAAATCGCCGAAGCGGAAGCCTGGCTGAAAGACCAAACCTGGTACACCACCGCGGCGGATATGGAAAACATGCGCAAATTTTGGCACCTCAACTTCAACAAACACCCGGACTTCAGGCCAAACTATATCGTGCCCAACAAATGCTCCATCGTTCGCTGTATGAGCGATGCCGCAGGATTTGCCATCATCCCGGATTTCCTCTGCCGCCACGAGCTGGCCAGCGGCAAACTCAAGGTGGCCTGGGCTGGTAATAAAATAATGGAAAACACCCTCTACTTTGGTAAACGCAAGAAAACCATGTACAGCAAGGAAATCGGCATGATCGAAGCCGTGTTTGAAGACCAGGCGGAAGAGTTTTCCAATGCCGCCTCCGCCCTCATCCCCGCTTAAAGGTGAAAGGTAGGATGCATTAACTGGTAGTTCTTTAGCGCCTGCGTGGTAGTGCCGCCGTAATGGCGCCCTATCGGGATAATGGTTTTGTTGATCTCTATCTCGTTGCTGTTGAACTTCTCAATCTTCGGGATAGACACAATGAAGGACCGGTGTATCCGCACAAACATAGACTCCGGCAGCTTTTCCTCCATTTCAGAAATGGAATGATAGGTTTTGTACACTTCTTTGGTAGTAGTGATCAGCAGGTAGTTTTTCTGCGACTCGAAATAGAGAATATCATCGAGGTAAATTTTCACCATCTTCTTGTCCGACTTCACGAATATAAACGGAGGCTCCTTCTCCGGGGCTTCCGGCTTGTTGGTTTCCAGCAGCTGCTTGCTGTCCAGCTTAATGAAACGGTTGATCGCCTTCAGGAAACGCTCAAACGGAATAGGTTTCAGCAGGAAGTCCACCGCATCGAGGTCAAACCCATCCACCGCATACTGGGCATGCGCCGTGGTGAAAATCACGTTGGGCGCAGGCGTCAGCGAACGGATGAAATCCACCCCGCTGATCCCCGGCAAATTAATATCTGTAAAAATTAAATCGATCTTATGGGTATTAAGGCATCGTATCGCCTGGGTGCCACTGGTAAAAGTACCCGCCAGGTTGAGCACCTCAATGCGGCTGATGTAAAGCTGTAGCAGGTCCGCCGCGGGCTTCTCGTCTTCAATGATAATGCAATTAATACTGTTATTCATTTGATTCCAATTTCAGTTTCAGGTACACAAAATAACTATCCTCGTTCTGACTGATCTTCAAGGTATGATTTTCTCCGTAAATCAGGTTCAATCGCCGCTTTACATTTTCCAGGCCCACCCCGCCGCTATGGCCGTTGAACAACTGGTGCCCGCTATGCCCCGGCACAGCGCTGTTCTCTATTTTGGCCGTCAGCCATTCCTGCTGGATGGAAATGGAAATAGTGATCCAGCTGTCCCCATACTCATTCGGCATGCTATGCTTAAAGCTATTTTCCACAAAAGCCATCAGTATAAACGGTTCCAGGAACTTATTGTCAGGATTCCCATCTATATGAAAGCTGATCTGCTGGTGATGGTCAAACCGCACCTTTTGCAGCGCGATATAATCTTCCAGGTACTTTATCTCTTTCTCCAAAGGAATGCGCGTCGTATTGATCTCATAAATGGAAAACCGCAGCAGGGACGACATGCGGGCCACTATCTCCGCGGATTCAGGGCTGGTTACCAGCGTTTTGGCATAAAGCGTATTCAGTACATTGAAAATAAAATGCGGGTGAAACTGGTTGCGCAGTATCAATAACTCCGCCTGCGTCTTTTCCTCCGCCATTCGCATAGACCGGTGCTGCTCCCGCATCCAGTTGTAAAACAGCTTCACGGAAAACGGGATCGTTACCACAAACTGCAGTTTGATGATGCTGTAGATAAACGGCGAAATGCTGAGCAGCGGCTCCTTTTGCCACTGGGTCAGGAAGTATTCGAGGATAAAGGTATTGTCGATCCAGCGCTGAATCACCGCAAACAGCAGTATCAGCGGGATGTACAGCAGGATGAACAACCAGATCTTATTGCGGAAAAGCAACCGCTCCATCATCACTTCCAGTACAATCGCCACAAACAGCGCCCGCATGGGCAGGCTGATGATCTCGGAGGCAAACGCATTCCGGTAATCATGGAAAGGGCCGGCCTGTATAAATCCGAAAAGTAAAACGTATAAAATCCAGTAGATGGCGTAAACACTCTTTTTCCCCAGCCTGGAACGCGGTATAGCTATCATAAGTGGACGCGAAATTACCATTTAAGCTAAAAAATAATTGTCAAACGGCCGCTTTTTTATACGAACGACGCCTTTTCTTATACTAACTGCATAAAATGCCGCTCCCCGGATTTATGTAGCAGGAACGGGGTTGTAAGTATAAGCACCCTTTACGGATGAAGCAGGTTTACATAAATTGCCGCATTGAATTTCACGCTCCACTTATGACGAAGAAACTGATAGCCGGACTGTTGATGTTGTGTTCCACCGCTGTTGCCTATGCCGCGCCACCTGCCGTTTACCCGGTAAACTGGTGGACAGGAATGCGTACGAATAAACTGCAATTACTGCTCAAAAGTGACGACACCGCCTTTAGCCAGGGAAAGATCGATGTACAATATAAGGGTATCCAAATCCTGGGCGCCCATACTTTCGAAAACGGCAAATACCTGGCCTTGGATATTGAAATTGCGCCGGATGCGCAACCCGGCAATGTAGATTTCGTCTATACGCTCAAAGGAAAAAAATCGCATATCTCCTGGCCGCTGAAAGCCCGTAAGGGCGAGCCCGGACGCACGTTTGCACAGGGCGTCAGCACGGCGGATATGATTTATTTCATGCTGCCGGACCGCTTTTCCAACGGCGATCCGGCGAACGATAGGGTGAAAGGGTACCGGGATCAGTCGCTGGACCGCAGCGATTATTACGCCCGCCACGGGGGCGACTTCCAGGGCATCATCAATCACCTCGACTATTTCCGGGAGCTGGGCGCTACCGCCATCTGGATGACGCCCGTGATGGAAAACGATATGCCCTCCCGCACAGAGCATGGCTACGCCATCACCAATCCTTACCAGATTGATAAACGCTATGGCGGCAACGAAGGCTATAGGATACTGAGCGACTCCCTCCATCACCGGGGCATGAAACTCGTGCAGGACGCGGTGTACAACCATACCGGCACCTGGCACTTCATCGTGCAGGACCTGCCTGCGGCCGACTGGCTTAACCAGTGGCCCACCTTCACCGGCACCAGCGCCCGGGAACAAGCCCTGTTTGATCCGCATGCCTCCGCCATTGACAAGCGCCGCATGACGGACGGCTGGTTTGTAAAGGAAATGCCGGACTGGAACCAGCGCAATCCGTACGTAGCCAACTTTATCATTCAAAATTCCATCTGGTATATTGAAGAATTCGGCGTGGATGCCGTGCGTATCGACACCTATATGTACAACGACCAGGAGTTTGGCAACTTGTGTAATGCCGCGCTGCTGAAGGAATACCCGCAGCTCTCCATCTTCGGGGAAGTGCTGGTGCAAAACACGCCTAACCAGGTGTACTTCGTACAAAACAATATCAATACGCCGTTCAAGAGCAACCTGCCCGGCGTGCTGGACTTCCAGGCGCTGTTCAATGGCATCGTGCCGGCGCTCACCCAGGAAGTAGGCTGGAACACAGGCGTGATACAGCTTTACAACGTGCTCGCGTACGATTTCCTGTATAAAGACCCCACCAAAAACGTTTTACTGCTGGATAATCATGATCTCAACAGGTTTTTTTCTGTTGTGAAAGAAGATCCGGCGAAGCAGAAGATCGCTTACACGTGGTTGCTGACCTGTCGCGGCATCCCACAGCTGTATTACGGAAGTGAAGTCCTAATGAAAGGCGAAACCAGACCGGATGGCCTCGTACGCCTCGATTTCCCCGGAGGCTGGCCAAACGATAAGCAAAACGCCTTTACCGGCGAAGGCTTAACAGATGCGCAAAAAGAAGTACAGCAGCTTGTAAAAAAGTTAGGTACATATCGCAAAAATTCTTCTGCATTGAAATTCGGACAATTGATGCAATTTGCGCCGCAGGATGGACTTTACGTGTACTTCCGTTACACCAATGATCAAACGGTGATGTGTGTCATGAACACATCCAAAGAAGCAAGGAAGATAGATTTCAATTACTTCAACGAGCGCACCGCGGGATTCTCCGCTGCCACAAACGTACTTACGGGCGATCATTTTAAACTGGATGGCAATACGGTTATCCCGGCCATGCAGTCATGGGTTTTAGCACTGAAAAAAGAAGAATAACAAATGGAGAGGCCACTTTGTAAAACTGAAACTATATATCATCCAACAATTCACTTCGTTATGAAAAAGTTCTACCGTAGACTTTTTACAGCAGTGACGGCACTGTTGCTATGCGCGTTTTCCGTGCAGGCGCAGGCGCAGGTCAGCGGAAAAGTCACTGATGCCGAATCCGGCGAATCCCTGCCGGGCGTAAGTATCCAGATCAAGGGTACTAACAGAGGCACGCAAACTGATGCCCAGGGACACTATTCCATTTCCGGCACGACCCCTGCCACCGTCCTGATTTTTTCCTTCCTCGGCAAAGCGCCCCAGGAAATTACCGTGGGTACAAAGCAATCCATTGACGTTAAGCTCGCTGACGATCACCGCACGCTCAATGAGGCAGTGGTGATAGGCTACGGCGTTCAAAAGAAGAAAGATGTGACCGGTAGCATCACTACCATCTCCTCCAAAGATTTCCAGAAAGGAACGATTCAAACGCCTGACCAGCTCATTGTGGGTAAGGTGGCCGGCGTGGCCATTACTTCCAACAGCGGCCAGCCGGGCGTGGGTAGTACCATCCGCATCCGCGGCGGTTCTTCCCTGAATGCCAGCAACGATCCGCTGTTTGTGATCGATGGGGTACCGCTGAGCGGATCCACCATCAACGGCGCTCCCAACCCGCTGGCGCTCATCAACCCGAATGATATCGAAAGCATGACGGTACTCAAAGATGCCGCCGCTACCGCTATCTACGGTTCCCGCGCTTCCAACGGGGTGATTATGATCACCACCAAAAAAGGAAAGTCCGGCGCTCCTAAAATTACTTTCAACACAAACATAGGCGTGGGTAAGATCACCAAAAAAGTAGACGTGCTGACGGCCGATGAATTCCGCCAGTATGTAGACTCCCTCGGCACCCCTGCGCAGAAAGCCCTCATGGGCAAGGCCAGCACCGATTGGCAGGATCAGATCTACCGCACTTCCATCAGCAACGATAACAACCTGAGTGTGGCCGGCGCATTTAAAAATATGCCTTACCGCATCTCCGCCAACTTCACCAATCAAACCGGCGTGCTGATCACCGATAACCTGAAACGCAGCTTCCTGGGAGTAAACCTGAATCCTTCCTTCTTTGATAATCACCTGAAAGTGAATATCAGTGCCAAAGGCGTGATTTCAAAAGCCCATTATGCCAACCAGCAGGCCATCATCAACGCCGTGCAGTTTGATCCGACCCAGCCGGTGTATGACAGCGCCAGCCCCTTCGGCGGCTACTTTGAGTGGTATAGCAAAGACCCCGCTACGGGCACGGTTACACTGAATCCGAACGCGCCGCGCAACCCGGTATCCCTGATCCGCATGCAGGATAATAACAGCGAAGTAAAACGCAGTTACGGCAATATCGAATTCGATTACAAATTCCATTTCCTGCCTGACCTGCGGGCCAACTTAAACCTCGGCTACGATGTATCCCAGGGTAGCGGCACTACCTTCGTGCCTGCAGAAGCCGGCCAGCAGTACACCGTAGGCGGCCAGAACAACCACTTCCTGCAGAAAATGAATAACCGGGTAGGGGAGTTTTACCTGAACTACGTTAAATCTATTCCGGGCATTAAGTCCAACATCAACGTGCTGGCAGGTTACGGTTATTACGATAACAAAACCACCAACTACAATTACCCGAGCTACAACGCCAAAGGGGAAGTAATCGAAGGCAGCGAGCCGAAGTTCCCGCTGGATATTCCGCAGAATACCCTCATCTCTTACTACGGCCGTTTGATCTATACCTTCGATGATAAATATATCTTCGCGGGCTCTATCCGTACGGACGGGTCCTCCCGCTTTGCGCCGGAAAACCGCTGGGGCGTATTCCCTTCCGCAGCGCTGACCTGGCGTATCAACCGGGAAAATTTCCTGAAGGATGCCAGGGCCCTCAACGACCTGAAGCTCCGCCTGAGCTACGGTATCACCGGTAACCAGGATGGTATTGCCAACTACTCCTACATGGCTATTTACTCCACCAGCTCCAACAGCAGCATGTACCAGTTTGGCAACAACTGGTATAACATGCAGGCGCCGGCGGCTTATGATAAGAACATCAAGTGGGAACAAACCGAAACCTACAACGCCGGCGTGGACTTCGCCTTCCTCGACGATCGCCTGAGAGGTAGCGTGGACGCGTATTGGAAGAAAACCAAAAACCTCCTCAATACCGTGCCTATTCCTATCGGTTCCAACTTCAGTAACCAGATACTCACCAACGTAGGTAATATTGAGAACAAAGGGGTGGAGCTGAACCTGGAAGCTACGCCGGTTGAAAAAGGCAAGTTCTCCTGGAACGTCAACTTCAACCTTACCCTGAACCAGAATAAGATCACGAACCTGACCGCCGTTACCGATCCCAGCTTCGTAGGTAACCTCACCGGCGGCATCACCGGCGGTACCGGCCAGTCTATCCAGATCCACTCTGTAGGCTACAATACCTTCGCGTACTACGTGTACAAACAGGTGTACGATGCCAACGGCAAACCGGTCGAAGGCGTGTACGAGGACCTGAATAAGGACGGCGTGATCAACGAGAAAGATATGTACCGTTATAAATCCCCGGCGCCTAAAGTATTCCTCGGTTTCGGTACCTCGCTCAATTACGACCGCTGGTCGCTCAGCACTTCCCTGCGCGCCAACCTGGGCAACTATATGTACAACAACGTGGCGTCCAACTTCGGCGTGAGAAGGAATATCCTGAACCCGCTGGGACTGCTCAACAACAGTACTACCGACATCTATAACACCAACTTCTTCAATAACCAGTACCAGTCCGACTACTACGTACAGAATGCCTCATTCCTGCGTATGGACAACCTGAGCCTCGGTTACAACTTCGGTTCCCTGTTCAAAAACACGGCGCACCTGCGGTTGAACGCATCCTGCCAGAACGTGTTTGTCATCACGAAATACAAAGGGCTGGACCCGGAGATCAGCAGTGGTATCGACTACAACCTGTATCCAAGATCAAGGACATTCACGCTGGGAGCTAACCTGGAGTTTTAATTAAAAAATTTTGGTAAGATGAAAAAGAACTTTCTCAAAATATGTGCGCTGGCGGCAGTGGTAGGTTTTAGCTCCTGTACCAAGGACCTGGACCGGATGCCGACCAATTCCACAACTGCGGATATTGCCTACGGTTCCCTGCAGGGATACAAGCAGGTGCTCGCAAAAGTCTACGGCAGCTTTGCGCTGGCCGGTAACAACGGTACCTCTACTTCTGACCTGGCGGGTATTGACCCGGGGCAGGCCGATTTCCTCCGCCTCTTCTGGAATGCCCAGGAGCTGCCTACGGAAGAAGCCATGTGCGTTTGGAACGACCCTGGCATCCCGGATTTCCATAACATGAACTGGACCAGCAACAACGTGCTGCTGGCGGCACTGTACAACCGTGCGCTGTTCCACGTAACCGTGGCCAACGAATTCCTCCGGGAATCCACCGATGACAAGATCGCTGCCCGCGGCTTTTCCGGCAAGGATGCAGAGGAGATTAAAACCTACCGCGCGGAAGCGCGTTTCCTCCGCGCCTTCGAATACTGGGTGCTGATGGACCTCTTCGCCAACCCGCCGTTTGTAACGGAAAAAGATCCGATCGGAAAATATATTCCGCCGCAAACCACCCGCGCGGAACTGTTCAAATATATAGAGTCGGAACTGCTGGCCATAGAACCGCTGGTAGTAGCCGCCCGCAATAACGAGTATGCCCGGGTAGACCAGGGCGCTGTATGGGCGCTGCTGGCGCGCCTCTACCTCAACGCGGAGGTGTACCTCGGAAAAGGCAACGGTAAATACACCGAAGCCATCACCTATTCCTCCAAAGTAATCGCAGCAGGTTACTCCCTGAAGTCCGATTACAAAGGATTGTTCCTGGCAGATAATAATACCGCCAACCCGGAAATCATCCTGCCGATTGTATATGACGGGGTGAATACGCAGAATAATGGTGGTACCACCTTTATCATCAACGCTGCCATCAACGGGGATATGAATCCTGCTTCCTTTGGCGTGCCAGGTGGCGGCTGGGGCGGCAACAGAAGCACCAGCGCGCTGCCGGGCCTCTTTGCCGACAGGAGCGGCGCTACGGACAAGCGCGCCATGTTCTACGGCGATAAACCGGAAATTGTGGACGTTTCCCAGTTTGCCGAAGGGTTAAGGGTAGTGAAATACCGCAACGTAACTTCCACAGGGGTTACGCCGCCGGCGCCGGGTGGGTCTTTCAGCTCGGTGGACTTCCCGCTGTTCCGCCTGGCAGAGCAATACCTGATTTATGCCGAAGCGGTAAAACGCGGCGGCAGCGGCGGTAACGAAACTACCGCCCTGGGTTACCTGAACGCCTTACGGGAACGCGCCTACGGAAATACTTCCGGCAACATTACCAGCTATAACCTGGATTATATCCTGGACGAAAGAGGACGCGAATTGTACTGGGAAGCCTTCCGCCGTACGGACCTGATCCGGTTCGAGAAATTCACGGCCTCCGGCTACGTATGGCCATGGAAAGGCGGTGTCAGGGACGGCAGGGGCGTGGAATCCTTCCGTACCATCTACCCGCTGCCAGCTACTGACCTGACAGCCAACCCGTCCCTCAAACAGAATGCAGGCTACTAAAACACGTTATCATGAAAAGAACTATTTATCAATATATCATGGCCGGGATGTTTGCAGCAGCCCTGGCGTCCTGTAAGAAAGACGAGGTGAAAACCATTGCCCAGCCAGGCACCGCGCCTATGCTGAGCGCCAGCGCGGATACCGTCATCCTGAAAAAGGATCATGCGGCGGACAATGCGGTTACCTTCAAATGGAACGCCTCCAGCTTTGGCTTTAACGGGGTGGTAAAATACAGCCTCGAGTTCGCGAAAAAAGGCGACAACTTTGCCACCGTGAAAGCAGTGACCGCCGATACCCTCAGCAAAACGCTGACAGTGGCGGAACTGAATACCATCGCCAACGGGCTGGAAGTGGACAATGGCGTGCCGGCGGACCTCGAGGTGCGCGTGAAAGCCATTATCAGCGACAACTTCCAGGCAGCGTATTCCAATACCCAAAAGCTGGTCGTGAACTCCTACCTGGACCTCATCGATTACCCGAGCATGTATGCGCCGGGCGATTACCAGGGCTGGAACCCCGCGGGAGCGGCCAAACTGGTATCTCTGAAATCGGATAAAGTCTACGAAGGATACGCTTATTTCTCCGCCGCAACCACTACGTTTAAATTCACTTCCCAGCCAAACTGGGATGGTACCAACTATGGAGGTACCAGCAGCGGCAATAAGGGCGTGTTATCCGCCACCGGCGATAACCTGCAGGTGACCGGCGCCGGTTATTACTACCTCACACTGGACCTGGGCTCCAATGCCTGGTCCGCCACGCTGACCACCTGGTCCATGATCGGCAATGCCGCCAAAGGCTGGGATACGGACCTGGATCTGACCTTTGATCCGGCTAAGAATGTATGGACGGCCACGGCCGACCTCTCCGCCGGCGAATTTAAGTTCAGGGCCAACCATGCCTACGATATCAACTACGGCGATAATAAACCCGGCGATCCTTTCCTGAACAGGGACGGGGCCAACATTAAAATTACCGAGGCCGGCACGTATGACATTGTGCTGAACCTGAGTATTGCGGGCAACTATTCTTACACCCTCAAAAAGAAATAGTTTCTAACGTGAGGAGCCGGCAACGGCCGGTTCTGATAATTATAAGGGCAAACGGAATGAAGGGCCGGCTCCTGCAAAGGGGCGGCCTTTCGTTTTTTGGGGCGGCACTGAGGAATTTTTTGCCCGCTTCGGGCGGCCGGGCAGCAACCCCGGCAGGCGCGGAGCCGTTAATTTTGGGTTACGTTCACAGATATGTGAAAAAATTACAGGCGCGCCCGGCAGGGTCTTAACAGCCGGTTCAAATGCCCGTACCGCCTTGTGTATGAAGGAAATAAGCGGCTTATTAACCTATGATTTTCAACCCCTCCCGTTACGAAACTTTTCATTTTTCTTTTCCACATGTAACAATCTGAGAACCAAAATTGTAATTTAGCGGGATGGTTGTGTCATGAACGTACTGCGTATAGGCATAATTGATATAAAAAAAATTTCGGCAAATGGATTCCAGCAGCGGACAACCGGAGAAACCAGTAGTTTCCAGGGGGATAGATAATTTCTTCCTGGACATCTATCGCATCTTCCAGTTTATCAAACGCTTTTTCAGAGAGGCGTTACGCCCTCCATTGGAGGTTAAAGAGTTTATCAGGCAGTGCTACATGGTAGGGTACAAATCCCTCGCGTTAATCACCATGACCGGCTTTATTACGGGCCTGGTATTTACCAAACAATCACGTCCATCCTTATCTGAATTCGGGGCCACTTCCTGGCTGCCTTCCCTGATCGCCATCGCGGTGGTAAGGGCGCTGGCGCCGTTGGTAACCTCCCTGATCTGCGCAGGTAAGGTGGGTTCCAGCATCGGTGCGGAACTTGCTTCTATGAAAGTGACAGAACAGATCGATGCCATGGAAGTATCCGCCATCAACCCGTTTAAATACCTGGTAGTGACCAGGGTCATGGCTACCACCGTTTGTATCCCCATCCTGGTGTGTTATACCGGCCTTGTAGCCCTCCTCGGTTCTTACCTGGATATTCATCTGAACGAGCATACCAGCTTTGTGACCTTCTTCCAGAATGCGTTTAAAAATATCACCTTCCTGGATTTCGGCACCACGATGTTCAAAGCGATCGCCTATGGCTTTACCATCGGTATAGTAGGCTGTTTCCAGGGTTGGAGAGCTACGCAGGGTACGCAGGGCGTAGGTAAAGCCGCAAACGTATCCGTAGTAGTGTCCATGTTCCTGATCTTCCTCGAAGAAGTAGTAATTGTACAGGTGGCAAACTCTATCAGATAGCAGTATGAAGAATTTTAAACCAAATATCGATTGGCAGGATAAGGTGATCGACATACACGATCTCTATAAATCCTTTGGCTCCAACCATGTACTCCGCGGCATCAGCCTCCAGGTGCATAAAGGGGAAAACGTGGTGGTACTGGGCCGCTCCGGTACCGGTAAATCGGTATTGATCAAAATAATGGTAGGTTTACTCTCCCCGGATTCCGGCGAAGTAAATGTACTCGGCAAGGAAGTTCCCGGCCTCTCCGTAGTGGAACTGAGGGAACTCCGCCTGCGGGTAGGCTTCTGCTTTCAGAACGGCGCGCTGTACGACAGTATGACCGTTGGCGAAAACCTGGCCTTCCCCCTCAAACGCAATACCCCTGGTATTACCCGGGCCAAGGTGAAAGAAATGGTGGCCACCGTGCTGGATGCCGTAGGGCTTTCCCAAACCATCGACCAGATGCCGGCCGAGCTGTCCGGCGGCCAGCGCAAACGTATCGGTATCGCACGTACGCTGATCCTCCGCCCGGATATTATGCTCTACGATGAGCCCACCGCCGGGCTGGACCCCATCACCTGTACGGAAATCAATAACCTTATCAACGAAGTGCAACATCGCTTT
>Ga0164243_10005081_pt1 | contig 20237 bp, 13 predicted proteins | sample OricompcompostOP_FD_108781 | JGI IMG/M metagenome (GOLD analysis project Ga0164243, IMG submission 108781) | Organic Plus compost microbial communities from Emeryville, California, USA - Original compost - Organic plus compost (OP) | ecosystem: Engineered > Solid waste > Mixed feedstock >... | reverse complement strand
GGTGTGCAGACCGGTGATGGAATCATCTACGCCGATGAGGAGAGCGTCGGCACACCCGGTGGGTCGCGGCGGCGGCGAGCGGGGCGGTCGCCAGCAGCCTGGTGATTCTCGCGTACGGCTACCGCCAGCGCAGCCAGGTCGCCTACATCGAGTCGGTGAGTGGGTCGACCTTCGAGCTCTACACGACCGTGCTCTTCGGCGGCGTAGCGCCGGCGCTGATCCTGGTGGCGGTCGGTTTGTTCAGCCTGCCGCTGCGGATGCCGGCCGCGGTCTTCACCGCGTGGGCGGTGATCCCCACTCTCGGCCTGCTGGCCGTCTCCACGGTGCTGCCGCTCTTCCTGCCACGCTATCTGCTCTTCACCGTGCCGGGTTGGGCGTTGGCGGCCGGGGTGGCGGTGGCCCGGGTGCGGCCCGCCTTCGCGGCCTCGGTGGTGCTGCTCCTGGCCGGGCTGGCGTTGCCCGCGCAGGTGGCGATGCGGGGCACGGCGGGGCACGGCCAGGACACCCGGGGCGCCGCACTCATCGTGGGCCAGGGTGTGCAGACCGGTGATGGAATCATCTACGCCGATGAGGAGAGCGTCGGCAGCTGGACGGCGCGGGACGCGATCGCCCACTACCTGCCTGCCGCTTACCGGCCGCAGGACGTGCTGGCCACCCAACCGCCGCGCACCGGAGGACACCTGCTGGCGGTGGAGTGCCCCGACGTCGCGGCCTGCCTGAACGGCCACGAACGGCTGTGGCTGGTGCGGGCGACCACACTCGACGATCCACTGGCCAACGTCGGATCGTCCAAAGAGGACATCTTGCGAGCCGGGTACGACGTGGTGCAGGTCTGGCAGTTCGCCGGCATGACCGTCGCCCTGCTGCAGCGCACAGCACCGCCGGGGCCGTAGGGCCGCCGGCGCAGACTTGAGGATAGGAACAAGAACCATGCAGAGCCGGGCACGGCTGGACAGCGCGTTGGCGCGGCGCAACTACCTCGCCGCCGCCACGATCGCCGGACCCCTGCGACCGGCCCCGGACGGCCCGTCGACGGTGCGGTTCCGCCACGTCATGTCGCCGCGGGAGCGCGTGCTGCTCACCGCGATGTTCGCGGTCAACCTGGCCACCACGCTCGTCCTGATCGGCTGGCTGGTGCACCCGTCGCACCTGCCGGGGTTCACGGGCGACGCGTCCCCGGTGGCGGTGGCCCTGGCCCGGCTGGGCTTCGTGCTGGTCATCCTGGTCGAGGTCGTCCGGCTGGTGCAGAACGTGGCGGTGTGGGTCTACGCCTTCCACGCCAAGGATCCGGTGCCGGTGGATCCGCCGACCGGCCTGCGTGTCGCCGTCCTCACCACGATCGTGCCGAGCAAGGAGCCTGTCGAGATCGTGGAGCGCACGCTGCGGCGCATGCTGCAGATCGCCTACTGCGGCACGGTCGACGTCTGGATCCTCGACGAGGGCGACGATCCCGAGGTGAAGGCGATGGCCGCCCGGCTGGGCGTGCGGCATTTCAGCCGCAAGGGCCGGCCCGAGTACAACCAGCCGGCCGGGGAGTTTCGCGCGCGCTCGAAGGCCGGCAACCACAACGCCTGGCGGGCCGAGCACGAGCACGAGTACGACGTGGTGGCCCAGATGGATCCCGACCACGTGCCGATGCCGCACTTCCTGGAGCGGACGCTCGGCTACTTCCGTGATCCCGACGTCGCCTTCGTGGTGGCACCGCAGGTCTACGGGAACATGTACGACAACTGGGTGGCGCACGGGGCCTCGGTGCAGCAGTACCTGTTCAGCGGCATCGTGGAGCGCGGTGGCAACGGTCTGGACGCCCCGCTGCTGATCGGGACCAACCACCTCTACCGGCCCGCCGCGTGGCGCCAGATCGGCGGCTACCAGGACTCGATCATCGAGGACCATCTCACCAGCATGCGCATCCACGGCAGCGTCAACCCGGCCACCGGCAACAAGTGGAAGGGTGTGTACACGCCGGACGTGCTGGCGATCGGCGAGGGACCGACCTCCTGGGCCGACTACTTCAACCAGCAGAAGCGTTGGTCCTACGGCATCTGGGAGATCCTGCTCTACCGTCGCGACGCCCGGGCCGGCCTGTCCGCCCGCCAGCGCCTGCTCTACGGGTGCGTCCAGCTCTACTACCCGAGCGTGGCGGTCGGGCTGCTGCTGGGCACCGTCGCCACCGCGCTCTACCTCTTGTTCGGCATCAGCTCCATCCAGTTGGAGGGGACGACCTGGCTCGGCCTCTGGTCGGTGAGCCTCGGCAGCTGGTTCCTGCTCTGGTTCTGGCTTCGGCGGTTCAACCTGGCCGAGCACGAACGGGTCGAGGCCGGCATGCCCGGCATGGCGTTGGCGCTCTTCGCCGGCCCGGTCTACGTCGCCGCCGCGTGCAGCGCGATCCTGCGCCGACCGCTGACCTATGCGGTGACCGCGAAGGGCCGGCTCGCCAGCGGCGAGGGATTGGCCACCTTCCGTCTGCACCTGGCCTGGGCGGGTGCCGCGGCCAGCCTGCTCGGGGCGAGCTTCCTGTGGCAGCACGACGTGCTCGCCCTGCGCATCTGGGCACTGCTGCCGCTCGTGGCGGGCCTGGCGCCGCCGCTGATCGTGCTCGGCAGCGAACTGCCCGGGCGCATCCAGCGGCATCCGGTGCTCGGGCGGCACCCGTGGGTACGCCAGTACGTCCCGCCGCTGCCGGATCCCGGCAAGGCCACCGGGCGGTGGGTGCTGGTCAGCGAACCTCAGCCGGCCGCTGCGGCGAAGCCACGGATCCCGGCCCAGCGCCGCGCCGCCCGGCCCTCGTCCCCGCCCGCCGCCCAACCGGCGGCCAAGCCGGCCACGCTGGCCGGGGGAAGGAGGCGCTCATGAACCGCCATCGCCCGGGCCTGCTGGTCGTGGCGGGCACCCTGGCGGTCGCGCTGGTCGGTGCCGTGCTCGCGGCCGTGACCCGACCCGACCCCCTGGCGCTGCCGACCCACCCCGAGGGCTGGTCCGCGGCCACCGACCCGCTGGCCGTCGTGACGCCGGTGCCGTTCCCGGCCGACGGCAAGGTCTTCCTGGGCGTGCAGACCAATCTCGGCCCGTACGACTTCACCGCCGTCGATGCCTTCGCGGCCGCGACGCGACACCGGCCGTCGGTGCTGCAGTTCACCCAGGGTTGGGCCACCGACGACTTCGACGCCAGTCGGTTCGACTCCATCGCGCAGCGGGGCATGCTGCCGGTCCTGGCCTGGGAGCCGTGGGACTACCGCAAGGCCAACGACAACGGCTACCAGCCCGCCTACCGCCTGGCCGCCATCGCCGGCGGCACCTACGACGACTACATCCGACGTTGGGCCGAGGGCATCGCCGCGCTGTCCTACCCGGTGGTCATCCGGTTCGCGCACGAGATGAACGGCTTCTGGTACCCCTGGTGCGAGCAGTCCAACGGCAACCGTACGGGCGACTACGTCAAGGCCTGGCGGCACGTGCACGACCTGTTCGAGCAGGCCGGCGCCGACAACGTGACGTGGATGTGGAGCCCCAACGTGAGCTGGCCCGGCGCCCCGGCGCTGTCCCGGTTCTACCCCGGAGACTCCTATGTGGACTGGATCGGGCTGTCCGGCTACTACGGCACGGCGGGGCGGGAGAAGTACGCGTCGTTCGACGAGATCTTCGCCGCGACGTTGGCCGAGCTGGCCACGTTCACGCACAAGCCCGTGGTCGTCTCGGAGACCGGAGCCACCGACGCCGCCGGCGCCCGCGCGCGGTGGATCACGGAGCTGTTCGCGCAACTGCCCCACCACCCCGAGGTGATCGGACTGATCTGGTTCGAGGCCCGCAAGGAGATCGACTGGCGGATCGCGATCGCGCCGAAGGCCGCGGCCGCCTTTGCCGAGGGCGCGGCGGATCCGCGTTACGACACGCCGTGGTCACCCGCTGGCGTGCCCCGCACCTCGTAGCGCCACGGCGGCAACCGTGCTGGCGGTGGCGATCACCGTCTGGGATGCCGCCACGGCGTCCGCGAGTGCCACGGTCGTGACCTGGCGGAGAATGACGGCGTGGACCTGACGATCCGACCGTTCCGGACGGGGGACGAGCCCGGCGCCTACGAGGTGTGCCGGCGGACGGGCGACCTGGGCGGCGACGCCACCGACCGGTACGACGATCCGGACCTGCTGGGCCACATCTGGGTCGGACCCTATCTCGCGCTCGCCCCCGAGTTCGCGTTCATGCTCGTGAACGAGAACGACGAGGTGCTCGGCTACACCGTCGGAGTGCCGGACACGGCGGCGTTCGCCCGCGACTGCGAACGGTCGTGGTGGCCGGCGCTGCGGGCCCGCTACCCGGAGACGGCGCCCCGACGGGCCACCGACGCGGAACTGGTGCAACTCATGCACCACCCGATGATCATGACGGGCGACTTCCTGGCCACCTACCCTGCCCACCTGCACATCGACCTGCTGCCACCGGGGCAGGGCCAGGGGAAGGGGCGGGAACTGCTGCAGACCCTGTTCGCCGCGCTCGCGGCCGCCGGCGCGCCCGGCGTCCACCTCGGGGTGGACGAGGCGAACGTACGGGCGATCGGGTTCTACGAGCACCTGGGCTTCCACACTCTCTGCGCAGGCCGGCTCATGGCCCGTTCGCTCCCGTGACAAGTCCACCGTGGACGGTCAGGCCGCGGTAGCGGGTTCCGTCTCCGGCTTGGGCTCGACGTGCTCGCGGACGACCTTGGGCATGGTGGACAGGGCGATCACCATGAGCACCGCGGCGACCAGGACGGCGAGGAAGACGTGGTGTGAGGCGCGACTGAGCTGTTCGGGTGTCTGCTCGCCGTCGCCGAGAGTGGCGTTGGCGATGGCGCCGAAGACGGCCACGCCCACCGCGCTGCCGATCGACCGGCTGAACATGTTGGTGCCGGTGACCACGCCGCGTTCGGACCAGCCGACCGTGGTCTGCGCCGCGATGAGGATCGGTGCCGCCACCAGACCGAGACCCGCGCCGACGACGAAGCAGGCGCCCGCGACGAAGAGGATCGACGAGCCCGAACCGAGCAGCGTCAGCAGCACAGATCCGGTCGTCGCCACCAACGCGCCGAGCAGCGCGGTGGCGCGGAAGCCGATGCGCAGGTAGAGCTTGCTCGACTGCGACGAGGAGATCGGCCAGGCGATCGTCATCGTCGCCAGTGCGAAGCCGGCCACGAGGGGGCCGGTGCCCAGCACCTTCTGGGCGAAGGTCGGCACGAACGAGGTCAGGCCCAGCAACAGCGCGCCGAGCAGGACCCCGGCGGCGTTGGTGCTGACCAGGATCCGGCGCCGGAACAGCCAGAACGGCAGCACCGGCTCGGCGGCGCGTCGCTCGACGGCGATGAAGGCGGCGATGAGCGCCAGCCCGGCGCCGAACACCACCGCGCTCGCCGTCGAACGCCAGGCCCAGGACCGCCCGCCCTCCAGCAGGCCGAGGATCAGCAGCGTGCAGCCGATCGTGAGCAGCGCCGCCCCGGCGTAGTCGATGCGGTGCTCGCGCCGGGTCACCTTCTCCCGGAAGAAGCGCAGCAGCACCCATCCCGCGCCGATGCAGAGCGGGATGTTCACGAAGAAGACCAACCGCCAACTGGACCACTGGGTGAAGACGCCGCCGATCGTGGGACCGACGACGGACGCGATGCCCCAGACACTGCCCAGGTAGCCCTGGACCCGACCTCGCTCCTGCAACGTGTAGAGGTCGCTGACGATCGTCATCGACATCGGCTGGATGGCGCCGGCACCCAGGCCCTGCACCGCCCGGAAGGCGATCAGCGCAGGCATCGACCAGGCCGCCCCGCACAGCACCGAGCCCAGCAGGAACAGGCTGATGCCGACGAGCATGATGCGTTTGCGTCCAAAGGTGTCGGCGAGCTTGCCGTAGACCGGCACGCTGACCGCCTGCGCCAGCAGGTAGATGGAGAAGAGCCACGGGAACTGGCCGAAGTCACCGAGGTCGGCCACCACGGACGGGACCGCGGTGGCGAGGACCGTGGTGTCGATGGCGATGAGTCCCATGGAGAGCAGCAGGGCGAACAGCACCCGCCCGCGCTCCGATCGCAATCCGAGACCTTCGCCGTCCGCGCTCGCCATACCCGTCCCCAACTGGTTCGTCTACGCGAACTATTCCAGCCGGGATCCGACGGGGGTGAGGCACCCGGGGCGTTGTGACGCTCGGGGTCAGGAGATGTCGCGCCGCCGCAGCAGCCAGGCGCCGACCGCACCCGTGATGACCCCGTAGCCGACGAGGATGAGCGCCCCGACCCACCAGGGCGGGCCGAAGATGGCCGACCCCCCGTCCAGGCTGGGCCCGAACGGCAGCCGACCGGCACTGACCATGACCTCGGAGGCGACGGAGGGGGCCAGCACCATCAACTGCAGGAACCAGGTCTGCTTGACGACGAGCAGGTACAGCACCAGGAAGACGCCCTGGATGATCTGCCCACCGATGAGGTAGCCGCCGGCGGCGGTGATGGTCGCGGCGATCTGGTTCTTCAGCAGCGCGCCGAGCCCGACGCCGAGCACGCCCCACAGGGCGTACGCGAGCAGGTTCATGAGGATCGAGCGCAGCACGCTCCACTCGCCGAGGCTGTTGGGTTCGCCGATCGAGGCGAAGAAGATGACCCCGACGATGAGGTTGATCACCGTGGTCGCCAGCCAGGCCGCGCCGGCGACGCCCACCCCCGCCCACAGCTTGGCCAGGATGACCCGGGTGCGCTGCGGCGTGGTCAGGAACGTCGCGGTCGCCGTCTGGTGGGCGAACTCGTTGGTGACCAGGAGCGAGCCGAGCACGAGCACGATGAGCTGGCCGAAGTAGGAGCCCGAGGTGAACAGCCGGGCCGCCGCGGTCTGCTGGGCGCCGGCCAGACCGCCCTCGGTGACGAACGGGGAGCCGCCCTCGGACGGGTTGCGGACCGCGTCGAGTTCGAAGTAGGCCTGAACGCCGTTGACCAGCAGCGCCAGGGCCAGCGCGCCGACACCGCACAGCGCGAGGATCCACCAGAGGTTGGTCGTGCGGACCTTTCGCAGCTCGGCGAAGATCAGGCGCGGCGGGACGTGCTCCACGGTCGTCACGACGTGCACTCTAGCCAGTCGGCGCTCGCGACGCGGGACCCGCGGTGACTGTGAGCTGGGCCGTGCGGGCACGGCCCGATGTACCAGCCGTGCGGGCACGGCCGGGTGTGCCCGCCGTGCGGCCGAGGAGAAGGATGGACGGGTGGGCGCCGATGGTTCCGCGGACCTGACCGTCCGTACGTTGATCCCGTCGCTCTTCCTGCCGGCCGTCGTCTACGAGATCGGCAACGGGGCGGTGGCTCCGGTGCTCGCGCTCGCCGCCCTGAACCTGGGCGCATCGCCCGCGCTCGCCGGCGTGGTCGTCGCGCTGCTCGGCCTCGGGCAACTGGCCGGCAACGTGCCCGCCGCCGCACTGGTCGACCGGGTCGGCGACCGGCGGGCGATGATCGTCGCCGCCGCCACGGCCGGTGCCGGCATGCTCGTGCTCTTCTTCGCCGGCCAGCTCTGGATGCTGGCGCTGGTCACGGTGCTCGTCGGCGCCTGCAACGCCACGTTCTATCTGGCCCGGCACTCGTTCGTGACGGTCGTGGTGTCACCCTCGATCCGGGCCGCGGTCATGTCGACCGTCGGCGGGTCGCACCGGGTGGGACTGTTCCTCGGACCGCTCATCGGGGCGGCCGTCATCGGGGCCACCTCGCTGCGGGGCGCGTTCCTGGTCGCCGTGGTGGCGATCATCGCGACCATCGCGATCCTGCTCGTGGTGCCCGAGCCGAGGCAGGCCGAGGCCTTCGCCCGGCGGCCCCGGGAGGCCACGTCGGTCGCCTCGGTCTGGCGCGAGCACAGCCGGTTGCTGCTCACCCTCGGTGGCGCGGTCTTCGCCATCGGCGCGGTGCGCGCGGCGCGCCCCACGGTGCTGCCGCTGTGGGCCGACCACATCGGCCTGGATGCGCGGACCACCAGCCTGGTCTTCGCCATCAGCGCGGCCGTCGACATGGCGCTCTTCTATCCCGCCGGCAAGGCCATGGACCGGTACGGCCGCCTCTTCGTGGCGGTACCCAGCATGCTCCTGCTCGGTGGCGCCATGATGGCCCTGCCGCTGACGGGCAGCGTGGTCTCCCTGACCCTGGCCGCGGTGGTGATGAGTCTCGGCAACGGCCTGGGGTCGGGCATCGTCATGACGCTGGGGGCCGACGTGGCGCCGGCAGGTACGCCCGTACGGTTCCTGTCCCAGTGGCGGTTCATGAGTGACAGCGGCAACAGTTCCGGTCCGCTGCTCGTGGCGGCCCTCGCGGCCGTCAGCCTCGGCGCGGCCGTGGTCGTCGCCGGCGTGGTCGGGTTGCTCGCCGCCGCGGCCCTCGCGCGGTGGGCGCCGTTCTACTCGCCCTTCGCCACCCTCGCCATGGTGCGCGCCGCGCGTTCGGGGCAGAACAACGCGGCGGCGGCCGGGTGACCCCGACCGCCGGCCGTGATGTGCTCGTACGCGTCAGTCCGTACGGTCAGCGCAGTCCGGCGTCGTCGTTGACCCGCTCGTCCTCGACCTCGATCCGCTCGCGGCGGACCTCGTCGCGGACCTTGTGCTCGTTGGTCTCGGTCCTCGTGGTCATGCGCACGGTCTCGACCGGCACCGGTTCCTTGGCGATGGTCGGACGCTCCGCCTTCAGCGTGACCTCGACGACCTCGTCGTCGAAGGTGTGGCCCGCCGCGGGTCGGGTCTCGCCCGGCGCGCTCCGCTCGATCGACACCTCTTCGTGGTGCAGCGGGACCGTCGTCTCGACCGGCTCGGTGACCACGTGCTTGTGCAGCCGTACGGTGCCGTTCTCCACCGTCTCCGTACCGACCCGCAGCTGCTCCTCGAAGGAGGTCAGCTGGGCGGGCTGGCCGGTCTCGGTGGGGGTCGGCTCGGCGCTGGGCGTGTTCAGCGGCGTGCCCTCGTAGTAGCGGTTGAGCCGGGCGGCGTCTTCCACACTCATCTCGGCATCGGCGTCGACCAGCGGGGCGTGCTGGATCACGTCCCTGTCGACGGCGACCGCCAGACCACCAGAACCGACGCGTGACCCCGTCAACGGGACGAACGACTCCTGGGAGCCGAACCGACCGCCGCGAACGGTGATCCAGGAAGGCTGCTTCGTGCCCGGGTCGTAGAAGACCCGCTGGACCTCTCCGACCTTCTGGCCCGCGCTGTCGAACACGGTCTGGCCCTGCAGGCGGGCCCACTGTTCGTTGGTCATCGGTGCCTCCCTCCCCGTGGGGTGGATGAACCACCACGCTACGCCCGTCCCCACCCGCCGGAGCCGGTTCGCCGACCTCGGGCGTGCGTCCAGCGTTCCACCGTCGTGCCGACGGAATCACGCGCCGGGGGCCGGTGTGGGCAGTGATTCCGAATCAAACCCGGGTTCCGATGGCTGTGATTCGTAGGCCAGGGCGCTCGCCGCCCTAGAAAAGCGGCCGGGTCGGGCAGTAGGCTGCCGGGCATGATCGCGCGCATCTCGCACTGGATCGACGGCGCTGTCCGGCCCGGCACCTCGGGTCGGGTGGGCCCGGTCTTCAATCCGGCCACCGGGGCACAAACCGCCGAGGTGGACCTCGCCGACGCCGCCGAGCTCGATGCCGCGGTCGCCAGCGCGACGGCGGCGGCCAGGGTCTGGCGTGAGGCGTCGCTGTCCAAGCGAGCCGCCGTGCTGTTCGCGTTCCGTGAGTTGCTGCAGCAGCGCACCGACGAACTGGCCGAGATCATCACCGCGGAGCACGGCAAGGTGCTCTCCGACGCGCGGGGCGAGATCGCCCGAGGCCTGGAGAACGCCGAGTTCGCCACCGGCATCCCGCACCTGCTCAAAGGCTCCTTCTCCGAGCAGGCCTCGGCCGGCGTCGACGTCTACTCGATCCGCCAGCCGCTCGGCGTGGTCGCCGGCATCACGCCGTTCAACTTCCCGGCCATGGTGCCGCTGTGGATGTGCACCACCGCGATCGCGTGCGGCAACGCCTTCATCCTCAAGCCGAGCGAGAAGGACCCGTCGGCGGCGCTGTTCCTGGCTCAACTGTGGAAGGACGCCGGCCTGCCCGACGGCGTCTTCACCGTGCTGCACGGCGACAAGGCCGCGGTCGACGGCATCCTCGCCCACCCGGGCATCGCCGCGGTGAGCTTCGTGGGCTCCACGCCGGTGGCCAAGTACGTCTACGAGACGGGCACCCGGTTCGGCAAGCGGGTGCAGGCGCTCGGTGGGGCCAAGAACCACATGGTGGTGCTGCCCGACGCCGACGTGGACCTCGCCGCCGACGCGGCGGTGTCGGCGGCCTACGGCTCGGCCGGCGAGCGGTGCATGGCCATCTCCGTGGCGGTCGCCGTGGGCAGTGTCGGCGACGCGCTCGTGGACGCGATCGCGGCGCGACTGCCGAAGGTGAAGGTCGGCCCGGGCACCGACCCCGACGCCGAGATGGGCCCACTGATCACGCGGGAGCACCGGGACAAGGTCGCGTCCTATGTGGACTCGGGTGCGCGGGACGGGGCCACCGTGGTCGCCGACGGCCGTCGTGCCGAGCTGCCCGCGGACGGCTTCTTCCTCGGCGTGAGCCTGCTGGACCACGTAAGCCCGACGATGAGCGTCTACACCGACGAGATCTTCGGCCCGGTGCTCTGCGTCGTGCGGGTGCCGACCTACGCCGAGGCCGTGCAACTGGTCAACGACAACCCGTACGGCAACGGCGTGGCCCTGTTCACCCGCGACGGTGGGGCGGCGCGCCAGTTCCAGTTCGACGTCCAGGCCGGCATGGTGGGCATCAACGTGCCGATCCCGGTGCCGGTCGCCTACTACTCGTTCGGGGGCTGGAAGGCGTCCCTGTTCGGCGACACCCACATGTACGGTCCCGACGGCGTGCACTTCTACACCCGCACCAAGGTGGTCACGTCACGCTGGCCCGACCCCTCGACGTCCACAGTGGACCTCGGCTTCCCCCGGACCCGATGACGTTCGTTGTCCTCGATGAGCCACGCAACCGTACGGGAGAAAGACAATGAGTGACGAGGCCACCGTCCGAGCCGACGATCGGGCGCACGTCTTCCATTCCTGGTCGGCCCAGGGCCTGATCGACCCGATGCCGGTGGCCGGAGCGCTGGGCAGCTATTTCTGGGACTACTCCGGCAAGCGCTACCTGGACTTCTCCTCGCAGTTGGTGAACGTCAACATCGGTCACCAGCACCCGAAGCTGGTGGCGGCGATCCAGGAGCAGGCGGCCGTGCTCTGCACGATCCAGCCCTCCTTCGCCAACGACAAGCGGGGCGAGGCGGCGCGGCTCATCACCGAGGTGGCGCCGGCCGGCTTCAACAAGGTGTTCTTCACCAACGGCGGCGCGGAGGCGACCGAGAACGCGGTCCGCATGGCCCGGCTGCACACGGGGCGGCACAAGGTGCTGTCCATGTATCGCAGCTACCACGGTTCCACCGCGACCGCCATCACCGCGACCGGCGACCCCCGCCGGTGGCCCAACGAGCCGACCGCCCTGGGCGTGGTCCACTTCTTCGGCCCCTACCTCTACCGTTCGGCGTTCCACGCCACCACGCTGGAGGAGGAGTCGGCGCGCGCGCTGGAGCATCTGCGGGCGACGATCGAGCTCGAAGGACCGTCCACCGTGGCCGCCGTGCTCATCGAGACCGTGGTCGGCACCAACGGCATCCTGGTGCCGCCGCCCGGTTACCTGGCCGGCGTGCGGGAGATCTGCGACCAGTACGGCATCGTGTTCATCGCCGACGAGGTGATGGCGGGCTTCGGCCGTTGTGGTGAGTGGTTCGCCATCGACCACTGGGGCGTCGTGCCCGATCTGATCACCTTCGCCAAGGGCGTCAACTCCGGCTACCTGCCGCTGGGCGGAGTCATCATCTCCGACCCGATCGCGGAGACCTTCCGCGAGCGTCCCTATCCGGGCGGCCTGACCTACTCGGGCCACCCGCTCGCCTGCGCCTCGGCGGTCGCCTCCATCAAGATCTTCAAGGAGGAGGGCATCATCGAGCACGCCCGCAAGATCGGTGAGGTGGTCATCGGGCCGGCGCTGCAGGAGCTGGCGCAGCGGCATCCCAGCGTCGGTGAGGTGCGGGGCCTGGGCGTCTTCTGGGCCGTCGAGTTGGTCCGCGACCGCCAGACCCACGAGCCGCTCGTGCCGTTCAACGCGGGTGGTCCCGCCGCCGCGCCCATGAACGAGGTTGCCGCGGCGTGCAAGGAGCGGGGAATGTGGCCATTTACCCACTTCAATCGCCTACACGTCGTGCCGCCGTGCACCATTACGGAGGAGGAGGCCAGGGAGGGCATCGCGATCCTCGACGAGGCCCTCGCCGTCGCCGATCGCTATTACGCGGCCTGATCCGGCCCTACCCGGACACTCCAAAGGCCCGGCGTTGCGCGCCGGGCCTTTCGTGTGTCTCGCACCCGCCGTAAGGCTCGCACTTGCTGTCCGTACGGTTGACCTGTCGCGGTGCCAAGGGTCTCGACCGGTAGTGGCCACGTGAGTATGGTGATGCGTCGTTCAATCCCCGGAAATCCATGAGGAAGTGTGATGACAGAGCCAACCCCCGCCGCGGAATCCGCGCCGACCACACCCCCGGCGGCCGCGCCCGCTCCGGAGACCCCCGCGCCCACGCCTGCGCCGGCGAAGAAGAGCCCTGGTCGGGTCGTCCTCTCCATCGTGCTGGCGATTCTGGTCTTCGGCGTCCTCTACGTCGTCCGCGGCGTGCTGTCGGACAGTTCCGGCGACTTCAAGGCCGGTGCCTGCGTCAACGTGATGCCGGCCTCGACGACGGTGATCGACCTGTCGAACATGAAGGTGGTCGACTGCTCCTCCCGCGATGCCCAGGCGAAGATCGTCGAGGCCTACGACGGCAAGGGCATCGCCGACGCCGAGCAGACCTGCCGCACCGCGGCGGTCGTGGCGGCCGCCCAGGTCAAGAAGTGGAACGGGCAGACGAAGCTGCTCTGCCTGGGCCGGAAGTAGCCGTTTCCCGGTCGCGGCCGCGGTGGCCTTCGTGAACGGCCACCGCGGCGAGCGTCTGAACAGGCCCGCGTCGGGGTCGCCAACGGCAGATCCGCGAGGAACGATGGGACGCCCTCCTGGCCCGTGCAGCCAGGAGGGCGTCTCGTCTGTGGGCGTCAGCGCACCAGCGCGGCCCAGGACGGTGCCGTGGGGTGGACGCGGAGCACCATGCCCGCCTCCTCCGGCGTCCGGTCGTCCTTGCGCTGGTTGCAGCTGCCACACGCGGCCACCGTGTTGAGCCAGGTGTTGCGGCCGCCGCGCGAGCGCGGAACGACGTGGTCGACGGTGCTCGCGTGGCCGCCGCAGTAGGCGCAACGGTGGCCGTCGCGGGCGAGCACGCCCGCGCGCGACCAGCCGGGACCGGCGCCGAACCGCCACCGGGTCACCACGTAGCGGACGAGTCGGACCACCCGGGGCACCGGGTAGACACCGATGAGCCGATCCGGCACGGCCTCGTGGACCTCGGCGACCTGGCGCAGGAGCATCCGTACGGCGTGCTGGAGGCTCACCCGGTGCAGCGGCCCCAGGTCGGCGTTGAGAACCAGGACCCCATTCACGCGGGTCACCTCCTTCGATCGCGATTGTGCTTGCTGGACCGAGAGAAACGGTACGTTCGGCGCGCGGCGGCCGACAACGCATTTCACTGACCCGGCTCGCGACTGTCGCCTGTGGACACACCGGAGCCGCTCGCCGCGGGTCACGTCATCGGTCGATTTCGCCTGCGGCGCCCGCCTCCGGTCGCGCGGGGAGTAGGCTGTTAGGTCGGCTTTCGCGCAGCTCGCGGAGCCGTGACGTCGGCCCGGTTCGAAGTGGTGGAGGGCAACCGCGGTGGCAGATGGGGCACCAGAGGTGAGCCGTGAGGCGGAGATCGCCGCGGAGCAGCGCCACGTCGACCGGGTCTACGAGCGGGTCGAGGCCCTGCGCGCCGAGGCGCAGCGGCTGCAGCGCGAGGGTCACCGGCTCGCCCGTGCCCGGACGCCGGGGTCGCTGGTCGAGCGCGACGCGATGGTCTACCACGCGGCCGCGCGCCTGCGTGCCCTCGACGCGCAGTACGAGGGGCTGGTCTTCGGACGGCTCGACATGCGCCCCACCGCCACCCATCCCGCTGGCGAGACCCGCCACATTGGACGGTTGGGGTTGCGCGACGAGAAGCACGAACCGCTGGTGATCGACTGGCGGGCGGACGGGGCCGCGCCCTTCTACCAGGCCACCGCCGAGGATCCGCAGGGCGTGGTGCGCCGGCGCGTCATCCGCTGTGTCGGACCGAAGGTCACCGACATCGAGGACGACCTGCTCGACGTCGAGGCGGCCACCGACGGCACCGCCCCGGTGGCGGTGGTCGGCGACGGTGCGTTGCTGGCGACGCTGGCCCGCGCCAAGACCAGCCGCATGCGGGACATCGTGGCCACGATCCAGCGCGAGCAGGACGAGGCGATCCGCGCGCCGGCCCGCGGCGTGACCCTGATCGAGGGCGGCCCGGGCACGGGCAAGACCGCGGTCGCGCTGCACCGGGCGGCGCACCTGCTCTACCGGGACCGCCGCCGCTACGAGGGCGCCGGCGTGCTGCTCGTGGGCCCGTCGTCGGTCTTCATGTCCTATGTGGAGCGTGTGCTGCCGTCGCTGGGCGAGGACACCGCAGAACTGCGCGCCCTGGGCGAGGTGGTCGACGGGGTGCGGGCGACGCGACTGGATCCGCCGGCGCTGGCCCACCTGAAGGGCTCGGCGCGCATGCGCCGGTTCGTGAGTCGCCTGATCCGCCAGGCGCCGCCGGACGCACCGACCAGCCTGCGTCTCGTCTACGGCGGTGAGGTGCTGAAGCTGGACGCGGCGGATCTGGACAAGGTCCGGGCGAAGGTCCACGAACTCGTCCCCCAACCCAACGCGGCCGGCCCGGAGGCGCGGCGGCGCCTGGCGGTCGCGCTGTGGACCAAGCGTCCACCCGAGGTGAGCTGGACGCCGCGCATCTTCTCGACCGAGGTCTATGCCCGCGACGAGTTCGAGGCGTTCGCCCGGCAGTGGTGGCCGGTGCTGCGCCCGGTCGAGGTGCTGCGCTGGCTGGCCGATCCGGCGCGGGTGCGCGACGCCGGTGAGGGCTGGCTCTCCCATCGCGAGGTCGCCGCGCTGGCGCAGTCCTGGGCCGACACGACCGAGCTGTCGGTGGCGGACGTGGCTCTGGTGGACGAGATCCGGGCGCAGCTCGGAGAGCCACCGCGTCCGCCGCACGCCGCGCGGGAGCGAGGGCGATCGATGGGCATCGACAATGCCGGGGACGACCTGCGTGAGCTGTCCACGGTGACCGATCGCTACTACGCGGCGCCGGAGCGGCGGGCGCGGCCGGAGAACTACGACGGCTACGCGCACGTGCTGGTCGACGAGGCGCAGGACCTCTCGCCCATGCAGTGGCGCATGCTGGGTCGGCGCGGGGCACAGGCGACGTGGACCATCGTCGGCGACGCCGCGCAGTCGGCCTGGCCCGATCTGGACGAGGCCCGTCGTGCCCGGCAGGAGGCGTTGAAGGGCAAGCAGATCCGCCGCTTCCACCTGACCACCAACTACCGCAACTCCGCGGAGATCTTCGAGTTCGCGGCCGATGTCGTGCGCCGGGCCGTGCCCGACGCCGACCTTCCCCGAGCCGTACGGCGCACCGGTGCCCAGCCGTCGAACCGGGTCGTGACCAGTGGGTCGCTGGTGGAGGCGGCGCGCTCGGCGGTCACCGAGTTGCTGGCTCAGGTGGACGGGACGATCGGCGTGATCACCCCGGCCGCGCGCCGGGACGAGGTCGCCGGTCAGCTGACCGTGCCCGACCGGGTGCAGGTGGTCGACGGCATGCAGGCCAAGGGCATGGAGTACGACGGCGTGGTCGTGCTGGCGCCGGACGAGATCGCCGCGGAGTCGCCGGCGGGCGTCCGGGTGCTCTACGTGGCGCTGACCCGGGCCACCCACCGGCTGATCACCATCGCCACCAGCGCCGACTGGCTGTCGTCGGCCGCCTGACGCGAACCGTACGGGCGCGGTGACCGTACGGCGTGTGTCCATAGTGGAGAGTGATGCTCCATAGTGGACTGACGTGTCGCGCGGGTCGGTCGTGCCCGCCGAAGTGCTGAAACTTGTCTGTCCCCATGCCACGTCGTGGGTGTTATGCTGCCGGTGTTCGCCGATGTCGTGAGGGTTGACTGGCCCCCTCCGCCGTGTCGGCACCAGGACCTTCCCCACGCAGCGCGCGATCGCGCGGAGGTGGGGCCCCAGACGAGAAGCAACTGCCGGCGCCGCGCCACCCCGCCGATGCCGGCACCACCCGGCCAGTCACACCCGAGCACGAACACTCCGATGACCTGGGAGGGGGTGTCGTGCCCTGACCCCTCGGGGCACGTGCCAATGACCACGACCGAAGAACGACCCGCGGCGCGCACCGCGGTCGACGGCGCGTGGCGGTTGAATGTGCTGGGACCCGTGGAGCTCTGCTACGACGGCGTCCCGGTGGAGGTCGCCGGGCCGACCCGCACGCTGCTCGCGCTGCTCGCGCGGACGCCGTGCGAGGAGGTTCCCACCGCGACCATCGTCGCGGGCATGTGGGGCAGCGAACCGCCGGAGGACAGCGAGAAGGAGGTCGCCTCCTACGTCGCCCGGCTGCGCAAGGCCCTCACCGCCGTCGCTCCCGACGTCGATCCGACCAGCGTCGTGGTCACGTTGCCGGCCGGCTACATCCTCGCGATTCAACCCGCCAACGCGGATATCCTCACCTTCGAACGCCTGCTGGCCGATGGCCGGCGGGCTCTCGCCGTCGGCCAGCCCGCGCTGGCGGTGCAGCGCCTGGACGCGGCCCTGGCCCTGTGGCGCGGCGAGGCCTACGAAGACTTCGGCGAACTGCCTTTCGCGCGCGCCGAGGCGGAGCGGCTGGCCGACCTGAAGTGGAGCGCCATCGAGTCCAGAGTGGACGCTCTGCTGGCCATCGCGGCGCCGAGCGCGCCGCCCAACCTGGCCACCGAACTGTCCACAATGGTTGCCGAGCACTGGCACCGGGAACGGCTGTGGGGCCAGTTGATGACCGTGCTCGTGCGGCTGGGCCGGCGCGCCGACGCGCTCGCGGTGCACCGGCGGGCTCAGCAGCAGCTCGCCCAGCACCTCGGCGCCCACCAGGGAGCCGAACTGCGCACGATCGAGGCCGCGGTGATCGACCGCGACCCCCGGCTGTTCGGCGTGCCCCTGCAACCGACGACCGTACCGGACGCGCTCGCGGTGACCGTACCGCCGCTGGTCGGCCGCGAGCAGGAGGTCGCCTGGCTGCTGGCCGCGATCGACCTCGCGGCGACCCGGCGGGCACAGGCGCGCCTGGTCGTCGGTACCCCCGGGATGGGCAAGTCGCGGATGGTCGCCGAGGTCGCCCAGCGGGCCACCGAACGTTCGGTGAACGTGCACTACTTCCGGGCCAGCGCACGCGGGCTCGACGCGCACCTCGTCGAACCGGACCGGGTGACGCTGATCGTCATCGAGGACCTTGACCAGGCGCCGCACGAGGACGTGGCCCGCGTGACCTCGTTCGTCCGCTCGGTCGCCACCCGGCCCGTGGTCACGATCGTCACCTGCCGCGACCCCGTCCGGGTCGGGGATCTGGCGAGCGTGCCCAAGCTCGTCCTGTCCGCTTTGGACGACGCGGCGATCGCCGACATCGTGCGGGCCTACGCGCCCTCGGTCGCGGAGAAGACCGCCGTCGCCGCCATGGCCAACACCGGCGGTGTGCCGGCCCGGGTGCACCGCGCGGCCAGTGAATGGGCCTTCGCCCGCGCCGGCCGTCGCATCGACCGGGCCGTCGCGGACTCCGCCGAACCACGGCGCACGCTCGACGCGCTGCGCGAAGAGATCGTCGCCGGTGCGCTGGAGCTGGCCTATGTCCGCTCACGCGCCCGGTCCCTGCGCCCCGCCTCGCGCATCAGCGGCTGCCCCTACCCGGGACTCACCGGCTTCGGGCCGGGCGACGCCGACCACTTCGTGGGGCGCGAACGGTTCGTCGCACAGGTGCTCTCCCGGCTGGTCGAGGCGCCACTGCTCGCCATCGTCGGCGACCCCGGTGCCGGCAAGACCTCGGTGCTGCGCGCCGGCGTGCTGCCCGCGATCGCGGCCGGGGTGCTGCCCGAGTCGAGCCGCTGGCGCCAGATCGTGGTGACCCCGTCGACGGCGCCCGCGCTGGCCGAGCTGCTGGCACCGCCGCCCGCGGTGCTGCCGCAGGTGCCGGAGCTGGTCCGCTCCAACCCGTTGACCACGCCGACCGCGCTGCTGCCGATCATGGCCCTGCGGGAGACCGTCGAGGTGGTCGACGACGACGAGGAGGAGGAGGACCTGCCGGTCGACGAGGTGCCCGACTTCACCCCGGTCGCCTCCGCCGACGAGGGCGCCACCGAGTCGTCCGAGGACACCACGGACCGCCCGCGCCCCTTCATCCCCAGCCAGGTCCCCGTGGCCCGGATGAACGGCATCCTCCCGACCGGCGCGTTGGCCTCGCTCACGCCGCTGTCGGGGATCCCGGTGCTACCGCTGGCGACCAACGGGTCGGCCACCGACGGCGGCAACGGTCATGGCAGCAACGGGTCCTCGTCGGTCTACGGTTCCGTCGCCCGTCGCGAGGCGGGATCGCGCGCGACCCGGGTGGCGCCGACCGTACCGCTGGTGGATGAGTCCATCGAGGACACACCCGGGACCGTGCTCGTCGTCGTGGATCAGTTCGAGGAGGTGTTCCTCCTCGAAGAGCGACAGCGGTTGGAGTTCCTGGACGCCCTCATGGAGGCGACCAGCACCGGCCGGGTGCTGCTCTGCCTGCGCGCCGACTTCTACGGGCACTGCGGGCGTTACCCGGAGCTGGCCGGGCTGATCGCCGCCAACACCCTGCCCATGCCGGCGATGACCGAGGAGGAGTTGCGCCGGGTCATCGAGCGACCGGCCGCGGCTGCCGGCCTCGACGTCGAGCCTGGACTGGTGGACCGGCTCGTGGCGGAGGTGCAGGACGGCAACGGCAGCATGGCCCACCTGGGACTCACGCTGCGGGAGCTGTGGCACCACCGGACCGAGAACGTGCTGACGCTGGCCAGCTACCAGAGCGGACCCGGACTCGCGGCGGCGGTCGAGGCCTATGCGGAGTCGGTCTTCGCGGAACTGGCGACCCCGCAGGCACGGGTGGCCGGGCGGGCGCTGCTCGCCGGGCTCTGCGAACTGGTCGAGGGTCGCCTGCCGGTGCGCGTGCGGGCCAACCTGACCGATCTGCTCGCCCGCACCGGGCCTGGCGCGCTGCCGGCGCTGGAGGCGCTCACGCGCGGCGGACTCGTGCACGTGTCGCCCGAGACCGACGAGGTGGAGCTGCGCCACGACTGCCTGCTCGTCGCCTGGCCGCGGCTGCGGGAGGCGCTGGAGGACGGGGCAGCCGAGAGCAGCCTGCGCCGGCACCTGCGTCGCGCGGCCGGTGCGTGGGCAGCCAACGGGCGCAGCGCCACCGCCGTCTACAAGGGAGCCCGCCTGGTCGCCGCGCTGGACTGGTCCGAGCGCAACGGTCGCGAACTGACCACAGTGGAGCGTGAGTTCCTCGCCGCCGGCCAGCGGGCCATGCTGGTCGACCAGACCCGGCGGCAGCGGCGCAACCTGCTGCTGTGGAAGTGGTTCGCCGGCGTCACGGCGCTGGCCGTGCTGGCGACCGCGGTCGCCACCGTCGCGGTGACGATGGCGGTGCGCGCGGCCGAGCAGGCCAAGCGCGCCGATGCCGCCCGGCTCGGTGTGCAGGCGCTGGCCGAGACGGACCCGAGGACGTCGCTGCTGCTCGCGGTCGCCGCGGCCCGGCTCGACTCGGCCAATGCCAGCGCCGTCCGGTCTGCCCTGCAACGGATCCCGGACGCGGTGGCGATGGCGGGCACCGGAGTCGCCACGATCGCGCTCAGCCCCGACGGCTCGCTGCTCGCCGCCGGCACCACGGGCGGCCCCATCCTCCTGCTGCGTGCCGACACCCTGGCCGTGACGTCCACTCTGGACTATCCCGGGCACGGCCCGGTCAACGGTCTGGCCTTCAGCCCCGATGGCCGCCGGTTGGTGAGCTGGGGCGGCAGCCACTCGTCGGCCAGTGTCGACGCGGCCAGCGTGGTGGTCTGGGACGTCGGCACCGGCCGGCCCACCGGCACCGCCTTCGGCCAGGTGTGGCCCGACACGGGTGGTGGTCTGCTCGCCGACCGGGTGACCCTGGTG
>Ga0164243_10005080_pt1 | contig 20239 bp, 21 predicted proteins | sample OricompcompostOP_FD_108781 | JGI IMG/M metagenome (GOLD analysis project Ga0164243, IMG submission 108781) | Organic Plus compost microbial communities from Emeryville, California, USA - Original compost - Organic plus compost (OP) | ecosystem: Engineered > Solid waste > Mixed feedstock >... | reverse complement strand
TGGTGTTGGCGGTGGTGGCGGCCGCCGCGGTCCTGACGGACGTGCGGGCCAGCCTCACTACGGCGGGCTTGGGTTACCTGCTGTTCAACGGTTTCCTGGTCAACAGGTTCGGTGGGCTGTCCTGGGATGGTACGGCCTGGCCGATGCACCTGGCCGGCTTCGCTGCCGCTGTGGGGTTCGGCCTGGGGCTGCGTCGGATCCGTGCCGCACGCGCCGAGGCCGCGGTCGCTGCCGAGGTCGAGGTCGAGGTCGAGGCGATCCTCGACGAGGACGGCCGCTGGCTGCGCGGGCACTGACGGTCGATGTCAGGCACCGGTTCGGTGGTGAGATGGGCTCAGCTGGCGTGCGTACCGGTGGCGTTGTCGTGGTGTGGCTGGAAGCGGTAGCCCATCCCGGGTTCGGTGATCAGCTGTCGCGGGTGGGCGGGGTCGTCCTCGAGTTTGCGGCGCAGTTGTGCCAGGTATTGGCGCAGGTAGTGGGTTTCGCCGGTGTGGGCCGGTCCCCACACCTGTGCGAGAAGGTCGCGTTGGCTGACCAGCTTCCCGGGTCGGTGGGTCAGGATGTCGAGCAGTTGCCATTCGGTCGGGGTCAGTCGCGGTGGTGGGCCGTTGGTGGTGTGGATGAGCCGGTCGGCGAGGTTGAGTGTGTGCCGGCCGATCCGGACGGCTGTGAGGGCGGCGGTGGTCGCGGTCGCGCGGCGGGTGGCGGCGCGGATGCGGGCCAGGAGTTCGTCGACGCCGAAGGGTTTGTTGACGTAGTCGTCGGCGCCGGCGTCGAGGGCGGCGACCTTCTGGGCGCTGCCGATCCGGCCGGAGAGCACGATGATGGGGGCGTTGCCCGCGCCGCGTAGGCCGCGGATGACGTCGACGCCGTCCATGTCCGGGAGTCCGAGGTCGAGGACCACCAGGTCGGGGTGTCCGGCGGCGAAGGCGTCGAGGGCGGCGTGGCCGTTGGCGGCGGTGTCGACCTCATAGTCGTGGGCGCGCAGGGTGATCCGTAGGGTCCGCAGGATCTGGGGTTCGTCGTCGACGACGAGGATGCGGGTCATCGGCGGCTGCCGGGGCGCGTCGCGGCCGGGACGGGCGACGCCGATTTGGTCATGTGGTCTCCTGGTCGGTGCGGGGCCGGCGGCGTAGCCGTTGCAGGATGGCGCGGTCGGCGATCTCGGCGGCGTTGCCGGGGTGGTCGGCTGTGGCGTCGAGGGTGTCGGCGGACGGCAGGGTGAGGATCATGGTGAGGCCGCCGCCGGGGGTGGTTTCGGGGTTGAGGTTGCCGTTCATGGCCTCGGCGAGGCCGCGGGACAGGGCGAGGCCGAGTCCGACGCCGGTGTGGTTGTCGTGGTCGCCGAGGCGTTGGAACGGCTGGAACATGTCGTCGTGTGCGGTGTCGGGGACGCCGGGGCCGTGGTCGATGACACGCACTTCGATGGTGCCGGCGTGTTCGCTGCCGGTGACGGTGGGTGGCTGCTCGGGTGGGCTGAACCGTAGTGCGTTGCCGATGACGTTGACCAGGATGCGTTCGAGGAGGGCGGGGTCGGCGTGGACGGCGGGCAGGTCGGTGGGGATGCGTACGTCGACGGTGCGGGCGTGGGGGCCGAGTTCGTCGAGGGCGCGGGGTACGGCGTCTTCGACACCGATCGGGGTCAGTGACAGGCCGAGCGCGCCGGCCTGGAGGCGGCTCATGTCGAGCAGGTTGGTGACGAGGCGGGTGAGCCGGTCGAGGGACTCGTCGGCGGCGGTGAGCAGTTCGTCGTGGTCTTGCGGGGAGAAGTGCACGTCGGGGCTGCGGAGGCTGGCGACGGCGGCTTTGGCGGAGGCGAGGGGTGAGCGTAGGTCGTGGCTGACGGCGGCGAGCAGTGCGGTGCGCATCTTGTCCGCCGCCGCGAGGGGCCGGGCGGTGGCGGCTTCCTGGGCGAGCCGTTCCTGGCGCAGGGCGACGGCGGCCTGGGCGGCGAACGCTTCGACGATGCGGCGGTCGGCCGCGGCGAGGGTCGGCCCGCGCAGCACCAGGGCGAGGCCGTCGTCGATGGCGACCTCGGTGGTGCCTTCGCCGGGGGCGGTGCAGGGCAGTCCGCCGACGGTCGCGGCGATCTGCCAGGGTGTGGGATCGTGGGGGTGCTCGGCGCTGGGTGGCGTGTCGGGGCGGCGTTCGAGCAGGGTGACGGACTCGAGGCCGAAGTTCTCGCGGAGTCGTTCCAGGAGCGCGGGCAGGGGCCGCTCGCCGCGTAGGACGCTGCCGGCCACGGTCGCGAGGGTCTGCGCGTCGGCGCTGGCACGGGCGGCCTCGCGGGTGCGTTGGGCCGCTTTGTCGACGACGGCGCTGACGGCGACGGCGACGAGCAGGAAGACGACCATCGCGAGGACGTCTTCGCGGTTGCCGATGCGCAGGGTGTGGAACGGTTCGGTGAAGAAGAAGTTGAGCAGCAGGAACGCGCCGACGGCGGCGACGAGCGCGGGTAGCAGGCCGCCGACGAGCGCGACGGCGATGACGGCGGCGAGGAAGAGCATGACGTCGCTGGCCAGGGAGAGGTCGCCGGGCAGCACCCATACCACGGCGGTCATCGCGGGCAGGCCGAGCGCGGTGGCCAGGAAGCCGGCCAGTCGGCGGCGCCGGGACAGGGCGGTCGTGATGGCGAGGGTGCGGTGGCCGCGGCCGATCTCGTCGTGGGTGACGAGGTGGACGTCGATGGGTCCGGACAGGGCGGTGGTGGTGACACCGACGCCGGGCGAGAAGATCTGGGCGAAGCGGCCGCGGCGGCTGGCGCCGAGGACGAGTTGGGTGGCGTTGACGCCGCGGGCGAAGTCGAGCAGCGCGCGGGGGATGTCCTGCCCGACCATCTGGTGGTAGCTGCCGCCCAGGCTCTCGACCAGCAGCCGCTGGCGGGCCAGCAGGGCCGGGTCGGCGCCGGCGAGCCCGTCAGGGCGTACGACGTGCAGGGCCAGCAGTTCCGCGCCTTTGCCCCGGGCGGCGATCCGGGCCGCCCGGCGCACGAGGGTGTCGCCTTCGGGGCCGCCGGTCAGCGCCACGACGACGCGTTCCCGGGTTTCCCAGGTGGTGCCGATCTGGTGCTCGGCGCGGTAACGGTCGAGTTGTTCGTCGACCTGGTCGGCCAGCCACAGCAGCGCCAGCTCGCGTAGCGCGGTCAGGTTTCCGACGCGGAAGTAGTGACCGAGCGCGGCGTCGATCCGCTCGGGTGGGTAGATGTTGCCGTGTGCCATCCGCCGGCGCAGCGCCTCGGGGACCATGTCGATGAGCTCGACCTGTTCGGCCCGGCGCACGACCTGGTCCGGCACGGTCTCACGCTGGATGATCCCGGTGATCTGCTGGACGACGTCGTTGAGTGACTCGAGGTGTTGGATGTTGACCGTGGACAGGACGGTGATGCCCGCGTTGAGCAGCTCCTGGATGTCCTGCCACCGCTTAACGTGCCGCGACCCGGGCACGTTGGTGTGGGCGAGCTCGTCGATGACCGCGACGGTGGGCTTGCGGGCAAGGACCGCGTCGACGTCCATCTCCTCGAACTGCGCGCCGCGGTAGGTCACCGTGCGGCGCGGGACGACCTCCAGGTCGCCGACCATGTTCTGGGTTTGTTTGCGGCCGTGGGTCTCCACGAACCCGATCACCACGTCGGTGCCGCGGTCCTTGCGGCGGTGGGCCTCGTCGAGCATCGCGCAGGTCTTGCCCACCCCGGGGGCGGCCCCGAGGTAGATGCGAAGCTGTCCGGGTTTCATGGCCAGATCCTGCTCTCACCTGGGGCCGCGTCGGCCAACCTCAGCCGCGTGCCGGGACGTCGCGGTCGAGCGCGAGGTTGAGCGCGAGCACGTTGACGCCGGGCTCGCCCATGAACCCGAGAGCCCGCCCGTCGGTGTTCTCGTCGACCAGCCGCCGCACCGACGCGACGTCGACGCCGCGCTCGCGGGCCACTCGGGGTGCCTGCAGCAGGGCGTATGCGACGCTGATGTGGGGGTCGAGGCCGCTGCCGCTGGCGGTGACCGCGTCGGCGGGCACGGCCGGGTTGTCCGGGGCGTCGCCGCGGATCGGTACGACGACCCCGCCCGAGTAGTCTGCGCCGATCGTCGCGCTCTCCACGGTGACGCCCTCGTAGGTGGCGATGAACGGGGTGCCGGTCTGGTTGAGGCTGACGGCGCGGGTCACCGGGCCGGTGAGCCCGTCGCGGTGGAACACCGCCAGGACGGCGCCGACGCCGTCGGAGGTGCAGAACGGGCGGGCACCGTCGACGCCTTCGATCTCGCCGACCGCGAGGCTGCGGGCGCAGACCTGGGTGAGCAGGCTCTGCGCGGCCTCGTCGGGGTTGTCGGAGAGGGTGTCGACGACGCTTTCGGGGCCGAGGTTGCTCGCCGAGGTGGAGGTGGGGTCGTAGCCGTCGCCGGCGGCGGACGGGCGGGATTGGAAGTAGATCGGGATCGGGTTGCCGTCGTCGTCGGTGAACAGCTGGCCGATGTTGGCGGCGCCGACCGGCTGGCCGGCGGCGTTCTCGACCAGTGAGCCCTCGGCGCGGCTGTGCAGGCCGGGCAGCTGGGCGACGCCGACCATCACGAGGGGGTACGCGATGCCGACGATGACGGTGAAGACCAGCACCGCGCGCAGTGCTGCGAGGTGTTGGGCGAGCCAGGTGGGTAGGCGCATCAGGAGATCCCCGGGATGAACTGGATGATCAGGTCGATGATTTTGATGCCGACGAACGGGACGACGATCCCGCCGAGGCCGTAGATCCACAGGTTGCGGGTCAGCAGCGCGGACGCGCTGCTCGGCCGGTAGCGCACGCCGCGCAGGGCGAGCGGGATCAGCGCGATGATGACCAGGGCGTTGAAGATGACCGCGGACAGGATGGCCGAGGTCGCCGAGTGCAGGCGCATGATGTTGAGCGTGTCGAGCGAGGGGTAGACCGCGGCGAACATGGCCGGGATGATCGCGAAGTACTTGGCGATGTCGTTGGCGATCGAGAACGTCGTCAACGCGCCCCGCGTGATGAGCAGCTGCTTGCCGATCTCGACGATCTCGATCAGCTTGGTCGGGTCGGAGTCGAGGTCGACCATGTTGCCGGCCTCTTTCGCCGCCGACGTGCCCGTGTTCATGGCCACCCCGACGTCGGCCTGGGCGAGCGCCGGGGCGTCGTTGGTGCCGTCGCCGGTCATGGCGACCAGCCGGCCGCCCTCCTGCTCCTTCTTGATCAGGGCCATCTTGTCTTCGGGCTTCGCCTCGGCGAGGAAGTCGTCGACCCCTGCCTCGTCGGCGATCGCCTTCGCGGTCCGCGGGTTGTCGCCCGTGATCATCACGGTACGGATGCCCATCCGCCGCATCTCGTCGAACCGCTCGCGCATCCCCGCTTTGACCACGTCTTTGAGGTGGATCACGCCGAGTGCCCGGGCGGTGGTGCCGTCGCCGTCGGTGACGCATTCGGCCACGACCAGCGGCGTGCCGCCGGTGGCGGAGATGGCGTCGACTGTCGGGCCGACGTCGTCGGTGGGGTGGCCGCCGTTGTCGCGTACCCATTTCATGACCGCCGCGGCCGCACCTTTGCGGATGCGGTGCACACGGCCGTCTTCCGACAGGTCCACACCGGACATCCGGGTCTGGGCGGTGAACGGCACGAAGTGGGCGTTGGGCATGAGGCCTTCCTCGCGCTCGCGTAGCCCGTACTCCTGCTTGGCGAGCACGACGACGGAACGGCCCTCCGGGGTCTCATCGGCGAGGCTGGAGAGCTGGGCCGCGTCGGCGAGCCTGGCCGGGTCGACACCGTCGACGGGGAGGAACTCGGCCGCCTGGCGGTTGCCGAGGGTGATCGTGCCGGTCTTGTCGAGCAGGAGCGTGTTGACGTCGCCGGCCGCCTCGACCGCGCGACCGGACATGGCCAGCACGTTGCGCTGCACCAGCCGGTCCATACCCGCGATACCGATCGCCGAGAGTAGCGCGCCGATCGTCGTCGGGATCAGGCAGACCAGCAGCGAGACCAGCACGATGCCGGTGACGCCGTCGGCGTTGATCGCCTGGGTGTCCGGCGCCGCGCCCTGGAACGCCTTGGCGAAGATCGCCATCGGCTGGAGCGTGACGACAGAGAGCAGGAAGATGATCGTCAGCGCGGCAAGCAGGATGTTGAGGGCGATCTCGTTGGGTGTCTTCTGCCGGTTGGCGCCCTCGACCAGGGCGATCATGCGGTCGATGAAGCTCTCGCCCGGCTTCTGGGTGATCGTGACGACGATCCGGTCGGAGAGCACGCGGGTGCCACCGGTGACCGCGCTGCGGTCGCCGCCGGATTCGCGGATCACGGGGGCGGACTCGCCGGTGATCGCCGACTCGTCGACGCTGGCGATGCCCTCGACCACGTCACCGTCGCCGGGGATGATCTGGCCGGCCTCGACGACGACGATGTCGCCTTGGCGCAGCTGCGGCGCAGCGACGGACTCCTCCTGGTAGCGGTCGGGTCCGGCGCCGGCGGTCCAACCGACCAGCCGGCGGGCCATGGCGTCCTGCTTGGCGCGGCGCAGGCTGTCGGCCTGCGCCTTGCCGCGCCCCTCCGCGACCGCTTCGGCCAGGTTGGCGAAGACGACGGTGAGCCAGAGCCACACCGTGATGAGCCAGGCGAACACGGTGGGGTCGACGACGGCGAGGACGGTGGTGAACGCGGCACCGACCTCGACGATGAGCATGACGGGGTTGCGCCACATGGTGCGCGGGTCGAGCTTGCGCAGCGCGTCCGGGGTGGAGTGCAACAGCTGTTTGGGGTCCAGCAGCCCACCGCCGACCGGTCTGGCCCGGCTGGGCTGCGGTGCGGCCGCCTCCGTCACTGACGTGACAGTCATCTGCTTGTTTCCTTTGCTGTGTTGACGAGGATGACCGCTACAGACCTTCGGCGAGGGGGCCGAGCGCGAGGGCGGGCAGGAACGTCAGGGCGACGAGGATGATCGTGACGCCGACGACCATGCCGATGAACAGCGGCTTGTGGGTGGGTAGTGTGCCTGCCGACTCGGGCACCGGCTGCTGGCGGGCCAGCGAGCCGGCCAGGCCGAGGGCCAGGATGATCGGCACGAACCGGCCCAGCAGCATGCAGATGCCCAGGGCGGTGTTCCACCACGGGGTGTTGACGGTGATACCGGCGAACGCGGAACCGTTGTTGTTGGACGCCGAGGTGAACGCGTAGAGCACCTCGGAGAACCCGTGCGGGCCGACGTTCAACGCCGTCTCGTGGTTGTCCGTCGCCATCGCCGCCGCTGTGCCGGCCAGCACGAGCGCGGGGGTGACCAGGAAGTACAGGGAGGCGAACTTGATCTCCCGGGCGCCGATCTTCTTCCCCAGATACTCCGGGGTACGGCCGACCATCAGACCGGCGACGAAGACCGTGATGACGGCGAGGATGAGCAGCCCATACAGGCCAGCACCGACGCCGCCGGGCGCGACCTCGCCGAGCATCATGTTGATGATCGGCATCATGCCGCCCAGCGCGGTGTAGGAGTCGTGGAACGAGTCGACCGACCCCGTCGACGTGAGCGTGGTCGCGGCGGCGAACGTCGCGGAGTTGGGGACGCCGAACCGGACTTCTTTGCCTTCCATCGCGGCGCCGACCGCCTGTGGGACGGTGCCGCCGTGGGCAGACTCGAAGCCGACGGTCAGGGCGACGCTGGCGACCGCGATGATGCCCATCACCGCGACGATCGCGTACCCCTGCCGGTTCTGCCCGACCATGCGCCCGAACACCCGGGGCAGGCTGAACGGAATCACCAGCAGCAGGAAGATCTCCACCCAGTTCGTCCACGAGGTCGGGTTCTCGAACGGGTGCGCCGAGTTGACGTTGTAGAAACCGCCGCCGTTGGTACCCAGGTCCTTGATGGCCTCCTGCGACGCGACCGGCCCGCCGGTGATGTGCTGCGCGGCGCCGGCGAGGGTGGAGACGTCGGTGCCGCCCGACAGGTTCTGCACCGCGCCCCCGACGATCAAGACGATGGTGACGAGCACACAGATCGGCAGCAGGATGCGTAGCGTGATCCGGGTCAGGTCGACCCAGAAGTTGCCCAGCTGGTCGGTCCTGCGGCGGGCGAAGCCGCGCACCAGGGCGACGGCGACGGCGATGCCGACGGCGGCGGAGACGAAGTTCTGCACCGCGAGGCCGGCCATCTGCACCAGGTGGCCCATGGTGGACTCGCCGGAGTACCACTGCCAGTTGGTGTTGGTCACGAACGACACAGCGGTGTTCCACGCGCCATGCGCCATGACGCCGTCGAAGCCCAGCGACAGCGGCAGGTGAGTCTGCAACCGCATGAACGCGTACAGGAACAGGATGCTCACCGCGGAGAACGCGAGCACGCTGCGGGCGTAGACGCCCCAGGACTGTTCGCCGTCGGGGTTGACGCCGACGAGGCGGTAGACGCCGCGCTCCACCCGCCAGTGGCGGGAAGCGGCGACGACCCGGTACATGTAGTCGCCGAGGAAACGGTAGGACACCGCCAACGCAATCAGCAGCGAGGCGATGAAGAGGACACCGGCGCCGGTCGTCCCCATCAGAACCGTTCCGGGAACAGCAGGGCCGCGACCAGGAAGACACACAGGCCCGCGGCGATGATCAGACCGATCAGGTTGACCGCGCTCACAGCCGCTCCACCGCCCGCACCACCAGGGCGAGGACCACGAACAGCCCTACCGTCAACAGCATGAGGGCCAGGTCAGCCACCGTGCGACTCCTTCGTGTCCATATCGTGTTCGAGCGCTGTCGATACACGCGCCGCTGACACCTAAACGCGGCTCGCGTTTCGCCGACAGCGGTCCTGACGGGATCCATACATGCTCGCTGCGCTTCTTGACGTGACCTTGACGTCACCGCGGTTGCGGGACGCGGATTGCGGGTAGCCGGAAGCATGCCGTGGCGGTTCTCGGCCGAACCTCGCTCGGGAACGTGGCGGCGGCGGACCGGATGCTCTGGGGCAGGGACACGGATGTGGTGCTCCGGGCCGAGAACCTGACGAAGTTCTACGGCCCGCGACGTGGCATCGAGGGGCTCGACCTGACGGTCACCGGCGGGGAGGTGGCGGCGTTCCTCGGGCCGAACGGTGCGGGCAAGACGACGACGATCCGGCTGCTGCTGGACTGCCTACGGCCGACCCGCGGCCGGGTCACGGTGCTGGGCATGGATCCCCGGCGTGACAAGGAACTGCTGCACCGCCAGGTCGCTACCTGCCCGGTGAGCTCGCCTTCCCCGGCTGTGAGCGGGCCGCCGACCTGCTGCGGTTCTTCGCCGACGTCCGCGGCGGCGTGGCGTGGCGGCGGGTTGCCAGGCTCGCGGAACGGGTGGAGCTGGACTTGACCCCGACCGGTCCGGACCATGTCGAAGGGAAACAAGCAGAAGGTCGGGCTCGTCCAGGCGTTCACGCACGAGCCCGCCCTGCTGGTCCTCGACGAGCCGACCAGCGGACTGGATCCGCTGATGCAGCAGGAGTTCCTGACGATGGTCTCGCGAGGCCCGGTCCACCGGTCAGACGATGTTCATGTCGTCGCACATCCTGGCCGAGGTGCAGCAGACCGCCGGCCGGGTCGCGATCGCCCGCGGCGGGCGGCTCGCCGCCGTCGAGCGGGTCCACTCGCTGGGCCGGCGGGCCGTCCGCGCCGTCGAGATCCACTTCGACGACCCCGGTCACCGCCGACGAGTTCGCCGGCCTGCCCGGCGTCAGCGACGTCGTCGTCAAAGGGCACGGCTGGGGCGCGAGCCGGCCAGGGCCCGAGGGGCCGGTGGAGCCGGAACACCGGGAACCAGGAATTGCCGGGGAGGGTCTCGACCCAGTTCGGTTCCTTACCCGGTGGTTGTCGTGCGAAGTGCAGGCCGTAGGAGCCCTCGTTGTCCGCCCATTGCATCTGCGTCCACTTCCGTTGACCGAAGATGAGATCGACAACGTTGTCGTTGGGTGGGAACGGGGCGCGATAGGACCCGTGCCCTGGTGCGGTCCGTGATCGAGTGTGCCGGAACGCTTGTTGTGGATCCTCGCTGAAGGTGTGGAGGACGAGCGGGTGCACCCGCGTGGTTCGTCGACCTGGGCTGCCAGACCGCGCCGCTGTCATCCGCTCCGGCCGGCCGCTCCGGCCGCCTGGGTGGGTGGGGACGCTACGCCACGCAGCACCGCGACCTCTTCGCGCAATGCGCCGAGTTCGGCCAGGACGGCGTCGATATCGGCTTTGGTCGCGCCCGCGGGCCGGTCGGTGGCTGTCACCCGTTCCACGATCCAACTCGCCAGGGATCCGGTGACGAATCCGATCAGCCCGATGCCGCCGATCATCAAGCCGATCGCGACGAATCTGCCGGCGGTGGTGGCCGGATAGTGGTCTCCGTAGCCGACGGTGGTGATGGTGACTACACCCCACCACAGCGCCTGCGGGTAGGTGTCGATGTTGCTGTCCGTATGCCCGCGCTCGGCGTCGAGCACGGCCAGGCCCGCCACGAGGACGAGCAGGACGGTGCTGGCGCCGACGTAGAGCGACAGCCGTCCCCGGGTCCATTGTTCGGTCCGTCGGTTGAGCAGTAGCAGTGCCGTCACCAGCCGCAGAATCCGTAGCGGCCGGAGCACCGGCAGCACCAGCACCGCCAGATCGAAGAGGTGGCTGCGGAGGAACCGCAGACGGTCGCTGCTCAGGTGTAGCCGAACCACATAGTCGACGGCGAACAGGACCCAGATCGTCGCGTTCGCGGCCGCGCACACGGTGCGCCAGTCGGGTGGCAGGGACGGCCATAGGATCGGGACCGCGTAGACCGCGATGAACAGCACCGCGAGCGCGGTCAACGCCGCGGCGGTCCGCTTTTCCCAGCGTTCGACCCCGACCTCCACGTCCATGGCCATCAGCATGCCGCATCGGCGAGGGCCGCCCAAGGGCGTGTGGCACGCTGCGACAATTGCTGTATGCAACGTTCATCCCAGGTCAAGCCGGACGCGGCTGTCGAGGCGCTGATGGCGGCGAGCCGGGCGTTCGTCGGCATCGCCGCCCGTTCGCTGGCGGGCCTCGAGCCCGATGTGACGCTTCCGCAGTTCCGGGCCCTGGTGGTCCTCGCGAGCCGCGGACCGCAGCGCTCGGTCGACATCTCGACGGAGCTGGGGGTCGCGGCCTCGACCGGAGCCCGGATGTGTGACCGGCTCGTGGGCAAGGGGCTGGTCACGCGTTCGCGGTCGAGGACCGATCGCCGGACGGTGCGGCTGCGTCTGTCGGGGCCCGGCCGCGCTCTGGTGGAAGAGGTCGTCCGGCGCCGACGGCGCGAGCTCTCCGGCATCGTCGGCGCGACAGCCCCGCTGTGGTCGGCCGAGGTTGTCGATGCGCTCCAGGCGTTCGCGGCCACCGCCGGCGACGTGCCGGAACAGGACTGGTGGCTCGGCTGGGCCGACGATCGCGGGTAACCCCGAACTTCGGTGGCCCGAGCCGAGAGCACTGTGCGATGATAGCAGTATGCAATGATCCGGTCCGCTGATGGTGACGGGCCGAAGATGTGGAGGCGATCATGAGCTTGGAAGGCCGCCACCGCGTTCCCCGTATCGACGACACGGTCACCCCGCGTACCTTGCACGAACGCGCGGAGCGCGTGGCGGTGCCGGACTTCGACTGGCTCGTCGAGCCGGTGGAGGCGATCGTGGAAGGCTTCATCGACATGTACGGCCGTCACACACACCGGCGGCACGCCGGCGAGGCGCATGATGCGGATCTTGGCTGACAGCGTGTTCCGGTCCGCCATCGTCACGTGGCCGACGTCCGGCTGAACCTGGCCGGGCGCGGAGTCTGTCGGTGTTGACCGCGGTGCCAGTGCCCCCTCGGCCCGCTGGCGGGCCGGCGCCTGCGGCCCCAATAGTGTCCGGAGGGTAGTGACGCTTTTGCGAAGGCTTGCGTCGTCGCAGCGGCCGGGTGCCCTGTTGAAGGTGATCTACCGTCTACCGGTGCCGCTGCTGCGGGCGCGGTTGGGCTGGCTGCTGGCCGGCCGTGTCGTCCTGCTCGAACACATCGGCCGGCGTACCGGCCGATGTTACTTCACCGCCGTCGAGGTGATCGGCCGCGACCGGCAGACCGGCGCGGTGACCGTGGCGTCCGGTTACGGCCGCGGCGCTGACTGGTATCGCAACCTGCGGGCGCGGCCGGCCGGTGCGATGGTCCTCGGTGCGCGTCGTCGCGAGGTCGACGCGCGGCAGCTGAGCCTCGACGAGGGTGCCGACATCATGGTCGAGTACGCGCGGCGGCACCCGCGTGCCGCGCCGCGAGTCGCGCGGATGCTCGGCTACGTCGTCGACGGCACCGACGCCGACTACGCCGCGCTCGGCCGCGCACTGCGCTTCGTCCGGCTCGTGCCGCGGCCACGGTGAGCCGGCATCCGTCCGCGGGTCCGGCCACCCCCACCGCGACCAGACCGCGGGAGTTGAGGCCGAGCGTGTCCACGACGCCGCGGATGGTGCTCACGGCGGTCTTCGGGAGCTGAGCGGGGCCGGGACAGGATCGGCACCTTGGTGATCCCCTCGCGACCAACGGCAGGCCACCCCGCCTGCACTGGCGCGTAGTCGCGGCAGCATCGGTGCTCGCGACGCCCGGATCGTCGGAGCCCGAGGCGATGCCAGTCACGAGGCGTCCACCAGGCCGGGTTCCAGGATCAGGCCGGGAATCAGCACCGCGGCCACCGCGAGATGCATACAGCTCAGCCAGATCAGAGCAGCGGCCGTGGTCGCGCTGAACGGACCGGCCAGTGAAAGGATGACCGCCGGAAGCGCGGCTGCCAGCCACACCGCCGCGGCGTGCCGGGTCAGGTACTCCAGGCAGGCGAGGACCGCCCACCCGCCGAGCCCTGCCCCGCTGGAGACGGCGATGACGTCGACAAGAGCGACGCTCCTCGTCGCCGCGCCGAGCCCGCCTCCTCGCGCGGAGAAGATCCGCACGGTCAGGTCGACGTTGAGCAGAAGGGCCGCAACGATCCAGACACCGACTGCGGCCAGCACACCGGAAGCGACCACGCTTACCCGCCATACGAGGCGATGCGGAATCCACCGAGCCAGGCACAGCAAAGTCGTCTCCTTCGATCCCGGCTACCCGGAACGGCCGCCCACAGCGGGTCCACCCGGCGCCGGATCGGTCGCGTCCCGGGTCGGGCGCCGTAGCGGTCAGAGCCAGCGGAACCTCGCCGATCGGGGAGATCCACATCCCAGCAGTGTTCAGGTGGGGGCTCGCCCCTCCGAGGGCGGCACGCGCCGCAGCCGTCGGGTCGTCGCCGAGTCGGGGACACCTGTGGACCTACCTGGCGCGATCGACGGTGAGCGTTGGACGGTCGGCGGCTGCTGCCGAGGCGGCGGTGATGGTCGGCACGTGGGAGGCGTCTCCTGGTCGTGGCGTAGGCGTCCCAATTCGGCCATCGGCCATGGACGGCTTCCCATGTCGGTTGTCGGCAAAACGCACCCGGGCCGGGCCGAGCGCGTACGGGTCTCCTGCGTGCCTCGGGGGTCGGTCGCCGCTGGAACCGACGCCTCGACCGCTGGGTTGACATTGACTCGGCACGATGGATACCGCTGCATCGGACTGGTCCTGCCACTGGTGTCGACGATCACGTAGCCGAGAGATGGCGAGCCCCTACCTCGGGCGACGGGGCGGCCCGCAGCCGGTAAGCCGTCATGACGGGGACTATCGCACGGTGATCCGGAGAAGGTTGCATACGTCGAAGACGCCCGTCACGGCCCACACCTCGTCGATCACCTGGGTGCGCATCGCCGACGACGGCACCGTGCCGGCGATGATGACCACCCGGTTCTGCACGGTGACCTGGATGTCGGCGCCGATCAGATCAGGGTCGGCGATCAGCCGCTCCACGACCGCGTCGCCCAGATACTGGTCTGCCTGCCCGCGCCGCGGCCGCGCCGCGGGCGACCAGAAGCCGTCGTCGGGAAACATGTAACTGAAGGTCACGACACAATGTCCCTTCGAGCCGGTGGACGGGCACCTGTCGGCTACCGCGCCAGCCGGAAAGCCAAACCTGCCGATGCCGGCAGCGGCGGAACGGCCACGCTCGGGTATGTGACGCCCACCGGCCGCCGCTGCTGTCTCGGGCTACCGGCGCTGTGCGCGGCGCTGTCACGAGCCGCCATGGCTGGTTTCCACAGCCACGTCCCCGGCCGGCCGTGGACCGCGCTGCCGCTCGGATATCCACCGAGGCTCCCGGATACGACAGACGGGAACGGCAGGGTTGCGTCGGTGACCGCAAGGGCGACGGCCGGTCGGTTCCCGGCCTGTTTGGACCTTGCGTGGTCCGGGTAGCCGCTGGCCGCGTCCAGCCGCCCACCGCCGCTTCCCGGGTCCGGAGGTTGCATCGTGTTGACGGTGACGGACAGGGCTCTCGCCGCCGTCAGCATGCTGATCATGCGGGACGACGTTCCCGAGGGGGCCGGGTTGCGGATCTGGGTCGATGGCGAGCGGGGTCTGTTGCTGACCATCGCGGTACGAGCCGGGGTGCGCGACACGGTTCTCGTCCGGTCCGGCGCCCGGCTGTTTCTCGACCCGGCCGCCGCACGGATGCTGGCCGACGTCGTGCTGGACGCCGAACCGGCCGGCGGGGGCGGCGTTCGGTTCACGGTCGTGTTCCGCCGGGATTGACCATGGCGGCGCGCGGGCCCGCATCCGACGCGGTCGGCGCTGGCACGGTGGGTCACCGACACACTCGCGGTACGAACCGCCTCGGACAGACGCCAGCAAGGTGGGGTGTGGCGGGTCTGCCGTCCGGCCAGCTATGCGGGTTCTCCCGGTGGGCGGCGTCGAACGCACGCCCTTTCCCCGTAACGTGTATGTATGCAATAGTTGTCGGATGGCCGGCCCGCGGAGTGTCTGTGTCGCGTGGTGTTCGGTTCCGCGGTCGTCGCGACGGCTGGTGGCCGGGCTCGTCGCGGTCGTGGCGCTGTTCGCGTCGACGGTCCCTCACGCGTCGGTGGCTGGTGCGGACGGCGGGTACCGGGCCGCCGGTCCGCGTGAAGGGGTGTCGCGGGCGGCCGACGATCCGGCCGAGGGGGTGTCGGGGCGGACGCGAGGGTCCGGGCATACGCCGACGGCGGCCGTCGGTCGGGTCGGGCAGGATCGCCCCGTTGGTGCCGCCGGGCCGGCGGTGGACTGGCGGTCGGTGCAACGCGATGCCGAGCGCAGGACCGCGTCGGCGGTCGCGGGAACGGCCGACGACGACGCCGACGAATGCCCGCGCGATGTCGAGACCGTTCGGCGCCAGCCGAGCGCGCCGCCGATGCTCGCCCGCGCGGCGACGCAGGACGCGCTCACCGTCGAGCCCGCTGCCGCGACGGCGGTCGCTGTGCCAGCTGGCGATGAGCTACCACGGAGCGCGGTCTACCAATGCAACCCGGACGGGCGAGGACCGCCGCGGCGTCTGTGACGCCTGGTGTCCTTCAGCCCCTTGAGCCCGGTCGTGTCGGGTGATCCCTGTCCGGAGATGTCATGTCAACCGTTGTCGAACAGTCATGCCTGCCCGCGGAAACGCCGTGGCGCGACGAACGCGTCGAGTCGAATCGCGCCGCCACGACGGCGTTGGCGGCGATGGCCACGCTGCCGCCGGGGGATCCGTCGCGGGAACGTCTACGCGCGTCGGTCATCACGACCTACCTGCCGATGGCCCGGCGGCTCGCCAAACGCTACTACGTCGGCGGCGAGCCCCTCGACGACCTGTCGCAGGTCGCCGTGGTGGGGTTGATCAACGCCGTTGACCGGTTCGACCCGGACCGGTGCGACGTGTTTCCCGCGTTCGCGGTGCCGTACATCGTCGGTGAGCTGCGCCGCCATTACCGCGATCGGGTCAGCGATGTCCGAGTCCCCCGGTCGGTGCAGGACCTGCATCCCAGGCTGGCCGCGGCCCGGGATGACGTGGCCCAGGCTCTTGGGCATGAGCCGACCGCTGAGGACCTCGCCGCCCATGTCGGTGTGACCCGCAAGGCGGTCGTCGAGGCCACCGCGTACGGCGGCGTGCACCGGTGCGCGTCGTTGGATTTGGCGGGATTCGAAGATCACGCCGAGGCCAGCGGCCCCGGCTCCTCGGACGAGGATCAGGAGGTGGAGCGCGCGGACGCCCGTCTCACGATCCGGCCGTTGGTGTGCGCCCTGCCCAGTCGACAGCGACGGATCGTCTGGCTGCGGTTCTGGCGGCAGAGCAGCCAGTCGGAGATCGCGGCCGACCTGGGCATCTCTCAGATGCACGTCTCCCGCTTGCTCAGAAGCGCGCTCGCCACCATGCACGAGCACGCGACCGCAGGCGCGGGGACAGGACGGTGAGCGTCGTCCAGCGCCGCGCACCGCAGGCCGTGACCAGCCTGGCCATCGTCTGCGACAGCTGCGTCGACGAGCTCGCCGGCCCGGCGTCGGTACCGATGAATTGGCACACACTCTGGACCCGCGCCCGCAACCACGGCTGGCAGGGGACCAACCATCCGTTCGGCCCGCACCGCTGTGCCGGCTGCTCCGCGACCCCGACCCGGCCACGCTGATGGCGGCCCGGATCCATCCCGACCCGGCCACGCCGTCATGGGTCCTGACCTGCGACGCATGCTTCGCCCGCCTCGCCGGGCCGACATCGGCTCCGTGGCCCGCGCTGTGGCAGCGCGGGTACCGGCTCGGATGGCGAGGCTCACCCGAGCCGGCCGGCTCGCACCGGTGCCCCGACTGCGCCGGACTGCGCTAAGACACACAGCCCCGGCCGCGGTCAACGCGGCTCGACCCGCAGCAGATTGGCGACATCGAAGACTCCCGGAGTCCGCCATGCGACATCCCCAGCGGCCACTCTCGTCTGCGACGACGGGACGGTCCCCTCGAGGATCACCACCCGGTTCCGTACGTCAACCGCGATTCGCGTTCCGTCGGTCGCCGGATGCCGGGAGAGCCGGTCGATGACGTCGACAGACAACAGGAAGTCGTCCCGGCCCGCGCCGTTGGTGGGTACCGGGCGCCAGTGACCATCGTTGGGAAACGGCGGCGGATAGGCCATAAGAACGCCTCCGGGTGCAAGCGGGAGTATCCCGCTATGGGCTGTCCGTCCCGGCTACCACCACGGCCGTCCCACCAAACATCACCGTCATGGTGCGTGCGTCTGTGCAACTATTGTCGGGTGGGCACGACGCAGACGATCACGCGCCAACCCAAGATCGACGCCATGGTCGACGACCTGCTCGCCCTGTCCCGAGTCCTGGTCGGTCTGACCGCCCGCACGCTCGGCGCACTCGACACCGACGTCACATTGCCCCAACACCGCATGCTTGTCGTGCTCGCCGGTCACGGCCCGCAGCGTGCCGTCGACCTTGCCTCCGAACTCGGCGTGCATCCCTCCACGGTCACCCGAACATGCGACCGGCTGGTGCGCCGCGGACTGGTCAGACGCCACCGCGACGACGCCGACCGACGGACCGTCCGACTCGGACTCACCGGCGCCGGCAAGGAACTCATCGGCGCGGTCATGCGACGCCGCGCCGACGAGATCCGCCGGCTGGTCGCGCCCTACGCGGCCAACGCCGACCTCGCCGATGCCGCCCGCGGGATCGTCGCAGCCGCCGGAGAACCGTCCGAGGCGGAATGGTGGCGACGCTGGTCGCAGTCCGCCGCCGACTGAATCATCCGCCGCCCCGGCGTCCCGGGGCGGCCGCACCGGTCAACTCGTTTGACCGACCGATCCGCCGGGTAGCCGGCCTGCGCCACACCCCACCCCCTTATCCGGGCAGACCAGGCACGGTCACCGTGCCTGCTCGTCGCGTCAAAGCCGTGAGAGGTCGATCAAATGCCAAAAGACCCGATGATGGTTAGATGCTCACCAGCGGACGAACACCTCCCGACTCAGCGGAGGCCATCGTCGAACGACGGGTGAAGGACTGCCACGCGGTCGACATCGGCGCCGTGGCGGACCTGGTCGTCGACGCCAGCGAGCGAACGGCCAGGTTCATCTACATCGACCATGACCCTTCCGTCCAGCCGGTCCAGGGGCATCGCTCGTGCCGATCGAGGCCGTAAACCAGATCACCGACAACGAGATCCACCTCAGTTAGACCTCGTCGCGGATCCTGTCGGCACCCCGGCCCGTCCGTCGCCGACCTCACCGACGAGAGGACCTTCTACCGCAGTCTGTACGGCTACTACGACTATCCGCCGCGACTTGCGGTCCCTCCGGGGTATGCGGTGGCCGTCCACAGCCCGACGACCCCGCCGGTTAACGGCGCTATAAAACCGCGAACCGGACACCACCGGCGTTATCAGCTTCCGCGTCGAGGGTTTGCCCCTGCAGCGTCTGCGCAGCCTCGGAGTCCAGGAATATCCGGGCACCCGACGCCTCGACGACCACGTCACCATCATGCGGCGCACCGGCGATCGTCAACCGCAGACTGCCGTTGACGCCAGCCGAGATCCGTAACCCCGAGCCCTCCGGGACGTCGTCCTGTGTCGTGAGGACGCAGATGGCGGCGACAGCCATATCAGTCACGGTAACCACGATGGACAGCCTCCAAGCGACGGCGCGGGGACCGCGGACGATCCGGTTCGCGCGGCGGCTACCCCGACCGACCAGAACCGAAACGAACCGTTACGCCGGCCCGGTAACGCGCACCGCAACGTCTATCTGCCGGCACCCATCTGCAGCCCGGGGAAGCTGGCCAGGCACCGTGACTGTCGAGCGGTGGTCATTCCGTCTCGGCGTCCCACTCACCGTGGGCGAGTCGTACGCCACCCCACCTACCGGTCCGATTACGGCGGTGGGGTCCCCGAGGTGGAGGGCTTCGGCGAGGTCCGCGTTGGGGTGGTGCTGGCCAGCGATGGGGCGCGGGCGAAGAGGACGCCGCGGTCGGGTGCCGTGTGGCGATCACCAGGGTGGGATATCCGGTGTGGGTCGTACGTCGTGGAGGAATCCGCGGTTGGAGCGGATCTGAGTGAACAATGGCTGCAGCAGGTTTCCGGTCCTCGGTGCGTAGGGCAGCGATGACCTCGCCTGCTGGTCGGGTCGTGAGGCTGCTGAGTCATCAGCCGTCGATGTCGGGGTGCGATACGTGCGAGCCGGTGCCCGCCCGACTCACACGCGGCACATGACGGTTGGTGAGACACGCGAGGGCTGTTGGCGAGCACCGACACCTCTAACGTAACGCGCGCCCACGTCCGCTGGCCCGGGTCCTGACGCCACGTCGCACGCCCGGTCCGGCCGGCGCTGGTGTCATTCCACCCGACTCACCGGCGCACCCAGGGTCTTGGAGGGTGCGGGCGTCGGGTTGTCCGCAGTCGCAGCGGGGCGTGCCGGCTGACCGTACGTCGCATTTGTCGGTTGGGGTTGGGTGGTGGCGCCGTTCGATGGATAGTCGTCGTTGCGACACGTCGGCGGGGCGGTGCCGCGGCGGCAGGCCGGGTGCTTCGGTCTCGGGCGGGGTGGGGCGTGAGCAGAAGCAGCGCGGTGCCGCCGGTCAGCTGCGAATCCGGCCGTGCTTCCCACCCGCGCGGGCACCGGATCCGTTGCTGGGCCCCGGTGCTTGCGGCTGGTGCTCGGGGCGCGGGTGGCTGTAAGGTTCGTGGCCAGGTGTGCCGGGAAGTCTGGTCGGCGATGTCGTCACGACGCCCGAGCTGAGGAGCACCCCTGTCATGCGTGCACGTGATCTTGCCGCACCCTTTCCCACCGTTCGGCTGGACACACCAGCTCTTGACGCTGCCCGGCTGCTCGCTGGTCAGGACCTTCCCGGGCTGATCGTGATGGATGCCCAGGGCTATCCGTCGACGGTGTTGGCCGGTACGCAGGTGTTGCGGATGGCGATTCCGCAGTACTGCCAGGACGACCCCACCCTGGCCCGGGTCATCGACGAGGCGGCGGCGGACCTGTTTCTACGGCAGCTCGGCGATCGCACGGTCGCACAGGCGTTGCCGCATAAGACTCCGGATCTGGCTGTTGTCGCCCCGGACGCGACGGTCCTCGAGATCGCCGCCTTGATGGCCCGGACGAGCAGCCCGCTCGTGGCCGTGGTCGACAAAGACCGCACGATGCTCGGCGCGATCACGCTTGACGCTCTGCTCGACCGGGTCGTCACGGCGTGAGCGCGACCGCGTGGGCGGCGATCGCGATCTTCGCGGTCGCCTATGCCCTGATCGCCTCGGAGAAGGTCCACCGGGTTGCTGCCGCACTCGGCGGTGCCGTGCTGATGCTGCTGATCGGGGCCACCGACGCGGAGCACGCGTTCTTCTCCGAAGAGTCGGGCATCGACTGGAACGTCATCTTCCTGCTATTGGG
>Ga0164243_10005079_pt1 | contig 20241 bp, 15 predicted proteins | sample OricompcompostOP_FD_108781 | JGI IMG/M metagenome (GOLD analysis project Ga0164243, IMG submission 108781) | Organic Plus compost microbial communities from Emeryville, California, USA - Original compost - Organic plus compost (OP) | ecosystem: Engineered > Solid waste > Mixed feedstock >... | reverse complement strand
CTCGCCGTCGTGGACGAGCTCGCGCAGCGGCTCGTTGTGCGGGAAGAACCGGCTCATCAGCGCGACCGCGAGCACGCGCCCCGTCCGCGCGGCGGCCTCGGCCATCTTGTTCCCGTCCGCAGCCGTGGTCGCGAGCGGCTTCTCGCACAGGACGTCGATCCCTCGCTCGAGGAGCTCGAGCGTGACGGGCGCGTGGAAGCGCGGCGACACCGCGACGAGCGCGGCGTCGACCTTGCCCGCGAGCTCGCCGACGTCCTGCGTGATCGTGGCCTGCAAGCCGAACTGGCGCCGCGCGAGCATCGCCTGGTTGCGGTTCAGGTCACACAGCATCGTGACGTCGAGGTCGGGATGCCCGGCGATCACCGGAAGATGAACTTCGCGAACCACCGCGCCGCACCCGACGATCCCGAGACGAATCGGTCTGGCTCTCGTTGCACCTGACACGCGCCCTCCTTCCGCCGTAGCACCGTACTCGACGGGCTCCGCGCGGCAAGCCGCTCCAGCGCGAGCGCGGCCCGGGAGTCTCCCGCTCGAAGCTCCCGCGACGGATCGGAGAACGACGGCACGTGTTGCTGGACATCGCGCGAGCGCCGACTAACCAGCCGATGCGAACGAAGCGTCACCCGTGAAACCGATCGCGCGAGGCAACCGCGTCGACCGGTGCCTCGGTCCAGCGCGAGGTGGACACATCCGGGTCGCGTGGTCCTCGACGGAGGACGGCGGCACGGGTTGGCAAGGAACGACAGCACAGGCGCGCGCGTGTCCCGAATCGTCGTGAACGCGCGATCACGCACCGTAACCACGGTTCACGCAGAACGGTCCTGCGGCACCGAGGAGTCACGTGATGGGTGGTCTTGCGGTTGCAGACGCCCGGGCTCGCACGAAGGAGGAGACTGAATGAAGAGGAGAGTTCGTGGTGCATGGTTGTCGCTCGCGTTCGCGGCGACGTCACTGGTCGGCTGCGCGACGGAGCCGACGGAGCCGCGCGTCGATGGCGACGGGCCGGGGGCGGACGTGCTGCTCGGGGACTCCGATCTCGTCGCGATCCCACGCACACCGTCGGCCGAGCAGGTCGCCGCGCGAACGCGACGGGGCCTGCGCTCGAATGGGAGCGGCGAGTTCTATCTCGCCATCCGCAGGAGCGCGCTCCAGGAGCGCTGGTTCTGGTCGACGTATCTCGAGCAGCTGCAGCCTTATGGCCCGTCGCCCGGCACCCTCGGGACGCGGGTCGTCCGCTTCCGCGAGCACGACGGCAAGCTGTTCGTGTTCGACGCCGACGACCGGCGCGCGACCAGCGACGTGTTCGAGCCCGACCTCATCATCGACGCGTTCGAGATCATCCAGGGCGGCTGGTTCAGCGCGTTGCCGGGCTCCGGTAGTTACGTGCTGATCGATCCGGCGGCCGGACAGAATCGGTTCGGGGCGCTCGCGGACTGGTGGGCCGAGGGGGCGGCGCCGGTGAAGCTCGAGACCGAGCTGTCGTTCGTCGAGGACTTCAAGAGCTGGAGCGACGGCGCGAGCTTCGCGCACGTGTTCGCCGCGTACGCCGACCGCCCGATCGGGACGCCGTTCGATCCCGACATCAACGAGTTCCGCGTGGGGGCGACGACCCGCGTCACCCTGCGCCGGTACGCGGAGACGCCCGGCTACACGCGAACGCCGAACCCGGGCGTGCCGCACTACTTCGCGAGCGATCCGCTCAACTTCGACAACCCGAGCGTGCAGCAGTACGCGGTGAAGTGGGCGATCCGGCCGGGGATGCAGCCGATCAAGTGGAAGATCGGGCGCGAGATCCTCGACGTGCAGAGCGATCCGGCGCTCGGCGGTGCGGACCTCTATGGCGCGATCGAGCGCGGGATCGAGTCGTGGAACGACGCGTTCGGGTTCCCGGTGTTCACCGCCGAGCTCGCCGGTCCGAACGATCGGTTCGGCGACGACCACCACAACTTCGTCATCGTCGATCCCGATCCGTCGCTCGGCTACGCGTACGCGGACTGGCGAACGAACCCGAACACGCACGAGGTGCGGGGCGCGAGCGTGTACCTGTCGAGCGCGTTCTTCACGCCGTTCCCGGACGATCTCGCGGCCGAGGCCCCGCTCGCCCATCCCCCCGCGCCGCACGCCAGGCGCCCGCGCCTGACCTGGCAGGATCAGCGCCAGGAGCCGCTGTGCGTGCGCTACGCCGACGAGCGCCGCGCGCCGACCGGCCCGGCCCAGCTGACCGGAGCGCAGAAGCTCGAGCTCTACGTCCAGGAGGTCGTGGCGCACGAGATCGGCCACACGCTCGGACTGCGCCACAACTTCAAGGGGTCGCTCGTGCCGCCGACCTCGTCGGTGATGGAGTACAACCTGGCCGACGTCTCGTTCGTGCAGCCGCACCCGGGGCCGTACGACATCGACGCGATCCGGTACCTGTACGACCTGTCGCCGTCGTTGCCGTGGCAGCCGTTCTGCACCGACGATCACACCACCACCGATCCGAACTGCGTGCGGTTCGACGTGCCGTCGACCGCGCCGCTCGTCGACTACCAGATCCCACAGTACCAGTTCCTCATGACCTGGTTCCTCGAGGGCTGGTTACCGCCCGACCTGGTCGAGCTCTACTTCACGTACTACGGGCTCGAGCTGATGGGGTACGCGCGCGCGGGGGCGCCGGGCGAGGCGCAGGCGGCGTGGACCACGATCCTCGACGGCGTGCGGGCGCCGATCGATCCGGCGGTGCTCGCCGCGCTGCCGAGCTACGGTCCGGCGGCCGACGCGATCACCGCGTTCTGGTTCCGCGAGCTGGTGCAGCCGCGTGGCGAGATCGCGATGGCGATCACGAACCCGTCGGTCATCGCCCACCTCGCGGCGGACGGGCGCGGCGCGATCGAGAACGCCGACGGGGTGCGCAGCTACGCGACGCGGCGCATCGTGGTCGACGCGCTGAAGTCGATGCAACACGTCGAGGCGTACGTGGCGCTCGTCGATGCCCGGACCGCGCTGACCGCCCAGCTCGGCGCGCTCGGGGCGACGGACCAGGTGCTCACCCGCGATCTGATCGCGCGCATCGACGCCGCGATCTCGCCGTACTTCGAGTGAGCGCGCGCGGGGCCCGCGGGAGCTGAGGGCGTGGGTGGAGCGTCTTGCGCCACCTCCGTGCATCCGCGGCGCGAGGGCGGCGCGATGCGCGACGGCGCACCTTGACCGCGCGCCCGGCGCGACGTTCATGGGGCGGATGATCCGGGCCGTTCGTCGGTGTGTCGTCGCGCTCGCGGCGGTCGCTCTCGCGGCGGGCTGCATCTCGCCGGTGATGACGTTCGGCGAGGGCAAGTCGGGGAAGGAGGCCCAGCGCCACACGATGAGCGAGCTCGGGCCCGCGCGGCTCGTGACCGAGGCGACGTGGGAGGGCGAGATCGCGACGCGCAAGATCCGGGTCTGGGCCGACGCGGCGTACCGCGCGCAGAACCTCCGCTAGACGCGGGGCCGTTCAGGCGGCGAAGAGCTCAGCGGGGAGGTCCCAGCACCTCGGGCACGAGGTGGATCATGCGCCGGTGCGTCTCGAGCGCTGCGGCGAATGCTGCCTCGGCTGGAGCGGTCACCGCCTGCGAATACCACGAGGTGCGCTCGCGGGCCGCGCACCCGGAGCGGGGGCCGAGGGTGCTACGGTGCGCCGTAGCGATGACCGATCAGATCCGAGCTGGAATCGTGGGGTACGGAAACCTCGGGCGTGGCGTCGAGGCGGCGCTGACGCGTTGCGCGGACATGCGGCTCGTCGGCGTGTTCACGCGCCGCGACCCCGAGGCGATCGCGACGCGGGATCCCGCCACGGCGGTCCACGCGATGGAGGCGCTCGACCGGTTCCGCGACGCGATCGATGTGCTGATCCTGTGCGGGGGCTCGCGCGACGATCTGCCCGTGCAGGGGCCGGAGCTCGCGGCGACGTTCAACACCATCGACAGCTACGACACGCACGCGCGCATCCCGGAGTACTTCGCCGCGGTCGACGCCGCCGCGCGCGCGGGCGGCCGCACCTCGGTGATCGCGGTGGGCTGGGATCCCGGGCTGTTCTCGATCACCCGCGTCCTCGGGGAGGCCGTGCTGCCCGAGGGTGACAGCTACACGTTCTGGGGGCGCGGGGTCAGCCAGGGGCACTCGGACGCGCTGCGGCGCGTGCCGGGCGTGAAGGCGGGCGTGCAGTACACGGTGCCGTCGGAGTCCGCGATCGCGCGCGTGCGCGCTGGCGAGCGGCCCTCCCTGTCGCCGCGCGAGGCCCACCTCCGCGAGTGCTACGTCGTGCTCGAGGACGGCGCGAACCCCGACGAGGTGAAGGCCGCGATCCAGTCGATGCCGCACTACTTCGCCGACCACGACACCACGGTGACGTTCGTCGACGAGGGAGCGCTGCGCCGCGATCACGGCGCGATCCCGCACGGCGGCTTCGTCCTCCGCAGCGGCGTGACCGGAGACGGCAGCCAGCAGCTGCTCGAGCTCCGCCTCGCGCTCGCGAGCAATCCCGAGTTCACCGCGAGCGTCCTCGTCGCCTACGCGCGGGCGTGCCACCGCCTGCACGCCCGCGGCGACGTCGGCGCCAAGACCGTGTTCGACATCCCGCCGGGCCTGTTGTCGCCTCGCTCGATGGAGGAGCTGCGCCGCGACCTGCTGTGACAGTGACGCGCACCCCGCGCCCGACGCTCAGGCCTCCGCGCCGTCCGCGCGGTCTGCGCCGTCCACGAGCGAACGCGGCGGGTCGCCACCGGGCGCGCGCGTGAGCCACGGCCAGGGCGCGGCGCACAGCACGAGCAGGATCGCGAGCACGAGCGCGCCGACGACCACGCCGGCACGGTACGCCGGGGCGGCGAACCACAGCTCGATCCGGTGGTGCCCCGTCGGGACGACCAGCGCGCGGAGCATGTAGTCGGCGCGGAACACCGGCGCGGGCGCGCCATCCACCGTCGCGCGCCAGCCCGGCGCCCACGACTCGTTGACGACGAGGATCCCGTCGGCGGGCGCGTCGATCTCGACGACGAGGCGCGCGCGCTCGAAGGCCACGACCGTGCCGTCGACGGGCGCGAAGGTCGAGGCAGGCAGCGCAGGCGGCGCCTCCGCGGGATCGATCAGCGCCTCCTCGCGCGCGCTCGGCGCGACCTGGGCGAGCCGGTCGAGCATGCGCCGGGACGGCAGCGTCTCGGCGCGCGGATACAGCCGCGCGACCGGCGCGACGTCGGGGGCGATCGCGAGCGCGGTCCCCGCGACGCGGATCGCGCCGGGTGGGCTGGCGCCGCCGACGAAGTACTTCACGTTGAAGTGGGTCAGCAGCAGCGGCTCCTTGCGTCCGCGCGCGAGCACGTCGAGCGTGCGCCGCGGCGCGAGCGGGTGCGGGTACCCGGTGAGCTCGCGGACCTCGTGGACGAACGCGGCGTGGTACGGGATCGCGCTCGCGACCCCGCCGGCATGCGCGTCGCGGAAGCGCCAGGTGCGATCGATGCCGGGCATGCGGGCGAGCAGCGCGCCGCCCGCGTCGATGGCGGGGCGGGGCTGCAGGATCGAGAGCTTGAGCTCCGCCGCGCGGAACAGGTCGACGCCCACGACGAGGACGAGCGCGGCGAGCCAGTAGCGGCGGCGCGCGCGATCGAGGAGGCCGCCAGCGAGCACGCCGAGCGCGAGCAGCGCCCACACCGTGGGCCAGCGACCGGTCCACGCGAGCGCGACGAGGCTCCACGTCACGCCGAGCGCGATCGCGAGCCACGCCTGCCAGCGCCGGAGCTCGGCGCGCGCGATCACGCCGATCGCGAGCCCCACGCCCGCGGCCGCCGCGAAGCCCGTGACGAGCTTGTAGCGATACGGCAGCCGGAACACGCCGAACCCGGGGACGTGCTCGGCGAGCCACGGCAACAGGTGAGCGTGCGTCGACAGCGCCAGCGCGATCGAGACGAGCGCGAGCACGAGCCAGAGCCGGCCCTCGCGGCGCACGACGGCGAGCCAGAGGAGCAGGACTACCGCGAGCGGACCGAGGTAGATGTCGTGCATCCAGTTCGTGTCGAGCCCCGGGACGAACAGCTCGTTCAGCGCGCGCGGTTCGAGCGGCTGGTTCAGCGCCCACGACAGCGGCCGATGCGCGCGCGCGGAGCCGTCGACCGTGCTCCACGCGGGGAGGTACACGAGCGCGAGCCACGCGCCCGCGATCGCGACCGCGACCGCGGCACCCGGAGCGAGCCGGCGGGCTTCCCGGCGGAGCGCCGCCCGAACGGGTGTGGTCGCGCGCGCGCGATACGCGTGTTCGCCGATGCCGAGGAGGCGGACCGCCGCGTACGGGCCGAGGATCAGCACGCTGTAGAACGCGCCCTGCGGGTGGCTCGTGCCGACGAGGGCGAGCGCGAACCCGAGCAGGATCGCGCGCCGCAGCGACGCGTGGGCGAGGAAGGCGTCGATCGCGAGGAGAGCCCACGGCAGCTGGAGCAGGGGCCACGGCAGCGCGCTGTTCTTGTGCACGAGCAGCGGCGCACCGAGGACGAACGTGAGCGCCGCGACCGCGGCCGCGGCGTGCGACCGGGTCCACCGCCACACGACGAGGTGCATGCCCCACAGGCACGCGTAGAACAGCAGCATCACCTTGAGCTGGACCAGCCACGGGCTCGGGCCGGCGACGAGCGACACCAGCATGCAGATCCAGTTGATCGGCGTGAGGATCCCCGTCTGCGGATCGGCGTGGAACGCGTAGCCGCCGAGCGTGTACGGGTTCCACAGCGGCAGCTCGCCGTCGGCGTACGCGCTGCGCTGGTAGATCAGGTCCGGCCAGTACTCGTTCAGCGCGTCCCATCCGACGAACAGGTCGCGGCGCCACGCGTCGAGGAACATCAGCGCGACGACGATGGCGTACGCCGCCGCGAGGGCGAGCCACGTCAGCCACGGGGCGTGAGCACGCGGCGCAGAGCCGGTCGCGGAACGAGCGTGCACGTGAAGGGATCCGCGCGGAGACCGCCGCGCCGGGGCATCATGCACCATGGATCCGGACGACGCGAGCCGTGCTCCGTGGCCCGCGCTCGGGGTGTCTCGGAGCACCGGGCGCGGCGCTCCGGCACGCCGCGTGCTCGCCTGTGGAGCGATGGCGAGAGACGACGTCGTGTCGATGGAGGAACCTCGTGGGTGACAGCACCGTCGAAGTCGCGCTGCACGTGCATGCGCGCCACGCCGAGGGGCCGCTCTGGGACGCCGCGACCGCGCGGCTTTGGTGGGTGGACATCGCCGGGACCCGCGTGCACTGCTTCGACCCGAGCACGGGGCGCGACGAGGCGTGGACCGTCGCGGGTGAGCCTGGTGGGGTCGTGCTCGACGGGGAGGGGGCGCCGATCGTCGCGATGCCCGAGGGGCTCGCCGCGCTCGATCGGACGACCGGAGCCGCCGCACTCGTCGTGCCGATCGAGCGAGAGCGCCCGGAGAATCGCGCGAACGACGCGAAGGTCGATCGGCGGGGACGGCTGTGGGTCGGCACGATGCCGTACGACAAGCGCCCCGCGCACGCGGCGCTGTACCGGGTGGACCAGGGTGCGGTGACCCGCATGGTGGACGGCCTCACGATCTCGAACGGCCCCGCGATCGACGAGGATCGCCAGCGGCTCTACCTGGCGGACACCGCGCTCGGGCGCGTCGACGTGTTCGACCTCGATCCCGCGGCGGGGACGCTGTCCGGCCGCCGGCGCTTCCTCGACGTACGGCAGGACGGGTGGTGGCCCGATGGCATGACCGTCGACGACGACGGCACGCTGTGGGTCGCGCTCGGGCGGGCTGGCGCGGTGCGCGGCTACCGACCCGATGGTGCGTTCGTGGCCTCGATCGAGCTCCCGACCACGCATCCCACGTCGGTCGCGTTCGGTGGCGTCGACGGACGCGACCTCTACATCACCACCTCGTACGTCGACGTGCCCGCCGAGCGCCGTCCGGGCGAGCCGCTGGCGGGCGCGATCTTCCGCTGTCGTCCCGGCGTTCGAGGTCCCGCGTCGCCGCGCTACCGGCGTGCGAGCACGTAGCAGCGCTGCGTCTCGACCTCGGCGCCTGGATACGGCGCGCGGTCCAGCCGCGCCTCGAGCGTGAGGCCGGCGGTGGCGAGCGCCGCGATCACGGCGTCGGGGCGATGCAGCACGAAGTCGAGACACGTCGGTTGCCCGAACAGCTCGTCCACGTGGATCGTCTCGCTGCCGACGTGGAACGCGAGCGCGGCGAGGCCGCCGGGGGCGAGCATGCGCGCGAGCTCCCGAAAGGGCGCCGCGAGCTCGTCGGAGCGCGCGTGCACGATCGCGTAGAACGCGACGACCCCGGTGAGGGACGCGTCCGCGTACGGCAGCGCGAACATGTCGCCGACGCGGAACGCGAGCCCCGGGTGCGCCGCGGTCGCGATCTCGATCATCGCCGGAGACAGATCGAGCCCTTCGACGACCGCGCCGCGCTCCGCCAGGTAGCGCGTGACGTGGCCGGGCCCGCAGCCGACGTCGACGATCCGCCCGATGCCACAGCGCTCGACGAACGCGTCGAGGAACGCGCGATCGAGCGGCTTGTGCGCGAGCTCGTCGAGCAGGTGGTCGGCGTAGGCGCGCGCGATCGAGCCGTAGCCGTGCCGCAGCTCCGCGGCCCGTGGATCTCCCGTGCGCTCCATCGTGCAGCGCACATGATACGCCGGTGTCGGTCCGCCCGTCTCCCGCACGTGGGCTCGCGCAGCGATGACGAGACACCCGCGTGAGTGCTAAGAGGGCCGGGCGTGATCCGCGCGATTGTCACCTGCGCGCTCGTGGTCGGCTTCATGCTTGCCCTCGCGGCGCATGCGCACGCGCAGCTGCCACCGGTGCCGCTGCCGCCGCTGCCGGATCCGCTGCCCGCGCCGTCGCCGGACGCGCCGCCGTCCCAACCCCCGGTCGATCCGACGCCGGCTCCGCCCGAGGAGCCCACTCCGCCCGCGCCGGCCTCGCCCTCGTCGCCCGGCGAGGACGCCGCGTTCTCGCCGGAGGACTGGATCTCTCCGAGCGAGCTCGCGCGCGAGACGCCGGGAGAGGTCGCGCGCCGAGCCGCCGACGAGATCGTGCCCGCCGCGTATCCGCGCGAGCTCGTCCGGCGCCCGCTGCTCCTCCCTGCTGGCGGTCGCGAGGTGGCGATCGGATTCGGGATCGGGCGCGACGCGCAGGTCGCGCGCGCGTGGGGCACGCTCGTCCCGGCGTGGTCGCTCACGTACGGGATGCTCGACATCTCGGGGCGCTACTCGACCGGCAAGGCCGAGCTCTTCGTCGGCGGAGATCTCGTCGTGTTCGAGAGCCAGGAGATCACGGACTATGGCAGCCGCCAGGAGATCCCGACGGTGCGGAGCCTGTACGCGGGCGTCACGATCCTCACCCACGACGAGACCGCGATCGGGGTCGAGATGCTCCTCGGTCATGTCGACGCCGACCATCCGCGCTTCGCGCCGAGCCTGTTCCTGTTGCGCCGGATCCCGCTCTCGGCGTGGTCGGCGATCCGGCTCGGGGGCGGCATCTCGTACCACGAGCAGACCGTGCAGACCTCGGGGCACGACCTGGCGGTGCGCCGCGGGAGCATCTACGGCAGCGTCGCGGTCCAGGCGCAGGCGACGCCCGTCCTCGGCTTCCAGGTGAGCGCGACGTACGTGCAGTACAAGTACCTGGAGGACTACGGCCTCGAGGACTCAGCCTACCGCGACACGACGTACGGCGCCTCCTCCGTGATCTCGATCTCCGACAACGTCGACCTCGTCCCGTACCTCGGCATCTACGCGACCTGGCCCGGCGACGGCAAGATCGCGTGTCTCACGTTGATCGGTCGGTGGCTGCCATGAAGCGCGTCCTCCTGCTCCTCGCGTCCAGCGCGTGCGCGACGTCGGCCCAGTCGGCGCGTCCCGTGGATCCCGGCACGACCGAGGTCACGGTGAGCCTCGGCCGCGCGGCGTCCCTGAAGGAGCCCAGCCGGTCCCCGTCGGGGGAGAGCGATCCGCTCGCGAAGGGGGTCGCGGAGGGAGCGTGGACCGGCGAGCTCATGATCCGTCACGGCATGACCGACGGGTTCGATGGGGGGCTGCGCCTCGGTCGCATGCCCGGCCTGGGTGGTCTGTCGGTGGCAGCGGTCGATCTCAAGGTGCGGGTCGTGCGATCGCCCAGGGTGGTCGTCTCGCTCGGTGGCCCGGCAGGGATCGTGTGGGAGGAGACGCCCGGGCCGAGCTACCTCGGCGCGGTCGCCGTGCCGACGCTCTACCTCGGCATGGAGGTCTCGCCGACGGTCGAGCTCGTCGCCGCGCCGAAGCTGCACCTGATCTTCGCGCGCGGCGAGGCCATGGAGCAGGCCTGGGGCCTCACCATCGGGCCGCGGTTCACCGAGCCCCGGCGCCGCTGGGCCGTGCACCCCGAGCTCGGGATCACCCGGTTCGCGGACACCACGCTCCTGCTGCTCGGCTTCTCGGTCAGCGCCGGGGACTGATCCGCCGCGGTCGACTCACGTGCGCTGATGCTCGTCGACGAACATCGCGCGCAGCTTCTGGCGCGCCCGCAAGATCCGGGTCCCCACCGTCGACTTCGAGATGCCGAGTCGCGCGGCGATCACCTCGTAGCTCTTGCCGTGGAACGCGAACAGCTCGAACGTCGCGCGCTGCTCCTCGGGCAGCCGGGCGACGCGGGCGCGCACGTCGGCCTCACCGAGGTTCTCCCACCACGGGCGCGCCTCGACCTGGAGCGGGACCTCCAGCGCAGCGCTCAGCTCCTCGCCGCGCGTGCGATGACGCCGTAGCTGGTCGATGAACAGGTTGACGGTCATCCGCGACAACCACGCGCGCTCGTGGACGCCCTCCGGCACGGGGATCCGCAGCAGCTTCTCGAGGACGTCCTGCACGAGGTCGTCGGGATCGAGCTGCCTGCGGCACAACCGGCGCGCGAGCCCACGGAGATAGGCGCCGTGCTCGCGCACGAGCCGCGCGAGCTCGTTCCGCCGGCGCGCGGCCTCGCGCCACGATCCTGCGGCGTCGTGGCTGCCGCGGGTGGGACTCTCGTCGGAAGGACCGTCGAGGCGGTCATCCTGCGCGAGGCTGGCGGACATGAACATGTCGTCGCGAAGAGCACGTCGCATGCCGTGTCCGCCGCCCGCGGGATGTGCCGGGAGGGGGCACGCGCGTCGTCGCGTTGTGTCGGACCGGCGCGATTCGCGCCCGCGTCGTGCACGACGTGCACGATGTTCGCGTGCTCAGGGCCGCGCAGGTCGAGGCGCGCGCGTCCGCTCGGCGAGCCACGCGTCGACCTGCTGGAGCGAGGTGCGCGCCGCCCTCCCCGACATCCCGGCGAACCGGCGGCGCGCGTCGCGGGCCAGCTCGACCGCGCGCGTCGCCTCCTGCCGGTGGGCGTCGAGCATCTGGGCGAGCGCCCAGCGGGCGTTGGCGGCGTGGTAGTCCTCGCCGCTGCTCTCGCGGACGGCGCGTTCGGCGTGGGCGTGCGCGGACGCGTGACGCCCGAGCTCCTCGAGATCGAGCGCCACGGCGAGCAGCGACTGCACGCGCTCGGGGTGGCCGGCGGGGAACACGCGCTCGCGGATCGCCAGCGCCCGTCGATCGAGGTCGAGCGCCGCCCGGAACCTGCGCCGCTGCCGCTCGACCACGGCCTGATCGCGGAGCGTGCTCGCCACCTGCGGATGGCCGTCCCCGTGCAGCTCGACGTAGATCGCGCGGGCTGCCTCGTACGCGCGCGTGGCCTCGTCGAAGCGTCCGAGCAGGGACAGCGCACTGGCGAGTTGACGCTGACCGAGCGCGACATCCCCGTGCACCGCCCCGAGCGTCGCCTGACGAGCCGCAAGCACCTCGCGGAGCAGCGGCTCGGCCTCGACGGCACGGCCCAGCCCGGTGAGCGTGTCGGCGACATCGGCGCGCGCCGTCAGGGTCTCGCGCGCGTGCGGAGCGAGCTCCACGCGAATCGCGACCGCCTCGCGGAACGCCTGTAGCGCCTCCTCGTCGCGCCCGAGCTTCGACAGCGTGTTCCCGAGGTCACTCCACGCGAGCGCGACATCGAGATGTCCACCCGGGTGCCGTCGCTGCTGGAGCGCGAGCACGGTCCGCAGCTCGGCCTCCGCCTCGGTCAGCGCGCCCGTCTCGGCGATCGCGATCGCCAGATCGCGGCGCGCCTTGAGCGCGACCGGGTGGCTCTCGCCGAGCGCCTCGCTCAGCGCGCGCGCGCGTCGCAGGTGGAGCAGCGCGGGCGCGGGGCGGCCCGCCCGCCGCAGCGCGAGGGCGAGGTTGTTCAGCGACGGGACCAGCGCCTCGGACTCGGGGCCATACACCGCGGCGAACCCCGACAGCGCGCGCTCGAAGTGCGGGACGGCGTCGGCGTACCGGGTCTGGCGGCCGAGGAGCGTGCCGCGCACCGACGCGGCGTGTGCCGCGAGCAGCGGATCGGGAGCCCCGGCGAGGAGGGCGTCCGCCACGTCGAGGACCTCGCCGGCCTCGGGGAGCCTCCCGAGCGTCTGCAGCACCCCCGACAGGTGGATCAGCGCCTCGGCGCGGAGGCGCGGCGCGTCGATCGCGGCGGCGAGCTCGGCGGCCGCGCGCAGGCTGTCGATCGAGCGAGCGCGGTCCTTCGTGAAGCTCTCGAGGCGACCTCGCAGCATCAGCGCGGCGGCCGCGAGCGCGCGATCGCCGCGTGCGCTCGCGGCGGCGACGACCGCGTCGGCCACCGGGCCGCCCTCCTCGTAGCGACCGGAGAACAGGTGGATGCGCGCGAGCGCGAGGTCGTCGGCGAGCGAGGAGGGCGCCGCGGTGAGGCCGGCGAGGTGCGCCGGATCCGCGCAGTCGGCGATCGGCTCGAGGCTTCGCGCGAGCATCGGCGCCTTGTCGATCGGTGCATTCCCCTCGCGCAGGATCTCGATGGTGCGCTGCAGGCCATGGCGCCGACGGTCGAGGCAGAGCTGCCGCCGCTCGAGGGTCTCGCGAGACTGCGTGTGATCGACGTGCGTCGCGCGGCACGCGGCCTCGTGCATCGCGACCCACTCGCCCGCATATCGATCGAGGACGCGGAGCGTCTCGCGCGCCGTGGCCGCGGCGAACTCGACACCGGAGGCCTCGAGCGCGGTGGCGACCTTCGCGGCGACCGCCGTATCCCAGATCCCGGCGAGGTGACGCGCGCCGCCCTCGCAGGTCGGCCCGGCGGCACCGGGACCGAGCGCGAGCGAGGTCGCCACGGCCACCGCCGCACCGCCGCCGAGCGCCGCGACGAGGTAGCGCCGGCGTTTCGGTCCGCGCATCGCGTCGAGCAGCTCGCGCATCGACGCGAACCGCGCCGCGGGATCGGGGGAGAGCCCGCGCACGATCACCGCGTGGAGCCAGCGCGGTGCGTCGCGGATCGGGGGCGGAGGGCCCTGCGCGATCGCCCCGCGCAGCCCGTCGACGGTGTCGGCGTGGAACGGCCGACGACCGTGCAGCGCCTCGAACAGCGCGACGCAGAACGCGAACTGATCGCCTCGCGCGTCCGCGGGCTCTCCGGCGAGGCGCTCGGGCGACATGTACGCCGGCGAGCCGATCACACCCGCGGTGACGGTCGTCGTGGTCGCCGCCCCGGTGAGCGGGCCACTGGCGTGCGCGACACCGAAATCGGCGACCCGCGCGCGGCCGTCGTCACCGAGCAGGATGTTGCTCGGCTTGACGTCGCGATGGACGATGCCGGCCTCGTGCGCTGCCGCGAGACCTTCGCCCGCGGCGCGGAACACGTCGAGCACCTCGCGCCAGCTGCGCGGCGTCTCGAGCCAGGTCGAGATGGCCTGGCCACGTACCAGCTCCATCGTGACGAACGTGCGGCCGTCGCGCTCTCCGACGTCGTACACGGCGACGACGTTGGGGTGAGAGAGCCGCGCCATCGCGCGCGCCTCGTTGGCCAGGCGCTCCTGATCGGCCGCACCGAGGTACCTGTCGTGCAGCACCTTCAACGCGACGTTCCGATCGAGCGTGCGGTCGTACGCCGACCACACCACGCCCATGCCGCCCTCGCCGAGGCGATCGAGCAGGACATACCGCTGTGGGGCCGGCGGTGTCGCCGCGGAGCCACCCCTCCGCGTCGCGGGCACCGTATCGGCCGCATCCGACGACTTTCCCGACACGGCTCGCCGACCGTATCACGCACCTCGATCGCGTGCGCGCTACCCGCACGCTCGCGCACGGGCTGCGCCGATCGTGCCGCGCGGGACCTCGCTCGTGTCGTTCGTGCACAACGGCGGAGCCCTCGCGCCGGCAGCGCATGCTCGTCGCGACGCGTCGGCTGGAACGGACCTTGCTCCGGCGGAAGCGACCGGAGCTATGGCAACATCATCGCGTGACCGAGCGCATCGCCGACGCGGCAACACGACCGGCACGGGGGCCGAGACGGCAGGTGCGGAGACGGACCCTGCTCATCATGCACGGTGACGAGATCGAGTCGCGTCACCTGCCGCTCGCGGGGACGCTCACCGTCGGGCGTGGCGACACCGCCGACATCCGGGTGGCCGAGCCGTCGCTGTCGCGGACGCACCTCCGGCTCGTGCTCGGGGAAGACTCGATCGCGGTCGTGGATCTCGGAAGCGCGAACGGCACGACGCTGCGCGGCGCGCGCCTGCCGAGCCACGTGGCCGTCGAGATCTCGGCGAACGAACAGCTCGGCGCCGGCGATCTCACGCTCGTGATCCAGGAGCTCGGCCCGCTCGACGCGACACCGATCGGGCCGGCGCGTCCGTCGACGCAGCTCGCGATGGCGGCGAGCGCACCGGTGGTCCTCGATCCGGCGATGAGGCGCCTGTACGAGCTCGCCGCCCGGATCGCGCGCGGCTCGATCCCCGTGCTGCTCGTCGGCGAGACCGGCACCGGCAAGGAGGTGTTCGCCGAGTACCTGCACGCCGCGTCGACGCGCAGCGCGGGCCCGCTCGTGCGCGTGAACTGCGCGGCGCTCACGGACTCGCTCGTCGAGAGCGAGCTGTTCGGTCACGAGAAGGGCGCGTTCACCGGCGCGCAACGCGAGCGACGCGGCCTGCTCGAGTCCGCCGACACGGGGACGGTGTTCCTCGACGAGGTCGGCGAGATGCCCCTCGCGATGCAGGCCAAGCTCCTGCGCGTCCTCGAGGACGGGCGCGTCCTCCGCGTGGGAGGGTCGTCTCCGCGCCCGATCGACGTGCGCTTCGTCGCCGCCACGAACCGCGATCTGGAGCTCGAGGTCGGAGCGGGGCGGTTTCGCCGCGATCTCTACTTCCGGCTCGCCGGCGCCGTGATCGCGATCCCCGCGCTGCGCGATCGGCGCGCCGAGATCGAGCCGCTCGCGGAGCAGTTCGCCGCCCACGCGGCGCAGCGCCTCGGCCGGCCCGCGCCCGGGTTCACCTCCGCCGCGCGTACGACGTTGCGCGCGCACACGTGGCCGGGCAACGTGCGCGAGCTCCGCAACGTGGTCGAGCGCGCCGTGCTGCTCGCCGAGACCGCGATCGACGTGGACCACCTGATGTTCGGTGCGCCGCTGGCGTCGGCACAGCTGCCTCCCTCCGCGGACGCGTCGAGCCCGCCGCCGGTGAGCGTGGACGCCGGCGCGCCGCTCGCCGACCAGCTCGCGTCCCTCGAGCGCGAGCGGATCGTCGACGCGCTCGCGCGATGTCACGGCAACCAGACCCGCGCGGCCGAGCTGCTCGGCATGCCCCGGCGCACCCTGATCAAGCGCCTCGACCAGTACGGCATCTCGCGTCCGCGCAAGAAGTGACGCGCGCCCCTCACGCGGGTGACCGGCACACAGGGCCGGCAGGGCAGGCAGCTGGTATCGTGGCGACGCGTGGACCTGCCCCTGACGCTGCGGATCTCCGACCAGCCGACGCACTGGATCCGGGAGGCCGGCGCCCTGTCGTCGGCGCTCGGCGCGCTCGCGCGTGATGCGGAGTACGCGATCCTCGAGCGCGACGCGGAGACGTTCGTGCAGGCGTGTCGTGAAGGGCCCGACGCGTATCGCCTCGAGATCCACGAGCGCGCGGGCGCGCACTACGAGTGCGCACAGCGGGTGACCTACCGCGACGTCGAGCGCTGCTTCGTGCGCTTCCTCGAGGGCCGGGACGTCCGCGGCGACGCCGAGAGCGCGCTGCGCTGGCGACCGCTCGTGTGCTGACGTGCGAGAGCGTGTGGACGCCCGCGCGTTCGTCGCGCGTGACGATCGGGTAGCCTCCCGGATAAGGCTCGCGACGAGGTCGGCGTGTCCGAGCTGACCGAGCTCCTCGCCACGCGACGCTCCAGCGCGGCGAATGGGACGCGGAAGGGCGCACGCTGGACGGTCGCGTCGTGGACGTGGTGCTGGCCGGCGTCCCCGCGCCGACGAGTACGATCTGCACGTACGCCGCTGGAGTCACGATCGCGTTCGACGATGCCCTCCGCAGGTGCGTGGTCAGCCGCCGAGCTGGCGAGCGTGGGCGGACGAGTACGCCGCGTGGTGGCGCGGCTGGGCGCACCACGGGGACGGCGAGCGCGACGAGGACGCAGAGCCGGACCTCGCGGATGCGTTCACCCCGGCGGGCGCCAGCGAGCGTCACCGGTACACCTGCGTCCCCCGGAGCCGATCGTCGACCTGGACCCGAGCGACTCCCGGTCGAGCTTACTCGGTCCGGTCCGGGCGTGGCTCGAGGCCCAGCACGCGAGCGACGACGTGACCGCCGAGCTCGCCGACGCGCGCTCGATCGACGCGTGGTAGATCCAGGGCGTCGGGCGAACGTCGTCGTGACGGGCCTCCACCGCCTTCCGGCGGACGAGGAGGAGCCTGCCTGGGACCTCGCCACGACATGGAGCTTCTCGCTGCGTCGGGGCGAGGCCGGCTGGGAGGTGCGCGGGTGGTCGTACCCGAAGACGGAGGGGCCGCTCCCGCACGTGGGCGGCGCGCTGGCGCAGCGGGCGCGTCATCGGGGCGTCTCCGGGGCGTCTCCCGGGGGGCCGGTCGTCCCGAGCGTCCGAGCACGACGCCGACTACGATCTCACCAGGCGAAAAAAAAGTGAGTGGGCATGTCGAGGACGGGCGGTGGGCTCCGACGTACGGGAGAAAGGAGCTGACATGACCACGCCAGCAAGCACCACCACTCCCTGCGTCGATTCCGATACCCACCACCCGGACCGAGGAGCCTGATCATGAAGTACCTGCTGATGATGAACGCCCCCGGCAAGGGCCCCTACGAGATCATGAGCTGGTCGAAGCAGGATCTCGAAGCCCACATGGCCTTCATGCGCGGCCTCAACGACAAGCTCCGAAAGACGGGTGAGCTCGTCGGCGGCGCGGGGCTCACCGGTCCCGAGCAGGCGAAGCTCGTGCGCGCGGGCGACCGCGGCGAACCGATCACCGATGGCGTGTTCCCCGAGGCGAAGGAGTTCCTCGCCGGGTTCTGGATCGTCGACGTCGAGACGCCCGAGCGGGCGTACGAGATCGCGGCAGACGCGTCGATGGCGCCGGGGCCCGGCGGCGAGCCGTTGCGGATGTCGCTCGAGGTCCGTCAGGTGATGTTCGACATCGACCCGAACGGGTGAGGCATGGACTCGACGGGCCGCCTCCTGCGCGATCTCACGCCGCTCGTGCTGGGCGCGCTCGTCCGTCGCTATCGCGACTTCGCCGCCTGCGAGGACGCCGTCCAGGAGGCGCTCGTCGCCGCGGCGCGCCAGTGGCCCGCCTCGGGCGTGCCAGACAACCCGCGTGCGTGGCTGATCCGCGTGGCGACGCGCCGCCTCACCGATCAGATCCGTGGCGACGCGGCGCGACGGCTGCGCGAGCAGCTCGTCGTCGCGTTCGTACCGGCCGAGCAGCAGATCGAGGTCGCCGCGGGCGCGAACGAGCGCGACGACACCCTCGATCTGTACTTCCTGTGTTGCCACCCCGCGCTGTCTCCGTCGTCGCAGATCGCGCTGACGCTCCGCGCGGTCGGCGGCCTCACCACCGCCGAGATCGCGCGCGCGTTCCTCGTGCCCGAGGCGACGATGGCGCAGCGGCTCAGTCGCGCGAAGCAGACGATTCGCGACGCGGGCTCGCGCTTCGAGGACGTGGACCGCGCCGCGCAGCTCGCTCGCCTCGGACACGTGCTGCGGGTGCTCTACCTCGTGTTCAACGAGGGCTACACGGCGTCCTCGGGGGACGCGCTCGTACGGGTGGATCTGTCGAGCGAGGCGATCCGCGTCACGCGCATGCTCGCGCGGTTCGTGCCGGAGGCGAGCGAGGTGAAGGCGCTGCTCGCGCTGATGCTGCTCACCGACGCACGCCGCGCCGCGCGCACCGGCCCGAGCGGCGAGCTGATCCCGCTCGACGAGCAAGACCGCACGCGCTGGGACCGCGCGATGATCGAGGAGGGCACGCAGCTGCTGGAGCACGCGATCGCGACCGGCGAGCGTGGTCCGTACGCCCTCCAGGCCGCGATCGCGGCGCTGCACGACGAGGCGCCGAGCATCGACGCGACCGACTGGCCACAGATCGTCGCCCTCTACAGCGCGCTGCTCGAGCACGGCGACAACCCGATGGCCCGGCTCGGACACGCGATCGCGCTCGGCATGGCCGAGACCCCGCACGCCGGGCTTGCGGCGCTCGACGCCCTCGCGTCCGACCCGCGCGTGGGGAGCCACCATCGCGTCGACGCGGCGCGCGCGCACCTGCTCGAGCGCGCCGGGGAGCTGGTGGCCGCGGTCGAGCTCTATCGTCGTGCCGCCGAGCGCGCCACGAGCCTACCGGAGCGCCAGTACCTGCTGCTCCGCGCCGCGCGCCTCGCCGGTCCGCGATAGCTCGCTCACTCGCCGTCGGGAGCGTGGTACCGGGGTCGCAGCTCCACGAGCGCCTCGGCGATCGCGGCGCGGGTCCGATCGCGCAGGTCGCCGATGTCCGCGCTCGTCAGGCCGGTGGTGGCGATCGGTGGCAGGATCTTCGCGCCCGCGCGCGCCTTGCCGAACCATCGCGAGTGCTTCGGGCGCATCGCGCGCGTGCCGGCGAGGGCGATCGGCAGGATCGGTGCGCCGGTGCGGATCGCGAGATCGAACGCGCCGTCCTTGAACGGGAGCAGCTCGCCTCCGCCCGAGCGCGTTCCCTCGGGGAACATCATCACGGAGATTCCGCCGCGGATCGCGCGCTCGCACTCGAGCATGCACGCGCGCACGCTCTCGCCTTCGCCCCGGCGCAGCGGGATGTCCCCACCGAGGCGCATCGCCCAGCCACTCAGCGGCTGGTGGAACAGCTCCTCCTTCGCGACCCAGCGCATGTCCCAGGGGAGGAACGAGAGCAAGAACGGATCCGCCTGCGACTCGTGGTTCGCCACCACGACGTACCCGACCGTGTCGATGTCAGGTGGCCGCTCGCCTTCGATGGTGAACTTCCACAGCGTCGACAGGCGCGTCGCGGTCCGTCCGAGCCGGCGGAGCCACTGGCCGGGGACCCGCTGGGTCGGATCCCCGCGATGTCGCCACGACTGCAGCGCCATGATCGGCAAGAACGCGCCGATCACGGCGCCGAACTCGGCGTAGGCCCACAGTCCTGCTACAGCGCTGGCTCTCTTCACGGTCCCCGTGTACCCCGTTCCGCCCACCGTCGGTAGAGCGCGGGCGGTCGGACGCTCTCACGCGGCGCGTCGCGAGATCGTCGGGGCACGGATGTCGGCAGCGCGTACCACCCGGGCGCGCTCGCGTGCGCTCGGGCGATCCGGCGGAGGCGGCACGCTGGAGGTCGCCACGAGCCCGCGGGTCGCGCGAGGATGCGGCTCGGTACACCGGCGCGGCCTGTCCAGGGTGCGCTACAGGGGCTGTCCCTTCGCGTGCGCGCCCCCGAGAGCGTACGACGAGCCATGGCCGACTGGTTCATCTCGCTCGACCCGTCCCTGATCCAGCTCGACGTCGTCCATCGCTGGTTGCACGGCTGCTACTGGTCGCCCGGCATCCGGCGCGACGTCGTCGAGCGCGCGTTCGCGAGCAGCATCGTGGCCGGCGCGTACCGTGATGGGCGCCAGCTCGGGGTCGCGCGTGCAAACGGCCCGCACGGGGTTGCTCTCGGCGGACTGGCGGGCCTTGTGACACGTGTCCGAAAGCGTGTCCGGTGCTCGGTCCATAACGTCCGGCGGGCTGACGGATCGGAGCGTGGTCCGCAACGAGCGTGGCCCGCAACGAGCGTGGCCCGCGCAACGAGCGTGGCCCCAACGAGCGTGGCCCCAACGAGCGTGGCCCGCACGGCGTGGCCCACACGGGGTTGCTATCGGCGGGCTGGCGGGCCTTGTGACACGTGTCCGAAAGCGTGTCCGCGG
>Ga0164243_10005077_pt1 | contig 20252 bp, 17 predicted proteins | sample OricompcompostOP_FD_108781 | JGI IMG/M metagenome (GOLD analysis project Ga0164243, IMG submission 108781) | Organic Plus compost microbial communities from Emeryville, California, USA - Original compost - Organic plus compost (OP) | ecosystem: Engineered > Solid waste > Mixed feedstock >... | reverse complement strand
GTCGCGACGGTGGTGGCGCCGCGGCTGGTGGTGCTGCCGGCGGACGAGTACGTCGTGTTCACCACGAGCGACCCGGACGCCACGTACCTCGACGTGCCGAAGCTGCGCGAGGTGCGGCACACGACGGTCACCAACGTGCAGACCGTGCGCGGCGACGTGCGGGCGAGCCACGGCGGCGTGGTCGTGTGGGACACGTTCGCGGCGACCCGCGCGGTGAACGGCACCCCGATCGCGTACGCGCAGGCCCGCGTGGCGCTGGACCGGCGGACCGGGTGGTTGCGCGCCTGCTGCGGCGCCAACGCCGACGGGCACCGCGTCCCGTACACCGGCTACCTGCTGAAACTTCCCTTCCACACCGGGCGCCGCGACTACCCGTTCTACGACGCCGTGCTGAACCGTACGGTGACCGCCCGCTACACCGGCACCGAAACGATCGGCGGCCTCACCGTGTACCGCTTCGCCCAGCACGTCCCGCCGACCCCGTTCACCCGGATGACCGTCCCGGGCTCCTTCGTCGGGTCGAAGAAGGCGAGTGTGCGCGCCGCCCGCTACTACGCCGACGACCGCATGTACTGGGTGGAGCCCACCACCGGCATGTTCGTCCGCGTGCAGGACCACCACCGCGAGACGTTCCGCGACGCCGCGGGCCGCGACCGCACGGTGGCCTTCGACGGGAACATGCGGATGTCCGCGCAGACGCGCCGCACCGCGCTGGCCGCCGCGACGTCCACCCGCACTCAGGTGGTCGCGGTGGACGCCGCGCCGTGGGTGGCCGGCGGCGCGGGGCTGCTGATGATCATCGGCGGCGCTACGCTGGCCGCCCGCCGCGCCCGGCGCCGCCCGCGGACGCCCGCCCCCGAGACCGTGGCGACCTTCACCTGACCAGGAGGACCCCCATGACCGAGCCGGGACGCCGCCGCTTCCTCGCCTACCTGGTCGCCGCGCCGACGCTGGCGGTCGCCGTCCCGTACGCCTGGGACCTCGCGGATCCGCAGGCCGCCGAGGCCGCCCCGACCCCGCCGCAGCCCGAGGAGATCCTCGACCTCGGCGACGTGCAGAACCTGGCCGCCGCGCCCACGTCCGGCCTGATCACCGTACGGGTGCACACGGACGGCACCGCGTCGTTCGCCGTGCCGCGCGCCGAGGTGGGCCAGGGCATGACGACCGCGGTGGCCATGATGATCGCCGAGGAGCTCGACCTGCCGCTGGACCGGGTCCGGGTCACGCTCGCCGACGCCCGCCCCGAGCTGCTGATGAACCAGCTCACCGGCGGCTCCAACTCGATGCGCAGCATGTACCGGCCGGTGCGGCTCGCCGCCGCGACCGCCCGCCGCCGCCTGGTGGAGACCGCCGCGCGGCGGTGGGGCACCGCGGCGGACCGGCTGACCACCGACGCCGGCGTGGTGCGCGCCCCGGACGGCCGCACCGCGACGTACGGTGCGCTGGCCACCGCCGCGGCCACCGCCACGACCGCGCCGGCGGCCACCGGCGACCTGACGCCGCGCGACGACTTCACCGTGCTCGGCACGCCCCGCGACCGCATCGACGCCCGCGACATCGTCACCGGCCGCAAGGTCTACGGCGCCGACCTGCGGGTCCCCGGCGCCCTGCCCACGATGGTCCGCCGCCCGCCGACGATCAACGGCACGGTCGCGGCCGTGCACAACGCCGCCGCCGTCCAGGCGATGCCCGGCATCACCGACGTCGCGGTCATCACGCACGGCGTGGCCGTGCGCGGCGCCACCTTCGGGCAGTGCATCGACGCGCTGCGGGCGCTGGACGTGGACTGGAAGCCGGGCCCGGTGGCCGGCCAGTCCGACGACACGGTGGCGGCGGCCCTGGCGAAGGCCCTGCCGTCGCTGGGCCCGGCGCCGCTGCTGGCCAAGACGGTCGAGGCCGAGTTCACCTTCGCCTTCGCCAGCAACAGCCCGCTGGAGCCGGAGGTCGCGGTCGCCGACGTACGCCCCGGGGCGGCGGAGATCTGGGCGAGCCTGAAGGTGCCGATCGTGGCGCAGGAGGACATCGCGAAGAGCCTCGGCCTGCCGCAGAGCGCGGTGACGGTGCACGTGACGGAGGGCGGCGGCTCGTTCGGCCGGCACCTGTTCCACGACGTGGCCGCCGAGGCCGCGGAGATCTCCCAGAAGATCGGCAAGCCGGTCAAGCTGTCCTGGTCGCGTACCGACAACTTCCGGCAGGGCCGCGCGCACCCGATGTGCGTGTCCCGCGTACGGGCGGCGTACCGGGGCGGCGACGTCGTGCAGTACCGCCAGCAGCACGCCAGTACGAAGACCGACTTCAGCCACGGCCTCGGCGAGATGATCACCGCGAACCTGGCCCGGCTTCCGGTGGCCGGGAACGCGACGTTCGCCGAGATCATCTTCCAGCTGACGCAGTCCTCGCCGTACTCCTTCGGCGACACCCGGCAGGTGCTCACCGAGATCCCGCTGGAGTTCCACACCGGCAGCATGCGCAACATCTACTCGCCGAACGTCGTGTGCGCCGAGGAACTGCTCGTCGACCGGCTGGCCGCCGCGATGGGCAAGGACCCGGTCGCGTTCCGCCGCGCGTACCTGCGCGACGACCGGCTGCGCGCCGCCCTGGACAAGGCGGCCGACGCGGGGGACTGGGGCCGGCCCCTGCCGGACGGCGTCGCGCAGGGCGTCGGCCTGCACGCCGAGTACCGCGGCGCGGCCGTGGCGCTGGTGGAGGTCGACTGCCGCCCGGAGACCGTCAACCGGCCGATCGAGCACGGCGTGACCGGCCCGCGGGTGACCCGGGCGCTGGTCGTCGTGGACGTGGGCTTCGCGATCAACCCGCGCGGCCTGGAGGCGCAGATGATCGGCGGCATGGCCGACGGCATCGCGCTGGCCCTCACCTCCAGCCTGCACATCAAGGACGGCCTGCCGCTCGAGGGCAGCTGGGACGACTACTTCTACACGCGGCAGTGGAACACCCCGCCGGACATGAAGGTCATCGTCATGCCGAACACCCGGGACACCCCGGGCGGCGCCGGCGAGCTGGGCGTCGCCCCCGCGATGGCCGCGGTGGCCTGCGCGTACGCCCGGGCCACCGGCACGATGCCGACCCGGTTCCCGATCAACCACGGAACGCTGTCCTTCGAGCCGCTCCCCGCCGAGCCCTCCACCCCGCAGTCCCCGACCGACGGCCTGGACCGTACGTTCTAAAAGGAGCCCCGGTGCCCACCCACACCTTCACCCTGAACGGCAAGCGGGTCTCCGTGGAGACCGAGGACGACGTACGCCTGCTGTGGGTGCTGCGCGACCTGCTCGGCGTGACCGGGCCGAAGTACGGCTGCGCCCTCGGCGTCTGCCAGGCCTGCACGTCGCACATCAACGGCAAGGCGTTCAACCCCTGCTGCGTGCCGGTCGGGCAGATCAAGGCGACCGACGAGATCACCACGATCGAGGGCCTGCCCGCCACCGTGGACCGCGACCTGCACCCCATGCAGGAGGCGTGGCTGGACCACGACGTCGCGCAGTGCGGCTACTGCCAGCCCGGCCAGATCATGGCCGCGGTCGCGCTGGTCCGGCGGGCCCGCGCGGCCGGCCGGGAGATCACCGACGCCGACCTCGACGGGCTGCGCAACGTCTGCCGCTGCGGCACGTACAGCCGCATCCGCGCGGCCATCAAGGACGGCGCCACGCGGATGTGATCGCTCGGCTCGCGGAAGGTTCCTCAATCCTGAGGGACGTGCTACGGTCCCGTCAAACCTGGCCGTCTCTTGGGGAGCTGACCGCCCATGCCCGAACGCCGTTACCTGCACGCCGCCACCGTGTACGCGGCCACCGGCGCGCCGCCGATCTCCGACGGGTACGTGGAGGTGGGCGCGGACGGACGCATCGCCGGCGTCGGCACCGCCGCGGAGCTGGCGGCCCGGCGCGCCGAGGCGCCCGGCGAGGTCGCCGACTACGGCGCGGCCACGCTGCTGCCCGGCATGATCGACGCGCACTGCCACCTCACGCTGACCGGCGACGGGAAGACGTACGAGGAGCAGGTCCTCGACCCGGACGAGATGATGTCGCTGATCGCCGTGTCCAACCTGCGGCGGCACCTGGCCTCCGGGGTGACCACGATCCGCGACAACGGCGGCCGCAACCGCGTCGTGTTCGTCGTCCGCGAGGCCATCGCCCGCGGGTACGTCAACGGGCCGCGGATGCTGCTCGCCGGGCGGCCGGTCACGCACAGCGGCGGGCACTTCCACTGGTGCAACGGCGTGGCCGACAGCGACGCGGAGCTGCGCGCCGCCGTGCGCACGCTGGTCGCCGAGGGCGCCGACCACATCAAGATCATGGCATCCGGCGGCGCCACCGCCGGGAACCTGCCGTACTACCCGTCGTACACCGCCGCCGAGATGCGCGTGGCGGTGGACACCGCGCACGGCCTCGGGCGGCTCACCACCGCGCACTGCCGGGCCACCGAGTCGATCGGCAACGCGGTCGACGCGGGCCTGGACTGCGTCGAGCACGCCGAGTTCCTGGTGCCGTCGCCGATGATGGAGTTCGGCAACGGCGTCGCGGCCAGCGGGAAGATGGTCTACGACCCGGCGGTGGCCGCGCGGCTGCACGAATCCGGCGCGTACGTCAGCTTCACCATGCAGACCGGCGGCTGGGAGACGCGCACCGCGCTGCGCGCCGCCGAGCGGCACCGCGACCTCACGCCCGAGGAGCGGTCGCGGATCGCCGCCATCGACGCCTACATCGACATGAAGCTGGAGATCTTCGGCGCGCTGCTGGGCGACGGGTTCGGCCCGAAGCTGGCGATCAGCAGCGACGCCGGGCCGTACGACGTCGCGTTCGGCGGCCTGCAGCACGGCCTGGACCTGGCCGTACGCGGCGGGATGAGCCCGCGCGCCGCGATCGACGCGGCCACCGCGATCCCCGCCCGCTCCTGCGGCATCGCCGACCAGGTCGGCACCCTCGAACCCGGCAAACGCGCCGACCTGCTCGTTGTGGACGGCGACGCCACGACCGACATCTCCGCCATGTGGCACGTCCGCGCGGTCTACCAGGACGGCCGCCTCGTCGCCCCGCTCATCGCCGACTCCGGCCCCGACCGCGGCGACCCCACCCCCCGTCCCACCCGCACCGCGGCCCTTCCCGACTGCTAGCCCACCCCTGCTCGTCGACGATCGGAGACGCCCATGGGCGACTACCCCCGTGACCTGGTCGGCTACTCCCGGCGGCCGCCGCATGCGCGCTGGCCGGGCGGTGCGCGCATCGCCGTGCAGTTCGTCGTCAACTACGAGGAGGGCGGCGAGCACGCGGTCCTGCACGGCGACCGGCACGCCGAGGCGTTCCTCACCGAGGAGCCCGCGCGTCCGGTCCCGAACCTGCGCAACCTCAACCCCGAGTCGCAGTACGAGTACGGCGGCCGCGCCGGCTTCTGGCGCCTGCACCGGCTGTTCACCGCGCGCGGCCTCCCGGTCACCGTCTTCGGTATCGCCACCGCGATGGCCCGCCACCCCGAGGCGGTCGCGGCCATGCGCGAGGCGGACTGGGAGATCGCGTCCCACGGCCTGCGCTGGATCGACTACGCCGAGATGCCCGAGGCCGAGGAGCGCGAGCACGTCCGCCGCGCCATCGACCTGCACACCGAGGTCACCGGCGCCCGCCCCACCGGCTGGTACACCGGCCGCATGTCGCCGCACACCCGGCGCCTCGTCGTCGAGGCCGGCGGCTTCCGGTACGACGCGGACTCCTTCGCCGACGACCTGCCGTACTGGACCCGCGTCGACGGCCACGATCACCTCGTCGTCCCGTACACGCTGGACAACAACGACGGCCGGTACGTCAGCGGCTACGGCTTCGGCGGCGAGCCGTTCTCCGCGTACCTGATCCGCGCGTTCGAGCTGCTGCGCGCGGAGGGCGCCGAGGCCCCGAAGATGATGAGCGTCGGCCTGCACAACCGGATCGCCGGCCGCCCCGGCCGCGCCGCCGACCTCGTCCGCTTCCTGGACCATGTGGCCGCCGCGGACGACGCCTGGGTGGCCCGCCGCATCGACATCGCCGAGCACTGGCGCGCCGAGCACCCGGTGGCCACGCCATGACCGCCGCCACCTGGTCCACCCTGCCGAACTGGCGGTTCCGCCTGGTCCGCCGGGACACCCGCAGCGTCATCACCTGCGTCTTCCTCGGCCTCACGATCACCGTGATGCTCCAGATCATCGAGCGCATCGACCTGGCGCTGACCGGCGGCAGCATCCCGATCATCGCGTCCATGGTGGTCGTCGCGATCTGGGTGCCCGCATCCGCCTTCTACGGCCTGACCGGCGCGCTGATCACCGCGTGGATCAACCCGCTGATCTCCAACCTGACCGCGTCCCAGCCGATGGCGCCGTTCCTGTTCTTCACCAACGCCGCGCACACGATCCCGATCGTGCTGCTGGTGTGGGCGCTCAAGCCGCGCTCGCGCGGCCTGCGGCTGTGGGAGTTCCTGGCCATCGCCCAGGTCGGCGCGCTCGCCGACGCGGCGGTGTTCGGCCTCGGCAACCACGTGATCATGCACCTGCCGTCCGGGTTCATCGTCTTCCAGGCGCTGGCCATGCAGCCGTGCGCGCTGGCCGGCGGCTTCATCACGTACGTGATGATGCGCCGCCTGCTGAAGACCGGCCTGGTGGAGACGGCCCGGTGGGGGAGCGACGCGGAGGAGCCGGTATGACGTACCGCCCCGGCGACACGTTCCTGCACCGTACGGACCCGCGCGCGAAGGTCGGCTGCCTGCTGGTGGTGCTGGCGCTGGCGCTCACCACCACCCGCCTGGACGTCCTCGCCGTCCTGCTGGCGGTGGTCGCCGCCGCGCTGTGGGCGATGGCGGCCATCGCGCCGTGGTCCTACGCGCGGGCGCTGGCCGTGATCGTGCCGCTGATCGTGCTGCTCACCCTGCTCCAGGCGCTGGTGCAGCCCGGCCCGGTGCTGGCCACCGTGGCGGGCGTGGCGCTGTCCCGGCCGGGCGTGCTGCTCGGCCTCGGCATCGGGCTGCGGCTGCTGGTCATGGGCATCGCGTTCCACGGATTCTCGGTGACCACCAGCCCGAGCGCGGTGTCGCTGGCCGTGCACAAGGCCGGGATCCCGTACCGGTTCGCCTACCTCGCCAGCTTCGCGTTCCGGTTCCTGCCGCTGCTGCAGGACGAGGCACGCACGCTGCTGACCGCCATGTCGCTGCGCGCCTCCCCGGACGCGTACGGCGCCAACCCGGTGCCGCGCGTCCGCGGCCTACTGCGGCTGGTGTTCCCGATGCTGGTCGGCGCGCTGCGGCGCAGCGGCGACATCGCGCTGTCGATGGAGCTGCGCGGGTACGGGCTGCGCGGCGCGCGCACGTTCACCCGTCCGCTGCGGTTCCGCGCGTCCGACGGCGTGCTGCTGGCCGGCGCGGTGGCGCTGGTGGCCATCCGGATCTGGGGGTTCTCATGAGCGACGTGATCGACGTGCGCGGGCTCAGCGTCCGCTACCGCGGCGCGGACCGCCGGGCGCTGGACGACGTGTCGTTCCGCGTCGGCGCCGGTGAGGTGGCCGGCGTGCTCGGCGCCACCGGGGCCGGGAAGTCCACGCTGCTGAAATGCCTGGCCGGGGTGATCCCGCACTACGCCGACGACGCCCGGCACATCGGCGACGTGCGGGTGCTCGGCACGGAGATCCGCGCGTACGGGCGGCTGGCCGACGTCAGCGCCCGCGTCGGACTGGTGCTGCAGGACCCGGAGGCCCAGCTCGTCAACACGGTGGTGCACGAGGAGCTGGCCTGGGGCATGGAGAACCGGGGCGTGCCGGTGCCGCGGATCGAGGCGGAGGTCGCCCGGGTCGCGGAGCTGTTCGGCATCGGTGACCTGCTCGACCGGTTCACCTACGCGCTGTCCGGCGGGGAGAAGCAGCGGGTCATCGTGGCCGCGACGTTCTGCCTGGGCCCGGAGGTGATCCTGCTGGACGAGCCCACGTCGGAGCTGGACCCGGTGGGCACGCGCGACGTCATGCGCGCGGTACGGACGCTGGCCGCCGAGGGCGTCACGGTGGTGCTGGCCGAGCACGAAGTGGAGGAGCTGGCCGCCTGCGCCGACCGGCTGCTGGTGCTGGACGACGGCCGTCTGGCCGACTCCGGCACGCCGCGGGAGGTGCTCACCCGGCTGAGCGGACCGGCGGCCGACTACCGGCCGCAGGTACTGGACCTGGCGCTGCGGCTGGGCGACGCGTGGCCGGGCGCGGACCTGCCGCTGACCACGGACGAGGCGGTGGCGCAGTGGACGGCGTGATCGAGCTGGACAACGTACGGCACACCTACCGGGACGGCACCGAGGCGCTGCGCGGGGTGAGCCTGACGCTGCGCGCCGACACCCTCACCGCGGTCATCGGGCACAACGGGTCGGGCAAGACCACGCTGGTCAAGCACCTCAACGGGCTGCTGCGGCCGACCAACCGGGACGGCGCCGTACGGGTGCGGGCCGGCGGCGCGGTCGTCTCCACCCGGGACCGGCCGCTGCACGTGCTGGCCGCGACCGTCGGGTACGTGTTCCAGAACCCGGACCGGCAGATCTTCCACGACACCTGCCGTGAGGAGCTGGCGTTCGGGCTGGCCAACCTGGGCGTGCACGGGGCGGCCGCGGAGACGCGGATCGCCGCGATGCTCGAACGGATGGGGCTGTCGGCGTACGCCGACGCCAACCCGGCGCAGCTCAGCCGGGGCGAGCGGCAGCGGCTGGCGATCGCCGCCACGCTGGTGATGGAGCCCGCCGTGGTGGTGGTCGACGAGCCGACCACCGGGCAGGACCGGCACGAGGCGCGGGCGATCCTCCAGATGCTGGCCGGGTACCGCGCCGACGGCCACCTCGTGGTGATCGTGTCGCACGACATGGCGCTGGTCGCCGAGCACGCCGACCGGATCATCGCCATGCGGGACGGCGCGGTGCTGGCCGACGGCCCGCCGCGCGAGGTCTTCGCGTCACCGGAGATCCTGGAGTCGACGAACATCCGGCCGCCGCAGATCGCCGCGTTCGCCGCGCGGATCGGCCGGCCCGGTCCGCTGACCGTGGGCGAGGCGGTGGCCGCCTTGGGGAGGAACTGATGCGGGTACTGGTGACCGGCGCGACCGGGTTCGTGATGAGCGTGCTGGTGGCGTCGCTGGTGCGGGACGGCGACGAGGTGACGGCGGTCGACGTCACCGAGCCGGACGAGGTGTTCTTCGGCCTCGTCGGCGGGCGGGACCGGGTGCGGTTCCACCGGGGCGACGTACGGGACGCGTCCGCGATGGCCGGGCTCGTCGCGGCGGCCCGTCCGGACGCGGTGGTGCACGGCGCGACGGTGACGCACGTGCCGGAGTGGGAGCCGGTGGACCCGGTGCGGTACGCGGACGTGAACATCGGCGGGACCGTGGCCGTACTGGACGCGGCGCGGAAGGTGCCGTCGGTGCGCCGGTTCGTGTACGTGAGCAGCGGCGCGGTGTACGGCGTCGAGCCGGGCGAGGAGCCGGTGCCGGAGTCCGGCCCGCCGGCCCCCGCCGAGCTGTACGGCGTGACCAAGCTGAGCGCGGAGCTCCTGGCCGGGCGCTTCGCCGCGCTGTACGACCTGGAGATCCCGGTGGTGCGCTTCACCAAGGTCTTCGGGCCGATGGAGCGGCCCACGCACGCCCGCGCGCTGATGTCGGTCCCGTACCACCTGGCCGCCGCCGCGGTCGCGGGCCGCCCCGCCCGGGTGACGCCCCGCAGCCTGGAGGCGTCGGCCGACTGGCTCAGCGCCACGGACGTCGCCGCGGCGCTCACCACCCTGCTGCACGCTCCGGAGGCGCGCTCGGTCCCGTACAACCTGGCCACCGGCGTGCGCACGCCGCTACGCGACCTGGCGTCCTGGTTCGGCGTGGACCTGGAGACCGCCCCGGACGCCCCCATCGACCTCGACCCGGCGGCCCGCCACGGCAAGAACGCCCCGTACGCCGTGACCCGCGCCCGGTCCGACCTCGGCTGGCGCCCGCGGCCCCTCCAGGCCCAGGTCGCGGAGTACCTGACCTGGGCCAAGGACCACCCGTCGATCTTCTGACGGGTCAGCGGACCCGGTCGCGCGCCAGGAACCCGCCCCGCGGCGGTCCGTCGGTCAACCGTCCGTCCTCCACGACCGGCTCGCCGCGGACGTACACCGCCCGCGGCAGCCCGCGGCCTTCGTACCGGTCGTACAGGTCGAACGTGTCGTCCGACGCGGCCGGCAGGTCCGGGCCGGTCCACGAGGCGGTCGGGTCCAGCAGCACCAGGTCCGCGTCCGCGCCCACCGCGATCGTGCCCTTGCGCGGGTACATCCCCAGCGCCCGCGCCGCCCGCTCGGCCGAGACCGCGGCGAACACCGACGCCGCCAGCCCCCGTACGTTGACCGCCTCGTTCCACAGCACCGGCGTCCGGCTCTGGATCCCGGCCGCGCCGGGCGGCGTCCGGCGGTGGTCCTCCGGGTGCGCCGACTTCTCCGACAGCGGGTACGCGCAGTGGTCCGAGCCGACGCTCACCACGCCCCCGGACCCGACCGCGTCCCACAGCCGCTCCCGGTCCGCGGCCCCCCGGATCGGCGGCGTGATCACGAACTTCCACCCGTCCGGGCGCGCGAACACCGTCTCGTCGAACGCCAGATAGTGCGTGCACGTCTCCGCGTGCACGGTGGTCCCGGCGGCGCGCGCCCGCTCCACCGCGGCCAGCGCCTCGCCGCCCGACACGTGGAAGATGTACACCGGCGTCTGGACCGTACGGCCGATCAGCGTCACCGTCTCGATCGCCGCCGCCTCGGCCAGCGCGGGCCGGCTGCCGGGGAAGTCGGGTACGGACGTGCGCCCGTCGGCGGCCAGGTCGGCCTCCGCGGCCACCAGCAGCTCGTGGTTCTCCGCGTGGAACCCGGGCAGCCCGCCGTGCCGCGCGATCTCCCGGGTGAGCCGCCACACGTCGCCGTCGCCGACGCGGTTCTCCTCATACGTCGTGTACATCTTGAACGAGGTGAGCCCGCGCGCGACCACCGCGCCGATGTCCCCGAGCGTCTCCTCATCGCTCCGGTTCAGGATCGGGTGCAGCCCCACGTCGATCGCCGCGGCGCCGGTGATCGCCCGGATGCGCGCGTCGCACGCGTCGGCGAGCCGCTGACCGCGCGCGTTCGGCGGGACGAAGTCGATCAGCGTGGTGGTGCCGCCGCGCGCGGCGGCGCGGGTGGCGGCGGCGAAGCCGTCCCGGGTCGTCATGCCGCCGTACGGCCATGCGACGTGCGTGTGCGTGTCGATGCCGCCGGGCAGCACGACGAGCCCGGACGCGTCGGCCACCCGGTGCGCCGATGCCGGCACGCCGGGCCGCAGCAGGGCGGCGATCCGGCCGTCGCGGACGCCGAGGTCGAGGGGCTCGTCGAGGTGCCCGGTGACCACACGGCCGCCGCGGATCAGCAGGTCGAAGGAAGGGTTGCTCACGGCGTCACGCTAGGCATCGCCGTAAACGTGTGTCAACTTTGAGGAACGTACCTACTTGATCAGCCGGAGCAGCCGGGGGAGCATCCCGCCCAGGTCGCCGCGGGTGAACGCGTCCACCTCGTTGATCAGCCGGTCCAGGTGCGCGCGCATCGCCCGGTCGGCCGCGTCGCCGTCGTGCGCGCGCAGCGCCTCCAGGATCCGGACGTGCTCCCGCGTGGACCGGCCGATCGTGCCGTGCCCGCCGGTGATCGTGTCGAGCAGCTGCTCCATGGGCGCGAGCGCCTCGGTGTGCAGCGCGGTGGCCAGCGCCTCAAGTAGCGGGCTGTCGGCGGCGCCCGCAAGCTCGGTGTGGAACCGCATCGCCACCGGCGTGGGGTCGGCGCCGGTCTCGATGGCCTGCTCGTGCGCGGACAGCAGGTCGCCGAGCCGGTCCAGCGCCTTCGCGTCCGCCCGGGCCGCCGCGGCCCGCGCCACCTCGCACTCCACACCGCGCCGGGCGTGCAGCCAGTCGAGCAGCTGCGTCATGTTCTGGATGTCCAGCGCCCGGCTGAAGTCGTCGTTGCGCCGCCGGTCGGACACCCGCCGGTCGACGTACTGCCGGCCCTCCTCGGTGAGCACCCGCCCCTTGCGCTCGATCGGCTCGGTGAGGCCGAGCTCGTCCAGGTGCGCCAGTACGCGGGACACGCTGGCCTCGCTGATCGTCGACCCCTCGGCGGCGAGCGAGCGCGCGGCCTGCCGCGCGCCGACCGGCCCGGTCGCCCGGCGGAGCACCAGGAGCAGGCTCTCCGCGTCCGGGGTGAGCCATGGGGCCTGCGCTTCGGTGGTCATCGGTCACTGCTCCCGGTTCTGGCGTACGGCTGGAAATGGGGGTAGGCCGATCGTATCCGATAGGTCTTCCTCAAAGTTGATGGACGTGTTAGGTTCCTGCGCAATATCCACCACTTCGCCACGGGAGGTCCCTCGATGACGTACGCGCACAGCCTCGACGACCCGGAGCTGCGCCGGCTGTACGAGGACGCCGGGTTCTGCGGACGGGTCGGCTGGGGGCGCGCGCCGGCGGTGCTCGTCATCGACATGGCCAACGCCTGGACCGACCGCGGCGAACAGCTCGGCTCCGACGCCGAGGCCACGCTCACCGCGGTCGTCGACGTCCTCGGCGCCGCTCGTGAGCAGGGCCTGCCGATCGTGTTCACGACCATGGCGTACGACGCGGCGCTGATGTCCGCCGGCCCGGTCGTCACGGCCAAGACCCCGCACAGCAGGCTGATGCTCCAGGGCTCCGACCGCATCCGGCTGCGCCCCGAGCTGGGCCGGCGCGACGACGAGCCGCTCGTGGAGAAACCGCGGGCCTCGGCGTTCTTCGGCACCAACGTGCTGTCGATGCTCGTCGGCCAGGGCGTCGACACGGTCATCGTCGTCGGCGTCAGCACCAGCGGCTGCGTCCGCTCCACCTGCGAGAGCGGGTTCAACCACAACCTGCGCGTCATCGTGCCGCGCGAGGCGGTCAGCGACCGCAGCCCGTCCGCGCACGCGGCCGCGCTGATGGACATCGACGCCCGGTTCGGCGACGTGACCAGGCTTGAGGACGTCCTCGCCCACCTGCGCACGATGAGGTGATCACATGTACGCCAGCGGACTGGCCGGAAAGGCCGTGGCCATCACCGGCAGCGGCCCGGGCCGGGGGATCGGCCGCGAGCTCGCCGCCGGGTTCGCCCGCGCGGGCGCCGACCTGGTGCTCAACCACGTGGAGACCGACGGCGTCGCGGAGTTCCTCGACGAGCTGCGCGGCCACGGCGGCCGGGTGCTGGCCGTACCGGGCGACATCTCCCAGGAGGACGTCGCCGAGCGGCTGGTCGCCACCACCGTACGGGAGCTCGGCCGCATCGACGTACTGGTCAACAACGCCGCCATCTCCACCCAGGCCCGCGTGCACGAGATGGCCACTGACCTGTGGGACCGCATGCTCGCGGTGAACCTCACCGCGGTCTTCCTCACCACCCGCGCCGCCGTGCCGCACATGCGCGCGCGGCGGCGCGGCCGCATCATCAACATCGCCTCGCAGCTCGGCATCAAGGGCGGCGTCGACCACGCGCACTACGCGGCGGCCAAGGCCGGCGTCATCGGCTTCACCAAGTCGGTCGCGCTCGAGCTCGGCGCGGACGGCATCACCGCGAACTGCGTCGCGCCCGGGCCGATCGACACGCAGATGATGGCGGGCGTCGCGCGCGAGTGGCGGGACGCCAAGCTGGCCGAGCTCGCCATCCCCCGGTTCGGCGACCCCGAGCAGGTCGTCCCCACCGCGCTGTTCCTCGCCTCCGAACCCGGCGGCGACCTCTACACCGGGCAGACGCTCGGACCCAACTGCGGCGACGTCATGCCGTAACGTCCGCGGGAGATCCCTGATGAGCCAGACCACCGCACCGGCCGCGCCCCCCGGCGACCTCGGCCGGTCCAACCCCGACCTCGCGCCCCTCCCGCCCGCCCGGCGGACCTGGACGTGGTGGAACTACTCCACGATCTGGATGGGGATCGTGCACAACATCGTCGCCTGGCAGGTGGCGGCCAACCTCATCGCGATCGGCATGAGCTTCTGGCAGGCGCTCGGCTGCGTCTGCACGGCGTACGGGGTGGCGTTCGCGGCCATCCTCGCCAACAGCGTGCTCGGCGCGCGGTACGGCGTGCCGTTCCCCGTACTGATCCGGGCGCCGTTCGGGTGGGCGGCCGCGCAGATCCCGGTGTTCCTGCGCGCGTTCGTCGCGATCTTCTGGTTCGCCGTGCACATCTACATCGGCAGCAAGGCGATCGGCACGATCCTGGCCGTCGCGCTGCCAGGCTACCGGAACCTGGAGCAGGTGCACGTGCTCGGGATGGGCGCCGACGTGGCGGTCGCGTTCGTCATCTGCTGGCTCGTGCACGCCTACATCGTCCGGCACGGCGTGGAGACCGTACGGCGGTACGAGACGTGGGCCGGGCCGTCCATCATGGTGCTGGCCGTCGCGCTGGTGATCTGGGCGGCCTCGGTCGCCGGCGGGTTCGGGCCGCTGGTGAGCGGCCACGCCACGCTCGCGCCCGGGTCGTTCTGGCCCACCTTCTTCCTGTCGATGACCGCGCTGCTGGGCACCGTGTCCACGCTGGTGCTGAACATCGCCGACATGACCCGCTTCGCGCGCAGCCAGCGCGACCAGGCGATCGGCCAGGGCCTCGGCTTCCCGATCATGTTCTTCCTGTTCTCCGCGATGGGCCTGCTGGCCGCGGAGGGCAGCCGGGTCGCGTTCGGCACCGTCATCACCAACCCGATCGACATCCTGACCCGCTTCGACCACCCGGTCATCGCCGTCCTCGGCGCGGCCTGCGTCCTGGTTGCCACCGCCTCGGTGAACGTGGCCACCAACGGCGTCTCCGCCGGCTTCGACCTGACCAACCTGGCCCCCCGGGTGCTCAGCTTCCGCCGCTCCGGCACCATCGCGGTGGTCGCGGCCGTGGTGTTCGCGCCCTGGCTCTGGTACGACGAGAGCTCGGTGATCACCGTCATCCTCGGCGCCATCGGCGCCACCATGGGCCCGGTCACCGGCATCCTGCTGGCCGACTTCTATCTGGTACGCCGGCGCCGCTACGACGTCGACGCCCTCTACACGCGCACCGGCCCGTACGCCTACCGCCACGGCTGGAACCCGGTGGCCCTGGCGGCCTTCGCCGCGGGCGTGGTCGTCGCCCTGATCGGCCTGGCCGTTCCGGCGCTGTCCGCCCTGTACAGCTACAACTGGTTCCTCGGCGTGGCCGTCGGCGCGGTCGTGTACGTCGGCGGTACGGCGCTCACCCGTTCGGCGAACCTCACCCGCGCGGGGTGACGCCGTCGCGCCGGATCCGCGCCACGATCGGCGGTGGCGAAGGGGGAGCCGGTGCGCAACGTGTTTCCGTCGATGCGCGGATTCCGGCCGGCGCTGCTGCGGGCCGATGTGCTGGCCGGGCTCACGGTGTGGGCCGTGCTGGTGCCGGAGTCGCTGGCGTACGCGACGATCGCGGGCGTCGACCCGGTGATCGGGCTGTACGCGGCGGTGCCGGCGCTGCTGCTGTACGCGCTGCTGGGCAGTTCGCGGCAGCTGATCGTGGGGCCGATGGCGGCCACCGCGGCGCTGTCCGCGGCGGTGGTCGGGAGCCTGGCGCCGCACGGCGGCTTCGCGGCGCTGACCGCCGGTCTCGCGGTGGTGACCGGCGTGATCGCGCTGCTCGCGGGGCTGCTGCGGCTGGGCTTCCTGGCCGCGTACATCTCCGAGCCGGTGCAGAAGGGCTTCATCATCGGCCTGGCCCTGACGATCATCGCGGGGCAGCTGCCCAAGCTGGCGGGCGTCGAGAAGCACGAGGGGAACTTCTTCGAGCAGGTCGCCGGCTTCACCGCGCGGCTCGGGCACGCCAACGGCTGGACGCTGCTGGTCGGGCTGGCGTCGCTGGTCGTGGTGCTGGCGCTGAAGCGGTGGTTGCCGCTGGTGCCCGCCGCGCTGGTCGCGGTGGTCCTCGGGGTGCTCGCCGTCATCGCGTTCGGGCTCGACGGCAAGGGCGTGGAGATCGTCGGGCCCATCACCGGCGGCCTGCCGTCCGTCGGTCTGCCGCACCTGGCCGCGGCCGACTACCTGCGGCTGGCGAGCGGCGCGGTGGGCGTCGCGCTGGTCGGGTTCGCCGAGGGGCTGGGCGCGGCGAAGACGTACGCGGCGCGGTCCGGGTACGCCATCGACGCCGACCGGGAGCTGCTCGGCCTGGGCGCGGCCAACCTCGGGTCCGGGCTGTGTTCCGGCATGCCGGTCAACGGCTCGCTGTCCAAGACCGCGGTGAACGGCGGCGCGGGCGCCCGCTCGCAGGTGTCCGGGCTGACCGTCGCGGTGCTGACCGTGCTCACGCTGCTGTTCCTGACCGGGCTGTTCGAGAAGCTGCCAGAGGCGACGCTCGCGGCGATCGTCATCGCCGCGGTCGTCGAGCTGGTCGACCTGCGGTCGCTGGCCCGGCTGTGGCGGCTGTGGACCCGCAGGCTCGGCGCGATCTACGGCCTGTCCGCCCGCGCCGACTTCATCGCGGCGGCCGCGGCGATGCTCGGCGTGCTGGTCTTCGACACGCTGCCCGGGCTGTTCATCGGCATCGCGGTGTCCATGCTCCTGCTACTGTTCCGCACCTCACGGCCGTACGTCGCGCGGCTCGGCCGCACCGGTGACGGCACGTGGGTCGACGCGGCCCGCCGTACGGGCGCGCACACGCCGCACGGCGTCGCGGTGGTCCGAGTCGAGGGCGGGCTGTTCTTCGCCAACGCCGACCACGTGCGCGCCGTGCTGCGCGGGATCGGCGCCGAGCCGGACACCACCGCCGTGGTGCTGGACGCCGAGACCGTACCGTTCATCGACGTCACCGCGGCCGGCATGCTCGCCGGGCTGCGGCACGACCTGGACCGGCACGGGGCGCGGCTGTACCTGGCGGCCGACGTCGGCCAGGTGCGCGACGTCATCCGGGAGGACGCCGAGGGCGCGCCGCAGCGCCTGTACCGTACGGTCGACGCCGCCGTCGCGGCCGCGCTGGCGGGGGAGGACCCGTCAGCGGCCGACGAAGATCAGCACGGTGACCAGCACGGCGATCAGCGTGATGGCGGTGACCAGCACCCCGAAGGCGGAGTTGCGCGGCAGCGGGGAGCCCTGCCGCATGGCCCGGTCGACGGCCCGCCACCGCCGGTACCCGCGCAGCACGACGAAGATCGCGAGCAGCGCGCACACGAGCGCGATTAGCGTGCGCGCCCACGCCACGGAGAACTCCGGCACGAGCTGCTCGATCGCGATGCCGCCGGCCAGCAGGCCGAGCGCGGTGCGGATCCAGGCCAGCATCGTGCGCTCGTTGGCCAGCGTGAACCGGTAGTCGGGCTCCTCGCCGTCGTCGCTCACCTTCACCTTCCTACCCACGGCCCGCGTACCGCGATTCACCCGTTACGGGCGACGCCGGACGGCGCCGCGTCCGGAATCCTCGGTTCGGTAAGGCCCGTAATCGCCGGGGGGAAGGCAGGGTGGCCATGGCAGAACAACGGACGACGGGCTGGGTCGGATGGATCTGGTTCGCCGCGGTCATGTGCGTGCTGGTCGGCGTGTTCAACGTCATCGACGGCCTCGTCGCGCTGTTCAGGGACACGCTGTACGTCGTGGGGGCGAACGGCCTGGTGGCGTTCGACTTCACCACGTGGGGCTGGATCCACCTGATCATCGGGGCGCTTCAGGTGATCGGCGGTATCGCGCTGTTCGGCGGGCGCACGTGGGCGCAGGCGCTGGTGTGCGTGCTGGTCGGGATCAACGCGGTCACGCAGCTGGTCTTCCTGCCGGCGTTCCCGGTCTGGTCGGTGCTGGTGATCGCGATGGACGTGGTCACGCTGTACGCGATCCTCGTGCACGGCCGCGAGGTGCGCGGCGCCGTCCGGGAGAACTTCGGCGACGCCCGCTCCGGCGGCTACTCGGCCGGGTACACCGCGGGTGCGGCCGGCGGCCGGCACCAGGCGCCGGACCAGCCGATGGACCGGCCGGAGGCACCGCAGGACCGTCCGGTGGCCGGGCCGCGCGCCCAGCAGGCCGAACAGGCCGAGCAAGCGGGTCAGGCCGAGCAGGCGCAGCGCGAGGCGCGGCCGTCGGCCGGGTGACGCTACGCGCGGAGAAGGGCGGTCCCGCCGGGACCGCCCTTCCTTCGTGCCAGGTCAGGCGAGCAGCCCGTGCAGCCCCTTCGACGCGAACACCGCGCCGAACGTGAACAGCACGGTGATGGTGACCGTGTCGTTGTGCCCGACCAGCCAGGTACGTGCGCGCTCCAGGCCCTGGGCCGCGCGGCCGCCCAGCGCGACCACCACGACGACCGGCACGAGCACGCCGAGGCTGCCGATGACCGCGAACACCGCGGCGGCGGCGACGTCGGCTCCGGTGCCCAGGCCGTACGCGCCGATGGCCGCGCCCGCGCCGATCAGCATGGCCAGGCCCTTCGGGTTGACCGCGGCCAGCAGCACGGCGAGCCCGGCGACCTTGGCGGTGCCCAGGCGGTCGATGGCCGCGAGCCAGGCCGGGGGCGTGGGCGGGGCATCGGCGTCGCGGGCCAGGTGGGTCCGCAGCGTCCGCAGCGCGACCAGCACCATGACCACGCCCAGCACGATCTGCACCCAGTGCACCCAGGACGGCGAGGCGCCCTGCGCGGCCCCGGACCCGTGCGCGCCGGTCACCAGCGCCACCACGAAGGCCACCACGAACGCGGTGGCCAGCCAGGACGCGAGGAACAGGTACGCCTTGCCGTGGCCGCCGCCCATCAGCAGCAGGATCACCGCGACGATCGGGAACGGCGCGGCCAGCAGGCCGAACGCGAACGGCAGGACGTCCGCCAGTGCCGTGCCCATGGCCACCCCCCGTGATCGGTATGGGGTGACCATGCCCGCGCGACGCGCGCGGCGCCTCACCCTGCGTGGGTGAACGCGGGTCAGAGCAGGCCGAGGCGGTCGGCGGCGCGGATCGCGTCGCGCCGGGTGGACACGCCGAGCTTCCGGTAGATCGACCGCAGGTGCGTCTTGACCGTGTTCACCGAGACGACCAGGGACTCGGCGATCTCGGTGTTCGTCAGGTGCGAGGACAGGAACCGCAGGACGGACAGCTCGGCGCGGGTCAGCGGCTCCTCGTCCACGGTGGCCCGCGGCGGGACGACCGGGCGCAGGTCGAACCGGCGCAGCAGCTCGCGGCGCACCCGGTCGTGCTCGGCGTCGTCCGGCTTCACCGTGGTGACCAGCGCGCGCAACGGCTGCCCGCAGGCCAGCAGGGCGCCGTACGCGGCCTCGGCGGCGGCCAGCGCGAGGGCCTCGGCCAGCAGCCGGGCCGCGTCCTCGCTCGCCCGCAGCCGCCCGTACGCGGCGGCCGCCACGGCCAGCGCGCCGATCCGCTGGACCGCGCCGAGCGTGGCCTCCGGGGGGTCGAGCAGTGTGGTGACGGCGGCCAGCGCGGCGCGCGGCTGGTCGTCCTGGAGCAGTACGCGGCCCTGGAGCACGCGCTGTTCGGCGCCGTCGGGCAGCCGCTCGGTCAGTTCGCGGGCCAGAGCGGTGTCGCCGGCGCGTTGTGCCAGCTCGACGGCGACGGTGTCGCGCAGGCCGGCGAGGTACCCGTGACCGGGACCGGCGCCGAGGGCCGTGCGGGCCGCGGCCAGGTCGCCCCGCGCGACGTGCACGCGGGCCTGGACGATCCCGCCGAGCACGCCCGCGTCCGGTTCGCCGGGGACGGCGATGTGCCCGTCCGGACGGTCGCCGAGGGCGGTCGCGGCGGCGCGCGGGTCGTCGCGTTCGAGGTGGATCCAGGCGCGGGCGGCCGGGAGCGGCCAGGCGCGGGCGCCGGCCGGGCAGGCGGAGAGCTGGTGCTCGGCGTCGCGCAGGTCGCCCTGCCAGGCCAGGGCCAGCGCCGCCCAGGCCCGGGCGCGCACGGCCAGCTCCGGTACGCCCGGCAGCAGCTCCGCGGCACTGCCGAACGCCGCGGCGGCACTCCGGAACGCTCCTTCGCGCAGCCGCCGCAGCCCGGCGAAGTACGCGTACTCACCGTCCGCCGCGCCCACGCCCGGCATCGGCGCACCGGCGTCCGCCTCGGCCTCGTCGGACAGCACGAGGCCCAGCGCCGCGCCCTTCACCCGGACCAGCGGATCGTCGGCGGCCTCACTGGCGGCGGAGAGGTGCCGCCGCGCGGCCACGGCGTCACCGGAGAAGAGCCGCGTGGCGGCCCGAGCGAGCGCGTACGCCGCGGCCGCGCCCTGCGGGCCGGCCGCGCCGTGCGGGCCGGACGCGCCGTGCGGGCCGG
>Ga0164243_10005076_pt1 | contig 20253 bp, 18 predicted proteins | sample OricompcompostOP_FD_108781 | JGI IMG/M metagenome (GOLD analysis project Ga0164243, IMG submission 108781) | Organic Plus compost microbial communities from Emeryville, California, USA - Original compost - Organic plus compost (OP) | ecosystem: Engineered > Solid waste > Mixed feedstock >... | reverse complement strand
TCGGTCGGCCTTCCCTTCGCTCCGCTCCCGGCGGGTGCCCCCCACGGCGACCCCCACCATCCGCTGCACTACGGATGCGGCCTCCGTCATCGGTCGGCCTTCCCTTCGCTCCGCTCCCGGCGGCTCATCGGGTCTCCGTGATCTCAGGGCCCCGCTCGGGCGGAGCGAGCTTCGGCCGCTCGTCGGTCGCCTGCGGGCGGGCGTTCTGCGCCTGACCGGGCAGCCGCAGCGCCAGCAGGTCGCGCGGAGGGCGGGCCTCGTGCCCGCGCACCACCACGATCCCGGCGAACAGCGCCTCGAGGGGGACCGCCGCGGCGGGCTCGACGGCCGCCCGGCCGGTGATCACCCCACGCAGAAACCAGCGCGGTCCGTCGGTGCCGAGGAAGCGGGCCGGACGGTGACCGGTGCGGCCCTCCGGGGTCCGGACCGGCAACCGGGCCAGCAGCTCACGTCCGAACGGACCGGGCACGTCATCCACCGAGCCGCCCTGCTGGGTCACCGACTCGGCGATCTCAGCACGGATCTCGTCCCAGATGCCCTCGCTGCGCGGCGCGGCGAAGGCCTGCACCTGCAGCGCGGACCCGTCGAGCATCACGGAGGCCGCCGAGACGACGTTCGTCGCCTTGTCGATCTCCATGCGCAGCTCCATGCCCTGCACGCCGGGCACCCGCAGCGCGCCGAGGTCGACGCGCGGGATGTCGTCGGCGACCTCGTCCACGTCCCAGGGGCCGCGCGTCCGCACCGCGATCTCGTCCTCGGCCGTCGGCTCGTCGGCCTCGGCGGTGCCCTCGACCTCGGCCTCCTCGGGCGCACGGTCCTTCGACCGGCGGAACAGAGCCACGGCTCACTCCTCCTCGACGCGCACGGCGGCGCTACGACACTCGACAGTAACTCCGCGCACGGTCGCCACCTAGACCACCGGCCCCCGGACCGCTGCGCCCTCAGCGGAACCCGCTCCATCGGCGGTGCCCCACCCCCCGCTGGAGCCGAAGCCGCCCTCGCCGCGGTGCGAGCCCGGCAGGTGCTCCACCTCGACGAAGCGCGCCCGCTCGACGCGCTGGACGACGAGCTGGGCCACCCGGTCGCCGCGGTGCAGCTCCAGCGGCTCCGTTACGTCGGTGTTGAGCAGCGTCACCGCGATCTCCCCGCGGTAGCCGGCGTCCACGGTGCCCGGCGCGTTGACGATGGTCAGGCCGTGCCGGGCGGCCAGCCCGGAACGCGGGTGCACGAACGCCGCGTACCCGTCGGGCAGCGCGATCGCGACCCCGGTCGGCACCGTGACCCGGCCTTGCGGGGGGATCGTCACGTCGACACGCGTCACCAGGTCGGCCCCGGCGTCGCCCGGGTGGGCGTAGGCCGGCGACGGCAGATCGGGGTCGAGGCGGAGCAGCAGCACCTCGACGGGCGCACTCGGGTCGGCGGTCACGTGGGCCGAGACTACCGGGCCGGAGAGGCGGACGGTCACGATCGGGCGCCGGTGGACGGAACGCGCCACGCGTGCGAAGCGGCCATCCGAGCGAGCCGACCGTGTCCGCACCAGGTCCGTAGCCGACGGACCCGGGCGCACGAGGTGGGATGCTGTCCGTCATGTCGTACGTCGAACGGCTGTGGCCGGGAGCCCTGGGATGGGTCGGCGTGCTCGCCTTCGCGGCGATGGTCGGCGTGGCGCTGGTGCCGGTGGACGAGCTGCTGGCCCTCGTGGTCGGGCTGGTCCTCGCCCTCGGCGGTCTCGCGCTGGTCACGCTCGCCACCCCGCGAGTCGAGGTGTCCCGCGGAGAGCTGCGCGCCGGCGCCGCGCACATCCCCACGCGCCTGCTCGGCGCCGCCCGCGCGCTCGACGCCGACGCGCTGCGCACCGAGCTCGGGCCGGCCCTCGACGCCCGTGCGTACGTGTGCCTGCGGGGCTGGATCCACACGGCGGTGCGCGTCGAGGTGCGCGACCCGCAGGACCCGACGCCGTACTGGATCGTCTCCACCCGCCGCTCGCAGGCCCTGCTCGCGGCGCTCGACACGGCACCGGCCGAGCACCCCGCCTCCTGACGGCATGCGCGGCCGTCCGCTCGGCCGTCCGTGCCCGTCTCGACGGCCGCGGGCCCTGCACCCGCCTCGTCGCTCGCCCTCGTGCCGCCGTCAGGTCGCCGACGCCCGTCGGCCGCCGGGGCCCGGGGCTCACGACGACCTGCCCGACACGACGACGGCCGGTCGCCCGCGGTGGGGGCGACCGGCCGTCGTCACGCGAGGGACCGGGGAGCGCACGCGGCTCGTCGCCGCGGGCGCGGTGGTGGTCAGGTCAGGCCGCGCACTCCGTGCAGACCGGCTGACCGTCGCGCTCGTACGCGAGCTGGCTGCGGTGGTGCACCAGGAAGCAGCGCGAGCACGTGAACTCGTCGGCCTGGCGCGGCAGGACCCGGACCGACAGCTCCTCGCCGGACAGGTCCGCGCCAGGAAGCTCGAACCCCTCGGCGGCCTCGGTCTCGTCCTCGTCCACCACGCCCGAGTTCTTGTCGGAGCGCCGGGCCTGGAGCTCCTGCAGCGAGTCCTCGCTCAGGTCCTCCTCGGTCTTGCGCGGGGCGTCGTAGTCGGTAGCCATGTAGGGCATCACTCCGTGGGTGTGGGATCTCAGAACATCTGAGTACGCGGCCTCAATGCGCCGGTCCCGTCATTTGTTCCCGCGCGCGGAGGGATTGTGCACCACATCCGGCGGCGTCGCGAGCGAATCACTGTGCCGCCTCCGTGACGTCGCCCACACGACGCCCCGGGCGTCACGCGTCGGAGTCCGCCCCGGCCTGCTCCAGGTACGCCCGCAGCTCGTCGACGAGAGGCGCCGGCCCGGCCACCGTCATGTCGGCGCTCGCGCGCCGGCCCTGCAGGCCCGTGACGGTGGCGCCGGCCTCCTGCGCGACGAGCGAGGCCGCCGCCAGGTCCCACGGCTGCAGACCGCGCTCGTAGTAGAGGTCGAGGCCACCCGCCGCGAGCGTGCACAGGTCGAGCGCCGCCGAGCCGATGCGCCGGATGTCGCGCACCTGCGGCAGCAGACCCGCCACCACCCGGGCCTGCGCCGCTCGGCGTGCGGCCACGTACCCGAAGCCCGTGCCCACCAGGCACTGGCTCAGCGACTCCGGATGGTTCACCCGCAGCGGGCGCCCGTCGAGCTCCGCACCCTGTCCGAGCCCGGCGGTGAAGGCGCGACCGTCGGCCGCCGCGTAGACGCAGCCGGCCAGCGCGACCCAGGTCTCAGGGTCCGGGGCGGTCGCACCGTCCGGGACCATGACCGCGGCCACGGACACGGCGTAGGCCGGGATGCCGTACAGGTAGTTGACGGTCCCGTCGATGGGGTCGACCACCCAGGTGACCCCGGAGGTGCCGGCCACGAAGCCCTCCTCTTCGCCGAGGATCCCGTCGTCCGGCCGGCGCTCGGCGAGCCGGCGGCGCAGCAGCTCCTCCGAGGCCAGGTCCATGGCCGTGACCACGTCCTGCGGGCTGCTCTTGGTCGCCGCCACCGCCACCCGCTCCGGACGCCCGTCGTGCACCAGGGCGCCGGCCTCGCGCGCCAGGACCTCGGCGACCTCCCTGAGCTCACGGACGAGGGCGGGGTCAACGTGCTGGGTCTGCTGGCTCACGACCTCATCCTGCCTGATCCCGACGGGTCGGCGGACTCTCGGGTGCACGGCCCGTCGACACATGCCGTCCCACCGGCCGCGGGCGGGTCGGCGGCGCACCGGGGAGTGGTCCGCCGCCTTCGCCCGGTTCGGTGGCAGGCTCGTCCCTCGGGAGGACCAATGAGCGAGCTCGAGCTGGTGGGACTGGACGAGGACGGGGAGCACATCGTGCTCGCCGCCCCCGGCGGTGCCCGTTTCCGCCTGCGCATCGACGAGCCGCTGCGCGCAGCGGTGCGCCGGGACCGTCCGCAGCTCGAACAGCTGCGGGTCGAGAGCGCCGGGACGTTGAGCCCCCGGGAGATCCAGGCCCGGATCCGTGCCGGAGCCACCGCCCAGGAGGTCGCCGACTCGGCGGGCTTGTCGGTGGCGCACGTGCAGCGCTTCGAGGGGCCGGTGCTCGCCGAGCGGGAGTACGTCGCCGAGCAGGCGCGCGGCACCCGGGTGGGCCGGGACGTCGGCGCTCCGTCGCTGGGCGATCTCGTCACCGACCGGCTGGCCGCCCGCGGGGTGGACCTGGGGTCGCTGGCGTGGGACGCCGCGCGCGAGGGGAACGGGCCGTGGACCGTGCTCGCACGCTTCACCGTGGCCGACGCCGCGACCGAGGCACGCTGGACGTTCGACCTGGCGAGCCGGGGCCTGGTGGCGCTGGACGACGAGGCGCGCTGGCTGTCCGAGACCGAGCTGCCCGAGGAACCGGTGGCACGCCGTCACCTCGCCGCCGTCCGGGACGTCGTGTACGACGTGCGGGCCGACGGGTCGACGCACCCGCTGGAGGTCGGCGACGCGCCGGAGCCGGACCCGCAGGAGCAGACACAGGCGCTGCTCGACGACCTGCACAGCCGCCGTGGCGTCCGCCAGTCCCTGGACCTCGGGCTGGAGGAGGACGAGGGCGAGGAGTTCGACGGCTTCGGCCCGCGTCGGGCGTGGGACCTGAGCCACCTGGACTCCGAGGTGCCCGGTGCGCACCCCGTCGACGCCGATCCCCACGCGGAGGCGCTGGTCCTGCCGGTACCGGTCCGGCCGGAGGGTGACCGGGGCACCGGCGACCCCGCGGCCGCCGGTGCCGACACCCCGGCGGGACCTCGAGGTGATGCGGCCGGCGCCCAGCCGCCCCGGGACGACGCCCCGGCGGAGCCGCCCGCACCGCGCGCGGCAGCCGACGACGCGCCGGGGCGGCCCGAACCCGTCGGGCAGCCGACGCAGGAGCCCGCGGAACGTCCGCGCAGCCGGCGCGGGCGCGCCAAGGTGCCGAGCTGGGACGAGATCGTCTTCGGCGCCAAGCCGGAGTGAGCGACCGGTCGGCACGGCACGGCCCGGCGGTGTGCCCGTGCCGGACGGTGCTGCCCGACGGTCAGGGGTCCAGCGGCAGCGGGTCCTGCTCGCCGGCCGGCGCCTCGGGCGGGTATGCCAGCGTGCGCGTCGAGATCGACGCCGCCCGCGCGACCGCCGCGGTGACCCGCCCCATGTGGTGACGGCGGCACAGCACCTCGTAACCGACCTCTCCGCCGCCGGGGCCCACGTCCCCGACGACGACCTGCTCGCCCTCCAGGACCATCAGCCCGTCGACCGTCCGGGCGTTGTGCGTGGCACGGGCCCCGCACCAGCACAGCGCCGGCACCTGCAGCACCTCCACGCGGTCGGCGAGCTCCAGCAGCCGGGCCGAGCCGGCGAAGAGGCGGGCCCGGAAGTCGGTGGTGATCCCGAAGGCGAAGACGTCGACCCCCAGCTCGTCCACCACCCGCGCAAGCTGGTCGACCTGCGCCGACGTGTAGAACTGCGCCTCGTCGCAGATCAGGTAGTCCACCGGGCGCCCGTGCGTCCGCCGGTCCACGACCTCGGTCCAGAAGTCGGTGGCGTCGTCCACCTCGTGCGCGCGCTGCGCGAGTCCCAGGCGCGAGGAGATGGTCGCCGCACCGGCGCGGTCGTGCCGCGTGAACAGCACGCCGTCACGCCCACGTGCCGAGTGGTTGTGGTGCATCTGGAGGGCCAGCGTCGACTTGCCGCTGTCCATCGTGCCGGAGAAGAAGACGAGCTCGGCCATGGTCAGGCCACGACCACGCACGGGACCAGCATCTCGTGCGGGGTCAGCGAGCCGTGCACGCCGACGAGCTCGAGCGAGGCCGGCGTCTGCGTGCGCGAGTCGACCACCGTGGCCCGTCCCGCCATGGCCACCACGACGTCCCCGATCACCGGGTTCACGCGGTCGTCCACGGCACCGAACCAGCCGTCGGCCACCGCCGCCTCCCGCGTGGTGACGAGCGCGGCGTCGCCCAGCACGTCACGCCAGATGGCCGCCACCCGGTCGGCCACAGCTTCCGGGTGCAGGTGCAGGTGCAGCGCCCGAGGTTCGCCGGCGACGAGCGCCACGCCGGCGCCGAGCCGCTCGTCGGTCGCCACGTCCCAGCGCTGCGACCGGTCCACGTCCACCATGCCGTGGTCCGCCGTCACGACGAGCACGGTGTCCGGCGGCAGGCTGGCCGCCAGCCGAGCCAGCTCCCGGTCGAGCGTCTCCACCTCGTCGCCCCACTGCCACGAGCCCCAACCGTGGTGGTGTCCCGCCTTGTCGATGTCACCCCAGTACAGGTAGGCCACCCCCGGCGCGCGCAGCACGTCGACCGCGGCGTCGACGCGCTGGGCCAACCGGTCCGCCGTCCGGTACGCCGGTCCGCGCAGCGCCGCCTCCGTCAGGCCCGACCCGGCGAAGCGCGCCGGGCCCACGCTCGTCACCGCGACCCCTGCGGCGACGAGCCGTTCGAAGACCGTCGGCACAGGCTGCCATCGCCGGGGCTCGGGCAGCCCCGTCCAGGAGACGAGGTTGCCGAGCGATCCCGTCTGCGGGTCGCGGACCGTGTAGCCGAGCATCGCGGTGCTCCCCGGCGGCACGCCGGTGCCGAACGTGCTCAGCGCCGTCGCCGTCGTCGACGGGAAGGTGCTGGTCAGCGGCTCCCGCTCCCCCAGCCGGCGGCGCAGGAACGGTGCATGTCCGGCCCGTTCGGACAGGTTCGTCTGCCCCAGCCCGTCGACCAGCACCACGCATACCCGCGTGGCGGTCGGCAGGCCCAGCAGCTCGCGGGCCTGCGCCGCCCCAGGCCCCGGGTCGACGCCGAGCGGCTCGGCCAGCACACCGGCCACCGCGGGGAGCACGTGCCCTAGGCACCGCCCGTCTGCACCGGGCAGCAGCAGGCCGAGCGCCGCCGCGTCGTCCCGGGCCCGTCCCGACACCCCGCCGCCCGACCCCGACACCGCGGGCCCGGGCGCCTCGGTACCCGGCACCGCGGACACCCCGCCGCCCGGGCCGGGTGCCGCTGCCGCGCGGAGCGCTCCGCTCATCGGGCCCGCACGCTCGCAGCGGACAGCCGGCGGGCGAAGGCGGACGCTGCGCGTACCGCTTCGACCCCCTCTGCGGCCGCGCTCACCCGCACGACGATGTCGTCCGGGGTCAGCGTGCCGGTCAGCCCGTGGTCGGCCTCGCAGGCCGGGTCGCCACACGTGGCGGGCTCCAGGTCGACGCGGGACACGGCGCCCCAGCCGATGGCCAGGGTGAGCTCCTGGGCGCTCTCTCCCGGGCGGTGCTGCTCGGGGCTCGGCATGACGTGGGTCAGCACGACGGAGCGCAGCTCGGACAGCGGTACGGCCTCGGTGGTCGCCGAAGCGCTGGCCGACGGGTGCTCGGAGTCGGCCGGGTGGTCGTCCACGTGCGCGACGACGAAACGGGTCTCCGTCAGCACCAGCACCGTGACGTGACGGCGGACCTCCGTGGAGTCGAACGTCGTCTCGGGGTGCACCAGGTGGGCCAGCGGGGGCTCGTCGGCGAGCGCCACGTCGAGCACGTCGGCGACGAGCTCCGGGTAGTAGCCGGCGCGGTACAGGTCGTCGCGCAGATCGGTGGAGGCAGCGGGCACCCGCTCATCTTTCCACCTCGCCTCACCTGGCTGCCGACGACGCCGCGGACGGAGGGAGTCCGCCCCGGCGGCCCGAGACGCCGGGCTCTCTACAGCCGCGGCAGCCGCCGCGCGGTGTCGGAACGCTGCGCCGGGGCGATCGTCGCCCGCGCGGCCAGCACGACGACCCCTTGCTCCGCCACCACCACGGGGTTGAGCTCCAGCAGCCGCAGCTCGGGCAGGTCGTCGGCCAGCACCGCGACCCGCGAGATCACGTCCTCCAGGGCGCCGACGTCGAGGGCTGGCAGCCCCCGGTACCCGAACAGCCGCGGCGCCGCCCGCGCGCCGCGCACGAGGTCGGCGACGTCCGTGTCGGTCAGCGGCGGGACGCCGTAAGACACGTCACCGAGCAGGTCGAAGGCATCCCCGGCCAGCCCGAAGCCGAGGATCGGGCCGAACAGCGGGTCCTCCGTCGAGCGCACCACGACCGCCGCACCGCGGGGGGCCATCGCCTGCACCTCCAACGGCAGGCCGGTGTGCGCGACCCGCCCGACCCGCACGTCGGCGTGGGTGGCGTTCAGCGCGAGGATCTCGGCCGCCGCCGCGCGCAGCTCGTCCTCGTCGACCACGTCCAGGCGCACCCCGCCCAGGTCGGCCCGGTGCCGCAGCACCGGCAGCGTCGTCTTCAGCGCGACCGGCCACCCGATCCGGCGCGCCGCCGCGACGGCCTCGTCGGCGTCCCGCACCGGTGTCGAAGGGAGTACCTCGATGCCGACCGTCCTCAACAGCTCGGCGGTCTGCTCCGTGGTGAGCGGCACCGCCGAGGAGCGTTCGGCCTCCCCCGGTGCGACCGGCCGGCCCGCGGCGGGACCGCCCGCTTCCACGAGCCACCGGGCCACCTTTCGGCGCGCCGCCCGGGTGTCAGCCCCCGGCGGGTGCAGCGGGCGCCCGTGGTCCCGGGCGCGCCAGCGGGCGTAGCCGGCGGCGTACCCCAGGGCGACGGCCGCGTCCTCCGGTGTCGTGTACGCCGGAACGGTCCACGCACGCCCGGACTCGTCGGTCGCGGTGAGCGCCGGGTCGATGCCGCGCAGGTCCGACAGGCAGGCGACCGTCGTCCGGCCGGTACGCGCCGCGGCTTCGGCGACGGCACGCATGAGCACGGGGTCCTGGCCGCCGACCGTCGGGATGCGCACAACGACCACCACGTCGATGTCCGGGTCCGCATACAGCGCGTCGACCCGGGCGTGCACCTCGTCCGCCGGCGCGTCCTCCGCGAGCAGCACCGTCTGGCGGGACACCAGGAGCCCGCTGGCCACCGCCGCCTCGGCGACCAGCGTCGCCACCGACGGCGAGCTCGCCAGGATGCCGGTGCGTCGGCCGCGCGGCAGCGGCTGGTGCGCGAGCAGCTGCACCACGTCGAGAAGCTGGTGCGTGTTCTCCACGCGGACCACGCCCGACTGCCGCAGCACCTCCTCCCGGGCACGGCGCGGCACGTAGGTCTCCCGCACTGCGTGGCCCGGCGGCACGACCTGCCCCGAGCGCCCGGCGGTGACCGCGACGACCGGCTTGTGCAGGGCGAGCCTGCGCGCGACGCGGGAGAACTTGCGCGGGTTGCCCAGCGACTCCAGGTAGAGCCCGACGACGTCGGTGTCCTCGTCCTCACCCCAGAACTGCATGACGTCGTTGCCGGAGACGTCCGCGCGGTGCCCCGCCGAGACGAAGTGACTCACGCCGAGGTTGCGCAGCCGGGAGCCGCGCAGCAGCGCGACGGCCAGCGGGGCGGACTGGCAGAACAGCCCGATACGTCCCGGCTTCGGCAGCTCGGCCGCCAACGACGCGTTGAGCCGCCCGACCGAGCCACTCGCCACCAGCCCGTACGAGGCCGGGCCGATCAGCCGCATACCGGCGGCGTGGGCCACCCGCAGCAAAGCCCGTTGACGTTCCAGCCCGTCGGGACCGCGCTCGGCGAAGCCGGAGGACATGAGGACGACACCGCGCACCCCGAGGGTCGCGAGCGCCCGCACCACCGGCAGCGCGCGGGACGGTGGGACCGCGACGACCGCCAGGTCCACCGGACCGAGGACCGTCGCGAACGTCGTGTGGTGCCGCACCCGCGGTGCGTCCGCGGCGGGCGCACCCGCACCTCCACCGCCACGGTCCACGTCTTCACCGGCACGGTCCACGTCCCCGTCGACGGCACGGTCCACGCCGTCGTCAGCACCCGCCGCCACGCGGAGCTCAGCGGCGCGGTCCCTGCCCGGGACGCCCACGGCGTGCACTGCCGTCGTCGCCTCGCTCGCCTCCAGGTGCACCAGGGCGGCCGCTGCCATCCGACCCTCCAGCGTCTGCGCCCGCTCAGGCCCGGGCCCCACGACGACCACCGTCCGCGCCGACAGCAGCGCGCGCATCGAGCGCGCCTCCGCCCGGTGCTCCCGGTCGGCCATCACCGCGAGCGAGCGGTCCGTCGGGTCGATGTCGAAGCGCAGCGTGATGATGCCGTCGTCGCTGTCCTGCTGGACGGCGTAGCCGGCGTCCTGGAAGACGCCGATCATGCGTCCGTTCTGCGGCAGCACCTCGGCCAGGAAGCGCCGGACCCCGCGCTCGCGCGCCGCCGCCGCAAGATGCTCCAGCAGCACGGACCCGAGCCCGCGCCCCTGGTGGGCGTCGGACACGTTGAACGCGACCTCGGCCTCCTCGGCGTCGATCCGGTCGTACCGGGCCACGCCGATGATCTGCTCCTCCAGCACGACGTCCTCACCGGCGCCGCCCGTCGAGCCGTCCGCGCCGTCCCCCGGAGGCGTGCTGGCCACGGCGACCAACGCCACCCGGTCCACGTGGTCGACGGTGACCAGGTGTCGCAGGTCGCGCTCGGGCAGCCGCTCCATCGGGGCGAAGAAGCGCAGGTACGTCGAACGCTCGGACTGCGCCATGTGGAACGCCTGCAGCGCGTCGGCGTCCTGCGGGCAGATGGGACGGATGTGCGTCGTCGTCCCGTCGTGCAGCACGACGTCGGCCTCCCACCAGGACGGGTAGCCCGCCTGCTCGCCGCCTCCGTCCTGCGTCATGCCCCGAGGTTAACGGCCACCACCGACATGCCGGCCTCCCGCGTCCCGGACGCGCCGCCCCGTCTCTGGGCCGCCGCCTCGTCGTCGTCTCTTCGCGTGCCGGTCCCCGCGTGTCGCACCGTGCCGGGCGACAATCGCGGTAGCGCACCATGCGCTGGCGTAGCGCAGACTTGCGTTGCCGTCAGCGCAACGCTCGACACACGAACGCCACACCGGGACGCAGCACGACGGCGAAGGCCCACGCGGACGCACCCGCGCCGCCGTACGCGTCCGCACACCGGACCGGAGGATCCACCCGCATGGCGCGTCGCCCCGCGACCCCCCACCTGCCGCCCGACGACCTCGTCGAGCGCATCGTCGACATCGACGTCGCCACCGAGATGGAGGGCTCGTTCCTCGAGTACGCCTACTCCGTCATCTACTCCCGGGCCCTGCCCGACGCCCGTGACGGCCTCAAGCCGGTGCAGCGGCGCATCCTGTTCCAGATGGCCGAGATGGGCCTGCGCCCTGACCGCGCGCACGTGAAGTCGGCACGCGTCGTCGGCGAGGTCATGGGCAAGCTGCACCCGCACGGCGACGCGGCCATCTACGACGCGATGGTCCGGCTGGCACAGCCGTTCGCGCTGCGGCTGCCGTTGGTGGACGGCCACGGGAACTTCGGGTCGCTGGACGACGGTCCCGCGGCCCCCCGGTACACCGAGGCCCGGATGGCCCCTGCCGCGGTCGCGATGACGACCGGGCTCGACGAGGACGTCGTCGACTTCGTCCCGAACTACGACAACAAGCTGACCCAGCCCGAGGTGCTCCCGGCGGCGATCCCGAACCTCCTGGTCAACGGAGCGTCGGGCATCGCGGTGGGGATGGCGACCAACATGGCGCCGCACAACCTGGTCGAGGTCGTCGCAGCGGCCCGGCACCTGGTGATGCACCCGGACGCCACGCTGGACGACCTCATGCGCTTCGTCCCGGGGCCCGACCTGCCGACGGGCGGCAAGATCGTCGGCCTCGACGGGGTGCGGGACGCGTACCGCACCGGACGAGGCGCCTTCCGCACGCGGGCCACCGCCCGCATCGAGAACGTCACGCCGCGCCGGCAGGGCATCGTCGTCACCGAGCTGCCGTACCTCGTCGGGCCGGAGAAGGTCATCGAGAAGATCAAGGAGGGCGTCCAGGCCAAGAAGCTGTCCGGCATCTCCGACGCCGTCGACCTCACCGACCGCGAGCACGGCCTGCGCCTCGTCATCGAGGTGAAGTCCGGCTTCCACCCCGAGGCCGTGCTGGAACAGCTCTACCGGTACACCCCGATGGAGGACTCCTTCTCCGTCAACAACGTCGCCCTGGTGGACGGCCAGCCGCGCACCCTCGGCCTGCGCGAGCTGCTGAGCGTCTGGGTGGACCATCGCATCACCGTGGTGCGCCGCCGTTCCGAGCACCGGCTCGCCAAGCGGCTGGAGCGGCTGCACCTGGTCGAGGGCCTGCTCGTCGCGATCCTCGACATCGACGAGGTCATCCAGGTGATCCGGTCCTCCGAGAACGCCGACGAGGCCCGGACGCGGCTGCGCACCGTCTTCGACCTGTCCGAGCCGCAGGCCGAGTACATCCTGGAGCTGCGGCTGCGCCGGCTGACGCGGTTCTCGCGGCTGGAGCTGGAGCGCGAGAAGGACGAGCTGGTCGAGGAGATCGGCGAGCTGCGCGCCATCCTGGAGGACGGCCAGCGGCTGCGCGAGGTGGTCTCCGACGAGATGGCCGAGGTCGCGGCGACCTACGGCACCCCGCGGCGCACCATCCTGCTGGAGTCCGCCGGGGGCGGTGCCGTCTCCGCCGCCGCCGGGGCTCCGACGAGCGGCCGGGGCGCCGCCGCCGCGCCGCTGGAGATCGCCGACACCCCGTGCTGGGCGCTGCTGTCCGGCACCGGCCTGCTGGCCCGCACCGCCACCGACTCCGTGCCGCCGCGGTCCACCGGCGCGACACGCGCCAAGCACGACGTCGTGACGTCGTCGGTGGCGACCACCGCCCGGGCCGAGATCGGGGTCGTGACGTCCCGCGGCCGCGTCGTCCGGCTGTCCGTGCTCGACCTGCCGGCCCTGCCACCCACCGACGGCGCCCCGTCGCTGTCCGGCGGTGTCCCGCTCACGGAGGTCGTCGTGCTCGCCGGCGACGAGCGGGCCCTCGCGCTGGTCTCCTTGGCCCCCGACGCCCCGACGCTCGCCCTCGCCACGGCGCAGGGCGTGGTCAAGCGGGTGGCAGCCGGTGACGTGCCGACGAACAAGGACTCGTGGGAGGTCGTCGGCCTGCGCGACGGCGACGAGGTGGTCGGTGCCGCGGCGGTCGCGGACGACGACGAGCTCGTCCTGGTGTCGTCCGACTCCTCGCTGCTGCACTTCCCGGCCTCCGCGGTCCGCCCCCAGGGCCGGGCCGCCGGGGGCATGGCGGGCATCAAGCTTGCCGCCGGTGCGTCGGTCGTGGCCTTCGGCACCGTGCCCGCGGGATCGGCCGCCGACGCCGTCGTCGTGACCGTCGCCGGCTCGTCGTCGGCGCTGCCGGGCACGCAGGCCGGGTCGGCGAAGGTGACTCCGTTCGAGGCCTACCCCGGCAAGGGCCGCGCGACGGGCGGGGTCCGGTCGCACCGGTTCCTCAAGGGTGAGGACGCCCTGGTGCTGGCCTACGTCGGCCCCGGGCCCGCCTGGGCCACCGGCGCGGGCGGCCAGCCTGTCGACCTGCCGGAGCCCGACCCGCGCCGCGACATGTCGGGGACGCCGCTCGCCGCGCCGGTGCACGCCGTGGGGTGAGGCGCGGACGAGCGCCCTGTGTCGCCGAACAGGCTCATGACCGCCCGTCTGGCGGCTGGGTCGCCCGCGCACGGCCCGCTGGCGTCGCTACAGTCGTTCCCATGGCCCGTGGCGAGGTCTTCCCGATCGTCAACTGCACCGACCTGGCGACGACCCGGGCGTTCTACGAACGCGTCCTCGGCGGCACCCTCGCCTACCGGTTCCCCGAGGACGGCGAGCCGGTCTACGTGACGCTGCGGATCGGCACCGGCCAGGTGGCGCTCGGCGTCGGCACCGGGCCGACCATGTACAGCGAGACACCCCGGCCGGCGACGGGTCACGCCGTCGACATCTGCCTCTACGTGTCGGACCTGGACGCCGTCGTGGCAGTCGCCGCCGACGCCGTGGCCGTCCCTGCGACGGACACCCCATGGGGCGAGCGCGTCGCCTACCTGCGCGACCCCGAGGGCACGATGCTGCTGGTCATCCAGGACGAGGACGAGGTCCCGAGTCGCTAGGGTCGTCGGGTGCCCGCGATGATCAGCCTCAACTACCCCGCGCCCATCCCGGTCGGCCACCTGGTCGAGCTGACCGAGTTCGAGGACACCCGTCCGGAGAAGAAGCGTCGCGGCTTCGACATGGGCGAGGCGTTCCGCCACCCGGTCGTGCAGGACCTCGACACCGGCATCCGGTACATGAACCACGTGCACGCGAGCCGCGGGGACAACGGCGGCAACTCCTTCACGCCGAACCGCTACCCGCTGATGCCGCGGCCCGACCTGTCGGTGTCGCGAGTGTGGCGGGCACGAGTGACGGCGTGCACGCTCGTCTTCGTGGAGGGGCTGTCCGTCCAGCACACCACGCTGGAGCTGGACGAGGTCCCTGACTCCGGGACGAGCGCATGACATCGCCTGTGTGCTCGGCAGCATTCTCGACACGGCTTACCGTCTGCACCTCTCCCCCAAGCTCCAGGCACGCGTCAAGACGACCGGCGCCCGCGAGCACCGACCGGGCCGCGCACGCCGTGATGATGAGGGCGATCGAGCGGTACACCTCGGAGCGCGACCCTCGCCGCGACGCCGCCATCTCGCGGGTCATCGAACGGGACAATCGACGACGTGCCGACGGTCGGACGCACCCTCACTGGCTGGAGGCGCACGCTGTAGCCAGCGAGGGACGCCGAATCAGGTCCGACGTCGCCGCCGGACTGCTCACGCGTCGATGCGGCTCCGGTCCAGCTCCGCGGCGCCCGCGACGATGAAGTCCTTGCGCGGCCCCACGTCCGAGCCCATGAGCAGCTCGAAGATCTCCTCGGCCCGCTGTGCCGCCTCCACCGTCACCCGTCGCAACGTACGGTGCCGGGGGTCCATCGTGGTCTCCGCGAGCTGGTCGGCGTCCATCTCGCCGAGGCCCTTGTACCGCTGGATGTCCTCCTTGTACCGCCGGCCCGCCTTGTCGAGTCGGGCAAGCGTGGCGGTCAGCTCGGCCTCGGAGTACGTGTAGATGTACTTGTCGTCGGCGCTCTCACCCTTGCGAGGCGGGCCGGTCAGCTCGATGCGGTGCAGCGGCGGGACGGCGGCGTAGACCCGGCCGGCCTCGACCAGAGGGCGCATGTAGCGGAAGAACAGCGTCAGCAGCAGCGTGCGGATGTGGGCGCCGTCGACGTCGGCGTCGGTCATCAGCACGACCTTGCCGTAGCGAGCGGCGTCCAGGTCGAACGTCCGGCCGGAGCCCGCGCCGATCACCTGGATGATCGCCGCGCACTCGGCGTTCTTCAGCATGTCGGTGATCGACGCCTTCTGGACGTTGAGGATCTTGCCGCGGATCGGCAGCAGCGCCTGGAAGTCCGACGAGCGCGCCAGCTTGGCGGTCCCGAGCGCGCTGTCCCCCTCGACGATGAACAGCTCGGAGCGATCCACGTCGTCGATGCGACAGTCGGCGAGCTTGGCCGGCAGCGAGGACGTCTCGAGGGCGTTCTTGCGCCGGGAGATCTCCTTCTGCTTGCGGGCGGACAGCCGAGCGCGCATCTCCCCGACGATCTTGTCGAGCAGCAACGTCGACTGGGCCTTGTGGTCGCGGGCCGTCGAGGTGAGGATCCGGCTGAGCTCGGTGTCCACGACCTTCGCGACGATGTTGCGCACCGGCGCGGTGCCGAGCACCTCCTTCGTCTGCCCCTCGAACTGCGGCTCGGCGAGGCGCACCGTCACCACGGCGGTCAGACCGGCGAGGACGTCGTCCTTCTCGATGCGCTCCGAGGAGTCCTTCGCGGAGATCTTCAGCCGGCGGGAGTTGGCGTCCACGGCCTTGCGCAGCGTGCGCAGCAGCCCCGTCTCGAACCCGGCCAGGTGGGTGCCCCCCTTGGGGGTCGAGATGATGTTGACGAAGCTGCGGACCTCCGACTCATAGCCGGTGCCCCAGCGCAGCGCGATGTCCACCTCGCAGGTGCGGGTGACCTCCTGCGGGGTCATGTGGCCGCGGGAGTCGAGCACCGGCACGGTCTCGGTGAACGTGCCCGAGCCGGTCAGCTGCCACGTCGCCGTGACGGCCGGGTCGGGCGACAGGTGGTCGACGAAGTCGACCACCCCGCCGGAGTGCAGGAACGTCTCCTCGTGCGGGCCGTCGGCCCCGGGCGTGCCGGGGGTGCCCCGCTCGTCGCGCACGGTCAGCGTGAGCCCGGGGACGAGGAAGCTCGTCTGGCGGGCCCGGGTGACGAGCTCGTCGTAGGAGAAGACGGCTGACGACGGGAAGATGCTGCGGTCCGCCCAGTACCGGACGCGGGTGCCGGTGCGGCCGCGCGGCGTCTTGCCGACGACGGCCAGCTCCGAGCCGGACACGAACGGCTCGAACGGCGAGTCCGGGCTCGCTCCCCCGCGGTCGTCGAAGACACCGGGCTCACCGCGGTGGAACGTCATGCGGTACGTCTTGCCGCCGCGGTCCACCTCGACGTCCAGCCGGGACGACAGCGCGTTGACGACGGACGCGCCGACCCCGTGCAGACCGCCGGACGCGCCGTACGAGCCTCCGCCGAACTTCCCGCCCGCGTGCAGCTTGGTGAAGACGACCTCGACGCCGGTCAGCCCCGTCTTCGGCTCGACGTCCACCGGGATGCCGCGACCGTTGTCACGCACCTCCACCGAGGAGTCCGCGTGCAGCACGATGTCGATGCGGTCGCCGTGGCCGGCCAGCGCCTCGTCGACGGAGTTGTCGATGATCTCCCAGAGGCAGTGCATGAGGCCACGGCTGTCCGTCGTCCCGATGTACATGCCGGGACGCTTGCGGACAGCTTCCAGGCCCTCCAGCACGGACAGGTGCCGGGCGGTGTAGCCCTGGTCCGGGGAAGTCGTCGTCACGCGGCGATGCTAGCCGCCGCCGGTGACGCTCCCGCGACACCATGCCGTAGGTGCCGTACGCCCGGACGGTCTATTCCCCGCGCGTGCGGCGTACGCGGGTAGCGAACCACCCGCGGCCGGTGCCATGGATCGCGCGCGAGGATGGTTGTATGGATTCGTGACTGGGACGATGACCGAACCGTTGACCGCGGCCGACCGCTGCGACCGTTGCGGCGCACAGGCCTATGTCCGCGTGGTGCTCCCGGTGGGCGAGCTCCTGTTCTGCGCCCACCACGCCCGCGAGCACGCGCCGAAGTACGCCGCGATCGCGACGCACGTTCAGGACGAGACCGACCGCTTGCTCGCCGAGCACGGTGCCGGAGCCGGCGCCGCGAGCTGAGCGCAGACCGACACGACAGACGGCGATGAGGCCCGGACCGCAACGGTCCGGGCCTCGTCTCGTCCTACCCGGTCTCGCCCTGCCCACGGGCCGCGCCGCTCGCGACACGCCCCAGCAGCGCGCACCCCGAGTCCGGCATGGCCCCGAGCGAGCGTAGTGACACACCGGCCGACCGCCAGACGAACAGCGCCCGCCCGTTGCGCAGCCCAGACGGCAGCGGCATCGTCATGCCATGGCCATCACCGACGAGTCCAGGGAGATCGACACAGTCGTCGATCGCATCTGCGCCCGCTTCCCCGGCCTGACCACCGCAGAGGTGCGCGCCAAGGCCGGCCGTGACCTGCTCGCGCGGGACCTGACGCGCCTGGCCTACGTGGCTCAAGGACGGCACACTGCGCAACGTCCCGATCGCGTTCACCTGGAACGGCTCGCAGATCGTGATGTGCACGGCGCCGAACGCCCAAAGCTGTCCGCGCTGCGCCACGACCCGCAGCTGGTCCGTCTGCGGGACGGCGCGCACGCGCCCACTCCTGCCCGCCGTGAGCCGCGAGGCGAGGACCGCGGGGTGGGCAGCGGACGCGCTGGAACGAACGACGGCCCGCAGCGAGCGCAGCCGCACGGGTCGCGTTCGCTGCGGGCCGTCGCCCGAGCCGGGTCTCAGTCCAGGTAGTCGCGCAGGACCTGCGAGCGCGACGGGTGACGCAGCTTCGACATGGTCTTCGACTCGATCTGGCGGATCCGCTCGCGCGTCACGCCGTAGACCTTGCCGATCTCGTCGAGCGTCTTGGGCTGGCCGTCGGTCAGGCCGAAGCGCATCGACACCACACCCGCCTCGCGTTCCGAGAGCGTGTCGAGCACCTGGTGAAGCTGCTCCTGGAGCAGGGTGAAGCTCACCGCGTCCGCCGGAACGACGGCCTCGGAGTCCTCGATGAGGTCACCGAACTCGCTGTCGCCGTCCTCGCCGAGCGGGGTGTGCAGCGAGATGGGTTCGCGACCGTACTTCTGGACCTCGACCACCTTCTCGGGGGTCATGTCGAGCTCCTTGGCCAGCTCCTCCGGGGTGGGCTCGCGACCCAGGTCCTGGAGCATCTGGCGCTGCACGCGGGCGAGCTTGTTGATGACTTCGACCATGTGCACCGGGATGCGGATGGTCCGTGCCTGGTCGGCCATGGCGCGGGTGATCGCCTGCCGGATCCACCAGGTGGCGTACGTCGAGAACTTGTAGCCCTTGGTGTAGTCGAACTTCTCGACCGCACGGATCAGGCCCAGGTTGCCCTCCTGGATCAGGTCCAGGAACAGCATCCCGCGGCCCGTGTACCGCTTGGCCAACGAGACGACCAGCCGCAGGTTGGCCTCCAGCAGATGGTTCTTCGCCCGCCGGCCGTCCTGCGCGATCCACTCCAGCTCGCGACGCAGCTTCGGCTCCATCGCGATACCGGCGTTCAGCCGCTCCTCGGCGAAGAGGCCGGCCTCGATCCGCTTGGCGAGCTCGACCTCCTGCTCGGCGTTCAGCAGCGCGACCTTGCCGATCTGCTTCAGGTAGTCCTTGACGGGGTCCGCCGTGGCGCCGGCCGTGACGACCTGCTGCGCCGGGGCGTCGTCATCGTCCGCGTCCGAGTAGACGAAGCCGGAGTCCTCGGTCTCTTCGTCGCCGGACTTGGCCGCCGGCGCAGCCTCGGTCTCGGCCTCCTCGTCGGTCGGCTCGTCACCGTCCTCGGTCTCGTCATCCGTCTCGACGTCCTCGACCTCGGTCTCCTCGATCTCGGAGTCGTCGATCTCGACGTCGTCGCTCGGCTCCTCGTCGGTCGGCTCGCCGTCGGCGGACGCGTCGCCCTTCACCGTCTTGGCCGTCTTGACGGTCTTCGCCGGCTTGGCCACCGTCCCGGCGTCCTTGTCGGCCGTGGTCTTCGGCTTGGCCTTCGTGGCAGTCGTCTTGGTCCCCGCGGGCTTCGCCGTGGACGACGTGGCGGACCGCGTCTTGGTCGTGGTGCCGGTGGATGCGTCCTCCGCATCGACGACCTTCGCCGACGTGCGCGACGTGGTGCTGGTCGCCGCGACGGCGCGGGAGGTCACCGGCTCGCGGACGCCGATGCCGGCGGTCGCGAGCCCGCGGACGACGGCGCGCAGGCGCTTGGCGTCCTGCACGTCCGACTGCTCGCACGCGGCGCGCAGCTCCTCGGCGCTGACACTTCCGTGAGTCTTGCCCTGCGCGACGAGCTGCTGCAGAGCAGGGTGCTCGAACTCACGCGGGAGAGCGGGGTGCGGGGTCTGGGACGACACGAACGACCTTTCGGCAGCACGAGAACCGGGGGGCGAGCCGGGAGAATAGATAGATATTGTACCGAGCCCATCCCGGTCGCGGACGGGTGAGGACAGGAGTCAGCAACCGCATCGACGGCGTGTCCTGCAGTGATCCGTGGTCATAACGACCGGGAGCCGTCGAGGATTCCCGGCGTGGCGTGCCCGTTACACCCGGGGTGCGAACGGTTCCACGGTCCCTGGCCGCACGGTGAGCACCGGGCACGGCGCGTCGAAGAGCACCCGCTGGGCGTTGACGCCGAGGATCAGCTTGCCCACCGGGCTCCGCTGCCGCAGACCGATGACCAGCAACTGTGCCCCTGTGTCCTCCGCCGTCGCGATGAGGTCCTCGGCGGCGTCTCCCCCGTCGAGGACCCGCACCTCGTGCTGCACCCCGGCCGTGGTCAGCAGCTCGCGCACCGGCGCCAGGCCGGCCTCCGTCGGCTCCTGCTCGTCCGGGCGTCTGCTGACGACCACCACGACGTCCGTCGTCCGCAGCCTCGCCTCGTCCGCTGCCGCCGCCAGGGCCGCCCGGCCCTCCGCGGTGTCGAGATAGCCGACCACGATGCTCATGCGCCCTCCTCGCGGCCGTACGTCGTCGTCAGCGTGACGCTACCCGAGCACCCGCTCCCTCACCCGCCGCCTCGCCCGGCCGGCCACCCGTGGCCGCAGGACGTCCGGCCCCACGGAATGGCGCGCGACTCCGTCGCCTCAGGTCCCGCCCCCCTCGAGTCGCCTCAGGTCCCGCCCCTCTCTTGTCCCGCCCGCGCAGGTCCTGCTCCCTTAGGTCCCGTTCCCTCCAGACCCGCCCCCTCAGGCCCCGCCACGCGGGCACCCGCCCCCTCAGGCCCCC